>OFFJ01003036.1_pt1 | contig 10097 bp, 9 predicted proteins | sample 1521261 | NCBI WGS metagenome assembly OFFJ01 (sample SAMEA3504122, study PRJEB24116) | mouse gut metagenome | biome: mouse gut; feature: mouse-associated habitat; material: faeces | place: Denmark | collected 2011 | reverse complement strand
GTATCTATCCCCATGAAGGAAGGTATCTTTCCCATCTCCTTACACCGCTTTAATCCCTCCTTGATCTCACGGAACAACGCTTCCACATCCCAGCAAAGATGTCCGTCCGCACGTACCATTCCGTTGGGGAACCGGTAGATCTCTTCAAGCAGGATCCTGCCGTCTTTCAAGCGCCCAAGCATATGGCGCCCGCTGGACGCGCCTATATCCACAGCCAGATAATATGTACTCATCTTCTCCTCCTATTCTGCAGTTTACTTCCCAATCTGTATCTAAAACTGTCTCTATTATAATACTTTCCGCAGGATCCTATAATGTCCTGTCTTGCCGAAAATACTGTCTTTTCTTGCGCACCCCTTCTCCAACCACACAATATATCTTACACAAAACCATCCCACACACTAAATCTTGATCCTCTGATCCTCCCTGTGCATAATACGGTACTGATTCGGCGTCATCTTACAGCGCGCCTTAAACTGCCGGTAAAAATAACTATGATTCTCATACCCGATATTCGCCGCGATCTCTTCCACCGGAAGCCCCGTCTCCACCAAAAGCATCGCCGCCTTCTGAAACCGCCTGCGCATCAAAAGCTCCTGAAATGTATAGCCTGTACTTTTCTTGATCATCCTGCTCAATGCCGACAGAGACAGCCGGAACTCATCCGCGATCTCCCCTAAGGACGCCGTTCTGTAATGTGAGTCGATATATCGCAGCGTCGCCTGGACGATGACATCCTCGTAACTGGAAGAAGAATTATCCGACAGTGTGTCTATATGCTCGATCAGATACAGAAAGACCAGTCCCATGGAATACTGGTTGATCACGTCTTTATTGCCCCGCCCTCCCCCGGCAGGCTGCATCCCCGGATCCGAACTCATACTCTCACTCACAATAGACGCGATCATATTCTCCATCAGGTTCGAGATCGCCTTCTGCCCGCCAAGCCGGAAATTCAGATACTGCGGAACCGCATTCTTCTGCCGGAGTATCCCCAGCAGGCAGTCGGCGACAATATTCTGCTTCTGCATCATCTGAAACGGGATATCGAAGAATTCCGGCAGAACGATGAAATTAACCCCCACGTCGTCCATACCGGCGCGCCTGATCCCGTGCCTGACATGCTGATTCAGAAGAAGCAGGTCTCCTTCCTGCATGACCAATTCTTTGCCGTCGATATAATGTGTGATCTCGCCGGAACACACATACATGATCTCGATGTAATTATGCTGATGAAGAGGGAATTCTATGAAGCGGCTGTGGTGTCTTACCGTGATCAGCTTCCCTTCCTGCAGGAATCGCTGACAGTCTACCTCAAACCGATCCTCCTTCACGGTTCCCTCCCCGCATGGCGCCGCCTCTTCTGCGTCCGTCTGCCGGGCTTCCCCCGCCAGCGTGTAGATATCCCTTTTTACACGGACGTCTCCGTCCAGATATGCCTGCTCTTCCGCCGTGATCTTCCGAATTTCATGCATCAGCCATTTATCCATTCCATTTCCCTCTCATCTGCATATTTGCCTTTATCATAATTTTAATCTGTTTTCCCGCACAAAGAAAGAACTTTTTGAGACCGCAAGAATATTAGAAGACAGTTGACAAACTACAGTACTAATTCTTATAATTGGTATTGGATGATGTTATCATATACAATCTATGAATAAAACAGGAGGTTAAAAGAACAATGAAAAGCATTCGGACAAAGATCACCTTATGTCTTATGGTGACGGTCCTGATCACACAGCTCGTTGTGGGTGCGGCAAGTATTTCACTCAATTACAACAGCACCCTAAAGACTGTGGATCAAATGATGCGTGAGACTGCTGTTCTTGCAGCCGAGCGCATCGAACAGGAATTAACCGCATACAAGAACGTCGCCATGGATACCGGCTGTATATCTCAACTGCTTGATGCGGATGTTTCGTTGGAAGAAAAGCGCTCGATCATAGATGAAAGGGTCAGTATGCATGGATTTCAGCGCGGAAACATTGTCGGTCCTGACGGCGTCAGTATCTTTGACGGCAACAACTATTCTGACCGTGAGTACGTAAAGCAGGCAATGCAGGGCAATGTCTACGTATCCGAACCGCTGATCAGCAAGGTAACGGGCGAACTTTCCATCATGGTTGCCGCCCCTATTTATGAAGGAGGGATCCAGGGTTCTTCGATCATAGGCGTCGTCTATTTCGTTCCCCCGGAAACATTCCTGAATGATATCGTAACATCCATCAAAGTCAGCGAAAACAGCCGTGCCTATATGATCAACAATACCGGCTATACCATCGCAGACACTACGCTGGAGACGATCACCGTCCAGAATATTGAAGAAGAAGCCAAGAGCGAGTCTTCTTTAAAGGAGCTTGCCGCGATCCACGCTTCTATGCGCGAAGGCAAGAACGATTTTGGAAGCTATAAGAGCGGTAAGGATAAGATGTTTGCAGCTTATGCGCCGGTAAACGGCACCGATGGGTGGAGCCTTGCTGTTGTCGCCCCACAGTTGGATTATCTTTCCAGTACATATTTTGACATCATCATCAATCTCGTAATGATGGTATTTGCCATCCTGCTTTCTATCATCGTAGCGCTGAAACTTGCCAACAGCATCGGCAATCCGATGAAGGCTTGTGCGGAGCGTATGCGTCTCTTGGTAGAAGGCGATCTGGAAACACCTGTCCCGGAAGCAGTCAATGAAGATGAGACCGGAATATTAATGGCGTCCACTGCCGATCTGGTAGCCGGTCTGTCAGCTATCATCCACGATATCGACTTCCTGCTTCACGAGATGGCTAACCAGAACCTGGATATCCATTCCCAGAACAGAGAAGCCTACGTAGGCGACTTCCAGAGCATTCTGATATCCATGCGTATGTTGAAACTGGAATTGAGCGATACGCTTCTCCAGATCAACACTTCCGCAGACCAGGTATCGAACGCCAGCAGCCAGGTATCTTCCAGCGCGCAGAATCTAAGCCAGGGTTCTGTTGAGCAGGCAAGTTCCGTCCAGGAACTCGCGGCGCGGATCAGCGAGATCTCCAATCAGGCGAAGCATACCGCAAGCGGCGCATTAGACGTCCGCAGACAGACGCACAGTGTAGGCGAAGGCGTCTCTGCATGTAACCACCAGATGCAGGAACTGATGTCTGCCATGGAACGGATCCATTCCAGTTCCGACGAGATCGGAAAGATCATCAAGACCATCGAAGATATCGCTTTCCAGACCAATATCCTGGCGCTGAACGCAGCGGTGGAAGCGGCGAGAGCCGGGGAAGCGGGCAAGGGCTTTGCTGTTGTTGCAGATGAGGTACGTAATCTGGCAAGCAAATCCGCCGAAGCTTCGAAGAATACTTCTGTACTCATCTCGCACTCTGCGGAAGCCGTGCAGACGGGTAATGAGATCGCGGAACATACGGCAAATACATTACAGAAGGTAGTCGGCAGTATCGATACTATGATCGAGTCGATCGACCAGATCGCATCGGTATCCAACGAGCAATCCGACGCCATCCTTCAAGTCAACGAAGGCATCAGCCAGATCACTTCGGTCGTACAGAGCAACAGCGCTACTGCGGAGGAAAGCGCCGCCGCAAGCGAAGAGCTCTCCGCCGAGGCGGCTAGCCTGAAAAAACTGGTTGATCAGTTCACATTTGCAAAAAGCTAGAAAGTAATCCAACACGCAAAAAGATATGACATATGGATCATATTTACACGATCCGTATGCCATATCTTATCTGTCTAATACACGATCTTCACGATATTCCCCGTCTTCCATGCCTCTGTGGTGGCGAATCCGATCTGTGTAGATTTTGTCCCGTCATAGACCGTGACTTCCGGTTTCCTCCCGCTCTCCACACAATCAATGAATTCCTGCATCTCCAACTGATACGCCTGCGCGAACCTCTCCGGGAACCCGCCGACGCATTCCGTTACCGCACCGTTCTTATCATAGATCATACACAGGTTTTTCTCCGGGACAGGGCTGATCCGAAGGGATCCTTCCGTACCGATGATCTCCGTCTCTATATGATAGCCGTGCGCCGCGGTGCGTCCGACATGGACGACGCCCATCGCGCCGTTCTCACATCTGTACATGGCGACTCCCGTCTCGTCGTCTCCTGCTTCTACGAATTCCGGATGCTTGAACGTTGTTCCGGACGCATACACTTCCACCGGATCAGAACCCAGGAACCAGCGCATCAGGTCTATATCATGGATCGCCATATCTATGAAGATCCCGCCGCTTGTCGCCGCGAACCGGATCGCCCCCTGGACCAGAGCCTCCGGATCGATCCCCGTCGCCTTCACCATATATGGGATTCCGATCGCGCCCTCTTCCACCTTCTTCTTCGCATAAGCATAAGAAGGGTCAAAACGGCGCATGAATCCCAGGAAGAACACCGCCTCCGTGTGACGCTCCACGGCTGCTTCCGCAAGACGGCACTCCTCGACCGTCACTCCCAGCGGCTTATCGGAGAATACATGCTTTCCCGCATCTAGCGCCGCCGCGATCTGCCAACAATGTTCCCCGCTTGTGGTAACGATGGCGACCGCATCCAGATCTCCATCCTTGAGCATCTCCCGGTAATCCGTATAGACATCCGTCACTCCCAGTTCTTTCTTCGCATACTCAAGTTCCTCAGGAACGATGGAACACGCTGCCTTAAGCATCGCATTCGGGATCTTATACGCAAGATTATGTGCGTGTACCTTTCCCAACCTTCCAAGTCCCGCGATCCCTACTTTCACCTTTTTCACAATATCTGCCCTCCTGTACGACGTCATTATGATCATATTATAATTTATTCTGTATCAAAATAATAAGACTCGAACACTGCCTTCGCCTGGTCGGAGAGAATAAACTCGAGGAAATCACCGGCAGCTTCCCGCTGTCTTTCATCCGCTTCTGCATTTTTCACTCTTGCGATCGGATAAAGCACACTGCCGGTCAGATCATAACTCACCGTCTCCAGGATATTTAATTCATTCTCATATCCGTAAAGATCTGAATAGTAGATCGTCCCGACTTCACAGGAACCTTCCGCAACCGCCGCCAGCACCTTGCTCACGTTATCCTGCTCGCTGATCTCCACTCCCCCTAATGCGTCCGACACCTCCTGTGCCGTGATATCAGACACATCCTCCGCTTCATCCAGCACTCCCAGATTCACCTGCGTCCCGCTGCCCTTTCTCGTCACCACTGTCACCTGATTGTTCACCACATTCGCCCGTGTGCCCTCTTCCACAAGCCCGTCTGCCTCCAACTGATTCATCTGCTTCTGTGCCGCAGAAAAGACGAGGTCGCATTCACCGCCCTCCTCGATCTGTGTAAGAAGTGTCCCGGAGCTGTCTGCATGATATGTGATCTTCACATCCTGATGTTCTTCGTTATAGAGGCTGGCAAGTTCCGTCATGGCTGGCATACCCGTTTGCTGTAGACGGCTGACAACGGATGGATCCGTCCGCCTGCCATTGGAACTGCTCAATCTTAAGAAGGTTGTTGCAATATGGAAGATCCTCACAACAGCCCCACAAATACTTGCACATTTAACTTAACAATCCCCGCTAAAATTATCCCTCTCAACAACCGATATTACAATCCATAGCGTTGATACATTTGTTCAAGATATCCCGCGTCTTCACTTACTCTTCTCAGATCATCCATAAGATTCTCATGCAGAAGAAGCTGGATGAGCGAATGCAGACGCTTCTCCCTCTTTTCAATTCTCTTTTTACTATCCGCTTCTTTTTGTAACAGTAAAATTTCCTGCTCCTGTAGCCAAGACTCCCGCTCTTGCATCTGGCTCTCTTTCTGCCGCATCTGAGATTCTTTCTGCTGTAACCAATTTTTCCCTTCTTCTATTTCAGATGCTTTTTCCCGCATCCAACTCTCCTTCTGTTGCATCTGGCTCTCCTTCTGCTGCATCTGGTTCTCCTTCTGCTGCATCTGGTTCTCCTTCTGCTGTAACCAATGTTTCCCTTCTTCTATTTCAGATGCTTTTTCGCGCATCCAGGACTCCTTCTGCTGGATCTGGCTCTCCTTCTCCTGCATCTGAAGTTCTTTCTCTTTCCATTCATCCGCGAAGATCTCTTTTAATACATCACATACCATACTTCCGTCCTCCTCCATAATTCCTTTATTCGCCTGCATGATCAGATCCATCGCCGATTGATACAATATAGATCCCTTATTCCGCTGATATTCTCTTAACAGCATCTTGGTATTCTCATTCATTGGCAAATTCCGTGTCAGGCTGGTAAGCCACCGGTTCTCTTCCGCCGAAAGCTGCCAGGTCACCAGTATCTGCATCGCGATCGAGTCATTTTTCAGCCTATAGATCCCATTCTCTATCTGTTCTGCTTCGATCTTTCTCTCTTCCTTCAAGATCTTCAGCATTTTTCTTGGATAATGGCTGCACACGAAAGTTATGGTCACATCCTTCATGGCGATCTCATGGGTCTTCTCTGTATTTGACTGATAGAGACAGGCATATCCATATACTTTGTAAAAATCATTGATGTTCAGATAATCACCAGGACTCTTATACTCTATTAAGTTGTATTTCCGGAAAATTTTCCCGATCTTCTTTTGTACAGGCGTATCATCAGAATTCTTTATGACCAGAGTATCGACACGCAGAGCCTTCTTATATAATTCATGCTCTGAATAGAATTCCAGTTGCGCAGCTTCTCCCCGAAGTTCGATCTGAAGTGAAGCATGAAACCCGTCATGCCACTGCAAGAGATTGTCTGCCATCCACTACCTCCATTATATTCAATTATCTGCCTGTATGCAAGGGTTCAGAGCCGTTAAACTCAGGTAAAATGAAACAAAAATAAGATTAAATACATTTCATGGCAAACACCACCTGTCCTTTGGGATTACATAATTTCAAATCATATAACGGGTAAATCCTGACGAATGTCAGATTAAGAAAATAAGATTACCTAGATTATTGATCATCTTTGATGTGAAAATACTATAACACATTCTTTTCTGGTATACAACACGTTTTCCGGTGTTCTTTTGAGATTTTGAAAATTTGTAACAGTTCAGCCTTCCGGCTTTTTCATACATTTCCTCTTCACACGCAAACCAAAGTCCCGCATATCACACTAGTACATCATTGCATTAATTCTTGAGTAATAAGCACTTGATATCCGTGTAGCTGCACGCCTCTGAACCTAGATGTAGCCCGCTACACTGCCGGTTCGTAGACGCACAGCTGACACGGATCAAGCACTATTACTTCAAAATTAATACAATGATGTACTCGCAGCCATACTCTGCATATCCTGCATCGTACCTCCCATACCGTTCAACCGCGTAATATATATGTTCATATTTACTCTCCCATTTGAATTTTCATTCTGCTAATTCCATAGTTGTTCTATTTCTTCTTTTAATTCTCCATTCATAATCTTTGCCTTGATCTGATAAACAATCTGCTCATAGATCGGCTGCATCGAAGAATTATTAATAATGATATTCATGGATTCCCTCCTTCGTTGTAAACAGTATATAACAGTATTGAACTGTTGTCAACTGTTTTATACTGTTTATTCCAAAAAACAATTCCTTGTGCAGAATTTCCTGCTATGATAAAATAGTGACATCACAAACCCGCACATACAGGAGGAATGCACATGGCGTCTGAACAACATACTGAAGAACACAACAGACCCACTGGTCTTAGAGATATTACCAGATTTATCCGCACACTGATCGCCGCCACATTACTGATTCTGTTCGTCTGCTTTCTCTGGCGCCGTTCGATCGACGATCCGTCCAGACAGCCGGTCACTACGACAGAAACTTCGTCCCGTCTGGAAAAAACGCTGAAAATCAGCGAACTGTCCACCTATCAGGTTACTTATAACGGTGTGGCAGCCATACGAAACGATGCCGATCTTTTGCTTTATTACGCTGCCTACAACGCCAAAGTAAGCATCGGCATCGATATGGAAAAAATAACGGTTTCGCTCCAGACCCGTCAGGAAACACAAACAGACAGCGGCAAAGGCAGCCATCCCGATACGGAAAAAAATATACTGGTCGTTACGCTGCCGGAGGTTACAATTACGGATATTGCAATCGATCCCGGCTCTTTGGATTATATATTTGCAGATCACGACGCCAATGACGAACACGTCTCGATTACAGCTCTTCCTGCATGTAAGGCGGACGCTGAGGCAGAATGCAAAACGAACCGGCTGTTGTATGAGCTGGCGCAGGAAAATGCCATCAACACGGTCAGGGCGCTGACACAGCCATTTTTAGATCAGAATAAAGATTATTCCCTCAAAATCATCGGATCCGGAGGATATCATTATGAAGAATAAAAATCTTACCAACCGAATCACCCGATTCTGCGCCGGTTTTCTTATGATACTGTCCGTTACGCTCACCGGCTGCAGTCACAAGAGCACGCAGTCCAAAGAACAGCCGCCTGCCGCAGAACAGTTAACGACCGGACAGCTGCGGTCTGTCTGCGAACTGGCTACCCTGGAATGTTATTACCATAATACGGCCAAATCAAGTACCGATAAGAAAGTATTATTTTGGAACACGAACAAAAAACTATGGATGGAATATTCCGGTATTGTAAAAATAGGCATCGACATCAGCAGGCTGGATCTTCAGATTACCGGTCAGGTCGTTACGATCACTTTGCCGGAAGCGAAAATTATCAGCTGTAAGATAGACGAAACGTCATTATCCGAAGATACCTTTTATACGGAACAAACAGGACTGGGCGCTGAGAAGATCACCGCGCAGGACCAGACAGAAGCGTTTGAAAAAGCCCAGCAAACGATGCTGGAAGAAGCGCAGAAGGACGAATCGTTGCTGCTGCAGGCACAGGAACGGGCACGGACTTTATTACTGAATTATGTGAATAATATTGCAGATACGATTGGCACGGAATATGAAGTGCGATGGGAAATCGTAAAAGACGATACTGCTTCAGAAGAATTGGTAGAAACCGAACCGTAATAAAAAACAGGATGTCTCACCCAGAAAAATCAGCGCAGAATATAGTCAGTCCCATGTCATACTTAGTGGTTTCCCTTTGCAAACGGACAGCGTTTGCCAATGCACTGATTATTTTGCGCTGCATAACTGCATATTACTTCTGATTGTTCCATCGTGATCTGAAAATGCTGCCAAACAAAATCGATTGCCGCAAGGACGGAAAGAAACGAGTCCCTCTTGCAGCAGCGCGGCCCGCCAACGATGCCGATCTGTTCCAGCGCTTTTGCCGTCATGAAATGAGACAGCCCGAAAGGTTCCACTGTCAGCGGCGTGGAATTAGAAATGATCGAGACGAACATCCCTGCGCTGATGCCCGCCCCGCACGCACCCCAAAAGCCGCAGGCTCCGCCAGGGACGCTTTTCCCCCGGTTCGTCATTTCGACCAGTGCCTGCTTTAGATCGATATCGCCTCCAGCGTTCTTATAAGCGGTCAGTAACGAAGCCCCCGTCATCACGTGGTGTTCCGGCCCATGCATATGACAAAACGGCTGATCCATCAGTTTTTTTAAAATTTCCACAGGGTTTTTCGATTTTTCATTTAAGCATTGCCCAATAATAGTATCCATCCCCTCCATATGGCACTCGTTACAGACATAATGCCCGTGTATGCATCTGGTTTTGCTTTTTTCTTTTTTGTGACAGATCGCACATTCCATACAGTCGTCCGTTTCCAGATACTGAAGCGGCGCGCCGCATATTATACATTCTTGTTTCATCGTATACCTCCTCCACATGATGATTTTTTCTGCTAACATACAGCATCGTTTTCGTTTTTATCGTCTGTATTATGAGAGATAACCTTACAGCGCTTTTTATAGCACGCAATCCCATATTTTAAAATATGTTCTATTCCCTCTTTCAGAAGTACTTCCTCATAGCGTCTGCTTTCTATCTGCTTCATCGCCTCTTTGCAGGTTTGCTCCATTCTGCCGTCCTCTGCATATTTCACCTCGATCACGATACCGAATGCTTCATCCTCGCTCCTCACAAGAATATCACCGTATCCATCTCCGGATTCCTCGTTCGATGACAGGATCCATGTATCCTTATAACCCAGAAGTCCCAAAAGAAT
>OFFJ01003034.1_pt1 | contig 10098 bp, 7 predicted proteins | sample 1521261 | NCBI WGS metagenome assembly OFFJ01 (sample SAMEA3504122, study PRJEB24116) | mouse gut metagenome | biome: mouse gut; feature: mouse-associated habitat; material: faeces | place: Denmark | collected 2011 | reverse complement strand
AATAGGTTCTGAAAGCCCCATGAAATAAGGGCTGAAGATTCCGAGAAGTTATGAATAAATATAGGAGGTATAGACATGCCAATTAAGACGCAAAGCGATTTACCGGCAAAAGAAATACTGGAAAACGAAAATATATTTGTCATGGACGAATCAAGGGCAATTCACCAGGACATTCGTCCCCTTGAGGTCCTGATTCTGAATAATATGCCGGTAAAACAGGACACGGAACTGCAGCTGCTGCGGGCATTTTCCAATACGCCCCTGCAGGTGGACGTGACATTCATGAATGTGAAAAGCCATGTGTCGCTGAATACATCGGCCAACCACCTGAATAAGTTTTATACCACACTGGATGAGATACGGAACAGAAAATATGACGGCCTGATTGTGACCGGGGCGCCCGTGGAGGACATTCCCTTTGAAGAAGTGGATTACTGGGAGGAAATCTGCGAGATTTTTGACTGGGCCCAGGACCATGTCACATCCACGCTGCATATTTGCTGGGCCGCCCAGGCCGGGTTTTACCATTACTATGGGATTGACAAAAGGAAGCTGTCCCAAAAGCTGTTCGGGGTGTATGAGCATAAGGTGAAAAACAGGAAGATTCCGCTGGTGAGGGGATTTGACGATATTTTTCTGGCCCCCCACAGCCGCCACACGGAGACGCCGGCAGAAGCGATACATAACTGCGGGGAACTGACCGTTCTGGCGGAGTCTCCCCAGGCGGGAGTGTTTCTGGCCATAGCCGGGGAGGGAAAGAAGATTTTTGTCACCGGACATCCGGAGTATGACAGATATACGCTGAACAATGAGTATTTCAGGGACAAGAACAAGGGACTGCCCATACAGGTTCCGTATCATTATTACCCGGATGATGACCCGGGCCAAAAACCCCTGCTCCAGTGGCGGTCCCACAGCAATAACCTCTACAGCAACTGGCTGAATTATTACGTGTACCAAATGACGCCTTATGAATTGTGAAAAGACCCCCTTTTTTTGTAATTTGAAATATGTTACAATTTAAATATTCCGGCGGCGGGAGAGGTTTTCATCTTCCTTTCCGGGATGACTGCGGGGTGTGAATGAAAGGAGAAGGTTGGCAATGAATCCATATTATCTGGCGATTGATATCGGGGCGTCCAGCGGACGCCATATCCTGGCCCATTTGGAGGAGGGCAGGATGATCCTGGAGGAGGTGCACCGTTTTCCCAACGGAATGACAGAAAAAGATGGGGAACTGGTCTGGGACGTGGACGAATTGTTTGCACAGATCAAACTGGGCATGAAAAAATGTGCCGGACTGGGCAAGATTCCGGTGAGTGTGGGGGTGGACACCTGGGGGGTGGACATTGTGCTGCTGGATGAAAACGACAGACGTATCGGCAATGCAGTGGCCTACCGTGACGGACGCACAAGAGGGATGGATGAAGAGGTGTATCAACTGATTCCGGAGGATGACCTCTATGCACGCACGGGAATCCAGAAAGCCATTTTCAATACCATATATCAGCTCATGGCGCTGAAGAAAAAGAAACCGGAGCATCTGGAAAAAGCGGAAACCATGCTGATGATGCCGGATTATTTTCACTATATGCTCTCGGGGGCAAAGGCCACGGAATATACGGAGGCCACCACCGGGCAGCTGATTCGTCCCGATACAAAAGACTGGGACAGGGAACTGATTGACATGCTGGGGTACCCGGGGAGGATTTTCCAGAAAATTGTGGTGCCGGGCGCTGTTCTGGGAAATCTCACGGAAGAAGTGAAAAGGGAAGTGGGATTTGACTGCAGGGTAGTGGTGCCGGCCACACATGACACCGGTTCCGCGGTCATCGCCGTTCCCACGGACAGCGACAATGCGCTGTATATCAGTTCCGGCACGTGGTCCCTTATGGGGACGGAGCTGATGGAGGCCAACTGTTCCCCGGAGAGCAAGGCAAATAACCTGACCAATGAGGGCGGGTATGATTACCGTTTCCGCTATCTGAAGAACATTATGGGATTGTGGATGATCCAGTCGGTGAAAAAGGAAATTGGCAAAGATCTGGGCTTTGGGGAAATCTGTGAGCTTGCGTCAAAATGTGATATCACGTCTATTGTTGACTGCAATGACGATAGGTTCCTGGCCCCGGCGAATATGACGCAGGAGGTACAGAATGCCTGCCGGGAATCCGGACAGCAGGTGCCCGAAGGGATTGCGGAGACGGCATCCGTGATTTATAACAGCCTGGCGAAATGCTATGCCGCCACCATCGGGGAGCTGGAGGGCATTACGGGTCAGAAATATGACAAGATTCACATTGTGGGCGGAGGCGCCAATGCGGCTTATTTAAACCAGCTGACAGCAGATGCCACGGGCGTTCCGGTGTATGCGGGACCCACGGAGGCCACGGCTATCGGCAATGTTGCGGCCCAGATGATGTCCGCGGGCCAGCTGGATGGGCTGAAGGAGGCCAGGGCATGTGTCTTCCGTTCCTTCCCCATTGAAATATACAGGCCGGTTTCCTGAAAGCATGGGAAAGGGGAGGACAAAAGGGAACTGCATCAGAGCCTTTTGGGCTGGTGTGAGGTATAGAGTGAAACGAAAGGAAAAAAGCAATGACAAGTAAGGAGAGATTTGAATCTGCAAAGGAGATTTACGCGTCCTACGGCGTGGATGTGGAGGCAGCCATCGCCAAATGTATGGCGGCTCCGGTGGCCCTTCACTGCTGGCAGGGGGATGACGTGACCGGTTTTGATCATGATGGTCCGCTCACCGGCGGTATCCAGACGACCGGCGATTATCCCGGAAAGGCCAGGACTCCCCAGCAGCTGATGCAGGACATGGACAAGGCCCTGAGCCTGATGCCCGGGAAAAAGAAGCTGAATCTGCACGCATGTTATGCGATTTTTGAGCCCGGTGAGTTTGTGGACCGGGACAGGATTGAGCCGAAACATTTTAAAAAATGGGTGGATTTTGCCAAAGAGAGAAACATGGGCATTGATTTCAATCCCACTTTTTTCTCCCATGACAAGGTGAAAGACGGTCTCACATTGTCCAGCCCCGATGAGGAGACCAGAAAATTCTGGATTGACCACGGCAGGGCATGTATCCGTATTTCCCAGTATTTTGCGGAAGAAACCGGCGTTCCTTGTGTCATGAATATCTGGACCGGCGACGGATATAAGGATATACCTGCTGACCGTATGGGACCCAGGATGAGATATAAGGAAGCCATTGAGGAGATTCTGGCGGAGCCTTTTGACAGGGCGAAAGTAAAGCCCTGTGTGGAGTCCAAGGTGTTCGGTATCGGTGTGGAGGCATATACGGCGGGAAGCGCTGAATTTACCTTAAGTTTTGCGGCCACCCATGAGGGATGCCTGCCGCTGATGGACAACGGACATTATCATCCCACGGAAGTGGTGTCGGACAAGATTCCCGCCCTGCTGTGCTTCTATCCCGAGATTGCCCTGCATATCACAAGACCCATCCGCTGGGACAGTGACCATGTAGTTCTTTTTGATGACGAGACCAGGGAGATGGCAAAAGAGATCGTCAGATGCGACGGGCTTGACCGGGTTTATATGGCGCTGGACTACTTTGATGCCAGCATCAACCGGGTATCTGCATGGGCCATGGGATTCCGCAGCTGGCAGAAGGCATTGCTGGGCGCAATGTGTACGCCCAATGAAGCCCTGAGAAAGCTTCAGGACGAGAACCGGATGACGGAGCTGATGTGCGTCCAGGAGGCAGTGAAAACCCTTCCCTTCGGCGATATCTGGAACGAGTACTGTGAGAGATGCGGCGTGGTATCCGACAGGGAATTCTATGCCGAGATTCAGAAGTATGAGGACGAGGTTCTGACAAAGCGGTAAACTGTGCGGGATGCCTTGGTACCCTTCCTTATGTGATGTGATATGTTGTGAACTGTAGATGTAAACATTTCCGGTAAATGCAGTATTTTAACCCTTCCTGCTTGCGACAAAGGCTTTTTTACAATGCCTGCACATGCGCATATCGGTGTCCTTTTCCGTAAGCATGAAAGAAAAGCATATCTGCACCATGATCAGCAGCGAATGGAAATTCCATACGATAACGGGAGCATCCTTTTCCGGCGCAATCCGGTAAGTTGGGGATATGCCGCCGAAAGCGGAAATGCCCTGACGGTACAGGCTGCATGTCCGCTCGTCAATCGTATCATAATCAGACATGGGAAAGCACTGGGGACAATGCCGGGCGCGGGAACCGGAACAAGAGATGGTTGTCGGAAAGCAGCGCTTACAGAATAAGATTCCCGGGAAATTCTGTCTCGGAGAGCAGCTCCAGGGCGGCGGACATATCCCCGATATGTTTCCTGCCATGACTGTCGCTGGACAGGACAATGGGGCAGGAAAGGGTCTGGCAGGCCTGCAGCAGACAGCGGGCGTTGGCCCTGCAGTCCTGCCGGTAGCTGTCCGGCAGCAGGGAGACATTGTTCAGTTCCGGTGTGACACCCAGGGAAAGGGCAGCCTCAGCCAGGAGTCTGTAGTCCACGGGAAAGCGGGAGTCATCGCAGTGGCCTATGATCCGCACATTGGGATGACGCATGGCCCGGATGTATGCTTTTGTGTTTTCCGCCGCGGAGCCGGAAGTGTAGACCGGGCGGTGCATGCTGACAATGCAGTAATCAAGCGTCCGCAGGATATCGTCGGGAATATCCAGCCGTCCGTCCGTGTCCAGAATATTTGCCTCTGCCCCATAGAGAAGCTTTACGCCGAAGCGGCTGCGGTCGCATAAAAACAGGCTGCGGAAATAGGAAAGTCCGGCGCTGCCCGGGCTGGCGGGTCCGTGGTCGCTGATTCCCAGAACTTCCATCTGCCGGGCGGCCGCTTCTTTTGCCAAATCCGTAATTCTGTCCTTTGTACCGTGTCCGCTGGCGCAGGTGTGGGTGTGCAGATCTTTTTTCCGGTATGCCGTCACCGGCTTGTGGTATTCCTGGCGCATTCTTTTTCCTCGCGTTTTTTCAAGATAGGCAGTATCGGCAGGCGTTGCCGGATGGATCATGGGATGTAACCCGTAATCATTCGGGCATGTAAGCCCTGCCTTTCAATAACATATATAACACATTATGAAGAAAGGTTCAACGATCTGGAACAAAAAGCCTGAAATTTAACTGAAAAGCGCCATGATTTTTAGTTTGGGTCAAGCAGGGGAAATTTGTGGTGGGTTCCTCCGGCCATGTGGTAAAGTGGTGGCAGACGCGCTGCAATGAAATTCTTGGACATGCCCAGGCAGTGTACGGGCTGTATGGGAAGAATTCCAGGAATGAAACTATGGCCGTTCAGCGGAAATTTGCCCTGAAGGTGGACGGAATAGCCGTATACAACAGCATATAGGCGGCTTTCCACAACTAAAAACATGATACTGATTTGTTACTAATTGACACGTATTCTTGGAGATTTACAAGGACTTATATTTTGAATTTTTCTGAATTTATCGGTATTTCAGAGAGGTTGAAATATGTGAAATTTATGGCATAATACCGAAACAGAAAGACACTGTTTCGGCTTCTGATCCCATGTGCGCAGGGGCGCACAGAATTATGGTATATTACCGTATGAAATGAACGCCTATTCCCCCAAACGGAGAAATACCCGTCAATGATATTCCACAATTCAATCTTCCGACAATTAATGGAACGAAATCATTTATCAGCACCGAGCAGAGGGAACGGACAAGGTAGATGATGATTGTTTATAATAAGTCAAAAAGAGAGTAAGCAGAATTTAATGGAATTGCGAGAGTTCTTGTGGTAGAATAAAATCATTGAACAAACCAATAAATTAATGGCTAAGGAGATTAATTATGATAAACAAACGCACATCAATCAGTGTTACTATATTGACAATAATAATGACATTTATGGAAATGACCGCATTACCTGCGGCTTTATTCAGCAATATACAAATTAGGGATATTGAACCGATTTATTTCTCTTTGATGATAAATTTTGTATTGGCTTTTGCTTTATGTTATGTATGCAGGAAAACCATTATAAAAGAGTGGAATTTTGGATTACAATTTCAAAATATTCCGAATGGTTTGAAGAAATATGGTATTCCTTCCCTTATTGCTACGCTTATAGTGACAGTTGCTTTTTGCATAGGACTTTCACCATTCAATAATAAACCATCAATCTATAGAGTTATTGTAGAGGGCATTGTGTATTACATAGGTGTTGCAATAATGGAGGAAATTTATCTGAGAGGATTGTTGCAGAATATCATTGAAAAATGGTTTGGCAAACGAGATAATGCTACATTATATGCAGTTATTATTTCATCTGCACTATTTGGTTTTGGGCATATTTTTGGTGCACTTGGGCAACCAATTTTAACAATTATTTGCAAAGCTGTCTGGGCTGCTGCATTAGGAGTTTACTTTGGGGCAGTTTATGTCAAAACCCGAAATTTATGGATACCAATTATTTTACATTTTGTAGTGGATTTGTGCGGTATACCATTTTGTTTTTCTAAAAGTAATCAATATCCAACAATAGGATTAGTTTTCTGTTTAATAATGTATTTGTTATTAGGAATATACGGCATTTATATTATCCACAAAAATGAAGATAACTTCTGCCCTGTTTACAAGCATTAAAATGATAAAATTATTTGACAGAGCAGAAATATTGTGCAAATTTATTTTCCGACAATACCTAAAAAAGAACAGGAACCGGCAGCAGCCTTCAAAAGACAGCCGCCTCATAATCGCCCAACCTTCCCTCAAATGATTGATTGCCGATAAGATTCCGCATCCCTTTCAGTTCAGGCAGTTCCACAGTCCCTTTCCGGATATGGAAAAGCAGTATGACATTTTGTTCCGCCAGTTTGCGTTCCATATAAATAAGCCCGGTGCTGTCGTCTGTATATTGCTTTACCAGAACACCTTTTGTCAGGGCAGGGTAGTTGCGGCGAACCCGAAGGAGCGTCCGGTAGTAGTCAAGAAGCTCCCGGTTCTGCCTGTTTTCGTCCCACAACATGCCGCGCCTGCAGTCCGGGTCCGGGCCGCCTCCCAGGGCAACTTCATCGCCGTAGTAGATCATGGGCATGCCGGGGAGAAGGAGCTGCAGCGCTGCCGCCAGCTTCTGTTTCCGAAGGTCGTACCCGACGCTGTGCAGAAACCTTGCCGTGTCGTGGCTGTCGATGAGATTCCACAGGAAGCCTTCCAGACGGGTATTCAGGTTGCCTTTCATAAAGTCCAAATTTCCAAGGAAAGAAGAAGCATTCAGATCTTCCGTCACAAGCAGGTCATGAACGGAGTGATAGAACTGATAATTCATCACGCTGTCCCACTCATCACCCTCCAGAAAGTCTCCCGCAAAATGCCAGATTTCGCCCACAATCAGAGCATCAGGTTTCACTGCCTTGATTTCCTTCCGGAACCGCTTCCAGAAGGTATGGCTGATTTCGTCTCCCACATCCAGCCGCCAGCCGTCGATGTCACATTCCCGGATCCAGTAGGAAGCCACATCGATCACAAAGTCCGCGGTTTCCGGGTTCTGCAGATTCAGTTTGGGCATAAAGCCGGCGTAACCGAAGGTCTTGTAGCTGGGCTTTTTGCCCCTCTCCATCACCAGGGGGAAGCTGTCTATATAGTACCAGTCCAGATACTTTGACTGTTCCTTCCCCTCCATCACGTCCCGGAAAGCAAAAAAATCAATTCCCGTATGATTGAATACACCGTCCAGGATCACATACATTCCAAGGCTGTGCGCCCGACTTACAAGTTCTTTTAAATCTTCTTTGCAGCCAAAGGACGGGTCAATCTTATAGTAATCGGCAGTGTTATATTTATGGCTGGAATCGGAACTGAAAATCGGTGTCATGTAGAGAATATCAGCGCCCAGTTCTTTTATGTAAAGCAGATGCTCAATGATTCCCCGGAGGGAGCCTTTCAGGTCCGCTTTATGGTTTATGGGCGTCTGGTACCAGAGCTCATCGGGAATCTCTTTGTCCGTGGCAAAACGGGAGGGAAAAATCTGGTAAACCACTTTGTTTTCCGCCCAGGCGGGCAGCTCAAAGCGCTCTTCTTCCCGGAGATTCTGGGGGCAGTCGAACATTCTGTCAATGCTTGTGATGCGGTCGTCATAAAAGCAATGATTTCCGTAGTAAGTCTTTTTTCCGGAAGTATCTTCCAGTTCAAAGAAATAGCGGAGACAGACTACATCAATTTCTATCGCGGATTCATAGTAATCTATATAGTTGTCGGAAAAGGCGATTTCCATCGGGAATGTCTGCCTTGTATCCTGGAGCCTGAGAGGCAGATATTTGTCCTGGGTATGGAGAATGACGGATTTGATGTCATTCTTTTTGGTCTCCAGCCTGATGAGAAATCGTCCTTTTTCGGTGGCAAAGCAATATTTTTTGTCGGCAAAATGGCGGATTGCTGCGTACTCCATTGTGGTATGTCCTCCGGATTCCGGTGATTATTTTTTATGAAATCTGCCATACCTCAGGGAAGTGGTTTCCGGGCAGATTTTATTATTCAAATGATATTATACCCACCGATTGCACAACGGTCAATAAGGACTGTAAAATATACTGCTTAACAGTTAAAATTTCCAAGTAACCCGACTACATAACGCCAGCCATATACGTTTAACCAGTGCGGTACGGTAAATTCTGGCGTTATGTAGTATAAAAAAGCCGAAAGAGAATCTTCAGGGTCAGAAATTATTGACAAAATCAGGAAATAATGATATTCTGAATACGATATATCGAAACTTTGCGAAAACAAAATTAAGCAGGAGGCTAAGAGAAAAATGAAGTTAAAAAGAGATAAGTTTCGTAAATATTTTCGTAAAAACTTCGTGTTGCTGCTGGTACTGGCGTTTATAGCGGGAAGCTTGAGTGCATGCGGCAGTAAAGATGACTGGCGTTCTAAGGAAGTGACGGTAATCGATGACAATTACCGCACATGGTATGAGATTTTCGTGTACTCTTTCTGTGACAGCGACGGGGACCAGGTGGGAGACCTTCAGGGTGTCATCTCAAAGCTGGATTACATAGCGGACATGGGGTTCAACGGGATCTGGCTGATGCCGATCATGCCTGCGACCTCTTATCATAAATACGATGTGAAAGATTATCTGGAGATCGATCCGGAATACGGCACGATGGAGGATTTCGAGGAACTGGCGGCGGAATGCGATAAGCGGGGGATCAAGCTGATCATTGACCTGGTTCTCAACCATACATCCTCGGAACATTTTTGGTTTACGGAGGCATGTGATTATCTGGAATCCCTGGGGGCGGATGAGGAGCCTTCCGCAGAGGATTGTCCTTACTATGAATATTACAATTTTGTAAAGGGCAATCCGAATTCCGACGTCTGGTATCAGGTGGGGTCTTCGGATTATTATTACGAGGGCATGTTCTGGAGCGGAATGCCGGATGTGAATTTTGAAAGCCAGGGGCTGCGCAGGGAATTTGAGGCAGTGATGGATTTCTGGCTGGAAAAAGGCGCGGGCGGATTCCGGCTGGACGCGGTAAAGGAATTTTACAGCGGCGCCACAAGCAAAAATGTGGAAGTGCTGACCTGGGTGAATGATTACGTAAAGGCTGCAGATCCGGACGCTTACATGGTAGGTGAGGCATGGGAAGGACTGGGTACCTATGCGCAGTATTATGCCAGCGGCATCGACAGCTTTTTCGATTTTGAATTTGCCGGTCCTACCGGTGTGGTTACCAAGACACTGACTTTCAGCGGCGAGACGAACAGCGCCCAGGCTTACGCGAAAGCGCTCTCCAGAGTGCAGAACGCGATTCGGGAGTACCGGGAAGATGCCATAGATGCCCCCTTCTTCGTAAATCACGACATGGCAAGGGCGGCGGGTTATATGCAGTATGACGAGCGGAAGGTTAAGATGGCGGCGCCTCTGAACATTCTGATGAGCGGCAGCGCCTTTGTGTATTACGGGGAAGAAATCGGCATGACCGGAAGCGGAAAGGATGAGAATAAGCGTGCGCCCATGTACTGGTCCGCCGATGCTTCTGCAGAAGGCATGACAAGGGGACCGCTTGATATGGAGCCCCAGGAAAATCAGTTTGCCTGTGCCGAAGAGCAGATGAAGGCGG
>OFFJ01003031.1_pt1 | contig 10102 bp, 9 predicted proteins | sample 1521261 | NCBI WGS metagenome assembly OFFJ01 (sample SAMEA3504122, study PRJEB24116) | mouse gut metagenome | biome: mouse gut; feature: mouse-associated habitat; material: faeces | place: Denmark | collected 2011 | reverse complement strand
GGGTTTTTAAAAACCCTCTGACGCCAACTACACATTGCACTTGTACAGGCTTTCTGTTATAATGCATCTATAACAATTCGACCAACGATAAGGGAGTGAGAATACAGGTGTTTATTGAAATTGATTTTAATAGTGGAGAAGCTTTTTATATACAGCTTCGCAATCAAATTGTTTTAGGAATTGCGACATCCGAGATACAGGAAGGGGACTCTCTGCCGTCGGTACGTCAGCTTGCCGATCATATAGGAATTAACATGCATACGGTGAATAAAGCATATGCTGTATTAAAGGATGAGGGATTTATCCGTCTGGATCGGCGTCATGGTGCTGTGATTGCAGTAGATGCGGATAAGGCAAAGGCGCTTGAAGACATTAAAATGCAGATGCGAATGCTTCTTGCAAAAGCGAGATGCAAATGTATTTCGGAAGAAGAGATTCATCTGCTGGTGGATGAGATTTTTGAAGAGTATAGAAGATAGAGTGACAATCGAAAAATAGAACAAGAATAGATAAAAAAATAAATGAAAAAAGTTATAAAAAAAGCAGAGAAGATATCATAAATGGGAGGAACTCGATGAATTATACAAAACAGGCACAGGAAGTAATCAAATATGCAAAAGTAATTGCAAAACAATTAGAACATCCATACATTGGCACGGAACACTTATTGCTTGCGATGAAAAAAGTGTATACAGGTGTGGCGGGCCAGGTTCTGGCACTTAATGGAGTAAAAGAAGAGCACATTTATCGTGTGGTGGAGCAATTGATTTCTCCGATAGGAGATACCAGGGAAACATCCAGACAGGAGATGAGTCCAAGGCTGCAATACATTTTGGAAGAGAGTAAGACAGAGGCATCTCGCATGAAAGCCCAAGAGGTAGGTACAGAACATTTGTTGCTTGCTATGCTGCGCGATGTGGAATGTGTTGGCACAAGAATTCTTTTGACATTGAATATCCGTTTGCAGAAGCTGTATCAAGATTTGTTAAATATTCTGGGGATAGATTCCAAAGAATATATGGCAGAGATACAAGAGGAAAAGCATGGCGGCGGACAGATGGTGCTGGAACAATATGGAACGGATTTGACGGCGCTTGCGGCGGAAGGGAAATTAGATCCGGTTATTGGAAGAGATGAAGAAATCAATCGGTTAATGCAGATTCTAAGCAGACGCACGAAAAATAATCCATGTCTGATTGGAGAACCAGGTGTGGGAAAGACCGCAATCATTGAAGGATTTGCACAGCAAATCGCACAAGGAGCTGTACCGGAAGGCATGAAAGAGAAACGTGTACTGACATTGGATTTATCAGGAATGATTGCCGGTTCTAAATACCGAGGTGAATTTGAGGAACGAATGAAAGGCCTGATTCGTGATGTGAAGGCTGCCGGAAATGTGATTTTATTTTTGGATGAAGTGCATACCATTATTGGTGCAGGCGGAGCAGAAGGGGCTATCGACGCTTCGAACATTCTGAAGCCATCACTTGCAAGAGGCGAGCTGCAGTTGATTGGGGCAACTACGATAAATGAATATCGAAAGCATATTGAGAAAGATGCGGCATTAGAACGCCGTTTTCAGCCAGTTATGGTAGAAGAACCGGATGAAGAACGATGTCTGCAGATTATGGAAGGATTACAGTCAAGGTACGAACAGCATCATCAGGTGAAAATCGAAAAAGAAGCGTTAAAAGCAGCAGTTCATTTATCGCAGCGTTATATTAACGAGCGTTTTCTTCCGGATAAGGCAATTGACGTGCTGGACGAGGCATGTTCGAGAGTGAATCTCTCAGGGTTTCAAGTGCCGGACGGATTAAATCAATTAGAAGAAAACATCAAAGAGCTGATGAAAGAAAAGGAAATGAAGATTGTGAGCGGGGATTTTGCAGAAGCATCCTTGCTTCATCAGGAGCAAAAAGAAGCAGAAAAGAAATTTAACCAGCTTAAAAAACGTTTTCAGAACAGGAATCAGAAAAAAGAACTTCATGTGACAGAAGAAGACATTGCGAAAGTAGTAGCGGCGTGGACAAAAATTCCGGTGCAGAGGCTTGCCGAGACGGAAAGCAGCAGACTAAAGAATCTGGAAAAAACACTGCATAAAAGAGTGATCGGTCAGGAAGAAGCTGTCGTGGCAGTTTCAAAGGCAGTGAGAAGAGGAAGGGTAGGATTAAAAGATCCGAAACGTCCAATTGGATCATTCCTTTTCCTAGGGCCAACAGGTGTGGGAAAGACAGAACTGTCGAAAGCACTGGCGGAGGCATTGTTTGGCAGTGAAGAGTCTATGATTCGTGTGGATATGTCCGAATATATGGAGAAACACAGCGTTGCGAAAATGATTGGTTCTCCGCCGGGATATGTAGGACATGACGATGGAGGGCAGCTTAGTGAGAAAGTAAGAAGAAATCCTTATTCAGTCGTATTGTTTGATGAGATTGAAAAAGCACATCCGGATGTATTTAATATCTTGCTGCAGGTATTGGACGACGGTCATATTACGGATTCGCAAGGCCGTAAAGTGGACTTTAGAAATACAGTTATTATCATGACATCGAATGCAGGGGCAAAGGCAATCGTGGAGCCGAAACGGCTTGGGTTTGTAACACAAGAGGACGAAGCGGGCGATTATAAGAAAATGAAGGAAAATGTGATGGGAGAAATTAAGCAGATCTTCCGACCGGAATTCCTGAATCGAATCGATGAAATCATTGTCTTCCATACATTGAACACACCGCAGATGAAGCAGATCGTAACATTGCTTTGCAAAGAATTTGCCAGACGTGTGCAGGAACAGATGCAGATTACACTGCATATAAAAGACTCTGTGAAAAAGCACATTTTGGAAAAAGGAACAGATGCAAAATATGGGGCGAGACCGCTTCGCCGCGCACTGCAAAATGAGCTCGAGGATAAGATGGCAGACGCTATTCTAAATAAAGAAATTGAACCGGAAATGCAAGTGGATGTGACATTTTCTAAAAACGAAATAAAATTTCTTCCAAAGCAGATAAATCACTAGTAATCTGAAAAAAATTATACTATAATCATAATCAGATACAGGCAAAAAGCCGGGCAGCAACTTGCGGACATAAACGTGTCTGCAAGTGTAAGTTACATAGCAGGAGGATATTTACAATGACAGTGATAAAAGAATTATTGAAAGCGAATGAGGATGGAGGGCTTAGTTTCGGAGATTATACGCTGGAGAACAAGACAAAACTAGATGGTTTTGAATTTCAGGGCGATTTATATAAAGTGAAAACTTTCAAAGAGATTACCAAATTAGAAAAGAATGGAATGTTTGTATATGAATCTGTACCAGGAACAGCGGTAGAAGATTTTAAAGTGACAGAAGAAGCAATCACATTTCGCGTATCCGCACAAAGCGACGCGCAATTTACAGTCGAACTCGAAGAAGACAGCGAATATACCGTATATATGGACGACGTAAATGTCGGTAGAATGAAGACGAATTTAAGCGGTAAATTAAGTGTAAGTGCAGAGTTGAGTGAAGGCAAAGCAGTAAGTATAAAGATTGAAAGAGTATAATTACATATCAGTGTGAAAGGGACTGCCGGGAAGCAGTCCTTTTTCTAACGGTAAGGCAAGGGGAAGCGAGGAAGAATGGAGCAGAGCATTGTAAGAGGAAGCCTTATTTTGGTAATCATGGTCATATTATTCATTGTGGCAGTATTTGACATCCGGGAAAAGAAGATATCGAATTGCTGGATACAGGTACTGTGGGTGCTTGGAATCCTGGAAATGATGGTGTTTCCGGAGATTGGCATCCCGGAACGGATATTTGGAAGCTGTTATATTAGCTTTTTGATGCTTTTGCCAAGTCTGTTTGGGAAACGAGCATTTGGCGGAGGAGACATTAAGTTGATTTCTGTATGTGGATGGCTTGCAGGAGCAAAGGACATCTTCTGGATATTTGCGTACAGCATTTTTGCGGCAGGACTCTATATTGGAATCCGGATGTGGAAAGGAAGCATGAAGGGAAAAGAAGAAATCCCATTTGCTCCATTTATCTGTGCGGGAGCGTTGCTTGTTGTCTTGCAACATATGTGGGGATAGATTATAATGACACGTAGAAAAAATCAAGATGGAGAAATGAAATATGAAATCATTAGTAATTGCAGAAAAGCCATCTGTGGCAAGGGATATTGCCCGGGTGCTGAAATGTACGAAGAATATAAGCGGAGCGATCGAAGGAAATCAGTATGTAGTCACATGGGGACTGGGACATTTGGTAGAACTTGCGGACCCGGAGCATTATGACAAAAAATACAAAAACTGGAAGATGGAAGACTTACCGATGCTTCCGAAGGAATTCCATTATGAAGTGATCAAACAGACTGGAAAACAATTTAGCAATGTCAAGACGCAAATTCATAGAAAAGATGTGCAAGAGATCGTGATTGCCACGGATGCCGGACGTGAAGGAGAGTTGGTGGCAAGACTGATTTTGTTAAAAAGCGGAAATAAAAAGCCGATCAAAAGACTTTGGATTTCTTCTGTGACAGATAAAGCAATCAGAGAAGGATTTGCACACTTAAAGGATGGCAGAGCGTATGATAATCTCTATCACGCTGCAATGTGCCGTGCAAAGGCAGATTGGCTGGTAGGTATCAATGCAACACGTGCACTTACATGCAAATACAATGCACAGCTTTCCTGCGGACGGGTGCAGACACCTACGCTCGCCATGATTGCTAAGCGGGAAGAAGAGATTAAAAAATTCATACCAAAACCATATTATGGTTTGAAAGCAATGGCAGAAGGCATGACATTTACCTGGCGGGATGGAAAGACAAAAGGGATGCGTTCCTTCCAGAAAGAAAAAATGGAAAGTCTGGAAAAGCAGTTATCAAACCAAGATGGTATGCTTGTCTCTGTCAAGAAGAAGCCTAAGAAGGTATATGCACCGCTTTTGTATGATTTGACAGAGCTGCAAAGAGATGCGAACAAACGATTTGGATTGTCGGCGAAAGAAACACTGAACATTATGCAGCGTCTGTATGAGAATCATAAAGTACTGACATATCCAAGAACAGATTCCCGTTATATCAGCGCAGATATTGTACCGACAATTGGGGAACGCCTGCAGGCATGTGCGGTGGGACCATACCGAAAGAGCGCCGGTTCTCTTGGGGCAAAGCTTGGCAGGGGAAAGGCATCGCAGGAGAGTATGGCAAAGAAACTTTGGGGCAAAGCAAGTTTTGTCAATGATGCTAAAGTATCGGACCATCACGCGATCATACCTACGGAGCAGTTTGTGAATCTGGAGCATATGACAAATGAGGAACGCAAAATTTACGATCTGGTCGTAAAACGTTTTCTTGCCGTACTTTATCCGCCGGCAGAATATGAGCAGACGGAACTGATTTTAAAAATCAAAGAAGAAGAGTTTTTGGCAAATGGTAAAATCGTGATTGCAAAAGGATGGCAGGAAGCGTATGAGCAAGGCGATTACGATTCGGATGATGAGGAAGAAGAACTGAAAAGTCAGACGTTAAAAGATATCAGACAGGGAAGTCGATTAAAGATTGAGAGGCTGATTTTGACGGAAGGAAAGACAACGCCGCCCGCACATTTTAATGAGGCAACATTGTTATCTGCAATGGAAAATCCGGTTGCATATATGGAATCCCATGATAAGGAGATGGCAAAGACGCTTGGAGAAACCGGCGGACTTGGAACGGTTGCTACTCGTGCCGATATTATTGAAAAACTGTTTTCCTCGTTCTTGCTGGAGAAGAGAGGAAAAGACATTTACCTGACATCCAAGGCGAAACAGCTTTTGGAATTGGTTCCGGAGGATTTGCGAAAGCCGGAACTTACAGCTGACTGGGAGATGAAATTATCGAAAATCGCCAAAGGAAATCTGAAAGAAAAAGCGTTTATGGATGAGATTATCGTGTATGCAAAAGAGGTGACGAGCGAAATACGCGGCGGTGAGGGGACTTTCCGTCATGATAATCTGACGAATAAGAAATGCCCGGTGTGTGGAAAACGGATGCTGGCAGTCAAGGGGAAGAATAGCGAGATGCTTGTCTGTCAGGACAGGGAGTGCAATCATCGTGAGGTGATTTCCAGAACAAGTAATGCAAGATGTCCGAATTGTCATAAGAAATTGCAGCTTGTCGGGAAAGGGGACACGCAGATGTTTACATGTGTGTGCGGTTATCGTGAAAAGCTTTCTACGTTCCAGGAGCGCCGTAAAAAAGAAGGCGCCGGAGTGAGCAAACGCGATGTGCAAAAATATATGAATAAGCAAAAAGAGGAAAAGGTAAATACGGCATTTGCAGATTTACTGTCAGGATTGAAATTATAAATTATCTAAAAATCTCATCCAAAAAGTATTTGACTATATAGTAAGTATATGGTTTAAGATATAAGCGAGTAAAAGAAACGGAGGATTCGCTGTGGGAAAAAAGATTTTAATTCGCAATGCAAAAGCAATCGTAACTTGTGATCCAAAAGACCGTGTTTACTTTAATGCAGACATGCTTGTGGATGGTCCGAAAATTGTGAAAATCGGACAGAATCTGGAAGAAACAGTAGATGAGATTATTGATGCGACCGATAAATTTGTATATCCGGGATTGATCAATACGCATCATCATTTTTTTCAGACATTTATCAGGAACTTAAAAACAATTGATTATCCGAATATGACAGTGCCGGAGTGGCTGGATAAGGCTTATCGCGTTTTTCAAAAAGTGGACAGTGATGTGATTTTCTATTCCTCGCTGACAGCAATGGCGGATTTGTTAAAGCATGGTTGTACATGCGCATTCGACCATCAGTATTGTTTTACGAAAGCAACTGGAAATACACCGATTGACCGGCAGATGGAAGCAGCCAGTCTTTTGGGAATTCGATATCATGCAGGCCGTGGAACAAATACGCTGCCAAGAAGTGAGGGCAGTACGATTCCGGAGGATATGCTTGAGACAACAGATGAGTTTTTAAAAGATTGTGAGCGTATTATTGATTTGTATCACGATCCGAATCCATATGCAATGTCACAGATCGTTATGGCACCGTGTCAGCCAATGAACAGTTACAAAGATACATTTGTGGAGACTGTCAAAATGGCCCGTGATAAAGGTGTTCGTATGCACACGCATCTTGGTGAAGGTGAAAATGAGATCATGGTAGAACGCTGGGGCAAACGCACGTTGGATTGGTGTGAGGAGATCGGTTTTGTTGGTCCGGATGTATGGCTTGCACATGCATGGGAATTGACAGATGAGGAGTACACACGATTAGGAAAGCTTGGCACAGGTATTTCCCATTGTCCTACACCGGCAATTCTTGGAGGATTTCCGATTTTGCCAATGCAGGATTTGATGAAAAAAAATGTAAATGTCAGTCTTGGATGTGACGGTTCGGCAACAAATGATGGTTCCAGTCTTTTGGATGCTATGCGTGTGGCATGGATGATGCAGGCGTGGTTTTCAAAAGAGAGAGGAGGTTGTATCTCTCCTTATGATATGTTGAAAATGGCTACTGTAAATGGTGCGGTGACATTAGGACGTAGTGATCTTGGTTCTTTGGAACCGGAAAAGGGAGCAGACCTTTTTATGATCGATGCCGGAAAATTGGAATTGACAGGTACTCTTCATGATCCGAAAAATGTTTTGGCAAGAGTGGGTGTGACCGGTTATGTTGATTTGACAATGGTGAACGGTAAGGTCGTATTCAAAGATGGTATTTTACTCGGCGTGGATGAGCGTGAGCTTGCACGTCAGGGAGAAGCAGCTTGTAATCGGGTATTGAGAGAGCCATGCGAGGCATTTCATAATCTCATATCATAAACTATAATGTGGATACACGAAGGAGGAGAAAAGAATGAAAAAAGCATTATATTTTGTATTGACACTGGCAATGACCTTGTCTTTTGTTGCTTGTGGAAGTAAAGGAAATGAAACAAAAGGAAACGATGATAAAAAAGAAGGCGGAAAAAAAGTTGCATTACTGGTATCTGGTGCGGTAAATGACCAGGGATGGAATCAGACAGCTTATGAAGGTGCGAAGAAAGCATGTGAAAAATACAACTGTGAGCTGGCATATTCTGAAAATCTTGGAACAGCAGATATTGCAGCAGCATTTACAGATTATGCAGCAGCAGGTTACGATGTTGTAATTGGTCATGGATTCGAGTTCGGAGATCCTGCATTGGAAGTAGCGGAAATATATCCGGATGTAAAATTCATCTGTACAGAGGCTGATGCCAGCGCAGAAAATGTTGCTTCTTATGTTATGGCTTGTGAGCAGACAGCTTATGTAGAAGGAATTATCGCAGCAACAATGAGTAAATCAGGCAAAGTTGGAGCTATTGGACCAATACAGGGTGACTCATTGGTAAAGATTGTAAATGGTTTTGAAGATGGAGCAAAATCCGTGAATCCGGATTTGGTAGTAGAATCAGCATGGACAAACAGTTTTGTTGATACACAGTTGGCACAGGAAGCTGCAAAAGCCATGATTGAAGATGGTGTGGATGTAATCAAACATTGTGCAAATGCATGTGGAAATGGTGCGATGTCTGCAGCAGTGGAAGCAGGTATTTGGTGTCAGGGAGACTCTTATGACCAGAGTTCTTTAGCGCCGAAGAATATTCTTGATTCTGCACTCTACAATCTGGATGTAGTTATGGATATTGCACTTGGTGACGCAATGAATGGTTCATTTAAGGGAGAGGTTTATAACCTTGGTATGTCTGACGGCGCTGTTGAGGTGAAGATATCAGATAATGTATCTGAGGAAGCAAAAGCAGCTGCACAGGATGCGATCGATAAGATTATCTCTGGAGAACTGAATGTAGTTCGTGACTACACAATTAGAAATTAATGGAATAACGAAGTTTTTTGGAAAGGCAGAGCTGCGGTGAAATTTAATTTTGTGGCAGCTTGCCTTTTCGTTTATAGGAAAGGAGAGAAAAAAATGCCCCTTCTTGAAATGAAGCATATTTGCAAATCGTTTTCAGGTGTGTATGCAAATGAAAATATCAGTTTGACAGTGGAAAAGGGAGAAATCCATGCACTTTTAGGAGAAAATGGTGCGGGAAAAACAACATTGGTCAATATACTTTTTGGACTTTATACTGCAGACAAAGGTGAGATTTACTGGAAAGAACAACCGGTACATTTTTCTTCACCGAAAGAGGCTATTGCCACAGGAATCGGGATGGTACAGCAGCATTTTTCCCTTGTTCGTAAAATGACGGTTCTCGATAATGTGATTTTGAATCTGCGGGGAAATCGATTTGTGCTAAATCGTGCGGCAGCAAAAAAACGTTTGGTAGAATTGGCTGAAAAATATCAATTATATGTAGATCCGGATGCAAAAGTTTGCGACTTGTCAGTGGGTGAGCAGCAGAGGGTTGAGATTTTAAAGGCGCTTTATAGAAATGTGGAGCTTTTGATATTAGACGAACCGACAGGTGTGCTGACACCGCAAGAGACAGAACAGTTTTTTGAAGTGTTGAGAAGTTTGAAAAAAGAAGGATATGGTATTATTATCATCACGCATCGAATGAGCGAAATCATGTCTATCAGTGATAAGGTTACGATTTTAAGAGATGGAAACAGGTGGCGGATCTGGTGACAGCACAGACAAATCCGGACGAATTATCGCATTATATGATTGGTCGCGCATTAAGTGGAGAGATGGTATTGGAAGGACAGCCAAAGGACGAAGACATACTGTACCTGGAGCATATTTCACTGGAGAAGCGGCATAGGGGCAAACACTTGGAGCCATTTGACTTGCACATTCGCAAAGGGGAAATATTGGGAATTGCCGGAGTAGAAGGAAACGGCAGAAGTTATTACAGGTATTCAAAAACATACAGGCGGGAAAATCTGGCTGGACGGAGAAGAAATCAGTCATCAGTCAATTTATGAACGGTATGAGTCCGGTGTTTCATACATATCAGAAGATAGGCAGAAGGATAGTTTGGTAACCGGTATGAGTATCACAGAAAATCTGATTCTTCGCGATTACAGAAAGCCTCCTTTTGCGAAAGGAATTCTGACGAATCGAAGCGCGATCATGCAGAATGCGGCAGAGAAGATGAAAGAATATCAGGTTC
>OFFJ01003030.1_pt1 | contig 10103 bp, 6 predicted proteins | sample 1521261 | NCBI WGS metagenome assembly OFFJ01 (sample SAMEA3504122, study PRJEB24116) | mouse gut metagenome | biome: mouse gut; feature: mouse-associated habitat; material: faeces | place: Denmark | collected 2011 | reverse complement strand
TGAAAACGGCACGTCCTCATAAAGTTTTCCTTCCGGGAAACAGATATTTTGCCTGCGCAAAAATTCTGTCCGGTACAGTTTTGACCATGTCACAAAGACTCCGGCACGTCCAAAACCGCTGATTTCTGAAAAAGGCGATACATTTACTTCGGATAATACTGTGCCGTCTTCTTTTACGACGCGGTAACCGCTGTTTACAACATCTGCATGATATGTTTCGGCAGCAGTGTAGAGTTTTTCTAAATATTCCGGTTCCAAATAATCGTCGCTGTCTATAAACGCAATGTAGGTTCCTTCTGCCTGGCGCATACCGAAATTCCGGACATACGCCTGCCCATGGTTCGAATCGGAAAAATAACGGATTTCTAATCTTTTATTGTCAATAAAACGTTGTATTTTCTGCTCTGTACCATCTGTACTTCCATCGTTAATTAAAATCACTTCCATCTGCTGCATTGTCTGATTTTCTAAAGAATGAAGACATCTGTCAATCTGTTTTTCCACATTATATGCCGGAATAATGACTGAAATCTGCTTTTGCTCTGTTTTCTTATGCCCTGCAGCCATATCTTGCTACCTCTCTTTACCAAAACTTTCTATAAATTTCTATGTAACAGTTTATGTTCTTTTCCTTTCAGGAAATCCTGATACAATGCTTCAATCGCTGGATTTTCATCTGCAGATTTGATGTTTGATGCTTTATCCACTTTATAAAGTCCGTCCATTCTGCCTTTTTTTGTCCTTGGGCCTGCCGGTCCCGGCTGGCCGCCGCCCATAATACATCCCCGCTTACAAGCCATCACTTCTACAAAGTCATAGGACGATTCGCCCTCTTTGATACGGTCTAACAATTTCCCGGCGTTGGCAAGCCCGTTGACAACTGCAATACGGACTTTTCTACCATTATGTTCCACAACAGCCTCTTTAATACCTTCTTCTCCGCGAATTCCAGTAAAACTAATCTCACGTAACGCCGCATAATCCTTTTGCTCTGAAAGACGGCGCAGCACTGCCTCTGTCACACCTCCGGTCACACCGAAAATCGCGCCTCCGCCCGACGCTAACGAAAACGGCATATCCGCCGCTTCTCCTTCCAGTCTTCCAAACTGAATTCCCATCTGCTTAATCATGCGGATTACTTCTGTCGTCGTCAAGACATAGTCTGTATCCTGACGGCCGTCTGTGAAGTTATCTTCCCTCAGAATTTCTCCTTTTTTTGCAGTACACGGCATAATGGAAACAATCATGGTGCGTTTCCCTTCTTTTTCGTCCAGTTCTTTATAATAATCTTTCAAAACTGCTGAAAACATCCCCTGCGGCGAACGACAGGTAGAAATATTTTTTGTAAATTCCGGGTATCTGTTCTCACAATATTTTACCCAGCCCGGACAACAGGATGTAAACAATGGAAGGTTTTCTTCTGTTTCCAAACGCTCTGCAAATTCTTTTGACTCTTCCATAACAGTCAAATCCGCAGAAAAATTCGTATCATATATTTCATCAAATCCCATAATACGCAGCGCTTCTACTAATTTTCCAAAAGAATTTTCTCCCTTTGGAATCTGAAAATGGTCGCCGACTGCAATTCTGACAGCCGGAGCCACCTGCGCAACGACACGGATATTTTTATCCTCAATCGCATCCCATACGACAGTAACATTCGAACGAAGGGATAACGCCGACGTCGGACAGACAGACGCACACTGGCCGCATCCGACACAGTCTGTCTCACTGAGTTTTTTATGAAATGCCGGCGTCACCTGTGTTTTGGAACCGCGGAATGCAAAATCAATTGCACCGACGCCCTGAATCTCGTCACACGTACGCACACAATCTCCGCAAAGGATACATTTATTCGGGTCAAGTACAATACTTGGAGAACTCATGTCAATCGAACGTTTTTCTTTTGTATTTGGAAAACGTACGTCGTGTACGCCGACTTTATATGCCAATGACTGCAGCTCGCACATGCCGTTTTTATGGCAAATCGTACAATCCCTGTCGTGGGACGCAAGCAGCAGTTCTATAATTAACTTCCGGTAACTTTGAATCCGCTTCGTATTTGTATAAATTACCATTCCAGGCCTTGGCTGCTCAGAACAGGAAGCAAAAATCCTTCCTTTGTCATCCTCCACTACGCACATACGGCAGGCGCCGTAAATCGACAATTCAGAATGATAACAAAATGTCGGCAAATCAATCCCAGCCTTACGGATTAAGGAAAGTACGTTTTTTTCACCTTCTATCGGTATTTTTTTTGTATCTATTGTAATATAATCCATGCCACACTCCTCCTAAACTTTCTGAAACCTTACGCCGTAGGGCAGTTTCCCGAATCTTTTACAACCGCGCCAAACGGACAGTTCTCAAGGCAAGCGCCGCATTTTATACAGACTGCCTGGTCAATTACAAACGGTTCCTTGACTTTACCGCTTATTGCATTAACCGGACAATTTCTCGCACACTTTGAACAGCCTTTACAAACTTCCGGTAAAATCCGAAATTGCTGCAATCCCTGGCATGTTCCCGTCTTACAGCGTTTATCTACTACATGTTCTAAATATTCTTCTCTAAAGTTCCTCAAAGTAGAAAGTACCGGAAGCGCCGCGCTTTTACCAAGCCCGCAAAGCGCTGTATTTGTAATGGCTTCCCCAAGCTCCTCTAACATCTGCAGGGAATCTTCGGTTCCCTTTCCTTCTACAATTTCTTCTAATATATCAAGCATCCGCTTTGTGCCTTCCCGGCATGGAACACACTTTCCACAGCTTTCATTTTGGGTAAAATTCATAAAGAAACGCGCAACTTCTACCATACATGTGTTTTCATCCATAACAACCAGGCCGCCGGAACCAATCATGGCGTTTAATTTTTTTAAGGAATCAAAATCAAGCGCAACTTCCAGATTATTTGTCACCAGACAGCCGCCGGAAGGGCCTCCAATCTGTACTGCTTTAAATGGAACGTCATTTTTTACGCCGCCGCCTATATCATAGACAATCTTGCGAAGCGTTGTGCCCATCGGAACTTCAATTAATCCGGTATGCTTTACGCTTCCAGTCAGCGCAAATGCTTTTGTACCCGGACTTCCTTCTGTTCCTATGGTATGATACCATTTGGCGCCGTTATTGATAATCATTGGCACATTTGCATAAGTCTCAACGTTATTCAATACGGTAGGTTTGGCAAATAATCCCCGTTCTACTGTCCTTGGCGGCTTCGTCCTTGGCATCCCGCGTTCTCCCTCAATCGACGCAGTCAAAGCGCTTCCTTCTCCGCAGACAAATGCGCCGGCGCCCATATTAATATGTATCTGAAAACAAAAATCCGTACCTAAAATATGCTCTCCCAAAAGCCCTGCTTCATTTGCCTGTGCAATCGCATTTTTCAAACGGCTAATCGCAAGCGGATACTCGGCGCGCACATAAATATATCCTTCGGACGCGCCGACTGCATATCCTGCAATCATCATCCCTTCTAACATCTTATGGGGATCGCCTTCCATAACGCTTCTGTCCATAAATGCGCCGGGATCGCCTTCGTCGCCGTTACAGACAATATATTTTTCTTTGACCGCCTGGCGTGCGACCTGCTGCCATTTATATCCGGTTTTAAAACCTCCGCCGCCTCTTCCCCTTAAATCAGACGCTGAAATTTCTTCGACAACTTCTTCCGGCGTCATGTCAAACAAGACTTTTTCCAATGCCTGATAACCGCCTACGGCAAAATATTCTTCGATATTTTCCGCGTCAATATGCCCGCAGTTTTTGAGTACAAGCCTTGTCTGCTGCTCATAAAAAGGTATTTTCTCCTGCGTCTCGTATTTTACGCCGTCCTCTTCATACAACAGTCGTTTTACGGGACGGTCGTTTCGAATGGTTTCTTCAAAAATTTCTTCACAATCTTCTTCTTTGACTTTCACATATAGATAGTTCTTTGGCTCAATCCTTACCAAAGGCCCCATTTCACAAAATCCATGGCAGCCGCTGCGTTTTACGCCCGTATGCGCGATTTCTGCGCCAAACTCCACTTCTACGCCTTCTTCTTTTCCTGCCAGTTCTAAAAATTTATCATATATTTTCGCAGAGCCGCCCGCAAGACATCCCGTACCTGCACAAACTAAAATCCTGTGTGACGGACGGCTCATATTTTCTTTTGCTGTTTTTCGTCTTTCTTCCAACGCTTCTTTGTTTTCTAATCTCATCTATTCTTTACCTTTCAATTCTTCAAAAAGTTCATGTACCTTCTCCGGCGTCATTGCTGCATGAACGACATCATTGACTGTCAAAACAGGCGCTAACCCACATGCGCCAAGACAAGATACCGTTTCCAATGTAAAAAGCATATCTTCCGTCGTATGCTTCCCTTTGCCCAATCCTGTTTCTTTGTAAATCTGTTCTAAAATAGCGGTCGATTTCCGCACATGGCACGCAGTTCCGTCACATACGCGAATCACATATTTTCCTTTTGCTTCAAAGGAAAAATTCTCATAAAAAGTCGCCACGCTGTACGCCTTCGCTTCATGTATCCCCAATTGTTTTGCTACATAACTTAAAAGCTCCGGCGGCAGATAACGGTAATGATTCTGAATGTCCTGAATAATCGGAATCAAAAACCGCTGCTCTAATCCATGCTGGCTGATAATTTCATCTGCCTTGTCATAATAAGATTGTTCTAACATATTTATCCTCCATAGTATAATATGGTTTTCATTTTAACAGATGAGAAAAGAAAAAGATATACAATAATGATTTTTTATCTGTAAATATAAGACAGTACCTGCCTGGCAATACATTCCATTCCTTCATCATTAGGATGTGCTGCAACCTCTTCGTCTTCAATCACATGCAGATTGCCATCCGCGCCGATAATTTCTGTCCCAAGCGATGATTTATAAAAGGTATCATAATCGTTTAGAAACTGTGTCATATCGACGAATGTAACTTCACATGCCTCACAGGCTGTCTGTTTTGCAGTTTCTATATTTTCCGAAGGCCAAAGAAGCTCTCCCAGCATTAAAATCTGGGCATTCGGAGCTTTTTCGCGGACAAATGACAACAAATCAAAATAGTCGATTTCCAATGTCTCCTGATACTGTGTAATATTTTCACCCGACTGAATTGTAACCAAATCTGTTGATTCATCCAAAGTTTCGTTCAATTCCTCCAGTACTGATGTGCGGTCAGACGCCAATTCCCACGATTTTAAGCTGTACACTTCTGTTACAACCGGCCTGAAAAGCGTCTGCTCTAACTCATTCGAAATTAGATGGACGTAATCATTTTCCTTTGAAGAAGCCGCCATCCCCCAATCTCCCCACCATATATCTTCCGTAACTTCTCCATATGTCACCGAGTTACCAAACGCGACATAATGATAGGGCTCTTGTTCTGTCATACCCGTATCTATGACTTCGTCATTAATTTCAGATTCCCGTTCTATTTCCTGTTCTGTGGAAACATCCGCACTTTCGCTTTCTTTTGAACTATCTGCCGTTATCTGATTGAGTTCCTCTTTATTTTGGCAGCCGGAAAACAATGTAATACAAAACAGCGTCAAAACAAAAAAAGCTTTCGTTCTTTTCTTCATATTCTGTCCTCTACTTTTCTTTCAGTTGTTTTACTTCCTCTATGGTAAGCCCAGAAATCTCTGCAATTTCTTCTAACGCATATTTTCCGGATTTTTGCATACGTAATGCTGCGTTTCTCATGCCTTCTTTTATCCCTTCTTTTATTCCTTCTTTTAAGGATTCATTTCTCATATCTTCCATCACTTTACACATTTCACTCACTCCTTTTGGATCTTCTTTCAGATACCGCGTCCGATCTGCCATCAATTCAAAATTCATATCCTCTGCTTTTGTACAGTTAAAATCATACATTAATTTTCCTATATCAGAATTTCCCCTATACTCGCCGTTTACATATAAAATATGTTCCCCATCTTCGAATAATTTACCCGTTATGAGATTTCTCCTCTCAATTGGATATACCGGCGCATTTTTTCCATAAAAATCTTTTTCTGTAATAAATATAACATATGTATCCGGCAATTCTTCAAATGCCTGGCCTGCACATAGATGTTCAATATCCAATACACTTAAATGGTATCTTGCCCGATATGGGCTTGCCCCTTTATCCGCCCTTTGTATTTCCAAATCATATTTCTTTCCTAAACTGTCTGTTCCATATGCATCCAAGCAGATGGAACGTGCCCCTGCCAGCCGTTTCATATCTTTCTGTACCTGAAAATCCGTTATCTTTAAATCCGGCCTTTCTGTAAGAATCCGCAGTACAAATTCTACCAATGGTTTATTGTCTTTAAAGAGACAGCGCATAAAATCATCATCTATCGGCCGTAACATACGAAGACGCTGTAAATCTTCCTGATGTTTCCGTTCGTTTACTGTCAAATTAGTTACCTGCTTTCTTTTTTCTTCCACATATTATATCATTCGCCTATCAGACGAACAAGCCTAATCTAAATATAATGACAGTAAAATTGACCCATTTCCAAATATCCGCTATAATAAGAACTAAATTTTTAATTATACATTGATAGAATAGATTGGAGGTTATTCACATGGCGCTAGACGGAATTGTAACAGCAAATTTAGTCAGTGAATTAAATAAACGAATATTAAACGCAAGAATCAGTAAAATTGCACAGCCAGAACGCGACGAACTTCTCTTTACCTTAAAGGGGCAAACCGGGCAGCAGCGCCTTGCCATGTCGGCCAGCGCTTCTCTTCCTTTTCTTTATTTAACCGAACAAAACAAACCAAGCCCCATGACGGCTCCCAATTTTTGTATGCTGCTGCGCAAACATATTGCAAACGGACGGATTCTAAAAATATCCCAGCCGTCTTTAGAGCGCATTATACAATTCGAAATCGAGCACTTAGATGATTTAGGGGACGTCTGCCGTAAACTTCTCATCATAGAATTAATGGGAAAACACAGCAATATCATTTTCTGTAAAGAAGATTTCACGATTATCGACAGCATAAAGCACATCAGCGCCAACATCAGCTCTGTCCGGGAAGTGCTGCCGGGACGAACCTATTTTATTCCAGAAACCATGCAAAAGCAAAATCCTTTTCATGCTTCACGGGAGTCTTTTTTTCATACAGTATTTGACAAACCGGAATCAATTGGAAAAGCAATTTACAGTTCCTATACGGGCATTAGCCCGGTGATTGCAAATGAAATCTGCTGCCGCGCCGGAATTGACGGCGACTTTTCTACCCATTCCTTGAGCGAAGAGGAAAAACTGCATTTGTACCATCATTATGACTGGCTCTTATCCGACGTCAAAGAAGAAAAATTTCAGCCAAACATTATCTACAACGATAAAGAACCAATCGAGTTTGCGTCTTTTCATCTTGACGAATATCAGGATATGACTTCCGCAGACTACGATTCCATCTCAAAAGTATTAGAAACATATTATGCCAGCCGCAATGTTTATACCAGAATCCGGCAGAAATCTTTTGACCTGCGGCGGATTGTAACGACTGCGCTAGAGCGGAACAAAAAAAAGTATACCTTACAGAAAAAACAGCTAAAAGATACGGAAAAACGTGAAAAATACAGGATTTACGGAGAACTGCTCAATACGTACGGCTATGGCCTTGCCGAAGGTGAAAAACAGTTAAAAGCGCTAAACTACTATACTAATGAAACTATTGTCATTCCGCTTGACGACCAGCTTTCTGCCTCAGAAAATGCCAAGAAATATTTTGACCGTTACGGCAAACTAAAACGTACGTATGAAGCTTTATCCACATTGATTGAGGAGACAAAAGAAGAAATTGAACATTTAGAAAGTATTTCTGCTTCTCTTGATATTGCCGTCTCTGAAGATGATTTGGTGCAAATTCGGGAAGAATTGATGGACTTTGGATATATACGCAAAAAATTCGGCAGTAAAAAAGCCAAAATAAAAAGCAAACCGTTCCACTACATTTCATCCGACGGCTTCCATATGTACGTTGGAAAAAATAATTATCAAAATGATGAGCTGACGTTTCATTTTGCCACAGGAAACGACTGGTGGTTCCATGCCAAAGGAATGCCGGGTTCCCATGTCATTGTCAAATCAGACGGAGAAGAACTGCCCGACCGGACATTTGAAGAAGCCGGAAAATTAGCCGGATTTTATTCCAAAGGACGGGACAATGAAAAAGTAGAAATTGACTATCTGCAAAAGAAAAATGTGAAAAAACCAAACAAAAGCGCTCCGGGATTTGTCGTTTATTATACCAATTATTCCCTGACAATCCATCCGGATATTTCTGACATTAAACAGCTTTCTTAAATTTAATATTTCCTGAAAAAGGCATTCAAAAGCCGCCATTTGATTATGACGGCTTGTTTGTTTATAAACTCATTTTGTTTGAATTATTTTGTTCGAGCATAAGCGCCAGCTTTTGATTTTCTTCTTTTTTCAATTCAAAATCATCTGCCAGCAATTCTTTTACCGCTTCGGACGCTTTTTTTAATACCTCTGCATCCTGATAAATATCTGCAAGCGCAAATGCAAAATCTCCGCTTTGACGGATACCGAAAAAATCTCCTGGTCCGCGCAGTTTTAAATCCTCATCTGCAATCAAAAAACCGTCATTGGAACGATTTAAAATATCAAGCCGCTTTTTTGATGTTTTACTCTGGGCATGATCCACCATAATACAATAAGACTGCGCGCTGCCGCGTCCCACCCTTCCCCGAAGCTGGTGAAGCTGCGCAAGTCCAAACCGCTCTGCATTCTCAATCATCATTACCGTTGCATTCGGTACGTTTACGCCTACTTCGACAACGGTGGTGGAAATCAACAAGTCAATCTCATGCTTTGCAAACGCTTCCATTATATGATTTTTTTCTGCCGGTTTCATTTTTCCATGTAAACAGCCGATTTTTATATCCTGATTATAATACGTTTCCATTTTTTTCGTATAATCTGTTACATTTTCCGCGTCTAATTCTTCACTTTCTTCTACTAACGGGCAAATAATATAGGCCTGATGCCCTTTTTTAATTTCTTTGCGGATAAACTCATACGCTGTTTTGTGATAAGAAGTCCCGACCACACAATTTTTATTTGGCAGACGCCGTTTTGGAACTTCATCAATTACGGAAATATCCATGTCCCCATAAATAATAATCGCAAGCGTCCTTGGAATCGGCGTTGCGCTCATCACTAATATATGCGGGCACAGTCCTTTTTGAGCCAGCGTCTCACGCTGACGCACGCCAAATCGGTGCTGCTCGTCTGTAATCACTAAACCCAAATTACAAAATGCAGCTTTTTCCTGAATCAAAGCCTGTGTGCCGATAATCATAGCGTCAGGATAGATCTGCATATTTTCGTATGCCCTCCGCTTCTCCTTTGCCGTCAAAGACCCAGTCAAAAGAATCACTTTTCTTTTTAATTCATATTCTTCGCACATCTTCGTAAATGTCTCAAAATGTTGTCTTGCCAGCACTTCCGTCGGAGCCATAAGCGCAGACTGGAAACCATTTTCGCCCATTAGCGCCATACAAAGAAACGCTATAATTGTTTTTCCACAACCAACGTCTCCCTGCACCAGACGCTGCATTACCACTCCCTGTTTCATATCGTCTATAATCTCATCTAAGCACCTTTTCTGCGCCTTTGTCAGACTATAAGACAGATGCGAAAGGACATACGGAATAATCGTTTCATTTTGGATGGGAAAATCATTATGAATCACAAACCGTTTTTCTTTTTGCATCTGTATTTTTAAAATAAAAAGAAAAAACTCGTCAAATACAAACCGTTTTCTTGCTAAAATCAGCTCATCCATGGAATCTGGAAAATGAATCTGCCGGATTGCAAAATTATATTCGCAAAGTCTTTCTTTTTTTCGAATTGACTCCGGCAGATATTCATAAACTAAAGTCATTTCGTTTAAGACTTGACGAATTGCTTTTGCAATCATTTTATTGCTAAGCCCCTGGGTTCTGCCGTAAACCGGCTGCATAGTCTGCATTTTCTCCTGATACTGCTGCGGCGTATAAATTTCCGGCTGTTCCATTCCAAAAATTTTTCCCTTTTGTTTCACTTTACCATAAAATATGTAGAGC
>OFFJ01003020.1_pt1 | contig 10145 bp, 7 predicted proteins | sample 1521261 | NCBI WGS metagenome assembly OFFJ01 (sample SAMEA3504122, study PRJEB24116) | mouse gut metagenome | biome: mouse gut; feature: mouse-associated habitat; material: faeces | place: Denmark | collected 2011 | reverse complement strand
GGTTCTCCAGCCACTTCTTTTCGTTGGCATTCAGTCTGCCCATATGAAAGTTCATCAGCCGGTTGATGGTCATAGCCTCCGCTTTTTCTGCGGCGGAGAGCTTGGAGCAGGATTTGCAGATATGCGCGGCATGGCCTTTGCTGGAGAATTTTTCGTTCGCTTTGTACTCCCCGCAGATTTTGCAGTAGTGGCCGTGGGGGCGGTTGGATTTCTTCTGACCCATGAAGGATTCCCCCCGCTTCACTAAGTATATTTCTCATAATACCACAACTTATCTTTACTGGCTATTGTTGAAGCAACAAAGCTACTGAAATGTTTATGCTCAAAATTGATTTCCGTACCCTCAATTCATACCCACCTCATAGATCGGCAATATGCACAAAGATATTGTTCCTCAAATAATCTTGTTCCCAGAAAGCAGGGACGTTTAGGGTGAAATCAGCTTATATAAGCCCTACTCCAGCCTACCGCACCTTAAAATTTTGTGCAAAACTATATTTGAGAGACAGGTGTGGTCCTCAATTCTGTTGTTATTGACAATTTTAACCTTATATGTTATAGTTGCAATGATATTCAACTCACTCATTACTCGGTTTGCGTATATGCTAGTGAGTTTTAGATGATGGAGGTAAAGTGTTTGATGTTATCTGATAATGAGCTTGCGGTATTGCGGGTTTTTTGGAGTACCCGCACCCCATTATCCCGCCCGGAAATTTTGTCCAGGATGCGGGAGAATAATTGGAACCCCAACTCTATCCATCGCGTTTTGAATAGCCTCATGCAGAAGGGGTATATTCGGGTAGAAGGTATTGCACGGTGCGGACAGAATTATGGCAGGACTTACCGTGCCATTAAGGATCAAAGTGATTATGTAGCTGACGTGGCGTTACATGCGATTCCTAATGTCCCAGAAGAGGAATGTGTTTTGGATGTGATGTCTGCAATGGTTAAGCGTAAAAATATTAGTGAAAATACCATTACTATGCTTGAACAGATGTTGGCTAAACGCCGTGAAGAGTTACGGCAAGAAGCAGTCAAAGATAACGAGAAGAGCGATAAGGAATAGGCTCTATGTCAGTGTCAGTTTATTCCATAATCATGGCTATCCTGTGGTTTACGCTGGCCGTGCTAATTGGCAACTATACGTTGCACAGAGCTTCAAAACACGGGCTATTCTTCGTTGCATCTATTTTGCTTCTTTCTGCTTTGCGCATCTTTTTGCCGCTGGACCTAAACCATAGCATTGTTATTCGTTCTGTTCGACTCTATCCATTTTTGCAAAATTTAATGCGGTACGTTCTGATTGGACATGTAACAATCGGAAACTGTCTAATTGTTTGCTGGATAATTGGGGCCTGTACCTGCTTTACTTTACTGCTAAGAAAGTTATTGCTCCAGAGAAAATTTCGCAAGGCTGTTCAGTGTCAGCAAATTGATTCAGATTTATTGGGCCTTCTTTACGAAATAAGTCGCGAAATGGGGTACTGCGGTCCAGTTGAGTTGGCGATATCTACAAAGGCAACAACCGCATACCAGGCGGGATTCATATTTCCTTATATCGTTTTACCTCATAATATTGATGCATTTTCTGTGACAGATATCCGCAACATGTTTCGGCACGAACTATGCCACTTTCTTGGGGGTGATTTATGGCTCCAAATTGGTTTACAGATTATGTCCTGCACTCTGTGGTGGAATCCTGCTGTAATCCTATTTCGCCGAAACGTGGAGCAGATGCTGGAGCTACGCTGTGACCGGAGAGCCTGCGCAAGTCTAACAAGCGAGGCGCAGGTATCATATTTAGACACATTGCTGCGTCTGCTTTCAGATAATCGTCCAAAAGTTTTCAAGGTATCCCTTGATTATTCGGGTGGCGCTGATGAGGCAGAAATCCTCCAGAGATTTCAGATGATCCTACAGGGGGAAACAAAGACACTATCTAAAATTAGAACCGCAGCAGGATGCTTGATGTGCATAGCATTATTTGTCGTATCATATTGTATGATTTTACAACCATGGACTGCCCCTGCCGATGAACAAACTGAGATCTACCATGAGGTTGTTATGGTTCCGGAGGAAAGCTATATATTACGCGAATTGGATGGGACATTGCTTTTCTATTGTAATAATATAAACTATGGTGAAATCCCAGAGACTCTTTTAGAATACGAACCGTTTAGTAAATTACATATTTATGAAAGGACCTGCTTGTCATGAAGCAGATTTGTAAAGTGGTATTGAATGGAATGCTATGTGTTACTATATTTGCAGCAACAGCTATTGGATTCTATAATTACACTCCAACATTATTTGTAGAAGATCCTGCTATATAAGAGATGCCCTCTTAAATTTCGCGCCTATGAGAGATCCAATCTGTAACATATCCCTATACTTAGAGTAAGATGACGAAGCCGCAGAACAGGTACATATAATAATCAGATAGTGCCTCATATGAGGCACTATCTGATTATTATAACCACAACAGTCAAACATTGAGGTCTTAGCATACAATTTAACTAAAGGAGGTATATCTATGCTCAAGGGGGCTTTCTTTCGTTCTACTCTGCGTCAGCCAGTGAAGACTGTGTTGCTACTCATCTTGACTGGGCTAATTACTTTTGCCTTTGTCGCTCGTATGTCCGAATATCTTCTTATAAAGCAGGAGACAGACCGGCTGGGAGAGTATTATCAAGCCATAGGAATGCTGGAGCCTATTTCAAAAAAAGGCCCAGTAGACTTATATGGAGCCAAAACTTATCTAGAGCAATCCAGCTATATTGGGATGGTGGATCAAGCCAGATATACATCTGCTGTCATGGACGGCATCTACAACACAGATCTACATGCCCCCGCCTGGAACCATAATAATTTTCTATTTGGGGATGTATATCTCTGCGGTACATTGAAATATTCTAGTGAGATGGGTGCTGGAAACTATCGTTTTTATTTCGAAGTAGACCCCTCATTTAAGCCAATTGTATATCCTGAGTACGCAAGCAGATGGAGTCAGTTTGTGAGTTTTTCGAACCCTCAAAACAATTTCACAGGAACCGTCCACTATGAGGATCTGACTTGGCTGTATGAAGAGTTGGAGCCAGGAAAGCGATATTTGGTACGCGGACGGGATGACCAGAGCGGCTATTATCCAGATGCTTTTACGCTCAAGCCGTTGCTTGAGGGTGGCCCATGGTACATTCCCTTGGGGGATGAGGGTGAGCCAGATTTCACGGATCCCAGCTTGGCGGAGATCACTGCGGAACTCCAGGTGGAGTATGAAAATATGCACGCATTGTACGCCGTTGCTGTCAAGGATATGAGGACCATGCCCAAATTCCAGGATGAGAGCCGGTTTTTGCATCTAGCGGAGGGGCGGCTATTGAACAGCCAGGACGATGCTGAGGAACGAAGGGTGTGTGTTATCAATGCGCAGCTGGCTGCTGACCGTAACTTGTCGGTAGGGGACATGTTAACGTTGACCCTACGGGATATTGATACTAGTTGGGCGTATAACGGCTATTTGTGTGCAAAATCTGACCTTGTCAGACGAGAGAGCATTGAAACTATGAAGGATGACTATGAGATTGTCGGTCTCTATGGCGTTACTGGGCGGTACCTGCAATCAGCTCTCAAACAGAATGTCTATATTCCTTCCTCCGCCATACCAGAAACCTTTACCCATGTTGCTGATGAGTCTCACCTTCTTCTGGATGACGTTCCAGCAGATCCAGGCGGTTTTGGCTATGTACTCGCCTCTCCCGGAACAGCAGATGAGTTTCTGGCGGAGGCTGAGGCGGTATTGGAGATGTTTGGTTTCCGGCCAGTACTGTTTGACAATGGTTGGGAGGACTTTATCTCCGTATCCCGGCCGATAGTAAGATCTTCTTTGGCTAATGCTGTGATTTTCTCTATCCTGCTGGTAGTAACACTCTGCATGGTTGCTGTCTTCTACTTCAAAATGCGCTGGAAGGATATTGCTATTGCGCGAGCACTAGGAGTACCAGCGCGCCACTGTGGGGTTGAGGCAGCGATTCCGCTACTGCTGGTTGGACTGGCAGGAATTGCTTGTGGCGGGGCCGCTGGGTGGCAGTATGCGGAATTAGCATCTGCCGAAACACTTCAGAATTTATCAGATTTTGGGAGCACTACAGCAGTACTTCCAAACACTTCGCTGGTTGCTCTTTGCGGTGTAGCTTTTGCCCTGTTTTTAATAACTGCTGTCAGCGGCGTGGCAATGCTGTCCCACCGTCCAGTACTGGGTTTGCTCCAAAGCGGCGGTGTAGCAGTAGCCCCCCGCGCCACGGTCGTGACCACCGCGATGGATGGCGCCTTACATGAGAATCCTTCCATACCGCGGGCGGCTATATCTGTACGGCAAACTGGAATAACGGCCACGCACAACACGGGGGTTGCGCGTGTACTGCGTTTTGTTTGGCGATACATTATTCGCTCCAAGCTAAAAACAATTCTATCGATACTTCTGGCGGCGGGTTTTACTGCGGGCTTAGCGGCGATCCGGCTGTCCGTTCTATCGAACCAGGAGAAGATGGACTGGTTGTACAGTAATACGCTGGTGCAGGCTGACTTAGTCCGTAGCAGTAGCCTTCCTATACAAAGCGATAATTTCATCCGTCAGGATACCATTGACGCGCTTCTAGATACCGGATATATATCAGAAGCCTATCTGGAAAGCACAACCTCATCTGGCGCACTGATGTATGCGGAGGCGTGCCCCAACGGCACAATGTATATAACGGATGAAGATCGGCTGAACGTGGAGCTTTTGGCGTCAAGCAATCTCCAGGCTTTTCTGAGTCAGGATGACACGGAAATATCGGTCACCTTCCACAGCGACTGGAGCGCGGAGCAGTTTGACAGTGCCGGGTTGGACCGGCCCCCGGTGCTTTTGCCCCAGCAACTTTACAGCTATTATGAAATCAAAGAAGGCGGCGAAATCAGCGTATTGTATAAGGGTTGCTGTGTCTTTGAAGTGGCGGGCTACTATGAAGCAGACACAACACTTCCCGGTGATACGGCTCCGGTGCTGCTGCCGCTCAGTGCCTACCGAGAGATCGGGGGAGACAGAATTTCTTACAGTAGGGCGCGTGTCACTTTGGATCCGTCTCATAACCGGGAGTTGTTCAAGTTCTCTCAATCTATCAATAACATAACTGCTACTCAGAGTGCAGGGAGTGTCGCCCTACATGCGGTTATCTGGGACGATGAGTTGCGCTTAGCGGTGGCCCCGTTGGAGAACAGTATTGCCCTTATGGAAGTGCTGTACCCTGTGACGCTACTTCTAAGCCTTCTGACGACGGCAGGGATTGCGGTGCTGTTTGTGATGACCTTTGCCAGGGAAGCGGCCATCATGAGGGTGCTTGGAACCACGAAACGTTGTAGTGCCACTATGCTTGCCCTACAAAATGTGCTCACCAGTCTGGCGGGGCTGCTGCTAGGGTTGCTGGGGATTCTTGCGTACACGGGCAGGATGCAGCCGGAACTGCTGGCAAGCTTTGCCTGGACCAGCGTGGTATGCGCGTTGCTGTATCTGCTGGCAACAGTCACCAGTGCAGGGGTGAGTTCAATGGTTGTGACAAGCAGGAACCCATTGGAATTACTGCAAGTGAAGGAATAGGGGAGGATTGAGTATGAGTGAGTTAAAAATCGAGAACGTGAGTTACCGCTACAAAAACGCTCCAAAGCTTGTCCTAAACAACGTCAGTTGTGATTTCCGGGCTGGGACGGTATCCGCTGTAGTGGGGCCCTCTGGCAGCGGTAAAACTACTCTGTTATCCATCATGGCTGGCCTGGACCGTCCGGAAAGCGGAAAAGTCCTGCTCAATGGCGCTGACTTAGCCGATATGGATCTGGATGCCTACCGCAGAGAGAATGTGTCTGTTATTTTCCAGGCGTTTCAGCTCTTTCCACTCCTGACCGTTATGGAGAACGTATGTTATCCTATGAAATTAAACGGTATCACCACGAAAGCCGCACAGGAGCGGGCCAAAGACCTTCTGGAGAGCGTGGGGATCAGCGAAGAAAAGTTCCGGCGTTTTCCTGCCAACCTCTCTGGCGGTGAACAGCAGAGAGTGGCGATTGCCCGCTCTCTGGCCACCGGAGCAGGCGTGCTGCTGGCAGATGAGCCAACGGGAAATCTGGATGGGGAGAACAGCCGGAATGTAGTAGATCTACTTACCAGTCTGGCTCACAGCGAGGGATACTGCGTTATCATTGTCACTCACGATCCCGCCATTGCGGAAGCTTCAGATGTGGTTTATCGTATGACAGATGGCATTTTGGAACTGGCGGGCTGATAGCGTGATTTATGCAGTAAGACAACTATGGAAAAGACTTTTCTCAAAAATATCAGGGGCTTCTTTTCTGCTGTGGGAGAGTGCCTCACGCTATCCTGGCGGACTTCTCGTCTGTACACTGTATTTCGTCTGCTTTGCAACTTAATAGCGCCATTGCTGACACTTGCAACAGCGGTATTAGGAAAGTATATTCTGGATCTGTTGTCTGGAAGTGCGCATCCAGACAACTCCAGAATATATTTGCTGGTTTGTGTTGGCGGGCTCCTAGCCGTCAATATAACCCGTTCCTTACTGCAAAAGGCCCAGCTCTATATGCAGACGATGCACAATGATTTAATCAATGGTGAGTTGGCCTTCTATATGATGGACAAAGCAGGTCATGCAGATATTGAATACTTTGACAATGCAGCTTACTACGATAAGCTTTCTGCCTGCACACGCGATGCCCCTGTGATTGCCCACCTGCTTTGGAATGCTCTCTTCGCAATAAGCGCAGTATTTTCCCTAACTATTTCCTTCTGCGCCCTGAGCCAGCTCAATATTATCTATGGAGTCTTTATGATTTGCGCGGCGGTACCCTCATCTATTGTGGCAGCCAAGTATACCAGAGCGATTTTCTCGTTAAGCTTGGAACAGATCAATGGTGAGCGGCAGAAGGGATACCTGCAAAATCTTCTGCTTGATCGGAGCTTTGCGCAGGATCTGCGGCTTTTTGGCGTCTGCGGCCCAATTAAGGAGAAGTACCGCCGCCTTTGGGATCGCATGTTTTGCAAAAGGCGTGCTGTCAACCGGAAACGGAGCATTTTGACGGGAGTGCTGGAATGCCTTCCTGAGCTCGTACTTGTGGGAACCGGCTTAGATATAGCCCTTCACGTCCTTGATGGCGCGGCAACCGTAGGTGATTACTCCCTCTATACAGGGCTGTTGTCACAGCTATGGAACAGCGTATATACCCTTTCTGATGCAGCGATGCAGATCTACGATAATCAGCTAAAAATCAAAAACATCCAGTCCCTTGACACATATGAGAACCATATCAAGGACAGTGGGCAGAAAAGTTTGGATGCGGTGGAAACCATAGCGTTTGACCATGTCAGCTTCGCCTATCCGGGCACGGGGAAGCAGGTTTTGCAGGATGTTTCCTTTCAAGTTGGAAAGCATGAGCGTGTTGCCCTGGTCGGGCTGAATGGCTCTGGAAAATCTACACTTATCAAACTTCTCCTGCGTCTTTACGATGTGAACAAGGGAGCGGTGCGGATCAATGGGACAGATATCCGCGAATACAGGCTCCAGGATCTTCGCCGGAGCTTCAGTGTATATTTTCAGGATGATCCCAGCTACCGCTTTAACCTGAGGGAGAATATCACCATTGCGGATATGGAGCGAGAGGATGGTGATACGGCTGTCATTCGGGCGATCCGGGACAGTGGCGCAGGTGAGATTCTGGATCGTGCTCCCGCGGGATTGGATACATTCCTGACACGGTTGTTTGACAACCAGGGTATGGAGCTATCCGGCGGGCAGTATCAAAAGCTGGCTTTGGCGCGGACCTTCTACCGAAGGCATTCCGCTTTGATTTTGGATGAGCCTTCATCAAACCTAGACCCCAGAGCAGAGCATAATCTTTTTCTTTGCCTTGATCGCTTTTCACAGGGAAAGACTGTTCTGTTTACTTCGCACCGCCTCACAAATGTCTCTTTGGCAAACCGTGTTGTGGTGTTGGAGAATGGCCGTATCCTGGAGGATGGCACACAGGAAGAGTTACTGGCACACGGAGGAAGATATGCGGAGCTGTTCCGTTACCAACAGGAGCGGTTTCAGGTAGGGGGAGAGAAAACGTGATAGTTGCCCTGCTGGATGATGGAATTGATTTGTATCGCTGCCCTGGCTTTTCTATCACACATGACCTGATTGTTGAGGAAAGTGGCGCGATTCGCCCCCGCAGAGCGGGAGAAGCTGTCTTGACCGATCATGGAACCACCTGTGCGCAGATTATACACACCTACGCTCCTGAAGCGGAATTTTGCTCTCTAGGCATCTTTCGCAAACCGAAATTGACCACGGGGCTTCCCCAACTGCTGGCGGCATTGGAATGGTGCCTGGAGAAGCGGATCCCACTTATCCATATGAGCGTTGGGTCTACTCAGCTTTGCGATGATGAGCCTATCCGAAAAGTCATTGCGAAGATGCTGTATCGTGGGCAGATCATTGTTGCGGCCCATAGCAACAAATTGTTCAGATACACAATGCCTGCCTGTTATTCCGGGGTGCTGGGAGTCTCTGCGGATGCGGGCTTAATGGGGAATCAGTTCTATGTGAAAGGGCCATCACCGGATGATGTGCAGATATTCGCCTCCGCTAAACACGACTTATCCCAATATCCAGGAAACTTGTCCACTGTGACAGCTCCTGTATCGAATAGCTATGCTGCTCCAACGATAACTGCGGAAGTGCATAATATCCTCAGCCGGTCAGATCAGAGACCATACTCCAGCTATTCACTCATCCAGCAACTGGCGGGGTGTACGATTGCTTTGGGGAATATGCGTCCAGACTTTCTGGAGGATGCCATTGTCTATGATCCTATGCGGACGTTCAGGAACGCGTATGCAGGCTTTCAGGTATTGAATATTTTTACAGATAAAGCACCTTTTTTCATGGCACTGGAACACAATCGGTATAGCCCCGTCCTATTGGTGCCACCTATGCATTTGAACAGCCAATTTGTTGAATCACTTTTCCTACGCTCTAAACAGCGAGTTGGAATTGCCTATGCAGGAATGGCGCCGCCAGTATTCCCGCAGACTAGCCCCTGCCTTTTTTGGTCTGAAGATACCCACTGCTCCCTTGCAACACAACTTTATGAGCGTCCATTACCTCCCCAAATTCCATTTATGCAAATAGAACCTCAAGGAGAAATCGCGTTGGATTTGCTATATCAATTGAAGGATCTGTTTTCCTCAGACGGTTATGGGTGCATATCCATTTCGGATTTTCCGAGAGCATATCTCTATGGGGTTGACTTTGCTGCGGATTATTGCCCCGCAGACTATTTAGCAGCACACCTCTGTCATACACGGCATCCAGATCTTGTACTGTATTCTCTGTGTAACAGCAAGTCAGTCCTCCCGTGTGATATGCAGGTTGTATTTGAGGATTGCAGGACGGCCAATATTCAGGAGAATCTGGCTATATTGCCGATGGAGCCAAGTAGAGAAGATGTAGAAGTTTTGTACGCCAGTTTATTTGATGAGTAATGCTGAACTTCAATTAAAGCATTCAATAATTGATCTTGCGTTCTGACCTGTTTTAAGGGGGTGCGGAGCAGAGCCTAAATAGTCCGCCCTAACTTTTTCTGCTATACTATTTATTATGGTGCAAAGGAGATCATTCCCTATGATACTCCGCATCTGTAATGACCATGGCAGCTATAAGGCAGAACTGTAATCAGGGATTGCCTGCTGAAAAAAGTACAAGTTTCCCAATGGGGACTTGTACTTTTTTGCATCTGATATATTTGTCCGGGGGTTGGCATGTTTTTCTATCGGGTTGCATCGTGCAGTATCAAAGCAAATCAGCAATCCATGTGTAATTCTGCCAACTTTCAACATAGCATCTGACTGTAAAAAATTGTATAACGCCCGTGGTCCTCCCGGACCTGATGTGTCCGCGCAAATGCGCAATACATCAGATTCGGGAGGATTTCTAATTTGTTTAACTCTAAAAGCATCTATGCTTTGAATAAAAAGGACCCAACCGCTATTGTCTATCCCAGTGTGGATGGGACGCTGTGCAGGCTGACCCGTGAGGACTTTGCCAGCGAGGCCGAATTTC
>OFFJ01003016.1_pt1 | contig 10153 bp, 3 predicted proteins | sample 1521261 | NCBI WGS metagenome assembly OFFJ01 (sample SAMEA3504122, study PRJEB24116) | mouse gut metagenome | biome: mouse gut; feature: mouse-associated habitat; material: faeces | place: Denmark | collected 2011 | reverse complement strand
CCATCTTCCCTCCAACCACTCACCCCCTTTCAAGCACGGTTCCAACCAGCATCATTACTGAAAGTAAAGTTTTATGAAAACAAGAAAAGAGAGAGATTTTTTCAAATCCCTCTCTCAAAACTTATCTTCGTGCTCTTTTCTTGAATGTCATTCCTGTAAGAGCTGCTGCTAATATCAGAGCCATCCAAATTACTGCATTTGCTGCATCGCCTGTTTTTACCGGTGTTTTTGCAGTCTTATTATTGTTGTTTGTCGTAGTTGTCTTTCCGGAATTATCGGAAGCAACTTTATTATCATCCTCTGACTTTTGACCGCCTGATACTGCTGTGTTATCCTCTTTTTTCAGCTCTTTTGTCACTTCTTCCAATGCTTTCACTGCCTGATCGATCTGGGCCTGTGTCGCATTCTCATCTTCGAAGACTGCCACTGCCTGTGCATAAGCTGCCTTCACTGCTTTTGCAGTCTTGGCTGTATAAAGGCTTAAGTCCACTTCTTTGATCTTTCCTAAGAGTTCTTCTAACTTATCCTTATTTGGAATCTCACGAAGTGTACGTCTTGCCGCTTCCAATGTTACCCTTGCTGCATCCACAGCATCCTGTGTTGCCGTCTCATCACTGTATGTTTCAAGGGCTGCATCATATGCTGCTTTGAATATCTGATAGCTTTCCGGTGTATACAACGCTTCATTTTCTGCATACTGAACAGATTTATCAATCAGTTTCTTAAGTGCGTCTTTATTCACTGAAGGCGCTTCCAGCGTCAAACCTGCATACGCGGCGCGAAGCACTGCTGTCACTTTATCTACCACAGCCTGGTCATCCTTGGTCAAATTGTCATTCGCAAGCACTGCTTCGGCTGCTTTTAAAGCCTCACTGAATATACGTACGCTTTCTGCTGTATAGCCATCCAACTTGGTATCTTTTACCGAGTTGTATACTTCAAGTAATTCACTCTTATCAGCCGGCTCTTTCTCCGGTACTTTGACCTCTAATCCGTTAAGCGCTGCTTCCAATGCGTCTGCTACCATATCTACCAATCCCTGGCTGACATCATCTGTATTAAGAACCAATTCACCAAGCGCCAATGCTTCCTGCATCGTTGCCACGCTTGCTTCGGTGTAACCGCTTGTATCAGTTGCTTTCGCCTGATCTACCAGCATCTGCAATCTGCTCTTATCTACTTTTACTTCTTCTTCCACAAGCTCATCAATTGCCTTCTGAAGTGCCTTTGTAGCAGCATCGATGTCTCCTGCTAATGCATTTTCGCCATCTTGCAATACTTCCAAGGCTTTCGCATATGCGCTTTGAAGTGCCGCCGCAGTTTCTTCTGTGTAGTTATCAATGTTTGGAAGATAGAAATCTCTCACCTCATCTGCCAGAGTTTGCAGCGGCTTATTGTCTCCGCCAATAAAATCAAGCATATGTACCAGTGCAAGCAGTTCTTTATATACCTGATTGACTTCCTCCTGGCTTACGGTATTATCCGCTAAAATCGTCTCTGCTTCCTGGTATTTTGCTTCCAATGCCGTCCTTACTGCCGGGATTACACTTGTATACCCGTCTTTTGCCATCTGCTCTCCCGCATAAGCAAAGAGGACTTCCAAGTCTGACTTGTCTGTTTCCACCGGCCCTACCGGAATCTCCTCGGAACCCGTCACACGAAGTTCCGCTGCCGATGCAAAATCATTGTCTGCCTGATCACTCACTGCATCCAGGGAAATAAGTTTTACATACTGTGCTGCTACCGCCTTAAAGGACACTGCTTTCCATGCTGCGTCTGTATTCCAGTTGCCCTGTGCCGCATCCACCCAGTTCTCACCGTCACTGCTTACCTGGATTTTATATTCTGTAATTTTACCATTGTCTCCGCTGCTCTGACGAGGAAGATATCTGATACCATCCACTAACATAGATTTTCCAAGATTTAGCGTGATCCAATGATCTTCTCTTCCAAGTCCGCCATTCCAATCCGTATGCCATAAAGTATTGCTGTCGCCATCCAGTACTCTTTCCGGACCTTCTCCGCTCTGATAATCTCCCGCTGTTGCTGTGACTCCATCTAACGGAATATCTCTCTCATCATCAGATGGATCCTGCCCGATATATCCTAAGTCTACTTCCATATCCGTAGAACTTACAGACAATCCTGCCTCATTCCTTACAGAACCATTTTCATCAGAGATAATCTTTGGTCCCCGGAATGCAATCTGCCCTTCATCGCCATCTTTCACCACATATTTAAATACCACTGCTGTATCGTTATTTCCGCCGGATACATAGTCTGCATAACGCGCTTCCCCATTCAATCTGAAACGCAACTGCGGATTTCCTTCCACAATCACATTTTGATCCATGTTCGCAGTGAACATATAAGTATCACCTGGCAGCGTGGACTTATGCTCTGTCTCTTTTACTACATCATAGCTTACAGAGGTAATCCTTGGGTTTAATAAGTTCACTTCACTCTTAATGAAATCAATGTTAAAAGATGTAAACTTAATTGTATTTGCCTTTTCATAAAGCAGTCCCATTATGCCCTCACCCATGTCAGACAAACAAGAATATGCATAATTTCCCGGAGCAAACATCTTCGATTCCGTCCATTGAACACTGAAACTATCCTCCGTCTCAGTCACTTCACCGATACGAAGCGTTCCGTTATTTCTTCCGCTTCCGCCCGGGTTTGACATAATGACTCTGTCTTTTCCGTTTTCTGTCACTCCAAAATGTAATACGGACAACTGACAGTATACTTCTGTAGCATCTGTATTAATAGGAGCGCTCCATGTCTCACCACCGTCCGTACTTCTTGAGACTGCAACTTTTCCGTTTCCGCCTGTATTTCTCATAAACTGAAGAAGATTTCCGCTGTTTAACTCAATAATCTGACTCTCTGTCAGCTGCTGGCTAAATTCAGGATTCTGGGAATCTCCCATATCTTCGCCCCTTGCATCATTCGGAGATATTCCTCTTTCCCATGTCACGCCATTGTCATCACTGTAAATACATGCAGAGGACTGAAAACCTGAATTGTTGGTATAATAAATCGGGAATACAAGGCGTCCTGCATGTTCGCCATTCTTAAGCTCTATACCAAATCCAGGACCGGTACCGCAGAATTTCATCCAGCTTTCCTTAACCTGTCCACTTACGTTCACCGGATTACTCCATGTCTGCCCGTTATCATCACTGTATGTCAGCCACAAATAGCATGTTCTCAAAATCTGCAGCGGCGCTGAATCATTTCCGGCACGCTGACTGCTCAAATAAATATTTCCCACATATTCTTCGCCATCATACAAATCACCTTTGTTATGATATGCATTCTCGCCGGACCCTTCGTCTACCCTATAATCTGTCTTGTTCCCCGCTGCGTCATATACTTCACTTCCACGAAGCGTATATTTATTGCCCTGTGCATCTGAAAGTTCAAGATAACTCTTTCCATCCTCTGCCACAACAAATCCATTACCTGCGGTTGAAATAGACGAAAATCCTGTAGATTCCGGGAACATATCCACCAACATCCAGACACGTCCGGACTCTGTCGAAATCATAACCGGGTCGATCAAGAACGCCGACTGTGCTCCTGTATCATATGGCTGAGACTTCAAATCGATCACCTTGTTGAAATCACTCCATGTCTGACCTTTATCATTACTGATTCTAATAGTTGTATCAATATCTCCCCAGTCAGACCAATGATCATTTCTCTGGTCAGCTGCCGCAATTACGACATCATCTTTTGTTGTAACAAGCGCCGGAATACGATAATTGAAAGCATCCTGATCTCCCATATCAAAAATGCCGTATTCCTCCGTCTTCACTACGCCTTCTTCATACTCCGGAAGGTCTTGTGGTTTTGTATCTCTATTTAACTGGCGAACCTCATCTGCATTTAACACATAGTCATATACATGTACACTGTTAATCGTTCCGCCAAATGCCCACTTAGAACCTGCTCTTTGAATACCACCGATAGACAATGCGTCCGGTGTCCATGTACTTCCGGTAAGAACGCCTTCCACCGAATTCGAACCTACGAGTTCACCATCCAGATAATAGACAACTTCCTCTCCGCTAAAGGTAACCGTTACCGTATGCCAATTCGTATTGTTCATAGCTCCATCCGCAGCTGTCACAAACTGATGACCAGAACCATCTCTTACCTCCATACCGATCCTTCCATTTGCCGGATTGATATACATTGCGCCATATCCGTTTTCTGCATCCTTCTGCGACAACGCAAACAATGCATTCAAACCATTGGATAAGTTATCCAATTTATATGCGAATGAAAAGCTTCCTTGTGTAAGTGCAGCAACCGCTGCTGCGTCTTCATCCTTAGCCACAATCCCTTCGTTCGTTCCGTTAATTACGCTGCGTCCATATGTAAGAACCGGCTCTTCCAATACTGCTCCGCCATGATCTTTGATCACCTGCTCCTCAGAAATGGCCCCATTATAAAGCTTTGCATTTTTAATGCTTCCTGTATAGAGATAACTGTTTCCACTGATTCTGTTAGCTCCGCCAAATGTTACGGAAGTCGGTTCCCATCCCATATTATTTACAAAATGAGTGGCAGAAGCTGACACATTCATAACATTTTTCTGATCAAGATATAATTTATATCCCTCATTCTCTGCCACTATGAATGTGAGCGTATGCCAATTATTATCAGCAAGATTTACATCAGCTATGTCCACATATCTGTGATCATTTCCTCCCTCACTGTCTCTTAACTCAAATCCGATGCGATTGCCGCCGCTGATATATAGGGAGATATAATGATTTGTACTGGTCGTTGAATTAACTGCCGCAAGTGACATAAGCCCTGTATTTTCTGTCTTAAAGCTTACCGTGATCGCCGCACTGCCAAGATTTTTCACAAACTCTAAGTCCTCATCCGGAATCGCGTATCTTGATTCTGCAGTTCCATCATAAGTGCGTTCCTCTTCCAAATATGTCTTTGAGAGAATCTCTTCTGCCTGCGCTGCGATATCAGTAGTTTCTACCGCCTTAGGCGCTCCTGCAAGCGAAACAACGGTACTCTGACAGAGCATAGCTGCCGCAAGTAAAATCGCCAATAGTTTCTTCCTTTTCATACTTTTTTATTCCTCCTTTTCTTTTTTGGGATTTGCTTAAAATTCAAATACTGCAACCCCATATGGCGGTAATTTATACGCGAACGAAAACGGTCTTCCATCACACTCGCCTTTCACCGCTTTATATACAAGTGGACGTTCTTCACCTTTCCCACCGTATTTCTTTTCATCGCTGTTAAGAATCAACTTATACTGTTTTCTTCTCGGCACGCCTACACGATAATCATCGCGCGCCATAGGCGTAAAGTTGCATACAAACAGCAGATTCTTCTTATTTTCTTCTGAATGCCTGATAAAACTGAAAATACTTCTGTCACCGTCATCTGCATTTACCCACTCAAAACCTGCCGGTACAGAATCAAGCTCATACATCGCTTTATTCTTTTTATAAAGATGCAAAAGATCCTTTGTAAAATTCTGAAGATACTGATGATACTCCTCCCCAAGCAAATACCAGTCAAGCTCTCGTGCCTCACTCCACTCCCGCAGCTGAGCAAAATCCTGTCCCATGAACAACAGTTTCTTTCCAGGATGTCCCATCATAAATGCATAACCCGCCTTGAGGTTAGCGAATTTGTCAAATCCAAGTCCTGGCATCTTATTGATCATGGAACATTTCAGATGAACCACTTCATCATGAGAAAGTACAAGAATATATTTTTCACTGTATGCATAACTAGACGCAAATGTCATCTGATTATGACATCCTTTTCTAAAATATGGATCCAGTTTCATATATTCGGTAAAGTCATGCATCCAGCCCATATTCCATTTCATACTGAATCCAAGACCATCATTCTCCGGCTTATCTGTCACCTTCGGCCATGCTGTAGACTCCTCAGCAATCATAACCGCACCTTTATTCCTTCCAAGCACAACAGAATTCAAATGTTTAAAAAATTCAATCGCTTCCAGATTCTGATTACCGCCATACTTATTGGCTACCCACTGTCCGTCCTGTTTGCCGTAATCTAAGTAAAGCATGGAAGCTACCGCATCCACGCGAAGTCCATCCACATGATAATGCTCCATCCAGAATAATGCATTCCCAATCAGAAAATTCTGCACTTCTTTTTTGGAATAATCAAAAATCTTGGTTCCCCAGTCCGGATGCTCTCCTTTGCGCGTATCCGCATATTCGAATGTCGGCGTACCATCAAAATCTGCTAATCCATGAGCATCGCGCGGAAAATGTGCAGGTACCCAGTCTAAGATAACGCCGATTTTATTGCGATGAAAATAATTGATCATATATGCGAAATCTTGCGGCGTTCCATATCTGGATGTCGGTGCATAATATCCCGTTACCTGATATCCCCAGGAACCGTCAAACGGATATTCTGCAATTCCCATCAGTTCAATATGGGTATATCCCATCTCCTTCATATACGCTGTAGCCTCATGTGCAAACTCTCTATATGTGTAAAATCCATCCTCATCCTGTCCCGGATGTCTTTTCCAGGATCCAATATGCGCTTCATAAATAGACATTGGCGATTCCGTATGACGCCATGTTTCCCGCTTTTCCATCCATGTCTTATCTGTCCATTTTAAATTGCCGATATCAGTAACTTTTGATGCTGTCCCCGGACGCAGCTCTGCATAATTTGCAAACGGATCTGCCTTAAACAGATACTCGCCTTTTTGCGTTTCAATACAAAATTTGTACAATGCATCCTTTTTCACCCCTGGGACAAAACAGGTATAAATTCCGACTGGTTCCTCTCTTTGCATCGGATTCGCTGTCACATCCCACTCATTGAAATCTCCTACTACCGATACTGTCTTTGCATTCGGCGCCCAAACCGCAAAATAGACGCCTTCTTTTTTTCCATCTTTCACAAGATGGGCACCCAGCTTTTTGTAGATTTCATAATGTGTTCCTTGCCCAAACAAATACTGGTCAAGTTCTCCGATTTCATACGCTTTTTTTCTTGCCATATGCTCACTCTCCATTTCGCTTCCGCATTATAGGTACATTATACTTTAGCCACAGATAAAAAGAAAGAGTTTTGCAACTTTTTTCACAAATTTGCAAAACCCTTTTCTTCTTTTTTTGTTTAAATTCTAAAATCGTCTTCTTTCAAAATGATTCTATCTGTATCATCCGTTCCCTTACCAAATACACGCTTCACAAAATGTTTCATATTTGCCTTCTGTGAATGTGCAATTGCTTCATCCATGATTTCTTTCACTTCTGCAACCGTCACCGCATGATCTTCTTTCTGCATCATATCTATTCTGCTGTATAATGCCAGGATACCCATCTCATCAATACGATATCCGTTTTCTTTCGCATAAGTCTGACCAAATGTAACAAGTTCATCATTGATAAATACCGGAAGTTCCAGTTTTGACGTGAACTTTTTCTTAAAAGCCAAATTAGAATTCAACATTTTTTCCAGCGGTTTTCTCTGTTCCTCCAAAACAAACAACAATTCTTCGGTCTGTTCTTCCATCAGATCATTCAATTCACGAATTGTTCTGGCATTTAATTTTCCAGCCTTTTCGATGATCAAAGCTCCGCCCTTTAATTTCTGCACAATACCGGTCAGCTCTTTCTTGTTCAAAGATTCCCCTGTAATGATCGCAACTTTCCCCTGTTTGATCTTTCTTTGCTTCTGGATTGCTTTTACAACATCTACCGCTAAAACAGTCTTGCCGCTACCTTTACGTCCGATAATCAACAGATTCCCTGTCCTTGATGTTCCAAAACGATTTTTGCATTTCTTATCTGCATCGAGCACTTCTACCAACTGCTCACTCATACCTCGTATCGGCACGAAATAAGAAAATAATCTCTTCTGTTCTTCTGTCAATCCCGCCTTAAGACCAATCTCACTTTGCGCTTCCAGATCATATCTCCCCTGAACAACAAATCCAGTATCATATACAACGCCGCCCGGAGAACGTTTTACCTGCGGATTCGGTTCCTCAATCTCTATCGGCTCTTCTTCCGTCACAGCTTCTTCCGGTTCTTCCGCTTCATCCTCAATGTCTTCATACGCTTCGTTAAAGTCATCATCATACAGCTCTTCCTCATCATCGCTGTCCATACCGGAAAATTCAACCTGTTCTTCTTCCGCATACGTCACTTCTTCAAAAGCAGGATCCTCTATCTGCGCCTCATCAATTAAGACATCATATACTTCTTCGATTTCTTCAGATTCTTCTGCAAACTCTGCTTCTTCGAAGTCCTCTTCCCCGTAGTCCTCTTCGGATTCATACTCCGCTTCTTCGTAATCTTCCTCTTCGTAATCTTCCTCTTCGTAGTCCTCTTCTTCGTAATCTTCTTCCTCGTACTCGTCATCATCCACAGTTAATGACTCTACAAGTGCACCCATATTCTCAATCGGTTCTTCTTCAAATGCTTCTTCCTCTTCGACCGGCTCTTCTGCTTTTGGCTCTTCTTCTGCCGCACTGCCTTCCGCTTCATTTTCAATATCATCAATCAGACGCTGTATTTCGTCTGGCAAAATAGATGCTGTGTCCTGCAGTTTCTTCTGAGCTTTCTCGATAATCTTCTGAGCGCTTTCATTTCGTCTGGCTTCTTCATTCGCCTCCACGATCTCTTTTTGTTTCGCTTCCCAGCCTTCTAAAATCTCCTCGATACTCATCTGACCCGTGATCTGCTTTTCCACTGGCCGCTCTTCTTCTGTCTCTAAAATGTCACTTGCCATTTCCAGGTCGCTTTCAACCTCTGCCGTACTTGCCGGCGCTTCTTGTCTCTCCTGCTCTTCTGCAGTTTTTTCCTCAGCTTCCTTTACCGGTGCTTTTTTCTTTTTGTCTTCAAAACGCTGTTCATATTTTTCCTTCTGCAATGGCGTCAGCGGTTTATAACGCATCTTCAATTCCATAGCCTTATAAACATATTTCCCCTCACTAAACCAAAGAATCAAGTCATCGCATTCTTCGAGACATTCCGCTGTTCTTCCCGCTTCATGATACAATTTTGCCAGCTCATATGCCCACTTTTCTATGTACTCTGCTTTTTTAAACTCCTCCAAAGCATCGATCTGCTGCTCCACCGGAGCTTTCTGTGCTTTCAGGATCTTGTAACGTAAAATGAACTGATTCGGATCCTTTGGCGCTACTCCTATAAATTCCTCATAACAATCCATTGCCTCACTGATATCATTCATTTTCAATGCAAGGATTCCCAGTCTGTAAACAATCTTTCTGCTGCTTGGTGCACGGTCATAAGCGATAAATAATACATCTCTGCTCTTCTGATATTCCCCATTCACCTCATAAATCTCACTTACAGAATTCAGCATAGGAATATTTTTCACTTTACGCCAGTCTATTGTATCCGCAATTTCCATTGCTTTATCATAGGCTTTCTTGTTTACATACTCAAGCATTTGCTCTGTTTTTACGCGATATTCATATTTATCCAACGTTCTCACCTCTATTAATTATTTTTATTTCTTGTTTTTATCTGGCTGCGTTTTTCTTTTTTGTCACACTAAGAAGTAGACAAATTCACACATACAGTTTAGCATAGCCATTGTGTAATGTCAAAAAATAAACCGTTACAATTCACAAATTATAACGGTTTATCATTTATTCAGTTTTATTAAATTCATGTTTTTTATATATACCGGAGGAAATTTATATATTGTATTCCTGTAAGCCCCATCTTTTATTCAGCGAATATTTTATATATTCTGTCGAACTTATTTTACCTTCTACTCGGCTATTCCTATCTATAACTTTTCAGGTCTTAAACCCTTTTCTTTTTCTTATTTAGCTATTCCGTCTATAACCTTTCCCTGAATGGTAAAATATATATCATGAAATCTTTTAGCTTATGTTTCTTTACACATTCTCTAAACTTTTCAATTGTGGTATATTTTCAATATGTCTGCAAATCCTCTTACATATTCTCTATTCCAGTTTCCCTTCTCCGGTTCCCTTTTTTTAAATTACTGGATTTTTATCTTTTTCTATCTATGGTAAAGGCTTCTATCACAGGATTTTTCATTTGCCATACCACCAACATATTGAATATTATTTTCTAAACTGTCCAAGGGTAAAAGCCTCCTC
>OFFJ01003012.1_pt1 | contig 10162 bp, 7 predicted proteins | sample 1521261 | NCBI WGS metagenome assembly OFFJ01 (sample SAMEA3504122, study PRJEB24116) | mouse gut metagenome | biome: mouse gut; feature: mouse-associated habitat; material: faeces | place: Denmark | collected 2011 | reverse complement strand
CGGATCATGTATAATAAAAGTAATTGCACAGATGATATATTAAAAATTACTGGTTACGGAACAGGAATGGAGGCCCTTATGTATACCATAGTAATCGCAGACGACGAAGCCGAGCTGCGCCAGGCGCTTATCCGGCGGATTGACTGGAAAGAGGTAGGCTTTGAGGTTGTGGGAGAGGCGGAGAACGGCGCCGAGGCTTTGGAGCTTGTGGAAAAGCTGGAACCGGACCTTCTCCTTACGGACGTGCGGATGCCCTTTATGTCCGGCATCGAGCTTGCCCGGGCGGTCCGGGAGATCCGCCCCAACATACAGATAGCCTTTCTAAGCGGCTTTGACGACTTCACCTACGCACAGCAGGCCATTCAATACAACATCATCAGCTACCTGCTAAAGCCCATTTCCTCAAAAGAGCTGACGGAAGAGCTGAAAAATATCAAGCAGAAAATAGACGTCAAGTTCGAGGAATTTACCAAAAAAAATGCGGAGCAGGAGCAGCAGAATCTTATGGTCTTCTTTATGCCTTTGCTTTTGGACTCCTTTTTTGACACCCAGGGAGAAGAACGGGAGGAGGCGCTGATCCAGGAGGCAGTGCGCCGGGGTTTTATCAGGCCGGAGCATACGTATATGCACTATACCGTCCTTGTCACAAGCTTCTGGGACGACAGGGGAGGCAACCGCACTTCCGAGGACGATGTGAATGCGGTAAACCTCATTCTGCGCAAATACATCCATTACGTGAGCTTCTACACCGACGGCAGAATCGTATCCCTGCTGGCCGGAACCAGGACAAGCCTTGCCAAATATCTGCACATCATCGTGGAGGATATTTCCCAGAGCGTTAAGCGGATCATGAACCTTACGGCTTCCATCGGCGTCAGCCGCATGGTGCCGGGACTGGGACACTGTCACGAGGCATATTTGGAGGCTATGGATGCCCTGGGCTACGCCAGACGGAGCGACACCGGCGTATCCTTTATCTCCGACATTGAGCGGACCGCCGCACTTGACCAGGAGACCGTTCAGGCGGCTGTCAATGAGATAGAGAGACTCCTTCGAAGCGGAACGGAGGAGGAGCTTCGCACCTACCTGGAACAGCTCTTTGCGGATCTGGAGCAGGAGGACACCCCGGCCATGAACATTCAGCTGGTGATGGTACAGCTTATTGCGGCCGTATTCCGGGTGGTAAATGCGGTGGCGGACAGCGAGGCCATTCAGAACCTGCAGAAAACCTCCCCCCTGCTGGGCCAGCTCTTTTTTGAGAATCCCAGAGAAATGAAGGAACGTTATCTGGCATTCTGCCTTGCGGCCAGGGAGTTGGCCGCCGAGCACCGGAAAAAGAGCAGCTCCGTTATCTGCGACCGCGCCCTGTCCATTATGGAGAGCCGCTTTATGGACCCGGAGCTGTCCTTAAATGCCATCAGCAGCGAGATTTCCGTAAGCCCCAATTATCTGAGCACTCTTATAAAGCGGTCCACAGGCAGCACCTTCATTGATCTGCTCACCCGCAAGCGCATGGCCACAGCCAAAAAGCTTCTTCTGGAAACCCCCATGAAGATCCGGGAGGTCTCGGAAAAATGCGGCTACAACGATCAGCATTATTTCAGCTACTGTTTTAAAAAATATGAGGGCATATCCCCCAATGCATGCAGGAGGAAGCATGAAGAAGGACAGGCATAAGAGCCGTATTTCCCTTTCCGCTGTTATGACCTGCGTGGTTGTGGGGCTGGTGCTGACGGTGCTGGGATCGGTACTTTTCTTTTTTATTGACTTTTATCAAAGCTCGATGGAGCAGAACGCGGCCATAACCAGTGAGCAGGCCGTAGTGCAGGTGATGAATACGGTGGAGGACTACACCGAAGGCATGGCAGAATCCATGCGCCTGATTTCCGTCCATATGGGAACGCCCAAGGAGGAGCGGGACGAATTTTTCCGAAGCTTTATGGAGATTCGATCCGATGTGGTGGCAGTCACCACCTACAGCAAGGAGGGACAGCTTTTGGACTGCTGGTCCAACGGACTTAAGCGAAAAAGCGCCATTTTGCAGAATCTTTCCTATATGGAGGAGCAGGAAGGAAAGGGGCTGTGTATCTCCAAGCCCCATGTGGAAACGCTCTTTGAGGAATATTACCCCTGGGTGGTTACCATCTGCCAGAATATGCGGGACGCGTCCGGCCAGGAGCTTCAGGTCTTTATGGACATCCGATTTTCCAATATCGCAAGCTATGTGGACGATGTGGGAATCGGACAGCACGGCTACTGCTATATCCAGGATACGGAAGGCAACCTGATCTATCATCCCCAGCAGCAGCTGATTTACTCCGGTCTTAAGGAGGAAATGACAAGAGAACTGAAAAGCCTTCCCGACGGCTCCCACACCCGGACCAATGTGATTTACACCATTCACACCCTGGAAAACTGCAACTGGAGAGTCGTGGGCGTAAGCTATGTGGACGAGATGATTACGGGCCGCGTGGAAGGAATGATCCGCATCTGTGTGGCGCTGCTGCTTCTGGTTCTTTTGACAGCGGTGCTGGTGGGGACGCTCTTCTCCTGGATCTTTTTAAAGCCTGCCAAGCGGCTTACAGGAGCGATGGAGGCATTTGAAAAGGAGGCGGAGAACTTTCAGTTTGCGGCCGTCCGGGGAACCGGCGAGATATCCGCCCTTTCGGACTCCTTCGGCCATATGGTGGTGCGGATTCAGGAGCTGATGGAGCAGGTACGGCAGGAGGAAATCACCCTGCGCAAGACGGAGCTTAACGCGCTGCAGGCCCAGATCAATCCCCATTTCCTGTATAATACCCTGGATTCCATTGCATGGATGTGCGAGGAGGATCGGACAAAGGAAGCGGTGGAGATGGTAAATGCTCTGGCCAGGCTTTTCCGCATCAGCATCAGCAAGGGGCATGAGCTGATTACCCTGGAGCGGGAGGTGGAGCATGCCAAGAGCTATCTGAAGATCCAGAACTACCGCTATAAAAATCAGTTTACGTATGCTTTTGACGTAGAGGAAGGCTGCCTTTCCTATCTGTGCAATAAGATTACCCTGCAGCCCATTATAGAAAATGCGATTTATCACGGAATAGACCGCATGGTGGACGAGGGCTTTATTGAGGTACGGATTCGGGAGGAGGAGACGGCCGTTCGGATAACCGTCACGGATAACGGCGTAGGAATGACCAGGGAACAGTGTCAGGAGATCCTTCACCGGGAGGCTAAGGATCGGACGGGAATCGGCATCAAAAACGTTCATGACCGCATCCGCATCTATTTCGGAGAGGAGTACGGGCTTCATATCACAAGCGAACCGGACGAGGGAACCTGCGTGGAGATCCGCATACCCAAACTGGAATCAAAACCGGAATAGACCGGCTGAGAAATGTCAAGCGACTTAAACAGTAAAGTCGCAAAGGCGCACGAGAGGAACTTTTATGAGGCCCTTTCGAATAAAAGTTTCTCTCAATACAGGTGTGCCGAAGCGACTTTACTCTTTAGTGCCGTCGCGCAGCGACTTAAACAGTAAAGTCGCAAAGACGCACGAGAGGAACTTTTATGAGGCCCTTTCGAATAAAAGTTCCTCTCATTACAGGTGCGTCGAAGTGACTTTACCCTTTAGTGCCATCGCGCAGCGATTCGGATAGGAGGAATGTAGAAATGAATTCACCAGCGGAAATTGCACAAAATTATGTGGGAATTGGTAAGAAAAAGACAGAGCTGCCGGCTGTGAAGATGCTTGTTCTGGGTATTCTTGCAGGAATGTTCATCGGCTTTGGCGCCATTGGGTTTCAGATTGCTACGGCAACAATTGGCGGCAACCTGGGAAAATTTGTGGGAGCTTTTCTGTTTCCCACAGGACTTGCCCTTGTTCTGCTTGCAGGAAGCGAGCTGTTTACAGGAAACTGTCTGCTGGTAATTCCCTTACTGGAAAAACAAGCGTCCATTTCCGGCGTATTGAAGAACTGGCTCTTTGTATATCTTGGCAACTTTGTGGGAAGCACCATCCTGGCATTCCTGCTGGTATACGGACATACGCCTTCCGCTATAGACGGCGCGCTTATGAATACCATGATGTCCACGGCGACAGCAAAGGTGGCAATCAGCGTAGGGGATGCGATTTTCCGCGGGATTCTCTGCAATATTATGGTATGTCTGGCCGTATGGATGTCCTTTGCGGCAAAGACGGCCGGAGGGAAAATAGCAGCACTGTATTTGCCGATTGTGGTGTTCGTGCTTGCGGGCTTTGAGCACAGCGTTGCCAATATGTACTATATTATGGCCGGTATTTTCTGCAACGGCGTATACGGCATGGGAGAGGCCAGCGTGAATGTCGGCAGTATGCTTGTGAACAATCTGCTTCCGGTTACCGTCGGAAATATCATCTTAAAGCCAAAGTTTCTTAAAAAATAACAGATAAATTTGCAGTATGGCGCAAGAAAACAAAATGAGCTTAAAACAGGGTGAACCCTTGATTTCTAAAACCTAATTTCTAAAATGGCAAATCTGAACTGCGAGTTCGTAAAGCATAAATTTGAAATTTTGACATCTTGATTGTACTATTCGCACTTCTATGCTATGATAGAGAAAGTAACAGGTAGAGAAAGTAACGAGAATACTGAACTTTGAGCAGGAATAATGGTAAGAGGTGACAATATGGCAGTATGCTATAAAAAGCTGTGGAAAATGCTGATTGATAAAGACATGATAAAAAAAGACTTGCGCTTGCAGACTGGTTTCAGTACGACAACAATGTCGAAGCTGTCTAAAGATGAAAATGTCAGCATGGATGTATTAGAAAAAATTTGTTCCGTATTAAATTGCGATGTTGGAGACATCATGGAATTTGTTCCTGATAAAAAAGAGGAACCGTAAGGAGGCAAAACATTATGGATCATTCTTATCCGTATATAGCGTCTTTGACCAGAGAACCGTTCCTTTTCTATGAAATGCGTTCCACCGCAAAGCTGATGAGCGAAGGACTCTCAGATGAAGCGATTGTAACAGAAATTGTGGAGCAGAATCTTTTCCAGTATCCGACTGAAAGATCGATTACACGGATGGCAAAAGCCTGTCTTAAACGACTTCATGCTCTGGAAGATGAAACTCTGGTTTCTGCGATTGCATCGCAGCCGACAGAGATAGCAAAGCAGATCTGCCTGTATGCGATGATGAAGCAGAGCCGACTTGTTTGGGAGTTTATGCTGACAGTCATTGGAGAGAAGTACCGGTTAAGGGACACGTCCTTTGGTAAGATAGATTTGAATACATTTTTTATGCGTTTGCAGGAGCAGAATGATACCGTAGCGTCCTGGAGCGACAGCACAATCACAAAGTTAAAACAGATTATTGCCAGAGTGCTTGTGGAGACGGAGTATCTCGACAATCGGGGGGCAGATCATTTGAATCCAGTATGGCTGCACCCTATTTTGGAGAATGCCATCAGAAGCAATGGCGATACAGCGGTACTGCCAGCGTTTAATTGCTTTTCATACACATAAGCGTACAACGAAATGCTCCAGTGAAGCATTTCGTGCAGGAGGTAGCCAATGAGTGACATAAAAGAACGTCTGGACAAAGTTCGGGCATTGATTCAGGAGCCGGAGTTCCTGGAAGGCAAGGGACTCAGCAATGAGGTGAATATCAGAATCTTCTGTTATGAGCCGGAAAATGAAATGGTGGTTCGGCATTTTGTAAATCAGATGGAAACCGATCAGTCCCTGGATTGCCATTTGAAGATTTGCAATTTATATAAAACATTTCTCTCTATCTGCGATGACATGGACATCACAGATGTAATTCCCGATATGGAAGAAGCTGATGGAAGTGTGTATCTTCTGGAGCAGCTAAATTCCGCAATCGGCAATGGAGAGTTTATTGATAAGATCCAGTACGAGCCACATGAACCAGGCGATGTACTGATGCTTACGGGTGTGGGTGAAGTATTTCCATTTATGAGAATCCATACACTGCTGGAAGCTTTGCAGCCGTATTTTTCGGATGTTCCGATTCTTGTTATGTATCCGGGTGAGTTTGACGGTCGCCATGTAAAACTGTTCAATCGTCTGACACCAAATGATTATTACCGGGCATTCAACGTGATAGAGTGAGTGTTAGCGAGAAAAATATGCTTGTATATTTGGCGAGCGGCGAACGATGATTATGGACAAAGTCCATAATAGATTAAGGGGGATAAAGCCATGAAGATTCGAGATATGTTTGCGGACGACATCAACCGCAAAATCAATGGTGTAATTAAAGTAGATCAGGCTGCTGACGATGTAATTGAACAGGAGTTAAATGAATATGTCATCACCAGAGAATTGAAAAAACATTTTATTACATTTTTCAATTATTACGGGGATGCCTTTGAGCAGCCCACAGCCGATATGGGTGTGTGGATCTCTGGTTTCTTTGGAAGTGGTAAATCTCATTTCCTGAAAATGCTTTCTTATCTTCTGAAAAATAAAGAAGTAAAGGGTGTCCGCAGTGTAGAGCGTTTCCGTAAAAAATTTGAAGATGATCCGGCAACCTTTATGCTGATTGATCGTGCCACCAAGGGACAGACAGAGACAATTCTGTTTAATATCGACATCGAAGGATTCAGCAATAAAGACAAGACTGCTGTCCTTCGTGTTTTCGCAAAAATGTTTTATAACCATCTGGGATTTTACGGTGAAAATCTGAAAGTTGCCATGATGGAGCGTTATATTGACCAACAGGGAAAGACGGAGGAGTTTTGCAGAGTTTTTGAGGAAAAAAAAGGAAAATCCTGGCTGGAAATGCGTCGTGCATTTGCGTTCAATGGCAAGTTTATTATTCCAACTCTGATGGAAGTTTTGGATATGAGCGAAGACGATGCACGAGGCTGGTTCAATGATAAAACCGCAACAGAAATTTCTATCGCACAGCTTGTAGAAGATATGAAAGCCTATGTGGATACCAAACCGGCGAACTTCCGTCTGCTGTTTATGATTGACGAGGTTGGCCAGTATGTTGGTACAGATACCGATATGCTTTTGAATCTCCAGTCTCTGACAGAAAAGATCGGCAGTGAGTGCGAAGGTAAGATTTGGGTCATCTGCACCGGACAGGAAGCGATTGATGAAATCATCAAAGTTCGTGCCGATGAGTTCTCCCGTATTCAGGCTCGTTTCAAAACAAGACTGAGCTTATCTTCTTCCTCTGTGGATGAAGTCATCCAGAAGCGTATTTTGAAAAAGAAACCAGAAGCAGCTGCTGATTTGGAAAATGTTTATGAGCAGAATGATTCCGTTTTGCGTAACCTGTTCAGCTTCAGCGGTTCCATTCTGGATATTAAAGGGTATTCTGGTTCGAGGGAGTTCACTGAGAACTTCCCGTTCGTGCCGTATCAGTTTATCATTATGCAGAAGGTATTTGCAGAAATCCGTAAGCACGGAAATTCTGGCAAGCATCTTTCCGGCGGTGAGCGTTCCATGCTTTCCGGCTTCCAGGAGGCGGCACAGAAAATTCAGGAGAAGGACGAATATGCACTTGTTCCATTCTTTCGTTTTTATGATACCGTACATACTTTCCTGGACGGTTCTATTCGCCGAGTCATTGAGCGCTGCCAGAAAGCCGCAGACAATGGTGATGGTATTAAGCAGCAGGATGTGGATGTGCTGAAACTTCTGTATCTGATTCGGTATATTGATGATATTCCTTCTAATCTTGATAATATCGTTATTCTGATGGCAGATGATATTCGTGTGGATAAAATTATTATGCGTGAAGCTGTCCGTGGCTGCCTTGACCGTCTGATCAGCCAGAACTATATCGGCAGAACAGGCGATACTTATAACTTCCTGACAGATGAAGAACAGGATATTCAGCGTGAAATCCGGGATACCAATGTGGATACCGCTTCTATCGTGGAGCGTATTGCCCAGATGATTTACGGTGATATTTTTACAACCAAGAAATTCCGCTATGGAAAATATGATTTTGCGTTCGACCAGATGGTAGACGGTATTACGGTCGGTGTGGCAACAGGCGGTATGCGTTTGCGTTTCCTTACTGTCGCGACAGATACCACGGAAAAGACAGAGTTCCGTCTGATGACAGAATCCAAAGGCAACGAAGCCATTGTTGTTCTCTTGGATACGCCATACTATGAATCGCTGGAATCTGCCATGAAGATTCGTAAATATGTAAAGCAGAGAAACGTAAGCCAGCTTCCGAAGAGTGTGCAGAAAATCATCAGCGATCAGCAGGATGAAGCCGGAAAATACGAGCTGAGTGCCATGACAGAATTGCAAAATGCCATCGAAGGGGCACAGTTCTATGTAGATGGGGAACATCTGGAAATGAAAGGTGGAAATGCCAAGAGTAAAATTGACCAGTCATTGGAATATCTGGTTGCTCATGTATATAGTAAGCTCGATCTGATTACAGAAAATGCGGGCAGTGATGCAGATATTATTGCGATTCTGACTGGTACTGTTACCATGCTCCCAGGCATGGAGCCGAACCGTGATGCTGCTTTGGCAATGGAAGAATATCTGGAAATGCAGGATGCGAAAAAGCTGCCCACATCTATGGCAGATGTGCAGAGCAAATACAGCGCAATTCCGTATGGCTGGAAGGAAATCGACATTGCTGCGGTTGCGGCACAGCTGATTTATTCCCAGAAAGTAACCATCAAATATGCAGGCAATACCATTCAGCCGGATGACCCGAAACTGCCGGATATGCTCCGTAAAAAGAGTGAAATCGGCAAGACTTCCATTAGCAAACGTAAAACCATTTCCGCTACAATGATGCGGGATGTAAAAGAAATGCTCCGTGAGTATTTCGATATTATGGATGTGCCGGATGATGAAGATGGCTTGATTCGCTTTGTAACCGAAAAATTCAGCGAACAGCGGGATTACTATGCTTCTTTGAATAACCGTTACGAAGGACATAAATACCCGGATCGTGGACTGGTGCAGACAGCTATCAGCCTTATGGATGATGTTCTTTCTCAGAAGAAAGACAATATTGCACTGATTGAGCGTATACTGAAAAAAGAGGATGACTTGTTTGAAAACAAAGAATCCATGAGCAGCGGCATTGAGAATTTCTTCAAAACGCAGGTTACGGTATTTGACCAGGCAGTGCAGTTTGAAAAATCTCTGCATGATGATCTTGACCGTATTGCGGAAAATGAAGAAGCTCATAAGGCACTGAATACCATTCGTCTGATTACGATGGTTCAGCCAGGCAGCAAGTTCAACTATAACCGGATTCGGGAATTGAATCCACTGATGGATACCGTTCGTACTGCCCATGATAAGATGCTGGAAGAAAAACGTACCGAGGTTCTGGAAACAGTTCGTCAGTGTATGGAAGCAACCCATACTGCCGCAAATGGAGATTCCAAGGCATCTCATCTGATTGAAAAATCAGACAAGTATTTCAGCCAGTGCAAGGAGAAAATTGCAGAATTAAAGAGTCTTGCCCTTCTGGATGCCATGTTCCTGCCAATGTGCCAGTATAAGGATGATACGGTCAGCCATATTGAAACAGTTCTCGCACCGCCGGCTCCGAAGCCGCAGATTCAGCCGACACAGACTGGAAAGGAAGCGGCTCCGGTGAAGAAAAAGGTAGTCCGTGCTTATAATCGTCAGGTTGTATTCCAGGCAAAGACCTTACAGACGGATGCGGATATTGATGATTATGTAGAGAAAATTCGCTCTCAGCTGAAACAGTTGCTGAAGAATTGCGACGAGATTAAGCTGAATTAAGGAGACGACTATGGATAAGAATGCGATAAAAAAGTTTGCTGTCTGGGCAAGAACAGAACTGATCGCCCGTGTTTCACTGAAAGGTGTGGAATATGGTATCACAGAGGACAATATCGCCCCCGCTGCAGCTGACAGCATCAATGGAAAAGTCCTGACTGATACTGAGAAAAAACAGCGGATGGCTTGTATAGCCGAGATTAACGATAAAGGATACAAGCAGGTTATGGAGGAGGTTGCCTACACATGGTTCAACCGCTTCTCTGCCCTGCGTTTTATGGAGGTCAACGGATACCTCCCTTCTCATGTGCGTGTATTTACGGACGAGGAAAATAACTTTAAACCGCAGATTATTACCGAAGCCATTCATCTGGATTTGGATGGTCTGGATATGGAAAAGGTCTATGAGCTGAAAGAAGCAGAAA
>OFFJ01003007.1_pt1 | contig 10180 bp, 7 predicted proteins | sample 1521261 | NCBI WGS metagenome assembly OFFJ01 (sample SAMEA3504122, study PRJEB24116) | mouse gut metagenome | biome: mouse gut; feature: mouse-associated habitat; material: faeces | place: Denmark | collected 2011 | reverse complement strand
TATACTGCACACCAATTGAATTTGCAGTGCAACCCGACTGCAGACCGCCAGCCAGGTATTTTCCCGAAGGCATCACTGTAAATCCTGGCGGTCTGCAGTATAATTTCTGCCGGATTGGTTTGTGCTGTTAAGGAAGATGCAGAAGGTACAGGCGGCATGGCTGGTAAGACTGTAAAGGAAAAGAATCAAATGGAAGCACAGGAGAAAAATCAGGAGAAGACGCAGATGGAAATGCGGCACAATCATCAGGAGAATGCGCAGGCAGAGATGCTGCATTATCATATGGCGGAATGGGGTGGGGGGAATGCGGTATGGGCCAGCAGGGATTTCCTGAGGAAGGGCTATAAAAGCCCTGCCAGTCTCTGGATTCGGGAGGGGAGAAAGGAGCCTTCGGAAATTCTGGTGGACTCCTACGAGCCGGAGCGTCTGCATACCCATGCGGATTTCCTGGAACTGTTCTATGTGTACAGCGGCAGGGGGGTGGCCTTTTTGGAGGGCACCAATTATATCCTGAAGAAAGGCGATATTTTTGTCATCCGCCCGGGCCAGGTGCATGCCAACTTCCCACTGGAGGATCTGATGATCTACAACTGTATCATATCCTGCGCCTTCCTGGAGGGAAAAAGCGGCCTGTCCATGGACGGACTGATGCCTTTTCTGCATCTGACAGGGAAGACTCTGCTGGAGGTGGAAAATATCTATGAGGATCTGCTGCTGGAACAGGAACGACAGGAAATCTGCTATCAGCATATGATGCAAAGCAGTGCGGAAAGGCTTTGCGTGAGCCTTCTGCGGTTCCAGGCCGGGCACCAGACCCAGATCAGGCACCACCATGCCATCACGCCGTTGTTGGAGTATCTGTCGGAGCATTATGCCTCCGTCACTCTGGAGGAGCTGGCACGGGTCAGCTCTTACAACGCAAGCTATCTGAGCAGGCTGTTTCGGGAGACTTTTGGCGTTTCCTTTACGGATTATGTGAATATTCTCCGGGTCAATCAGGCCGAGAAACTGCTTCGGGAGACGGAGCTGACGGTGGAGGAGGTGGGCCTGGAGGCAGGGTTTCACAGCAGGAAGCATTTTTATGATATGTTCAGGCGGCACACGGGAATGACACCCGGCGGGTTTCGAGGGGAGAGATAGGATGAAACATTTGCCAGTATAAATGTATAACAAATGAGCGCTTTCGCAATGCAAGACAAAAGGGCGGTAGATAGTTGCGCCCACGAGTATAAATGTAAGCCTGCAGCAGCAGGGGGGACGGCAGGACAGGAAAAAACAGGAAAAATAAAATAATAAAAACTTGTTGACAGGTCTTGGGAAACGTGTTAGTATTGAGAAAACGTTAAAGTAAACGTTTACGTAAAGGAGTCATTCATAGGAAGGGGGAAATAAATAGAAATGGCAGAGCAGGCACATTTCCAAAAGGCAACGGTCACAATAAAGGACATTGCGGCCAGGATGAATATTTCTTCTACATCCGTGCACCGCGCCCTGGCGAACAGGGGAGGCGTAAGCGAAGAGCTGCGCAGACAGATTCTGAAGACGGCGGAGGAGATGGGTTATGAGGTCAATTACGCGGCAGCATCCATCAAGCGCAGGTCCTGCCGTATCGCGGTAGTATTTCCGCAGGACAATGGATTGTATTTTTCCAATGTATGGAACGGCATTCAGAAGAGCCTGCAGGAGGTAAAGGGCCTGAATGTCTGTCTGGAGGAAGCGGTATGCAGGAACGAGCAGCATCAGTATGAGCTTTTGAAACAGATTGCCGATACGGACGGTGAATACATGGGGGTTATTACTTTTTCTTATACGCGGAGCTCCAATGTGCTGTTTCAGTTACAGCGGCTGGTGGCCAAGAAGATTGCGACTATTGTGATAGACGATGAGCTGGAGGAGCCGGAGGGGCTGTATTGCGTTCCGCCTAACGAAAAGGCGGTGGGGTATGTGGCCGGTGAGTTTATCAGTCTGATCACACCGCGGCAGGGAACCGTTATCGTTTCCGAAGGACGCCGGGATTCCAGGATTCATGTGAATAAGCTGGAAAGCTTCCGGGCCTGTATCAGCAGTAAAAAGCCTGAGCTGCAGATCCGGATTGCAGAAGGGTATACCAGGACTGCAGAGGAAAAAGAGGCTGTCTATCATGTGTACAGGCGGCTGTTTACGGAATCGACTGATGTAGTGGTGGGATATGCTTTGACGGCACAGGATAATGAGCTGATGGTCCGGGCCGCGGAGGATGCCGGGAAGACGGCTCAGATTTCGATTGTGGGAACCGACCTGAACAGCATGACGGAACAGATGCTGAGGGAGGGAAGGATGACGGCGGTGATTGATCAGTCCGCATACAGAAAGGGATACGCCAGCCTGCAGGTTCTGGTGGAGCGGGTGGTGAAGAACGTGGAGCCCACGCGGCGGATCGACACTCCCATTGATATTATCTTACAGAGCAATTTAAACTTCTGCGGAAGCTTATATTCATGAGGCAGCCATTTACCGTTTCTTATGCCGGCTCGTTACGGCATTGAGTATAAACAGAGTGGTACAAAAAGAAGAGGAGGTATTTTATGAAACTATCAAAGAATGTAATGCGGTGGCTATGCGGGGCAGTTGCGGTGCCGTTTTTATTGGCCGGATGTGCGAACGGGGACGATGGCAGCGGGAGCTCATCTCAGAATACGGGCAGCGCAGGCGGCTTTGGCGAAGCGCAGGAGGGCTCTCAGAGCTCTGAAAGTGAAAAATCTGAAAATTCTGAGAGCTCTACGGCGGACAGCGGGGAAGAGGAAAAGGGAGGTGAGATTGTTTACTGGTCCATGTGGGAATCCACGGAGCCTCAGGCGATTGCCATCCAGCAGATTGCGGACGAGTATGAGCTGGAGACAGGCATTAAGGTGAATATAGAATGGAAAGGACGTTCCGGTATTACGGATGGGATTATTCCCGCGTTGGATTCCGGTATCCACATTGATATGTTTGATCAGTCACTGTGGCGTGTCGCCGCAATATTCGGCGACCACTGCCTGGATATTGAGGATTTGGTGGAGAAATCCGGCTATGCGGACACTGCCAACGAATTTCTGCTCCAGTACAGCCGCGAGACCAGCGAAGGCGTCTTAAAGGTCATTCCTTATCAGATCAATACTTATTGCTTCTGGTATAACGAGGATATATTTGACGAAGCAGGGGTGACGGAGAAGCCGAAGACCTGGGAAGAGTTCCTGGATGTGTGCCGGAAAGTAAAGGATGCGGGATATATTCCCGTGACTACGGACGATGCCTATGCGCTTAATATGTGGAACTGGCACATCGGCAGGCTTGTGGGGGAGGAGGCGGAGAAGAAGATTTCCGATGAAAATCTCTGGGACGATCCGGCGGTTTTGAAGGCGGCGACCGATTTTGCGGAGATGGCGTCCAAAGGATATTTCTCTCCCCATATCGGCAGCAATGTATGGCCCAACGGACAGAATGTGGAGTTTGGCGGCGGCCAGGCGGCAATGTATCTGTGTGCCTCCTATCTGCCCAATGAGGTATCGGCCATTGTGGGAGACGAGTTCAGATGGGGCGCTTTTGCCTATCCCGAGGTGGAAAGTGTGGAATCCAATGTAGAGGGCGCCTTTGCCAATGATTTATCCTACGGAAATCTGTCTGCCCAGGGCATTGCAATCAGCGCCAATACGGAGATGGCAGAGGAGACTTTCGCTTTTATCGAGAAGATGACGAAGGGGGAAGGAGACCTGCTGATTGCCAGGAACTGCAACGGAATACCTGCGGACAGCACAAACAAGGAGTGGCCCGATTTGCTGAGCTCCGCCAGAGAGGCTGTGGAAAATATCAAGGTTCTGGTGAATTACGGCGCAACTGGTACAGCGGATATGCAGCCGATTGTGAAAGAAAACGTGATTAAACTGTATGCCGGCACCATCACGCCGGAAGATTTTGTGGATACGCTGATGTCGGCTGTTGACTGAGGCCGGGCGGCTGCTTTGCGGAGTGCGGGGGAAGGGGCTATCTGTTGCTGATAGCCCTTTTCTTCTAAAGACAAAGGCGTTCGGCAGAGAACGGAGGCGGTCCGCGGGTGTGGAAGGAGGAGCAGATGAAAAAACAGAAACCGCTTACATTGCTGATCTTTTTGGGGCCCATGCTGCTGATTTTTCTGGGGCTGAATGTCTATCCCATCGTCAAGACCGTAGCAATGAGCTTTTTTCATATAAAGGGGATAACGGATCCGGTGTCGAAATGGAAATTCACCGGACTGTGGAATTACAATAAGTTGCTGCATACAAGCCTTTTTCAGAGGTCTCTTCTGAATATGGGGAAAATCTGGCTTTACGGCGGTCTGGCCATCATAACGCTGTCATTGCTTTTTGCCGTTATGTTGACAAGGAATATACGGTTTAAGCGCTTCTTTAAGACGGTTATCTATCTGCCCTACATTGTCAGCGCGGTTGCCCTGTCGGCCATGTGGCTGCAATATGTCTACAATCCCCAGTTCGGCCTGCTAAAAAAGCTTTTTACGGCGCTTCATCTGGACGGGCTTGCATCCACTCCCTGGACCGACGCGGACCACAAGTTTATGTCCATGATGGTGGCGTATTGCTTTGGCATGATAGGCTATTTCATGCTGATATGGTTCAGCGGTATTACGCGGATCAGCCCGGAATTGAAGGAGGCGGCCAGGATTGACGGAGCCAGCCGGCTTCAGGCCGACAGGTATATTACGCTTCCTCTTTTAAAGGGAATCTTCAAAACCATTCTGACCATGTGGACGATCAGCGTGGCGGGGTTTTTTACATGGTCGCAGCTTTTTTCCACCGATGGCGCGGAATTGTCCACAATAACGCCTACGGTTTATATGTACAGCCTGATATACGGTACGGGCGGTACTACGGATGACAGACAGGCCGGTATGGGGGCGGCTGTGGGAATCATTTTGAGCATATGTACGGTGATTGTATTCATGCTGTGCAACCGGCTGATCAAAGAGGAAGATTTGGAAATGTAAAGGAGAGGGATATATGACAGGAAAAAAGCCACATAGACGATTTGACTCGGCCGTGAAGGACGGGCTGCGGAATCTGCCGGGATATCTGATACTGGGGGCATGGTGTGCCTTTACGCTTTATCTGCTGAGTTGGGTTGTGGCGGCCAGCTTTTCCACTACGAAGGAAATTTTCTCGGGGAATGTGTTTGCTATGAGCAGCGGCGTTCATTTTGAAAATTATGTGAGCGCGTGGACCACATCAAAAGTTTCGGTATTTTTCGGCAATTCCATTCTCTACACGGCTGTAACGCTTGTGGGCTCCATTGCAATCTGCGCTCCGGCTTCCTATGCGCTGGCCCGCTTCCGGTTCCGGGGCAACAGATTGATTCAGGTTATCCTGGTCGCGTCCATGTCAGTCCCCGGCATCATGGTGATTCTGCCGCTGTTTCAGCTGGTTGCCAGGGCGGGCGTCATGAATAACGCGGCGGCGAACAGAGTGGTTCTGATTCTTTTGTACATCGGCACAAAAATAGCGTATACCACGATTTTCTTATATAACTTTTTTACGGGCCTTTCCTATAGTTATGAGGAAGCGGCGGCGATAGACGGCTGCTCACCGGTCAGGGCTTTCTGGCAGATTATGCTGCCCATGGCGAAGGGCGGCATTGCCACAGTGAGTATTTTTAATTTCCTGGGTGTGTGGAACGAGTATTTTATGTCTCTGATTATGGCGGGCTCCGATAAGGTAAAGCCGGTAGCCATAGGATTACACAGCCTGATCAATTCCATGAAATATACGGGAAACTGGGCGGGAATGTTTGCTGCAGTGGTAATCGTTACATTGCCATGCATCATACTGTATCTGTGTCTGTCCGAAAAGATTATCGGGGGTGTGACAGGAGGGGTAAAAGGATGAAAAACAACAGGGATATGGAGAGATGTCTGAAGGCAGCTTATGACAGGATTGCAAAAGGGGCTCCGCTCTGCAGGCAGATAGAAGGCAACGTGAAGGGACGGCGCGGTATGGATGCCGTTCTGGAGAGGGGAGAGCAGGAGTATCGGGGCTATATCCTGCTTCCCGGAACGGAAAACCGTCCCTGTTTTGTGGGGGATCCGCCGCTGTGGAAGGAGAATCCGGTGGGGGACGAGGAGTACGTGTGGGGGTTAAACCGGCACAGTCAATGGAAGGACTATATTCTGTGTTATTGTGCCACGGGAGAAAGAAAATATCTGGAGCGCATCCGGCTGGAACTGACGGACTGGATGAGGGAATGCCCCTGCCCTGAGCTTACAGAAGACCCTTCCGAAGCGAAAGCGATTTTCAGTAATACAGAGAAGGCCACACCCTGGAGATCGCTGGAGACAGGAATCCGGATGTTCGATGCCTGGAATTATGCCGTCCCGACACTGATTCAGGAGGGTGTGATGAGCTGGGAAGAATTTATTGCCGTGGCGGAGTGTATACGGCTGCATGGGGAGGTTCTGTTTCGGATTGCGCCTTTACTGTGGCCGGAGGCGGACCATAATCATTATGTTATGGAAAATCTGGGGCTTCTCCATGCGGCGGCAATGCTGAAGGAAATTCCCGATGCCCCGGAATGGGCGTCTCATGCGTGCAGAGAGCTTGCCCGCTGTGTGCAAAAGCAGCTGACGGCCGACGGCGGCCAGGTGGAGGGCAGTCCCTCGTACCATTTCAATTGTATGGAGTATTTCTGCAGGTGGCTCCTGGCGGCGGAGGAACTGCAGATTCCGGTTTCCGGGGAATGCAGGGAGTTAATCAGGAAGGGAATGACATATGCCTTATGCGCCACACGGCCTACGGGGGCAGCCGTCCCGTGGGGGGATTCCGATCCCCGGGAGGAAGCCGTCATTCCGGCGATTCTGGCATTTAAGGCCTTTGGTGAGTCCGGGGGGCTTGCGGTGCTGGCGGGACTGCTGGGAGAGGAAAAGATCAGAAGCGTCAGTGAGCTCCATCCGCTGGAGGTCGGCAGCATTGACTGGAGCAAAGTTAGTTTATACGAACAGACTTTTTCCCTATCTACAGTCTGCTGGCAGAAAGAGCTGGATCAGGTCATGATGAGGACAGACTGGGGCAGAGAAGCGTTGAGCGTATTTTTCGGATGCCATATTCCCTGTTATAACGGCCATTCCCACATGGACCCGGCCTCTTTTGACTTCTGTGCTTATGGAAAAGCGTTGGTCATTGACCCGGGGCGCTTCACTTACAGAGAGGGAGCCGACAGACGTCTGTTTAAATCGGCTGCCATGCATAATACCCTGATTCTGGGGGAGAGGGAGCCCTATGATTACGTAAGCCGCTGGCTTTTTCGGAACGAGAAAAACGGATGTATCTGCAATGTGACGGAGGAGGACGGCTTTCTGGCGGCTTGGGCGATTCACACTTCGTATTTTCCTACAATCCATTCCAGGCTGCTGATTCTGATGAGGGAAGGGTTTCTGGTGGTATGGGACCGCCTGGAGCATTACAGGGGTCAGAAGGTGGATATCTGGTTTCACCTGGATTCCTTGCATGTGAAACAGGAAGGGGATATGGTATATACGAATGAGGAGGTATCTCTGGCAATCCGGACGGCGGGACATTTGAAATGTGAACTGTGTGAGGGAAGGCTGTCGGAAAGAATAGATTCTGACAGACCCAGTGTCAGAGTGCGTTTCACGGATGAGGGGCAGGCTTCCGTAGGGCGGGATTACCTGACCATACTGGCGCCTTTCCGTAAGGCCAGGCCGGAAATCTCAGACATCGCGGTGGACAGGGAGCAGGGTACAGCGGTATTTCGATATAACGGAAAAGGATACCGGATATCGTGGAAGGACGATATGTGTCGCGTTGAGGATGAAAATCGTCCGCAGGACACGGAAAACATACCGGAAGGAAAATAATATGATGCAAAATAGGCAAAACATGCTGCAGATTACGAGAGCAGAGGCGGAGACGGGCCTGAAGGTCTGTACAGGGCAGATTTGGCGCAATTTGTCCAGCTATACAAAACAGTATCCCACCTCCGCCAGCAAAGCGTCTTTTTATGGGGTGTGCGATAATTCGGAATGGACCAGTGCCTTCTGGACCGGGCAGCTTTGGCTGGCCTGTGAGTTCTGCGGGAATGCGGCAATCGGGAAAGCGGCGCTGGCTCAGTGTATCAGCTTTCGGGAACGGCTGAGGAAACGGATTGCCACAGACAGTCATGATCTGGGATTTCTGTATACTTTGTCCTGTGTGGCGGGCTATAAGCTGACAGGGAGCGAAAAGCTGAAGGAGACGGCGCTTCTGGCGGCGGACAGTCTGCGCTCCATGTTTCGGGAGAAGGGAGAGTTTATACAATCCTTTGACAGGCCGGACTGCCGGGAGGAGTACCGGACGATTATCGACTGTCTGATGAACATTCCGCTGCTTTACTGGGCGTCCGAAATAACCGGCGACTCCGGGTACAGGGAAACGGCGGTAAGACATTACCGTACCACCCGGAAACTGCTTTTGCGCGGGGACGGCTCTGCAGCCCAGGCGGCGCTGTTTGATATAGACACGGGAGAAGTGATAAAATGCTTTACCAGACAGGGCTACAGCGATGATTCCGCCTGGGCCAGGGGGCAGGCCTGGGCAATTTACGGGGCTGCGCTTTCCTATGGTTATACCGGTATGGAGGAGTGCAGGGAAATGTTCCGGCAGGCTGCGGCATATTATATGGAACATCTGCCTCAGGACATGGTACCCTACTTTGACCTGTGTATCACGGAAGGAGACGAATGGCCCAGGGATTCTTCTGCAGCAGCGATTGCGGCCTGTGGGATGTTGGAGATGGCGAAGCATCTGGAGGCGGAGGAGGCGGAGAAATATAGGGTCTGTGCCGGACGTATCGTGAAATCTCTCTATGACGGCTATATGGTCAGGGATTACAGGGAATCCAACGGATTACTGCTTCATGGCACTTATTGCTGCAGTACACCGGGGAATGTGATTCCGGAGGATAACGGCAGGGATGAATGCTGTTTATTTGGGGATTATTTCTTTATGGAGGCATTGACCAGGCTGCAGCGTGACTGGAAACCGTATTGGTAATGCACAGCTATCCGTTGAGAGACATCTGTACCCACAGGTGTCTTTCTTTTTTTTAACCAATTACAGCTAAGGCACAAAAGCAAGCGGATATTCACAAATTTATTGATTTGTATTGTCAATAGCGTTCTCTATGGTTTATAATTTTGTAGCAAAAATGATGCAATAGTGGATTATACTGACAGTACATATATGATAGACAGTTAACTTTTTTATGACAATGGAATACTTTCAGGCATTTTATACTCGCGTTCGGAAGTACGCCCTTGGGGCTGAGTTGGAATGGGAAAGGAGGAGCCAGTGAAAAAAAAGTGCAGGCTGATATTCTTTACACTTTGTATCTGTATATGGGTGCTGCCGGCGGGAAAGGCTCTGGCGCAGAATGAAGCCATCGGGCTTCTGGTTCAGAGATATGAGGATTATCAGGAAAGCTTCGCCGGAATAGAGACCGTGGAGGATATTGAGGAAAGCGGTTACGAAAAGATTGAGGAACACTGTTTCCCGGTACTGTTGGAGGGGTTTGGGGACGAGGAAGTGAATTTTGTGCCCATTCTTCATCGGGAATACCATCGTCTGGCGGTTTTGATCACCGACAGCGAGGGAAAGGTACTCTACAAGACGGACCAGCTGGAGGCGAATTACAGGCAGCTGGATCAGCTGGAACAGCCTGTAAAGGGGCTGGCGGCAGTGTCGTTTCAGGATTTGAACCATGACGGGCTGACGGATATCATCCTGATTGTCAACTGTGAGAATGACACGGGTGAGTATGCGGGCAAAAATTATAAGATAGGGGACGTGCTTTTCCAGAGGGACGGACAATTGTACCGGGACTGGCGGATTTCTGACAAAGTCAATCGTTTCAGCATGAATAAAAGCGCGGAGCTCATAGCCGCCTATGTGCGCGACGGCAATTCCACGGAGATTCTGTATACGGCAACGACGCTGGAGGAGTTGCTGGATAATGGCTTCCGGATCATTGAGGAACAGAATTATTCCCGGGATTTTGAAAAACAGGGGAAGCTGCAGGTAGTGCCGGGCATTATCCGGATGGCGGAATATGACGTTTTTATGATTTATCTGGTCAACGCTCAGGGAAGCATCGTCTGGAGCTTCCAGCCCATGGAGGATTA
>OFFJ01003004.1_pt1 | contig 10187 bp, 9 predicted proteins | sample 1521261 | NCBI WGS metagenome assembly OFFJ01 (sample SAMEA3504122, study PRJEB24116) | mouse gut metagenome | biome: mouse gut; feature: mouse-associated habitat; material: faeces | place: Denmark | collected 2011 | reverse complement strand
AAGCAACGCGCAGACACAAATCTCGCGATTGAAAATTTTAATTTTCAATCTTCCGCTTCGCGGAGTCTCAATGCAGGATAACAGGACTCACGCCATTACCATAAGGACCCTGGCAGGCTGCCATATGTATCCCCTATTTTATACAGAATACCCAGCCAGTCTCTTTCCGTCATCTCGAAAAAGTTCGTCTCCCGCTTTACCGTACTTCTGATCTCTTTCTCCAGCGGCTCCAGCAAAATATCGCCGGTCATCTTAAATATCTCCTCATCCTTCCAATAGCACTGCATATTCTCCAGCTCCAATTCCAGGCTCCTTCCCTGAACGATGTCATCCAGTCTCCCTTCCATCACAAGCTTCAGCTGATCCTCCCTGTCGTTCCACACGGATATGCCTGCCGTAAACGCATCCCGAAGTACGTCGCTTTGTGTGACATACTTCATCGCAAACAAAGAATCCTCTTCTTTCATAAGCTCCGCCTGCACACTCAGACCATAACCCTCATCCGCTCTCGAGCGTATGATCTGCAGATAAAGCGATCTTTCCATACCGTCTTCACCTTTCACCGTTATATCTCCCTGCAGGTTCTGCGTACTCCCCGGTAAATACAGAGCCCCGCTTATTACCGCCTTTCCGTCCAACATACTTACCGGTTCTTCCAGCGTGATAAGCTCGATATGGTTCTGTCTGTCAATAGTAAAGATCATGCAGATATCCGAGACAAGCAGTCTGTCATATTCTTTCCACCACCGCCCGCTTTCCGATATTGCATACATCGGCTCGCAACTGTTCACGACATCCCGCAGCAGACGTTCCATCTCCCCGGACGGAAATATCACACGGTAAACACCCCTCTTTATCCTCTCCAGGACCATACTCTTCCTGCAGGCTTCAAGATCCGCAGCGTAACGCTCCAAATCCCCTTTGACATATTGCCTGTCAGCATCCGGGAAAAGATCGACGGAGAAATCATCCAAAGGGCTGCTTCCGGATAATCCAGCCAGAAAAGACGCATTATACTGGCTCACTATATTTTCATTATCAACATACATATTTTCCAGAAATAATTCCGGTACGGAAAAACAAAACGCCTCTTCATCTGCATAAATATTCAAATGCGCAAACTCATAATTCATCATACTGATACTCGTATCAGCGCTCAGCTCCTTATTCTGCATATCCTTATAGTATTCGGTATCGACACCGATCGTATTCCCGATCAGGCCGTCCGCAGTAAAATTGATCCGCGTGCTCACATGCCCGCCTTCCTCTGCCAGCATCCGGCTCAGATCCCCGATGCCGATCTTCTCTGTCAACGGATTCCCGAACGCTTCCATCTCCCTGACCAGATTCCGGATTCCCTTACCAAGTCTATAAGCAGGCGTACTTTTGATATACAAGGAAACGATCCCTGCGCAGGCAATCAAAATCAACACAGCACAGGCCACCGCAGGCAGAATCAAGGGATTTCGCCGCCCGAATCCCTCTCTGCCCCTGATATCCGGAATCGGTATCTCATACCTCTGTTGCTCCTGATCTCTCTGACTACCCGTATTCACGCCTCTTCCCCCTGTCTCATAATACTTCTGACTCCAATATCACCCTGCCGGCAGAGGAGTCCTTCACCGCACGGGATCTACCTTCCGGACGGCCGCTCTACCGACATTACATTCTGCCGGTCAACGCTTCTCCCCGCAGACAACGGTCAGCCTGATGCAGCCGTCCGTCCTTCATAATATACAATGCGCTGCACAGATCCAGTTCGCTTTCTTCGTGTGTCGCGATCACCACCGTACCTCTGCGTTCCAGATATACTTGAAGATACCGGCGTATATCTTCCTTGCAGATCAGGTCCAACGCAGCACCTGGTTCGTCCATAAGAAGTACCGGTGGCATACCGGCCATCGCTATGCCGATACTGACCCGCTTCTTCATGCCGCCCGACAGTTTACTCACCCGCTTTGCAGAAAATTCATCCAGCCCCAGCAGATTTAAAAATCCCTGCTCCAGCTCGTTTTGAAGCGTTTTCTTATCCGGATACCACAGACGAAGATTGTCATATACACTGAGTTCCGGGATCAGCGGATTTTCCTGGGGCACATAGCCGGTCATCCTGCGGATCACTTCTCTGTTCCCATGCATCCTGCCGCCTCCCGCATCACTCCATGCCGCCCTGCCATAATAAGACACCTGCCCCGACTTCGGCTTCAGCGTCCCCGCCAGAATTGAGAGAAGCGTCGATTTCCCGCAGCCATTCGCACCGACGATCCCTACACAATCTCCTCTCCATGCCGTAAACGACACACCCTGCAGTACCGGTTTCCTCCCGTATGCACTTGTCAACCCCGTTACTGTAATCATATTTTCCATAATTCCATGATAGCACAATTTTTGATCAAAGAAAACGCCTGGGCAAACTTCCCAGGCGTTTTTATCGTTTTTATAAGTTTCCTTTTTCCGAGTTCGCGCAGCGAATCTCACAAAGTTAATTTGCTTCGCAAGTTAACTTTTATTATTTTGCAGCTGCGATCTCAGCCTTCAATGCTTCTGTCAGCTTCGGAACGATCTTGTTCAGGTCGCCCACAACGCCGTAGTCAGCTACGTCGAAGATCGGAGCATCCGCATCCTTGTTGATCGCCACGATGATATCAGACTCTTCCATACCTGCCACGTGCTGGATCGCACCGGAGATACCGATTGCGAAATAAACGTTCGGACGAACGGTCTTACCTGTCTGTCCAACCTGCAGATCCTTCGGCTTCCAGCCGGAATCCACTACCGCACGGGAGCAGCTTACCGTACCGCCGAGCACTGCCGCGAGATCTTCCAGAATCTTGAAGTTCTCCGGGCTTCCTACGCCACGGCCGCCGGATACGAGAATCTTCGCATCCATGATATCAACGGTCTCTACTACGGACTTCACGATGTCGAGAATCTCCACATACTTGTTGTCCGGTGTAAAGCCGGGATTGAACTCTTCCACAACTGCTTTGGCGCCCTTGATCGGCTCGATCTTCTGCATAACGCCTGCACGAACCGTAGCCATCTGCGGACGGTTGTAAGGACATGCGATCGTTGCGATGGTGTTACCGCCGAATGCCGGACGTGTCATCAGCAGCTGGTTATGTAACTGCTCCTGGCCCGGAACTGCCTGTAACGGGAAGTCACCGATCTCCAGAACGGTACAGTCTGCTGTCAGACCGGTAGCCACTCTTGCGGATACTCTGGGACCTAAGTCTCTGCCGATCGCAGTTGCGCCAACCAGCATGATCTCGGGTTTATATTTGTTGATAACGGAAGACAGTGCATGTGCATAAGGCTCTGTTCTGTAGTCCTTCAACTCCGGATCGTCCACAACGATCACCTTGTCCGCACCGTATTCTGCAAGCTGGTCTGCCAGTCCTTTTACGTCGGAACCGATCAACACAGCCGTCACGTCCGTACTTAAATCTTTAGCCAGGTCTTTTGCTTTGCCGAGCAGTTCGAAAGCAATACTGCTGATCTCATTGTCCACCTGCTGCGCAAAGACATATACTCCCTTGTATTCTTCTAAATTCATTTTACATTCCTTTCTCTATACCTGAATATAGTCTTATATTTTATTTAAAACATAAAGCCGCGAAACCTCTGTCAGATCACATGTTTCACTTTCAACTTGTCAACAATGTAGCTTACAGATTCATCAGGATCAAGAGTAACCTTCTCGCCGGCGCCCTTTCTTACCTTATCGGAAGCCTTGGCGATCTTGGTCGGTGAACCCTTAAGACCCAGGTTGGCGTCGTCAACATCCTTCAAGTCTGCTCTGCCCCATACGGTAAGTTCTTTCTTATAAGCATCGAAAATGCCGCCCGGTGTCATGTAACGGGGCTCATTCAGCTCGGAAAGCGCTGTGATCAGACAGGGCATTTTAGCCTTTACAACATGGTATCTGTCTTCGTACTGACGCTCAACGATCACGCTGTCGCCTTCTACTTTAATATCCTGTGCGTAAGAGATAACAGGAATGTCAAGATGCTCGGAGATCTGAGGACCTACCTGTGCGGTATCACCGTCGATCGCCTGACGGCCCGTGATGATCAGGTCATACTCGAGATTTCTGATCGCACCTGCCACTGTGGTGGAAGTAGCCCATGTATCCGCACCGCCGAGTACTCTGTCAGTTACCAGGATACCATTGTCCGCGCCCATAGCCAAAGCCTCACGCAGAACTTCCTCCGCCTTCGGAAGACCCATTGTCACAACCGTTACTTCTGCACCGTACTGATCCTTTAATCTAAGTGCTGCTTCCAGACCTGCTTTGTCATCCGGGTTCATGATCGTAAGCATAGCGCCTCTGTCGAGTGTTCCGTCCGGATTAAACTTAACGCCGCCCTTTGTATCGGGAACCTGTTTAATACAAACAACAATTTTCATTGTATTTCTCTCCTTATTTTATTTATTCTTTCACGTTTACTTCTACATGGATACTGCCGTATATACCTGCAATATCCTCAGCATCCTCTTATTTGAGCAGGGAACCGGAAATAACCATACGCTGAACTTCGCTTGTTCCTTCGTAGATCTCCGTGATCTTCGCGTCACGCATCATGCGCTCTACATCGTACTCTCTGATGTAGCCATAACCGCCGTGGAGCTGAACAGCCTTGGTGGTCACTTCCATTGCCACCTCTGCAGCATACAATTTAGCCATAGCCGCCTCTACGGAGTAAACCTTCTGGGTAGCCTTCGCCATAGCAGCCTTGTAAACAAGCAGCTGTGCAGCCTGTACCTTGGTCGCCATATCTGCCAGCTGGAACTGTGTATTCTGGAATGCGCCGATAGCTCTGCCGAACTGTTTTCTCTCTTTTACATAAGCGATGGTGGTCTCTAATGCGCCTTCTGCCAGACCCAGTGCCTGGGAAGCGATACCGATACGTCCACCGTCCAGTGTATGCATGGCAATACCGAAGCCCTTGCCCTGCTGTCCAAGCAGATTCTCCTTCGGGATACGGCAGTCCGTGAAGATCAGCTCGTATGTAGAAGATCCGCGGATACCCATCTTCTTCTCCTTCGTACCGAAGGTAAAGCCGGGTGTTCCCTTCTCCACGATAAAGGCGGAGATCTCCTTGGTCAGTCTGCCACGCTTCTCAACCGTGCCCGTGATCGCAAAGATAACATATACGTCAGCTTCCTTACCGTTGGTGATAAAGCACTTGGAGCCGTTCAGTACCCACTCGTCGCCGTCCAGCACTGCCTTGGTCTGCTGTCCCTGAGCGTCCGTACCTGCACCGGGCTCTGTCAGGCCGAATGCGCCTAACTTCTCACCTTTTGCAAGAGGGATCAGGTATTTCTGCTTCTGCTCTTCTGTACCGTATGTCATAATAGGGTCGCAGCAAAGAGAAGTGTGTGCGGATACGATAACGCCTGTGGTACCACATACTTTGGACAGTTCCTCAACACACATAGCGTAGGTCAAAGGATCGCAGCCCTGTCCGCCGTACTCCTTCGGAACCGGAATTCCGAGGAATCCCAACTTCGCCATCTTCTCAACAGTCTCTCTCGGGAAAGCTTCTGTCTCGTCTACCTCCTGTGCAAGAGGTTTTACTTCTTTTTCAGCGAACTCTTTGAAAAGAGATCTCGCCATTTCATGTTCTTTGCTTAAAGTAAAATCCATGATCTTTTATTCCTCCATGTTATTTTAATTGCATTTCTTACCTGTTTCATAAGAACCCAGTATAACGTCCTCGAGGTCCTGCCGGATCTCAAGAACGTTACAGCGGTAGTTCTCTTTATAGTCCTGCTATATTATTTCTTGGAATAGTCGAAGAATCCGATACCGGTCTTTCTGCCCAGCTTCTTCTCCTCTACCATCTTCTTCAGAAGCGGCTGCGGCGCATACTTCTCATCCTTGGTCTCATTATACAGTACTTCCATGATCGCAAGGCAGATATCCAGACCGATCAGATCGCCCAGATGCAGCGGTCCCATAGGATGGGATGCACCAAGCTGCATAGCCACGTCGATATCCTCTGCAGATGCTGTGCCGGCATCCAGAACACCGATTGCCTCATTGATCATCGGGATCAGGATTCTGTTTACAACGAAGCCGGGAGCTTCCTTAACCTGTACCGGTGTCTTGCCGATCTCCGTAGCGATGGCCGTGATCTTGTCTACCATCTCCTGCGGCGTATTCTCACCCCTGATCACCTCTACCAGCTTCATTCTGTCAGCAGGATTGAAGAAGTGCATACCGATCATCGGTCTGTCCAGACCTTCTCCGATCTTGGTGATGGAAAGAGAGGAAGTATTGGATGCGAACATGCATTCCTTCTTCACGATGCCCATCAGCTCTTTGAAGATCGCCTGCTTGATCTCCATCTTCTCCAGCGCAACTTCAACGATCAGGTCACAGTCCGTGCAGATGCCGTTCAGACCTGTGGTGATCTTGCCCATGATCTCGTCAGCCTTCTCCTGCGTGATCTTCTCCTTGCTCACCAGGAAATTCATGTTCTTCTGGATCTTGGCTTTGCCGCCCTCAGCGTACTCTTCCTTGATATCGCAGAGACAAACTTCATAGCCGTCTGTCATAGCGAATGCCTGTGCAATACCGGAACCCATGGTTCCCGCACCGATAATACCTACTTTCATCGTGCATATCCTCCTTGATTTGTGTTATGTTTACAGCTCAGCGTCTGTATCTTGTGACCTGAGCCTGTGCTTTAGCAGTTCTTGAACGGCTCCTTCACCTTCTCCTTGTTCTTATCCAGGAAAAATGCCATGCCGTACTTCTGGTCTTCCGTCTCGAAGCAGTCGCCGAACAGCTTCTCTTCGATCACGATCGCCTCGTCCATGCCCACTTCCAGTCCGTCGTTGATCGCTTTCTTGCAGTTGCGGACTGCGATCGGTGCATTCTTCGCGATGCCCGCTGCCATCTTCTCCGCTGCAGCCATCAGCTCTTCCTGCGGATATACTGCGTTCACCAGACCGATCCTGAGCGCCTCGTCAGCCTTGATGTTTCTTGCCGTATAGATCATCTGCTTCGCCATACCGGGGCCTACAATCCTTGCCAGTCTCTGTGTGCCGCCGAAGCCGGGTGTGATGCCAAGGCCCACTTCGGGCTGTCCGAATACCGCGTTATCAGAGCAGATCCTGATATCACAGCTCATGGAGATCTCACAGCCGCCGCCCAGTGCAAACCCGTTCACTGCCGCGATCACAGGGATCGGGAAAGTCTCCAGCTTACGGAATACATCGTTGCCCTTCTTACCGAAGGCTTCGCCTTCTGCCTTGGTCAGGGTGCTCATCTCACCGATATCCGCCCCTGCCACGAAAGATTTCTGGCCGGCACCTGTCAGGATCAGACAGCGAACCGCATCAAGATCCACACCGTCCAGTGTCTTGTCCAGCTCTTCCAGTACCGTGGAATTCAGGGCATTCAGCGCCTTCTCACGGTTGATGGTGATGATACCCACCTGTCCTTTTACTTCATATAATACGAATTCCATATTTTCCTCATTTCTGCGCTGCTTCTGCCTTCCCAGTCATGAAAAGGCGCATGTAACGGGACTGTGATCAGCAACGCGCGATCACAGATCCCATGATCAGAACTTTAGTCTCTCTCAACGATCGTAGCGCATCCCATGCCGCCGCCGATACACAGCGTCGCAAGACCCTTCTTCGCATCCTTCGCTTCCATCTCATGCAGAAGTGTTACCAGGATACGGCATCCGGAAGCTCCTACCGGGTGTCCCAGCGCGATTGCGCCGCCGTTGGGGTTCAGCTGTCTGTCAACATCAATGCCCAGCTCCTTGCCTACTGCTACGGACTGTGCAGCAAATGCCTCATTCGCCTCGATGATATCGAAATCTTCGATCTTGTAACCGGTCCTGGCCATAACCTTCTGAGTAGCCGGAACAGGACCGATACCCATAACTTCCGGTCTGCAGCCTGCCAGAGCGCCGCCGACAAAAGTTGCCATCGGCTTAACGCCCAGCTCCTTCGCCTTCTCTTCGCTCATCACAACGATAGCTGCCGCACCGTCGTTGATGCCGGAAGCGTTACCTGCCGTAACGAATCCGCCCGGATTGATCGCACGCAGCTTCTGGAGTCCTTCGATGGTGGAACCTGCTCTCGGTCCCTCGTCTACCTTGAACTCTACCATTTCTTTCTTCTTCTTGACCATAACAGGTACGATCTCTTTGTCAAAAGCACCGTTCTTCTGTGCTGCTTCTGCCTTCTGCTGGCTCTTAAGTGCGAACTCGTCCAGCTCTTCGCGTGTCAGGCCCCACTCCTCACAGATATTGTCAGCCGTCTTGATCATATGATAGTTATTGAAAGCATCCCACAGTGCATCATTCACCATGGTATCTACCAGTGTACCGTTGTTCATTCTGTAACCGTAACGTCCCTGAGGAACTGCGTAAGGTGCCATGGACATGTTCTCCATACCGCCTGCAACCACGATGTCGGCATCGCCTGCCTGGATCATCTGTGCCGCCATGTTGACACAGTTCAGACCGGATCCGCATACAACGTTGATGGTAACTGCCGGAACCTCATTCGGAAGTCCTGCCTTAATGGAAGCCTGACGTGCAACGTTCTGACCCTGTCCCGCCTGGATTACACAACCCATATATACGTGATCGACCTGATCAGGTGCTACTCCTGCCCTGTTCAATGCTTCTTTGATTACGATTGCGCCAAGCTCTGCTACCGGTGTCGTGCTTAAGCCCCCACCCATAGTGCCGATAGCTGTACGGCAGGCACCCGCCAAAACAACTTTTTTTGCCATCTTCTTCTCCTCCATTTTGGTATTTTGTTAGAAAAAACTTTACATTACAAGATCGACAACGATTGTTATTTTTTTATCATTGTCTGCTTCAATTATTGTATCATAGGGGTATCCTTTTTGCAATGGTTTTCTACCGTCAGACGCCGGCCGGATGCATCCGCTGCTGTTTCACAGCCCTTCCATCATTTCTGTCATCATTACAACTGGTCAAGTATAAACTGCAGCATATAATGAGCACAAAATACCAATCCATCCTATACGGTCTGAATACATCTTCTGCATGATACCGCGAACCTACACAAGCCGTTTTCCATACTGCTTCATATAAGTCATCGCCTCTTCCAGCGACAGACCGATCTTCTCCTGTATTCTCTGCAGGATCGTTGTGTCATCAAGTCCGTCTTCCTGTCCGAGCTCTATCAGCATTTTGGCCTGTCCCTGCTGCACCCCCTGCTGCAGGCCACGTTCCATGCCCTGACGCATCCATTTCTCGGATTCTGTCTCGATTATCGTTCCGCCCATAACATTCACCAGCCTTTCTTCATTCTTGTTTCCATTCGTCATGTGGGTAATGATAGTGTTCACAAATCCCATCAGATCTATCAGCTCTGTATCGGTCAACTCACCGGTCCTGTTCAGTCGCACCATCTGATCCCTGAAATATGCCAGATCCTCCACTGCCTGATCCACCTTGCCCTCCGATACGATTTCCTTTTCATACCTTGCGATATAAAACGGGATATAGGGAAAAAGCCGCCTCTCAACAATGTCTTCCTTTGTAAACTCATCCAGGATCACATTGTCGGATCGATACTCTACACTCTGCCCGTCCGGAAACGTAAATGTGATCGTTGTCGCCGCCGGTGTCCTGTTTGTTCTCTTAATATAGATCACCGAAAACCGCGGCATGGGAATGGTCGCATGACCGATATCCCATACGGCAAACTGTCTCGCGACAATAAAGGCATATTCCGCGATCCGGATCGCCATGGAACCATCATCATAGCTCTGGCATTCCAGAAGGTAAACTTCACTTCCGATCCTGATCAGGAAATCCGAAATCTGTTCCTCGATCTCCTTCCTTCCATCCGCTGTCTCACTCTCAGTCAGATATCCTTCCGACGGCAGCACATCCACCCTTACATCCATCGGATAACATTTCCCGAAAATATCGTTGATCACCGCCACAAATAGTCTTTTGTGTTTGCTCTTCATAGTTTTGAACACATTATCGTAATCATGCGTCTGCTTTTGCATCTTATTTCCTTTCCGTCAAGTCCTCCTGTTTCCTGAGAAATCCCCTGCTTTTATTATATCGTCCGCACCGTATTCTGGCAACCGGAAAAGAAAACCGGCCGCAAACTGTAACGCATCCAGCCCATTCCAAGTGTCTACGTTCCACTCCGGTCGGCGCTTAGCA
>OFFJ01003000.1_pt1 | contig 10204 bp, 6 predicted proteins | sample 1521261 | NCBI WGS metagenome assembly OFFJ01 (sample SAMEA3504122, study PRJEB24116) | mouse gut metagenome | biome: mouse gut; feature: mouse-associated habitat; material: faeces | place: Denmark | collected 2011 | reverse complement strand
TAAAGTTTTTTCTTTTGCTTCTTTTCTTTTGTTCACAAAAGAAAAGAAGAGAAAACCGTACTGAGGAATACGCCATATGCCAAAGAAAAAGCAGCCAGACGAGAACAAGCCCCGGGTCAGCAACCCCAACGTGATGGGCCTGCGGGCGGCCATGCTGGAGCAGCCCATCACGGAGACCCTGGAGACCAACTTCATGCCCTACGCCATGTCGGTCATTATGTCCCGGGCCATCCCGGAGATCGACGGCTTCAAGCCCAGCCACCGCAAGCTCCTGTACACCATGTACGAGATGGGCCTGCTGACCAAGGCCGGGGAGGTGGATGGGCCCGCCATGGAGGCGTTCACCCACGTCTATGCCGCCTCGCTGTTTGACGACCTGTGCGACGCCTTCGAGGACCGGCGGGAGTTGTCCCGGGCCTTGGCTGCTTTCCAGGAGCTGGCCGAGCATCAGGAACCCAAGAGCATCTTCCTGATGATCTCCCTGCAATACGACACCCTGCGCAAACCGCTGCCTGACCCGGTGTGGTGGTTGGCGGGGCACGTCCCCGCCCTGTCCCGGTTCTCCCTGGGGTTCGCGGCGTATCTGCTCCAGCTGGCGGAGGATATGGAGAAAACGGAAAAGGAGGACGGTCCCAATGAAGCTGCTGATCACAGCGCCCCATAAGGGCGCGCCGCCGCTGTACGCCTTCCTGGACGGTCTGGAGGAAAAACAGCGGCAGAAGCTGTTTTCCCTGTTCGCCCTGCTGCTGCAAGCCCCTAAGGCGGCCATGCGGGAGCCCTACGTCAAGCACTTCAAGATCGAGCGGTATCAGGCCCTCTACGAGCTGCGTGCCAAGAGCAAGACCGTGATCCGCGTCATTTTTACACTGACCGGGGATGGCAACGTGCTGTTCCTGTCCCCCTTCGTCAAGCGCCACCGGCGGGACACCCAGCAGGCGCTGGACGCATCCCTGCGGCTGCTGGCGCAATGCAGCGATGGTTCATGCTCTATCCAGGAGCTGTCCATAAAATCTTACACCAACGGAGGTAACGCATCATGAAAAACAAATTGGTCCTGGCGGCCATCCCCCTGGCCGGAGGCGCTTTCGCCCTGTGGAGAGGATGGTGGCATAAGGTATGAAACGGACTATCGCCGCTATCGCCCTGCTGTCTACCCTGATTTTGTCCGCGTCCGCAGCCCACGTCCCGGAGGGTGTGATCACGGAGAATCGGGATGGGAGGCAGCTCATCATCAAGACCTACACCCTGTCCCCGGAAGAGGACCCTGCCGGGCTGATTCAGGAGCCCTTCGACTTGGACGGTTTCCACTACGAGCACATGGAGACCGTCAAGGAAGATCAGAGCTTCCGGGACTCCAAGCAGCACACTGAGACCGTCACCCTGGAGACGTCCACCAAGAACCTTTCGGACATCCTGGCCCAGCTGCCCTCCACAAAGGAGTACGCGCAGGACGGGTACGCCGGCATCCTGACGCTGGACCACACCACCCTCAACACGGTGGCGTCCGGCTACACCTCCCAGCGGTACACCATCAGCGACACCCGGCAGTATACCGACCTGGACCGCAACGACCCGGCCTATGTGCCCACCACGGTGGTGAAGAACGGGACCACCCTCTCCCTGACCAACATCACCTGGAGCACCACCGGGACGGGGCTCTATGGGGACACCCTGCTCCCCACATCCTACACGGCCACGGCGACCTACTCCGCCGCCGGGAGCCGACAGGTGGCCACGGGTTATGTGACCACAGCCAATTACACCGGCGAGATCACGGCGGAGGGGGTGCGGTCGGTGCGCTACACCGTCACCTATCTGGGCGAGCCCATCTCCGCGTCCGAGCCTGATCCGATCATGGAGTCGAGGCCCTCCGTTCTCCCGTGGGTCATCCTGGGGGTATCCCTGCTGGCCATGGCGGGAGGGGGCGTGGCTGCGTTCATTTTCCTGCGGCCCAACGCCGTGATCTACGCCATGAACGCCAAGGGCGTGGCTTATAAGCGGCTGGGCGCTCAGCGGGTCACGGCTCGAAAGCCCCGGCTGGACTTTACCAGGCTGCGGGAGTACCCCGCGGCGGAGGCCGGCGTGGAGCTGAATAAGCAGATGGCCCAGAAGCTGGCGGGCCGCCTCATCACCATCCAGCTCTACGACGGGACCCGCACCCATCTGGTGGAGTGGACTGACGGGATGGACAGCTACTGGTTCGCCGTGAGGGATGAGGAAGAAACGGAAAGAAACGAGGTGCAAATAACATGAAAACGATGAACAGGCTTTTTGGAGTGACCCTGGTGGCCACCGCCGCCCTGGCCCTGGCCGCCCCGGCCTATGCGTCTGACTACAAGTTTACGACAAAGGCCCCCCAGGACTACTACGGCAGCACCAGCTACGAGGAGGTCTACGGCTCCCAGTACAACTATGAGGGCCCCAATGTGGTGGATTTCCTGGACCCTCTGGCCGACGGCGCTCCCACCGCCTCCAATGCCGGTTCCCTGGAATATGGGCTGAGCGGCGGCAGCGGCGGGATCTACCCCGACAGCACCGGCAGCGCCTTCCCGGTGGAGTGGATGGAATCACCCGCCACAGCCATCACCCCCAATTATTCCGCCGGGCCCTCCGTCGGCTTCACGGATGTGGGCAGCGTGACCCGCTCCGACGGCAGCGTGGGCACGCTGGTGATCCCCAGGCTGGGCATCCGGTTCAACGCCTATGAGGGCACCGACTCCGCCGCCATGAGCAAGGGCGTAGGCCATTTTCCCAGCACCAGCGCATGGCAGGGAAACATCGGCCTGTGTGGGCACAACCGGGGGGCCAAGCACAACATCGGCAATATCAAGAACCTCAAGATCGGCGACATCATCCAGTATGAGACGCCCCTGGGCACCCGGACCTACGCCGTGAGCTATGTGGGCACCATCGACTGGACAGACTGGAGCTACCTGGAGGCCAGCGCCGATAACCGTATCACACTCATCACCTGCCTGGAGAACCAGCCCGCCAAGCGGGTCGTGGTCCAGGCCATGGAGGTACGTTCATAAAAAGTTCAGAAGTCACTCCTAGGAGGAGGAACCGCTGGAAATCCAGCGCAAAGCGGCCTGTCCGCAACAAATCGCCCCCTTCCTGTTGTATCGGAAAAGACGTTTCAAATAATCCTTTGACAAGCTCCCAAAATGGTATTATGCTCGAATCAGAACACAAGTAAAGAGGAGCGTGATACTATGAAAAAACGGATTTGGAGCGTGTTTTTGAGCGTGGCGCTGGCCCTGTCCCTGGCAGTCCCGGCATCCGCGGCCTACCGGGATGTGCCTGCCGGTCACTGGGCGGCGGACGATATCCAGTACGTGACAGAGCGGGGGCTGTTCAATGGCACCGGCCCCGATACCTTTGGCCCATCCACCAAGATGAGCCGGGCCATGCTGGCCACGGTGCTGTACCGATACGCAGGCAGCCCGGCAGTAAATGAGGCTGTTCCCTATGTGGATGTGACCGCCGGGGCCTGGTATATGCCGGGCGTGATCTGGGCGTATCAGAATGGGGTCTTTCCCAGTGTGAATCTGTCCAGGACCCTGCTCTACCCAGAGGAAAATGTACGGCGGGCAGAGTTCTGCGTCATGCTCTACAACTTCGCGAAAGCACTGGGCAAAGCCAACGCTGACCCCGCCGCCGTGGAGCGCGCCCCGTTTACCGACATGGAGTGGGACCGCTTCTCTATGTCGGGTTTCGGCCCCATCTACAACGAAGCTGAGGAGGCCATGCTGGGCTGGGCCTGGCCCATGGGGATCATGGAGGGCACGTCGGCCACTACCATCAATCCTCTGGGCACCATCACCCGGGCAGAGGTGGCGGCCATGCTGGCCCGGTTCGACCGCAATGTGTTGGGCGGGACGGAACCAACGGCGCCGACGCCCCCCGACCCGGGGCTGGACCCAAGCCCTGTTCCCACTGACAACGGCTATACCAACACCGATGGGAAACCGCTGACGGAGGAAAATGTGCGGGCTGCCATTGTGGCGCTAAAAAATATCTATCCGCCCATGGCAACATATCCTACGCCTTACTGTTCCAACGAGCCGCTCAATCGGCCTTATGGCAATTGTGACCATTGTGCAGGCTGGGCTATGCTGTGTTCCGATGCGGCATTTGGTACGCTTCCTTGGCGTCGCCAGACCGATCCAGTATGGAGCGATATTCGGGTCGGAGACCTCATAGAATATGATACGTCATCAAGTGGTCATGTGGTAGTTGTAGTGGATAAAACCGATGAATACATTGTTGTTACAGAAAGTGGTTCCAATAACAAAGTTCGATGGAGTGGCCAGTATTTCAAGTGGTGGCTGGAAGAACAGCCAGGCTATGCCCTGCAAACGCGATATCCCGAGTAAACAGAATATCTCATACCAAAAGGCCAGACTGTGGGAAACAGTCTGGCCTTCATCATTGCGAGGAGGAAATGCTTTGAAAAATAGTATCATCAAACGTGTCATCAGCCTGCTTTTGGCGCTGGTATGCGTGCTGGGTGTTCTGCCCCTGTCCGCCTTCGCGGCCACGGGATTGGCTAACGCCCCGGACAGCATCACCCAGAAGTCCTCGGCTTACATGACCATCGGCGGGCAGTCCGTCCGCTATAAAGCGGCCAGCAGCGTCATCAATAACATAGGGCTGCCCTATGTGTTCAATGAACAGGTGGACGTGCCGGGCTTTGGCCCCACGCGCGCCCTGTGCGCCTATCAAAAGGGCACCTTGGGTCCCGCCGCCAACGGGCAGAAGTGGAATTTCAGCACAGAGGTGAACAACGCCTCGCTGAAGGTACTGCTCACCTACATCTACTCCCACACCTATGGCAATTTCACGGACGCCGGCAACGCCCGTGGGTTGGAGACCTGGGATTCCTACTGGTCTGCCATTTGGTTCCTGGTCGCGCAGGCGATGTCCTGGTATTATGAGCATGGCATCATCCTGGACGTGAGTTCCAACCGGGAGGGCTTCATTGAGCAGGCGTCTGAGGAGTTCGTGGCCGCCATGCGCTTGTACCACGACACCTACGGCCAATCCTCCTTCATCACGGATTGGAGCAAGGTGGGGACCCATACCATCATCGACTCGACGGACGGTGGGGCCACCGGAAACTCCGCCTATGATTATATCAGTACTGGGGTAAACCTTGTGTTGGACCACCCCGAATATTACCACGATTACCACCTGTGGATCTATGAGTGGGATAAGTCCCAGCCCTGGAAGCTGACCGGTCAGTCTGGAGTTCCCATGCAGCGCTTACTGATTGCTGTACCTGGAGAACCCAATAAAGATGATGATACCATTCAGCTCACCGTAAAGAAATTGGAAGCAGGCACGAATAGACCTCTGCCGGGGGTTACGTTCAAGGTGGAAAATGCCATTGATCCCTCTGCCTTTTCCATTACACGTCAGACCGGTGCGGATGGTACTCTGACGCTAACTGAATCGGATGGCCTCTCCGCCGGCCAGTACCTCATCACGGAAGAGGCCGTACCGGATGGCTATGTGGCCCAGACCACTTCGCAGACAGTGACGGTGATGCCCAACGCCTCTGTGGCCAACACCTTCACTTTCTACAATGAGCCGGAGGGCTCCGGCACCCCCAACTCCGGCACCGGCTCCATTCGAAAAGTTGACGCGGACAACCCCACCGTGGGCATCCCCGGCGCGGTCATACGCATCACCAGCGTGAAGCTGGACGACGGCGGCAGCTTCTTTGGGGAGTACACTACCAAGGACGGCGGCTATATCTCCAAAGAGGACCTGGATTTCTCCAACCTCCCCTTGGGCAGCTTTTTGGCGGAGGAGATCACCCCGCCCGAGGGGTTCATCCTCAGTTCCGATATCAGCAAAGTCAAGCAGCCCTTCGTGTGGGACGGGGAGCATGATGTAAGCCTCATCTTTGAGAATTCCAGCAAGGTCAAGATCCAGCTGAAGAAAGTGGATGAGAGTAACAGCCCCCTTCCGGGAGCTGTTTTTTTGATCCTCCGAGACGGCCAGATCATCGGCACTGAGGAGACCCAGGCCGACGGCACCATCACGGTATCCAATGTCACCGAGGGCCATTACGAATTCGTTGAGATGGCCGCGCCGGAGGGCATGGACTGCGACAAAACCCCTGTTGGCGTCTATGTGGACGCTGAGGATTTGCAGGGCGAGCAGACCATCGTGGTGACTAAAATGAACCATCACAAGCGCTCCCTCACGATCCAGAAACGAGATGCGGAGAGCGGCGACCCCATCCCCAACACCAGCTTCCATATCCGGGGTGTAAACATCGGCTATGAGAACGATGTGGTCACCGGGGCGGACGGAAAAGCAGTGCTGGAGGCCCTGCCCAGTGGGTGCTATGAGATCGAAGAAACCGCCGTGCCCTCTCCCTGGATCATGGACACCAACAACCGCAAAACGGTATGGATCGACAGCGAAAAGGATAAGGACATCGTGGTGGATTTTGTCAACTCCACGCTGCCCGGATTGCGCCTGGTGAAACGGGACGCCCAGACAGGTGAGTTCGTAAAGGGCGCTACCTTCAAAATTGAGGAAGTGGACGGTGGTTTCACCGACCAGCGCCAGACGGACAAGGACGGCGTGATCTTCTGGGAGAATTTGCGGCCCGGGGCCTATAAGGTTTTTGAGGTGGAACCGGCCCCCAATTACGTCCATGATGACACGGTCCACATCGTCCAGCTGGAGGAGAACCGCACCACCACCCTGGAGCTGACCAACATCATCAAGCCCACCCTCAAAATTTTGAAGGTGGACAGCATCACCCACAGCCCCATCGCCAAGGTCAAATTCCAGATCTGGCGGGGCAGCGACGACACCATCACCGGCGAGCTGAACGACCTGGGCGTGTTCTACACCAACGAGGCCGGCGAGATCGTGCTGGAGCACATCGACACCGGCTGGTACCGAATCAAGGAGCTGGAAAGCGCCCCCGGATTCACCATCAAAGCGCCCGATACCCAGGATATTTACCTGAAAGCGGGCGAAATCCACGAGATCCAGTTTGAAAATGTGCCTAAAAACGCCATAGTAGTTGAGAAGTACGATTCCGTCAGCCACGAGGCGCTGAGCGGAGTCACCTTCCAGCTCCGCTATCTGGCGGGCACCAGCGGAACGGGCGGCACCATCATCGGACAGAAAAAAACGGGACCCAACGGGATGTGCATGTGGACAGGGCTCAACCCGGGCACCTATGTCGTGGAGGAGATCGATCCCGGGGATGGCTACACCATCCTCCAGTCCTCCGAGACGGTGTTTTTGGCGGACAGCGGCGAGCAGTCCGTGGTGACGGTGCGTTTCGAGAACGCGCCGGACGGAAGCCTCCTGATCAGGAAGGTTTGCGCCACCAACCCCAGCATCACCCTGCAAAATGCTGAGTTTAAGGTGATGTACTCCGATGGCACCCTCATCGGCGATTCCAACGGTATCTATCGCAGCGATGAGAACGGCGAGGTGCGCATCAGCGGCCTCAAGCCCGACAAAACCGTGGTAGTCACCGAGGTGACCGCGCCTCCGGGGTTCATCAAAGACACCCAAGCACAGACCATCCAGATCAAGGCGGGCAAAACCGTCACCCTCACCTTCAAGAACCAGCCCATGGGAAAATTGATCATCCAGAAACGGGATTCCGCCACCAACAAGCCTTTAAGCGGGGCCGAGTTCCGCGTCACCACGGCGGCAGGCTGTGAGGTGGGCCTGGACGGGGTGATCGGCACCTCTACCTTGACCCAGAACGGCATTTTTACCACTGACGCCCAAGGCGAAATTCGGATCACCAATCTCGCTCCCGGGGCCTATGTACTGACTGAACTCAAAGCGCCGGACGGCGGGTACGTCATCGACACACCCTCCACCAACGTGGTCATTGGCCAGGGCGGCGACACCCAAACGGTGGTCATCAAAAATTCTAAGGCGGGCTCGCTGGTCATCCTGAAGCAGAGTTCCTTGGACGGAAAGCCTTTGGAGGGTGTTGAATTTAGGGTGGTCACCTCCACCGGTGAGTTCGTCCCCGACGCCAACGGCCAGATCAGCTCCAACGGCCTGTACTACACAAACAAGGACGGTAAAATCACCATCAACGGGGTGGTGGGCACGCTGGTGGTGACGGAAACCCGCAGCATCCCCGGCTATTCCATCGACCCCAACACCAAGACCCAGACGGTGGTGGTCAACCCCAACGACACCCAGACGCTGCGGTTTTACAACACGCCCTCGACGACCCTCGTGATCGAGAAGTACATTGAGGGCACCACCACTCCCATCAAAGGGGTTACCTTCCTGGTGACCGATTCCAGCGGGGCCGTGGTGGGAAATTCCAACGGCGAATTCATCACCGATGAAAATGGCCGCATCGTATTGGAGGGCTTAGAGCCCGGAACCACCGTCACCGCCAAGGAAATCAAGACGGTAGAGGGATTTGTGCTGGATTCCACCCCCAAATCCATCAAAATCAAGGCCGGTGAGGTGCAGACGCTCCGCTTTTATAATCAGAAGCAGGGCGGCCTCGTCATCAAAAAGCTGGATTCCGTCACAAAGAAACCGCTGAGCGGGGTGCAGTTCCTTTTGACCTACGCGGACGGCTCCTATGTGGACGCGGACAACGGCCATCTGTCCAGCAAGGGCCTCTACACTACCGACGCCAATGGCGAGATCCGCCTGACCGGGATCGTGGGCACCATCATTATTTCCGAGACCAAACCCTTGGACGGCTATGTGGTCGATCCCGCCACCCAGAATCAGACGGTGCAGGTGAACGCCGCCGACACCCAGTATATCACGGTCTATAACACCCCCATTGGCGGGGCCGAGCTCATCAAGGTAGACGCCGCGGACAAGACCAAACGCCTGGGCGGCGTCACCTTTGAGATCAGGAAGATGGACGGCGGGCTGGTGCAGACGGTCACCACCGGAAGCGACGGCCGGGTCCACATCAAGCTGGACGCCGGGGACTACTACGCCCTGGAGACCGAGGCCAAGGAAGGATACAAGCTGGATGCCACGCCCCACTATTTCACGGTGGAGGACGGCAAAACCGCCAGCGTGACCATCACCAACGAGGCGTTCTCCGGCATCATCCTCCACAAAATCAATTCCGTCACTAAAGAGGGAATTTATGGGGTGAAATTCCTGGTTTACGATCAGAATAAGAACCCTATCGGGGAGTACACCACCGATGACAACGGCTACATCTATATCGACGACCTCACCGTACAGGGCAAGGGCCGGCTGTATATCCGTGAATTGGAGGCCGCCCAGGGCTACGAGCTGGACAAGGAGTACAAGACCGTCTATGTCCAGCCGGGCAAGACCATCGAGATTGAGTGGGAGAACACCCCCATCACCGGGCAGTTCCAGATCCGCAAGTATGCCGCCGAGGCTAATCCCGTGACCGGGGACCCGGCAGGAAAACCCTTGAAGGGGGCGGTGTATGAGATCAGCGAGGCCCGGTCCGGCAAGGTGGTGGACTACATCACCACCGACGCCAGGGGCGTGGCGGCATCCAAGCCCCTGCCTTTGGGCCGGTATCTCATCAAAGAAGTCACCGCGCCGCCTTACTGGCAGCTCAGCGGCACCACCTTTGATGAGACGCTGGAGTATTCCGGCCAGATCATCAAGGTGAGCGACTACGACAAGCCTTCCAACCTGGGCGTGACCATCACCAAACGGGGCAACGCCGAGGTTCTGGCTGGGAGCCAGATGCGCTACGACTTCACCGTGGCCAATACCAGCAACGTGCCGCTGGACAACTATTATTGGCATGACCGCATTCCCACCGACGCGGCCCGGGCCACGGCATTCACCACCGGAACCTACAGCGCCCGGCTGAATTACCGGATTCTCTATAAGACCAACTACTCCGGAGCCTACCAGGTGCTGGCGTCCAATCTCATCACCAGCAGCAACTACTCCTTCAGCCTGAACGCTATCCCCATGCAGGCTGGGGAGTATGTCACTGATGTGTATTTGGACTTTGGCAAGGTGCCCGTGGGCTTCCAGTCGGTGGCCAATCCCACTTTGACCGTCACCGTCAGCGGTACGGCGGCCAACGGCTACCAACTGATCAACCGGGCCGATGTGGGCGGTAAGTATCAGGGCGCCTGGCAGACTGCCCAGGCTACCTGGCTCACCGTCATCCGCAAGCTGACACCCACTTACGTTCCCACCCTCCCCAAGACCGGCTACTAAA
>OFFJ01002999.1_pt1 | contig 10205 bp, 13 predicted proteins | sample 1521261 | NCBI WGS metagenome assembly OFFJ01 (sample SAMEA3504122, study PRJEB24116) | mouse gut metagenome | biome: mouse gut; feature: mouse-associated habitat; material: faeces | place: Denmark | collected 2011 | reverse complement strand
CCAGCGCCGCTCCATCCCGGCCCCCAGGGCGATGGCCCGGCGGGCCCGCTCCTCCTTCTCCTCCCTGGGCACCTGGCCGGGCATGTCCGCCGCCGGGGTGCCGGGGCGGCGGGAGTAGGGGAACACGTGCATGGCGGTAAAGGCGCACTTCTCCAGAAAAGCCAGGGTTTGGGCAAACTCCTCCCCGGTCTCGCCGGGGAAGCCGGTGATGAGGTCGGTGGTGATTCCGGGGTCCTCGAAATTGTCCCGAAGTAATTTCACGCTATGATAATACCGTTCGGTATCATATTTGCGGTTCATCCGGGCCAGGGTGGCGTCGCAGCCCGACTGGAGGGACAGGTGGAAGTGGGGGCACAGGTTGGGCAGGGCCGCCGCCCGGCGGCAGAAGTCCTCCGTAATGGTGCGCGGCTCCAGGGACCCCAGCCGCACCCGCAGCCCCGGCGCGGCGGCGCACACCCCCTCAACCAGGCTGATGAGCCCATCCCCTGCGCCCAGGTCCCGGCCCCAGGAGGAAATCTCAATCCCGGTGAGCACCACCTCCCGGTAGCCCTCCGCCGCCAGCCGCCGGGCCTCCCCCGCCGCCTCCTCCAGGGGCAGGGAGCGCACCGGCCCCCGGGCATAGGGAATGATGCAGTAGGCGCAGAAATTGACGCAGCCGTCCTCTACCTTGAGCATGGCCCGGGTCCTCCCCGCCGCCCCCCCGGCGGGCAGCCGCTCGAAGTCCCGGCGGGACAGGGCGTTGTCAACGCATACCACTTGCTCCCCCTTGGCCTTCAGCAGCTCCTCCAGCCTGTCCAGGAAGGCCAGCCGCCCCGCCGAGCCGGACACCAGATCCGCCCCCAGCCTGCCCACGGCCTTCGGATCGGTCTGGGCGTAGCAGCCGCACACCGCCACCACCCCCTCCGGCGCACGCTTCCTGGCCCGGCGGATGATATTGCGGCACTTTTTGTCGCTCACCCCAGTGACGGTGCAGGTATTGACGATATAGGCATCCGCCGGGCCGTCAAATTCCACCAGCCTGTATCCCCGCCCCAGCAGCTCCCGCTCCATGGCCTGGGTCTCCACCTGGTTCACCTTGCAGCCCAGGGTGTAGATGGCGATATCCACTGCATTCCCCCCTAACCAACCGTTTTCCGCCATTATAACATAAGCGCGGGGGATATGGCAACCGCCCCCCTGCCCCTCGCTTGCCACGGTGAAGACAAGTATGATATACTCGTATAAAAATCGTACCGCGGGGGGCGGAAAGGAAAACTTGCCCGGTGTTAAGCGATACTGTCGTTGACGGGAAAGACTGGAAACTGCTACTATATTATGAAAGAAGGGGCACTATGGAGCTGAAGGAGAAATTGACCCGGTTCCGCAGGGAGCGGGAGCTGAGCCAAACCGAACTGGCCCAAAGTCTGGGCGTCACCCGGCAGGCGGTTTCCGGGTGGGAGCGGGGCACGGCCGTCCCGTCCGCAGAAAAACTCATCGCGCTGAGCCGCCTGTACGGCATACCCCTGAACGAGCTGGTGAACGGGGCTGTGCCGCCCGGGGAGGAGCCGGTGGCGGAAGCCGGGGCTGAGCCGGAACCCGCCCCGCCGGAGGCGGAGGAGGCGCCCCGGCGGGTGGTCCTGCCCTGGCGGTCGGGGACCGCCGCGCTGGCGGGGTGTATTCTGTTCGCCGGATTATCGCTTGGCATGGCACTGGGCCTTGCCCTGTCAAAAGAGCCGGAGCCGCCAAAAGAAGGCATTACTATTATTGATCAGGATGATCTGGAGTGCGAAGATATTGACTTGGATCGTGTAGTTTTTGACCCCGATGCGGTAGAAATTATTGTACCCTAAAAATGTTTAGGAGGAAAGGTACTTATGAGAATAAAGCGATTGATCTGTATGCTGCTCGTCTGCGCTACTATGATTTGCGGGTCTTTCACGCTCGCTGGGGCGGGCCAGGCCCCTGGGGACATCATTTGGATGGAGGATATGGAGTGGGATTTGCTCGACCCATCGACTGTGATATACGATGGAGCAGCGCCGCTGACTACTGGATCGGTCAACACCGATATCTCTCCATTTTCCACGAAAGCTATAAGTCAAATCTCCCTGAAGAGCGGAGACGCGCTCACCTTCAACTGTTCCTACTCGCCATCGTCCGCAAGCATGGACTTCGGCGTTATAGCATCCAGCGGCCAGTTTTACTATATCAATGTAAAGGGGGGCAGTATCAGCCAGGCAATCAGGATCAACCAAGCTGGAAGCTATGCGGTGGCGATCAGGAACAATTCTTCACAAACTGTTCGTGTGGTCGGGTTTGTGGACTATTGACCCTATACGTCCCACACAGTATCGTAGAGAGGAGAAGCCGGACATGAAATTGAGCTTTAAACACCTGCTTGCCGCCGTATTGACCGTCTGCCTGCTTTTGGGCTGCGCCGTTTCAGCCATGGCCGCCAGCCCGCCTGGGGCAGAGATTCAGCCGAAGCCACTGCTGTCCGAGATGGACAAGGCGCAATGCTTAGAGATTCTTTCAGACTTGGGCGTTACTATTCCAGCGGAACTGCACGATGTGGATATCCAAGGGCTCGTTAAAGATTTAGAGCGCAACCCCAATATGCCTGCTCCAATCCTCAACTACACGCCTATGGCCGAATTGTTCGAAGGTGTTCGGACCGCAGTGGAAGAATATCAGGGATCAGCGCCTTCCGCCAACGCAAGGGCCAGCGCTTTATCTCCCCAACTCATTGATAGGGAAGATATACAAACTCTCGCTGTTGATTCGGATTTTATGGAATGGCTTTATGGAGTTCCTGAAGATCTGCGGTCAGCCTCAACTTTGGATCTGCTGGACTATTTCCTCAAGTCTCCGTTTATTGGACAACAACTTTATCCGGTCTCTTCCATTTTCAATGGCAGCAAGCAAAAAGCGGACTTCACTGCGCATGAGGCTTTTCTTGAACTGCTTTCAAGGGAAGATTTTGTATACGAACTTGAGAATTACGCCCAAAGTATTTACAGCAGTTCAGAAAACATTGATATGCGTAAATTTGAATTGCTTTTGCAGCAGGATTTAGTGGATTCTCTCATTTCTGCGTCAACGCATTCGATCTCTGATTATCCATATTTGCAAACCATTTATACCTCACTTGGCGCGCAAGCAATCGTACGCGGAAGTTTTGTTGGTACTCTAAATGGAATTAACTACTATTCTTCTGGAACTATAACTACGGCTAGTGGTTTAAGTGTAGAAGTATGCCGTCCTGAACGGGAGTTAACATCCAGTGAAATTTCAAACTTTAATTCAGCATACGACTACGTCCAAAATACCCGCTTAAGCTCACCAAGCGCGTACTATAATTGCCATTCATACGCCTGGTACCGTTTTTCCTTCTCTAATCCTTATTGGATAGATTCTATTTCACAATTTTTGAGAGATAGTTCATGTACGTATATTTCCTCTGCCTCTGTCCAGACAAGGGATATTATCGTATACTTTGACGCGAATGGGACTCCTATACACTCAGGTGTTGTATACAGTGCAAACTCTGGAAACATTATTATTTGTTCAAAATGGGGACAGGCAGGCGCCTATTTACACAGTATCACGAATGTTCCTAATGATTATCAATCCTCACCGGGATATGTTTCTTATGTTTACTATAGATATCATCATTATTCCAATCAATATACAGGGCAAAACTACCATTCCGACATTTCACATTATTACCAATACGCTGACACGTGCAAAATTTGCAATTATGCCATCAATCACACATGGAAAGTTTCTCCATGCAAAGGCCCGCCCTGCGCAACCCCCTGGAGCCTAACCCCCACCTCAGAGGTGTTCTGACGCGGCTTTAATTGAGACGGCGGCCCGCCCCCGCTCCTTGGAGTGAGGGCGGCCCAGGCCCCTGCCGGGGACATCATTTGGATGGAGGATATGGAGTGGGATTTGCTCGACCCATCGACTGTGATATACGATGGAGCAGCGCCGCTGACTACTGGATCGGTCAACACCGATATCTCTCCATTTTCCACGAAAGCTATAAGTCAAATCTCCCTGAAGAGCGGAGACGCGCTCACCTTCAACTGTTCCTACTCGCCATCGTCCGCAAGCATGGACTTCGGCGTTATAGCATCCAGCGGCCAGTTTTACTATATCAATGTAAAGGGGGGCAGTATCAGCCAGGCAATCAGGATCAACCAAGCTGGAAGCTATGCGGTGGCGATCAGGAACAATTCTTCACAAACTGTTCGTGTGGTCGGGTTTGTGGACTATTGACCCTATACGTCCCACACAGTATCGTAGAGAGGAGAAGCCGGACATGAAATTAAACTTCAGACGACTGCTTACCACTCAATCTAGTGAGTTTTGTAGGATAAAACAAAATACGTTAGGAGAAAAACAATGAAAAAAATGAATTCGTCCTTGTCATGGCTTGTCATTTTTGCACTGGTGTTATCAATATTGACGATGCCAGCATTTGCTGCGTACACTCCGCCAGCTGGCTGGAAAATCTACTCTACAATTACATTGGCCCCATATGACGGATTTCAATTTCCATTTATTGTAAACATGAATCAAGTGGTCAATCAATGGAATACTGCTGCTGGTTCAACCCTTTTGCAAATATCGCAGTATACGCATTGGTATCCTGATGGCTTCCCAAATGAAGATGGTGTAAGCTATATTTATAGTCAAGATGCTGGAAATGCGTACATTGCGCTAACTAATATAAAGACTAAATCTCATCTATTTGGAAAAGCAGAGGTCGTTGAAAGCGATATAAACATGAACAGTTATCATGCTTGGTCAGATGGCGCTCAAGAAGGTTGCTACGACTTCTATTCCGCGTTTCTCCATGAAACTGGGCATGTTGTTGGGTTTAACCACGAAACGATGTTTTCAGATTCGGTTATGTACCCTGAAGGGCAGGTAGGCCAAGTGAAGCGCACTCTTAGTAACGGAGATTTGATCGGACTGAACGCTATATATAAGTAAATATTATTACGAGCCGATAAGAAGGAGAATATGAGTATGAACTTTGCAAAAGGGACGGCAAAAAAGGTTGGAATCCTCGCAACGTTCATTGTTACAATTTCAGCTGCCGCGATTGGGATCGCTTCTCATCAGCCCCACGAAACGGCATACATTTCCGGCCTGTTGGCCCCGGTCAGCACAGATGATTTATTCAGCCAGTCCTCTCTCGTTGTGCGGGGACAGGTAAGCGGGCGCTCCGACTCGTTTCAAATTCAAAGCCCTTCCGGGTCAGTTGCAAACTTTACAGACTATTATTTCACAATTGACAACATTCTCAGAGGCAGTTATGGGTCAAATACGGTTACAGTGCGCCTGCACGGCGGGACGGTAGGGAATTATACGGAAATTTATGAGCAAACACCAACTATAAACCAAGATACCGAATACCTCTTGTTCCTGTACAGGCCCGGCCGCGGAGGGGCGTTCAATACGGAAGGAGATTACTATTATATACTTGGGCTGACACAGGGAATCTTTGTTGAGGAATCTGAAGGTGTGTTTTTATCCGAAACAGGTGAAAAACTGACAAGCAATGTGTTTCTCTCAACGATTGCGGACGCGCCTGTGAATGAAAACTACTTCAGGGAACAATATATCCACAATCAGCAGCTGAATTTGGAAAATGGCTTTATTACCCAGGAGGAATATGATTTCCGTATGGCAAATATTGACCAGTATGCAACCATTGTTCATTGATTTCTGAGAACCTGCCCAAAAGTCCGGAAGGAATGGAAGGACGGCCCGCCCCCGCTCCTTGGAGTGAGGGCGGCTTTTTCATGCCCTTGCCTAGTTCCGGGGCGTATGGTACAATGAAGCTGTCCCGGAACAAAAAACGCCTGAACCGCGCAAAAGAAACCGCCGGTTGCGCGTTTGCAAGCCAAAAGCGGTTTACCTTGTAAAGGAGTGTGTTACAATGAGGCTGGAAGAAAAGCTCACCGCCCTGCGCCGGGAGCACAAGATGACCCAGGCGGAGCTGGCGGAGGCGCTGGATGTGTCCCGGCAGGCCGTCTCCAAGTGGGAGCGGGGGATTGCCTCCCCCTCCATGGAAAACCTGGTCTGCATGGGCAGGCTGTTCGGCGTGCCGGTGGAGCAGCTGGTGGACGAGAGTTTGGCGCTGCAGAAAAAGCCCGTGGAGATGGCGGCGGTGGCGGAGCCGCAGACACAGCCGGAGCGGCGCGGGCTCAGGGCTGCGCTGGCCATCGCACTGGCGGCGTGCCTGCTGCTGTCGGCCATCGCGTCGGTCATCACCATTGGTTCCGCAATTGCGAAGGATTCCAAGCAGCCACACAACGGGATCACTTGGCTGGATGATCTGGACACAGAAAATATTCCCCTGCCGGAAGTACAGGATTGGACGGACGCCACAACAAGCGTAAAGCCTTAAAGGGGCAAATTTAAAGGAGAGGGTGCGGCCATGAAAGTGAATCGGTGGGGAATAGCGTGTGTGCTGGCGGCCTATGCCTTTGTGCTGGGCGCGGCCATCCCCTTTTTCCACGCGGCAGCGGCTCCCGGCAAGGCCGTCATACAGCTGGAGGAGCTGGAATGGGACTGGATGCCCCTTCCAGCAGCGCAGCACCGCAAAACAGGCCCTGTGCCCCAGGCTGTTGATAAAATTGACAAGTCCATTTCAAAGGATTCCATCGGCTATGTCACCTATTTTATCAACTTTGACGCCAAGGCCGTCGTCACCTGTAATTGCGCCTATTCGCCGTCGTCCGCCAGCATGGATTTTGGCTTTATTTCTTCCAACGGAAAATTTTACTATATCAATGTAAAGGGGGGCAGCATCAATCAGACAATTGGAATCAACCAGGCCGGAAGCTATGCCATGGCAATCAGGAACCGTTCTTCTCAAACTGTGCGCGTAGTCGGATTTTTGGAGTTTTGACGGTACATACAAAACACTTTTAAGGGCTGTTTGAATATTGACCATGTGCCCAGCGGAAAAAGGCCCATTGTTTGGGCATGGCGGCAATTTTAAGCAAGTCCCAGATCAAGTGAAGAGGAGGTAATTAAAATGTTCGGTAAGCTCAGCTCAAAGACCTGCGCGGCCCTTCTGTTCGCCGCAGGGCTCATCATCTCCCTGGCCCTCGCCTACCATCTGGGCTCGAAGTGGAGCTGGGAGGAGGTCCTGGTGCCGGTGGAGCGCATTGTGGACGCCCGGCCCACACAATCCATGTGGCAGCAGAACATGACAAAGATGGCCGGGTTTGGCACGGCGGTTTTCTGCGTGGGGACGGTCATCTCCTACCTGGCTGCGGAGCTGTACTATTCCGTTTTGGAGTTTTTCAAAGCGGAGCCAGACAAAGCAAGGCCGCAGCAGCTGTCCGGCGAATAAGCCGGACGGCCCTGCAAAGCCCCCTTCCGCCCTGCTCCCCGGAGCAGGGCTTTTTTGCGGTTCGGTGAAAATCCCGCCTGGATTTTTTGCGTCTGCGGGCTATACATTTCCCTCCCGCCGTGGTAAAATACCGGGCAGATGCAGAAAGGTGGCCCCTCACATGAACCACAGCTTTTTCGCCTACATATTCCGTATGCGCTACATCGCCCGCTGGGCGCTGATGCGCAACACCCGCGTTGAGAACGTGGAGGAGCACTCCTACGAGGTGGCGGTGCTGGCCCACGCCCTGGCGGTGGTGGGCCGGGACGTGTTCCACAAGGAGCTGGACCCGGACAGGGCAGCCTCCGCCGCGCTGTTCCACGACGCGCCGGAGATCATCACCGGCGACATGCCCACCCCCATCAAGTACAATAACCCCTCCCTGAAAAGCGCCTATAAGCAGGTGGAGGCGGCGGCCCAGGACAAGCTGCTGTCCATGCTCCCCCCCGAGCTGGTCCCCGCCTATGAGCCCCTGCTGCGGGAGCGCGATAAGACCGTGGGACGCTACGTGAAGGCGGCGGACAAGCTGGCGGCCTGGCTGAAGTGCCAGGAGGAGCTGAAAGCGGGCAATGCCGAGTTTGGCCGCGCCGCCGCCGAAACCATGTCCGCCCTGCGCGCCCTGGACATGGAGGAGGTGGACTGGTTCATGGACCACATGGGCCAGACCTTCCGCCTCACCCTGGACGAGCTGGGGTAGGCTATGGGACTGACGCTGGTTCCAAACAGCCCTGGTCGGGCTATCGCCATCATGCGGAAGGTGGCCGCCTGGGGCCGGGAGCGGGGGCTGCGGGTGTGGCCGGAGCAATGGCTCACCCCGGAAGAGCTGCTGACGGACGAGGCCGGTCCGTCAAACTTCTATGTGGGCGCCGTGGACGGGGAGGAGGCGTGCGCCTTTATCCTTCAGTGGAGCGACCGGGAGTGGTGGCCGGAGGCGGAGCCCTTTGAGGCGGGCTATCTCCACAAGCTATGCGTCCGGCGTAAATTCGCCCACCAGGGCATGACCGCCCAGGTGGTGGAGGCCGTCAAAGAGGAGTGCGCCCGCCGGGGGGTGGCCCGCCTGCGGCTGGACACCGGGGCGGAGGAGGCCGTGGTGCGGGACATCTACCTGGCCGCCGGGTTTGAGGTGGTCAAAACCATTGCACAAAACGGCAGGCCCGTGATGCTGCTGTACGAATTGAATTTTTAAACAGGAGGGTATCCCCATGAGAGCCATTGTCACCGTCATCGGCAGGGACCAGGTGGGCATCATCGCCGCCGTGTGCGCCCTGCTCAGCGAGAAGAACATCAACGTGCTGGACATCAGCCAGACCGTCCTCCAGGAGTACTTCACCATGATTATGCTGGTGGACGCCTCCCAGGCCACGGTGCCCTTCGCCCGCCTGCGGGAGGACCTGACCCAGGCCGGGAAGGAGCGGGGGCTGGATATCCGCATCCAGCGGGAGGACATTTTCGACGCCATGCATCGCATTTGAGCGTCCGAGCCGTCGTGAGCAGCGCGGATGGATTGGAGAGAGGGCGAGCGACGGGGGCAACGCCCCCAGAGACCAGCCTGAGTCGCAGGGAAGCCGCACGTCACGAACAGGCGAGGCGTGAATCATTGGTATACCATACGGGGCGGCCCATACCAGGCCGCCCCTCTCACTGTGGGGAAAGGGGGCCATGCCCATGAATTGGGCGCAATATTATGCTCAGCTGACCGAGCTGGCCAAGGCCGGGGAAGAGCTTGGCTTCTTTGATAACTTCTTCCGCCTGTTCTACCAGGCCTTTATCGAGGGGGAGCGGTGGCGTCTCTATCTGAAGGGAATGGGCATGACCTTTGAGCTCACCGTGATTGCCCTGTGCATCGGCATCGTGCTGGGGGTGGTGGTGGCGGTGGTCCGCACCGCCCACGACCAGCAGCGGCTGGGGAAGAGAAGTCTGCTTTTGGGCTTCTTCAACGGCGTGTGCAAGGTCTACACCACCGTCATCCGGGGCACTCCCATGATGGTGCAGCTGCTTATCTGGGGCTTTGTCATTTTCAGTTCCAGCCGGAACAAAACCATGGTGGGCGCCTTGGGCATCGGCATCAACTCTGGGGCCTATGTAGCCGAGATCGTCCGGGGCGGCCTGATGAGTGTGGACATCGGCCAGACGGAGGCGGGCCGGTCTCTGGGCCTGAACTATCTGGACACCATGCGCTTTATCGTCATTCCCCAGGCCTTTAAGAACATCCTGCCCGCCCTGGGCAACGAGTTCATTACCTTGTTTAAGGACACCTCTCTGGTTTCCGCCATCGGCGGTGCGGAGCTGATCTACTACGCCAAGGCCGTCGGCTCCAAGACTTATGAGCCCATGTTCCCCTATCTGGGCGTCGCTGTGATGTATCTGACCGCTGTGCTGGTACTCACCTGGCTCCAGGGTAAACTGGAAAGGAGGCTGCGTCAAAGTGATCGACGTTAAAAATCTTAGTAAATCCTTTGGCGACCACCAGGTGCTCACCGATATCTCCGAACACATCAGCCCGGGAGAGAAAGTCGTCGTCATCGGCCCCTCCGGGTCAGGCAAGTCCACCTTCCTGCGCTGCCTCAACCTGCTGGAGACCCCCACGGCGGGGTCCATCACCTTTGAGGGCACCGTCATCACCGACCCCAAGGTGAAAATTGACAAGGTGCGCCAGCAGATGGGCATGGTGTTCCAGCACTTCAACCTGTTTCCCAACATGACCATCCGGAAGAACATCACCCTGGCCCCGGTGCGGACAGGGCTGATGAAGCAGGAGGAGGCCGACGCCCAGGCGGACGCCCTGCTCCGGCGGGTGGGCCTGACG
>OFFJ01002998.1_pt1 | contig 10212 bp, 9 predicted proteins | sample 1521261 | NCBI WGS metagenome assembly OFFJ01 (sample SAMEA3504122, study PRJEB24116) | mouse gut metagenome | biome: mouse gut; feature: mouse-associated habitat; material: faeces | place: Denmark | collected 2011 | reverse complement strand
CCCGGGCCTCACCGCCTCCCCGGCGATCGCGGAATACCTGGTGGAGATGCTGGCGGCACAGGGGCTTGCCCTGAACCGGAAAGCGGACTATCAGCCCCTCCGGAAACCCGTGTACGCATTCCGTAACGCCTCCCCGGAGGAGAAGAACGAGATGATTCGCCGGGACAAAGCCTACGGACGCGTAGTCTGCCGCTGCGAGACCGTGACGGAGGGGGAAATCGTGGCAGCCATCCATCAGAATCCTCCTGCCCGCGACCTGGACGGCATCAAGCGCCGCACCAGGGCCCAGATGGGCCGGTGCCAGGGAGGCTTCTGCATGCCCTACCTCATGGAAATCCTCTCCCGGGAGCTGGGGATTCCCTATGAGGAGGTCACTAAGTCCGGCAAAGGCTCTGAGATCAACATCTGCAGGACAAAAGTGTGCAAAGATTTTCCAAGCCCCCGGGAGGGCGAATAGCACACCTCTTTCGTGCGCAGGCTGAAGCGTCAAAAGCATGGCGTCTGCAAATCTAAGCGGCACAGGGCCCACGGCATGACCGGAAAAAGGACCACAGGAAACGGCACAAGAGCGGCAAAGGAGACGGAAGCAAATGACGGACTTGGTTATCATCGGAGGCGGCCCCGCCGGGATGAGCGCGGCAGTGGCCGCATATGAGAACGGCATTAGAGACATATTGATCCTGGAGCGGGACGGGCAGCTGGGCGGCATCCTGCAGCAGTGCATCCACAACGGCTTCGGCCTGCACCGCTTCGGCGAGGAGCTGACAGGCCCGGAGTACGCCTGGAGATATGAAAAACAGGTGCGGGAGCTGGGCATCCCCGTGAAACTGAACACCATGGTGCTGTCCGTCTCCCCCGAAAGGCTGATCACGGCCACCAATGAGGAGGAAGGCATCTTCACCATAGAGGCCGGGGCCATCATCCTGGCCATGGGCTGCAGGGAGCGGCCCAGAGGAGCCCTGAACATCCCCGGCACCCGCCCGGCGGGCATCTACAGCGCCGGCACTGCCCAGAAGCTGGTGAACCGCAAGGGATATCTCCCCGGAAAGAGCGTGGTCATCTTAGGGTCCGGGGACATCGGCCTGATCATGGCCAGGCGCATGACCCTGGAGGGTGCCAGGGTGAAGGCAGTCTGCGAGCTGATGCCCTATTCCGGCGGCCTTGCCAGGAACATTGAGCAGTGCCTCAACGACTTTGACATTCCTCTTAAGCTCAGCCACACGGTGGTGGACATCCACGGAGACAAAAGGCTGGAGGGCGTCACCATCGCCAGAGTGGACGAAAACCGCCGTCCCATAGCGGAGACCAGGGAATATATCCCCTGCGACACGCTGCTTCTGTCCGTGGGCCTGATTCCGGAGAACGAGCTGTCCCTCCAGGCCGGGATCCGGATGGATGCCGTCACAGGCGGGGCGCTGGTGGACCAGGACAGGCAGACCTCCGTGCCGGGCATCTTCGCCTGCGGCAATGTGCTCCATGTCCACGACCTGGTGGACTTCGTGTCCGATGAAGCCGCCATCGCCGGAGAGAGCGCCGCGGAATTCATCCGGTCCATCCGGGAGGAGACAGGGGAGGGACGCGGCGCTTACGCGGAGACGGATATTCCAGTGCAGACAGACATATCCATTACAACGGACGGGAAAATACGTTATACCGTCCCGCAGAGGATAACCAGGCGCAGGGATACCACGCTGTTCTTCAGAGTGGCGGACAGATACCGGAACGTGAAGATTAAAATCATATCCGACGGAAAGACCATCCATTCCGTCCTCAGGCCCAAAGCGGCCCCCGGGGAGATGGAGAGCATCCCCCTGAAAGCGGCCCTGCTGGAGGGAGTGACCGGCCTGCGGCTGGAGCTGGAGGAGCTTGGCTGAGCCCGTGAAATTACACCGGACTGCGGCAGGCCGCGGCAGACCTGTAAGCCTGACGGCGGGACGGCCCGAACCAACCCCTGACGGAAGGAATCAGGAGACAAAAGGAGCGCATACAATGACAAAGCGAGAGATGACATGCATCATATGCCCCATGGGCTGCTCCCTCACCGTGGAGCTGGAGGGGGAGGAGGTCAAGTCCATAAGCGGCAATACCTGCAAGCGGGGAGCCGCCTATGCCCAGGCGGAGGTGACCCGCCCCCAGAGGACGGTGACCAGCACCATGCGCTGCGACAACGGGGAAGTCCTGTCCGTGAAGACCGACAGGCCCATCCCGAAATCCAAAGTCATGGACTGCATGGCCCTGATAAACGCCCACACGGCGAAGCTTCCCGTGGCCATCGGGGAGGTGCTGCTTCGGGACGTATTCGGCAGCAACATCATCGCCACGGAGAACAGGGAAAGATGACGATATAAGGGAATAGAATTGGAGACAGGAAAAAGAGGTGGTCGCGTGAATCAAAAGCTGAAAGAGAAGATACTGGAGTCGGTGTCGGCCGTGCTTCCCATCACGGGAATCGTCCTGCTGCTGAGCATCCTGCTGGTTCCGGTGGAGCTGGGGATCATGGTGATGTTCCTGGTGGGGGCGATCCTGCTGGTAATCGGGATGGGATTCTTCCAGCTGGGGGCGGAGATGTCCATGACCCCTCTGGGGGAAGGCATCGGCGTCCAGATATCCAAGGCACGCAGGATCCCCCTGATCTTCCTCATCGGTTTTTCCATGGGGGCCATCATCACTATCTCTGAGCCGGATCTCCAGGTGCTGGCGGAGCAGGTGCCTGGCATCCCCAACCTGACTTTGATCCTCACTGTGGCGGTGGGGGTGGGCATCTTCCTGGCGGTGGCGATTCTGAGGATCCTGTTCCAGATTAACCTTTCTACGATACTGATTGTACTTTATACCGCACTGATTGGAGTGTCCTTCCTGGTGTCCAGGGATTTCCTGGCGGTGGCCTTCGACTCCGGCGGCGTGACCACGGGCCCCATGACGGTTCCCTTCATCATGGCCATGGGCGTGGGCCTTGCCTCCGTCCGCGGCGACAAGAATGCCTCCAGCGACAGCTTCGGTCTGGTGGCCCTGTCCAGCGTGGGGCCCATCCTGGCGGTGCTGATCCTGGGGATGTTCTTCAGCCCCGGGGAGACGGCCTACAGCGGCGCTGTCGTGGCGGATGTGGGCACCACCAGGGACGTGGTGAAGGAATTCCTCTTCGACATGCCCCCCTATATGAAGGAGGTGCTGATATCGCTGGTCCCCGTGGCCATCGTGTTCGCCCTGTTCCAGAGGTTCACCCGCCGGTATCCCCGCAGGCAGGTGAAGAGGATCGCGGTGGGCTTCGCCTATACATATCTGGGCCTGGTGCTGTTCCTCTGCGGGGTGAATGTGGGCTTCGCGCCCCTGGGCGCCCTGCTCGGCGAAGAGATTGCCTCGGAGGCGTGGAGATGGCTGCTGGTGCCCATCGGCATGCTGATCGGCTATTATATCGTAAAGGCGGAGCCTGCCATCCAGGTGCTGAACCGCCAGGTGGAGGGCGTGACCAACGGCTCCGTTTCCGCCAGGGCCATGAACCGCTGCATGTCCTGGGGCGTGGCGGCCAGCGTGGGCCTGTCCATGATGCGGGTGCTCACGGGGCTGCCCATCCAGTACATCATCATCCCGGGCTACCTGATCGCATTGCTGCTGTCACGGTACGTGCCCAGGATGTTCGTGGGTATCGCCTTCGACTCCGGCGGCGTGGCCAGCGGACCTATGACCACGACCTTCCTGCTGCCCCTGAGCATCGGGGCCTGCCAGGCCACGGGGGGCAATCTGATGACGGACGCCTTCGGGGTGGTGGCTCTGGTGGCCCTGACGCCGCTGATCGCCATCCAGCTCATGGGAATCCTGTACCAGTACAAGCTGAGGGTCACGGAGCGGATCGCGGTGCGGGAGGCGGAGATCCCTGTTATGGATAGCGCTGCAGACGACATCATTGAATTCGAGGAGGAAGACGGAGATGGGGGACAATCATAAAATCATGTCTTATCGCATGCTGCTTCTGATCGCCACGCCGAAGCTGGTGGGCAAGGCGGCGGGACTGTTCAAGGAGGGGAATGTCCCCGTCCAGTACATCTTCCACGGCCAGGGCACTGCCACCAGCCAGGTCATGGACATGCTGGGACTGGACGGGGTGGACAAAAATATCCTCATGGCCATGCTGCCCAAGGCCTTCGCGGACGAGATGCTGAAAAAACTGCGCAAGAGGCTGCACCTTGGGATGCCGAACACGGGGATAGCCTTCACGCTCCTGATGTCGGGCGGCAGCGGGCACCTGGTCCAGCTCATGGAGGGGCTGGAGCCGGAGGAGAAGAAGAGACTATTGGAGAGGAATGAGGCGGATATGACAGAGAACGCGTACAGCTTGATCATGGCAATCGTAAATCAGGGCTTCAGCGAGGAAGTGATGAACGCGGCCAGGCCCAAGGGCGCTTCCGGCGGCACGGTGTTCCACAGCAGGAGGATCGGCAACCAGGAGGCCATGAAATTCTGGAAGATCAGCGTCCAGGAGGAGCGGGAAGTGGTGCTGATACTGGCCCAGAAGGAAGACAAGCTGGCCATCATGCAGGAGATTGGCAGGCAGTGCGGCATGAACAGCAAGGCCCAGGGCATCGTCATGTCCCTGCCGGTGGACGGGATCGCCGGGCTGGACTGAGCCGGGACAGAATGGTTATGGAATGAGCCTGCCCTTTGCGGCATAATGGCAGAATGTAATAAGATAAGCGAAAAAACGATAAACAATATGTGCGGGGACAGGTTCCGCGGAATATGCGGGCGGAAAAGATTTTGATATGGGATGGCCTGCCCTTTGCGGCATCTGAGTAGGAGGAGCGACATGGATTTGAGAGAACAGATTGGACAGCGGCTGGTGATAGGATTCCCGGGGACGGAGCTGGATCCGGAATTTAAGCGCCTGGTGAAGGAGTACAAGGTAGGGAACGTCATCCTGTTCCAGCGCAACCTGAAGAGCATGGAGCAGGTGAAGGCTCTGTGCGCGGACATCCAGGAGCTGGTGCGCAGGGAGACGGGGCATGACGCCTTCATCACCATCGACCAGGAGGGCGGCAAGGTGACCAGGCTCCCCGGAGACGGCTGCAACGTGCCGGGAGCCATGGCCACGGCGGCTACGGGAGAGGTGGAGAACGCGGAGATTCTGGCCCATATCACGGCAAAGGAGCTGAAGGCCGTGGGCGTGAACTTCAACCTGGCCCCCTGCATGGACATCAACAACAATCCGGAGAACCCGGTGATCGGGGTGCGCAGCTACGGCGATACCGCGGAGACCGTGGCGGCATACGGAACTGCCGCTTTCCGAGGATACCGCAAGGGCGGGGTCCTCTCCTGCGCCAAGCATTTCCCGGGCCATGGGGACACGGCGGTGGATTCCCACGTAGGCCTCCCGGTGATCGACAAGACCATGGAGGAGCTGGAGGCTCTGGAGCTGAAGCCCTTCCGTGCGGCCATGGAGGCGGGGATTCCGGCTGTCATGGGCAGCCACATCCTGTTCCCGAAGCTGGAGCCGGACAATGTGCCCTGCACCATGTCCCGGAGAATCGTCACCGAGGTTCTGAAAGGCAGGCTGGGCTTCCCGGGGCTGGTGGTGAGCGACTGCATGGAGATGGATGCCATCAAGAAATACTACGGCACGGTGAAGGGCGTGGTATCCGCCATGGCGGCAGGGGTGGACATGGTGCTGGTGTGCCACACGGCGGCCCTCCAGGAGGAGAGCGCCCGGGCTGTCTTACAGGCAGTGGAGGAGGGGAAGCTTTCCGGGGAGGAGATGCGCAGGTCCGCGGAGAAGGTCGTCCGCCTGAAAGAGGAGTACGCTAAGAGCGCGGACGCGGAGGCTCCCTGCCGGTGCACGGAGGAGGACAGGGCGCTGGAGCGGGAGATCCGCAGGAAGAGCATCGTGGTCATGGCCGGGGACGGCCTGCGCAGCGGGGAACCGGAGCGGGAAAAGCCGGGCAAGGGTGCTGCGGCCCAGGGCGGTGGCAGCCAGGGAAGCGTGGGTCCGGTTGTCCTGGGAGCCGCTCCCTTCTTTACCGGAAGCGGCAGCTACCGCGCCACTCTGGCCTTCAACGACGAGGAGCTGTCGGAGACCTTTGCGGCGCATATGGCGGCCCGGCTGGGCGGGACGCATTTCGACGTGGAGTCGGATCCGAAGGAAGAGGAGATCAGGGAGGCAGTGGAGCGGGCAAAGGGAGCCAGCGGCATCGTGGTGAGCCTCTTTGCCGCCAGGGAGCAGGCCGGCCAGTACAGGCTGGTGGAGGCGCTGTCCGGGCTGGGCGTGCCGGTGATCGCGGTGGCGTTGTACAGCCCCTATGACCTGAAAGGCCTTCCGGCGGGCGTCACAGGCATCGCGGCATGGGACAATACCCCTATGACCTTGCAGGCCCTGGAGGAGCTGTTCAGGGGAGAGTGGCAGCCCACAGGACGGATGCCTGTAAAGCTGTAGCATTCTTTTCGGGGAGGTGTCTGTCATGTGGAAGAAACTGAATTACATCCTGAATATCGCAATCGGTTCCTGCATCGGGGTTTTTGTGGGGCACGGAATATATGTGTTCTGGGATTACAGGACACGTCCCGGGTTATATGCGATGCGGTCCGCCCCATGGTATGCCAGTATCCTGACCTACGGGATGTTCACCATCGCTTTTCTGACAGCGGCCGTCATTCTGAAGCTGATTGCCAGATGGAAGTCAAAACGGGAATAAATAGGCGAAATAATTGCGGAGCGGAATGCGCCCCGGAGGGAGCTTCCGTTCCGCAATACAGGACCAAGCGGCAGATGAACGCGCCGCTCAGGCGGAAAAGTAAGGCGAATCAGAAGTCGTTGGCCTCATATAAGTACAGATTCCCCTTTTTGCCCACCCGGGCCACAGTCCCCATGTGATACAGGATATTCAGGGTCACCTGGGACAGGGCCTGGGAGATATGGGCGGCTTTGGCGAAGTCCTTCGTGGTGAACTGCCCCTCCAGCTCCGGGGGCACGAACTGCAGGAAATCCTCCGGCCGTTCCACTTCCAGCTCCCGCACCAGCTCCGTGGGAATGCGGTCATAGCGGCTGGCCCTGATTTTCCGGTTCTTTCCCCTGCCGTTCAGGAGCTTGTATTCCTCCATGTCCAGCAGGCCCAGCCGAAAACGCAGATGGGGGTCTTTCAGGAAGGCCTTGATCCTGTACAGCTCGGGAAACACCGTGTAGGGGCTGCCCTTTAAAGGGGACTTGCGCTTCCCGCTTAATTCCCCGGTCTCCTCGTCTATCCAGATGATCCATTTCTCCCGGGGGATGGGGTAGACGATGGTCACCGGGTACAGGGGCAGAAAGGCGGAGAGCTTGCCCCGGAGCTTGTCGAACTGCCTGGTCTGGATTTCGATGATCTCTCCCCCTGCAAAGATGTCCGCCACATAATTCTCGATGGGGATTTCCTGCCTGTCCTCGTCCGGCTCATAGTAGTTCTTCAGGATGGCATGGACTGTCTTCTCCGACAGCGTGCCGATGCCCAGCCGCTGTCTGTCGATTCCGATGATTTTCCTTTTTGCTTCCTCAAAGGCCTTTTTGTCCGGCATGGTATCTTCATTCCTTGTTCCTGGTGACTGTGTTTGAGATTATGCCGCATTTTCCCGCGCCCTGTCGCGCTTGGAACCAGAAGCCGGCACAATCCCTTTCTGGGTCAACATTGTACCACACTCCCAGGTTTTTTGCCATCTTGATTTTCCCGGCATTTTTGGTATAATGATATCAAATCAAGATTTAGTAAATCAGGATTAGATAAAGAGAGGAGCCGGCATCATGTTCATAGGAAGAGAGAAAGAGCTAAGATTCCTACAGGATAAATACGATGAAAAAAAGGGTCAGCTGATTGTCCTGTATGGAAGAAGGCGCGTGGGAAAGACAGAGACCCTCAGAGAATTTTGCAGGGATAAGCCCCACCTCTTTTTTTTCTGTACACAGACTACGGACAGAGTACAGCTCGCAAGATTTTCAAGCCAGATTCTGAGGGAGGACATCCCTGCAAAGCAGTATCTCTCAGAATTCGCGGATTGGGAAAAGGCTTTCCGGGCAATCCTGGATCTCCCATACGGAGAAAAAAAGAAGCTCATTGTAATCGACGAGTTCCCCTATATGTGCAAAGGGAACAAAAGCATTCCGTCCATTCTGCAAAATCTCTGGGACATGGAACTGAAGGACGGCAATGTCATGATTGTCCTGTGCGGCAGCGCCATGAGCTTTGTGGAGAAAGAGCTGCTGGCAGAAAAAAATCCATTATACGGCAGGGCCACAGGCATCTACAAGATGGCCGAAATGGGATTTTACGAGGCCGCCCGCTTTTTTCCGGATTATTCGGAAAGAGACAAGGTGCTGGCCTACGCGGTGCTTGGCGGCATTCCCCATTATCTCAATCAGTTCAGACCGGAGCTTTCCGTTCAGGAAAACATCAAGCGCAATATCCTGACCAAGGGCTCCGTGCTCTACAGCGAGGTGGACTTCCTGCTTCATCAGGAACTTCGGGAGCCCCCGATTTACAACGCCATCATTGAGGCAGTGGCCCTGGGCAGCACGAAGCTGAATGACATCAGCCAGAAGTCCCTGCTGGAGGATACCTCCAAAACCAGCGTCTATTTGAAGAACCTGATAGAACTGGGGATTGTCCGGCGGGAGTTTTCCGTTGACGCAGGGACGAAGGAGAAGGCCAATGCGAACCGGGGGACATACCGCCTGACCGATTATTTCTTCCGTTTCTGGTATGCATTCGGCTTCGCCAATCTCTCGCAGCTTGAGGACGGGGATGTGGAGGGAGTCTATGAATATCTCGTCCGCCCTGCCCTGCATGAATTTGCCTCATCCGTGTTCGAGGATGTGTGCAGGGAGTTCGTGCGGGAGCTCCAGAAGAAAAACGCCCTGCCATTCCGCTATGCCAGGATGGGGCGTTGGATGGGAAAGACCACTGTCCGTGATAAAAATGCGGAAAACGGACTGCGGATGGCAGAGACGGAGATAGACCTGTTAGGCATCAGCAGAGACGAGAAAGAGTATCTGGTGGGCGAATGTAAATTCAAGCACAGCCCCTTTGCCTATGCCGAGTATCTTGACACAAAGGCGAAACTGACTCCGCAGAAGGAAAAGGCGAAATTTTACTACGCCTTGTTTTCCGAATCCGGCTTCGATGACAAAATCATGGCAGAAGCCCAGGGCTCGGAAAGCCTTTGCCTCTACGACCTTGAGGCGATTGTGGACTTTGAAAAATAAAATCGATATATGTGACATCATCACAGAAAAAGAGAGAAATCCATGATATCATAGAGCCACAAAGGAAAACAAAGGAGGACGATAAAATGTCTGCTGTCAATATCAACAAGAACAATTTCCGGAGCGAGGTCATGGATTCCGATAAACCCGTGCTGCTGGATTTCTGGGCACCCTGGTGCGGGCCCTGCCGTATGGTGGTCCCCATCGTGGAGGAGATTGCCAGGGAGCGCTCCGACATCAAGGTGGGCAAAGTCAACGTGGATGAAGAGCCGGAGCTTGCGGGGCAGTTTGGCGTCATGAGCATCCCCACTCTGGTGGTGATGAAAGACGGGAAAATAGTCAACCAGGCCATGGGGGCGAGACCTAAGAGCGCCATCCTGGGGATGCTGTAAGGAGGTGGCCATATGGGATTCTTTGACCTGTTCCGGCAGCCGGATATCAACCAGGGCGTGGAGGAGTACAGGGCCGTCCCCCAGGCGATCCTGCTGGACGTCCGCACCCCCGAAGAGTATGGGGGAGGGCATGTTCCGGGAAGCAGGAACCTGCCGCTGCAGCAGATTGAAAAAATTACAGCCATTGCGGAGAAGAAAGAGACGCCCCTGTTCGTCTACTGCCAGTCCGGGGCCAGAAGCCGCCAGGCAGTAAGCCTGCTGCAGCGCATGGGATATGAAAACGTGAACAACATCGGCGGCATGGCCGCCGCCAGCATCACCGTCCCCCAGGAGATCGTGGACGCCATCGAGGGCGTGGGCTTTCTCGCCAGCATCCCCCTGTGGCTGGTGTCCCTGCTGGGCAGCCTGTTTATCACTGTCATGTCCTTTATCCTGATACTCACCGTATATGGCCGCTTTTTCCGGCTGTACTTCTATACCGCCCTGGCCCCGCTGCCCCTGTCGTCCTTTGCCGGGGAGGGGACCAGCTTTGCCGGGACCGCTTTTTTGAAAAGCTATGTGGGCGTGTGCCTGGAGGGGGCCATCATCGTACTGGCCTGCCTGATC
>OFFJ01002997.1_pt1 | contig 10218 bp, 10 predicted proteins | sample 1521261 | NCBI WGS metagenome assembly OFFJ01 (sample SAMEA3504122, study PRJEB24116) | mouse gut metagenome | biome: mouse gut; feature: mouse-associated habitat; material: faeces | place: Denmark | collected 2011 | reverse complement strand
TGCTATAGGTTTGCGCTAATGCGCTATCAATGGCTTCTTGCAAATAATTTGAACCATTATATACCGGGATGACGATAGAAACTTTCGGCTTAGTCCCTCTATCCAAATCTTCCATTAGGCTGAACCCCCTTTTTCCAATTCCATTAAGGGTTAAACAAAGTTATCATTTCTTTTCATATTGGTCACAGATATCTTCAGCAGTTCCGATTGCTTTCAATTCACCATTTTCCAGCCAAGCCGCCCGGTTACAAAATTTTTTAATTGTATCGGTTGAATGGGACACCAAAAGTACAGTTGTTGAGCCGCCCATCAGCCTGCTAATTCTCTTCTGACATTTTTCCTGAAAACGATAATCTCCTACTGCCAAAATTTCGTCTATAATCAAAATATCTGGTTTTACAGTTGTTGCTATCGCAAACCCCAGCCGGGCATACATTCCAGATGAAAAATTTTTCACCGGAACATCCTCAAATTCTCTCAGCTCAGAAAAATCCATAATTTCCTGATAGCATTTCTGCATGTAGGTCATACTGTATCCAAGAACAGCTCCATTCATAAAAACATTTTCTCGTGCTGTCAGCTCCGGATCGAATCCTGCGCCAAGCTCAATCAATGGTGCAATACTTCCCTCTACATAAATCGATCCTTTTGTCGGCTTCAATACTCCTGCAACCGCTTTAAGCATGGTGGATTTTCCCGCACCATTAAATCCTACAAGACCAAAAACTTCCCCTTTTTTAATATCAAGAGAAATATCTTTAAGCGCCCAAAACTCATCATAAAAAAGCTGATGTTTAATTGCTCTGATAATATATTCTTTGATACTATCTACACGTTCTCGGCTCATATTAAAACAAATAGACATATGCTCTATATGGATTGCTGTACTTCCCATCGCAGCTACCTCATTAAATATAAAGAATAAACTGGTCCTGTTTGCGATAAAAAACAAATAGTCCTATTCCAAACATAGAAAGTGACAAGGTTAAACAGATTACGTTCTGCCAAAGTGATGGGATATCTCCATAAATGGTACAGGTGCGAAAACACTCCACAAAGTGATATAAGGGATTTATGGAAATGATCCAGCGGAACTTATCCGGGATAATATCAATCGGATAAAAAAGAGGAGTAAAATAAGTTACCGCAGTCAGGCCTATCCCATAAATATAAGTAATATCCCGAAAGAACACTGAAAGTGCTGAAAGAACCAGTCCTACACCTGTTGAAAAAAGAAATACATAGACAACGGAAATTACAGAGAACAGCATTTGCGGATAAAACGGCGCTCCTGTCACCAACATAACTAACAGTAATGCAACAAAAGAAAAGGCAAAGTTAATCAAACCAGAAATCGCTTTTGAAAGCGCAAAAAAGTATTTTGGTGTATTGACTTTTTTTATTAGGGCTGCTGCACCCATGACCGATGTCATAGATAAATTCGTAATCTCGCTGAACATTGTAAAAACAATTTGTCCACTTAGCATATAAACCGGGAAATTCTCAATATTAAAACGAAACATATAAGAAAACACAATGGTCATCACTGCCATCGTCATCAGAGGATTTAAAAGTGACCACAGCACGCCTAATACAGATCTTTTATATTTTGCTAAAAAGTCCCGCCGCACAAGCAGATACAAAAGTGTGCGGTATTTCCACAACTTTAAAAAATAGCAGCTTAACATATGTTTATTAAGAATAATATACAACAGACTGCACAGAATTAAAGATACCATTCCACCCATTAAGATGCTACGCAGAATGTTCCAAAACATATTTTCTTTAAAAAGGAACAGGATGTTTGGGTGTGTAACTAGCGCTCCTCCTATTACACTTGTTAAAATACAGAATAGAATAGGATAAACTATCTTTTTCAACCCATATCCCCTTTTCTTTCTAAAAATCAAAACATCAACTTTCGGATTTTTTTATTTGAGAAGCAGTATCTGTGCTTTATGAACATATAGAAAAGGCCCTTTATGTGTTTATAATTATGTATGCTGAATAATCTTTTTCTTGACAGTCGTTGCCAATGATGCAGAATTTTAGCTTTTGGGCAATGCATAACTCGAAGCCCTTTTTTCCACACCCGGATACAAAACTCCACATCCTCCGGCGCATAAAAAATTTCTTCATCAAAAAGACCAACTTTTTCAAGCAATAAAGGTTTCATTAGCCAACAAGCGGATAATAAATACCCTACTGGATATGCACTGTCTTGCTTTGTTTGGTATTGCTCCTGCATTGCTCTTGCCGTCTTAAGAGATATTTTATCAAACAATAGACTTTTGAGTTTTTCCCCTATTGTTGGAATATTCCTTCCCGATACCTGAAGCGTGCCATCAGGACTGTACAATTGGGGACCAACTATCCCATTTCGAGAATCGCTTTCCAATTCGCTAATGAGTATATGAACAGCCTCTTCTGTAACCTGTGTATCAGAATCTAAAACACATATATATTCATCTCTCTGTGCAATTTCCAACAATTTTCTCAAAACAATATTCCGACTGACTGTTGTTCCAACATTTTCCTTCAATGGAAAAAGAACAGCTTTATTGATTCCTTTCAACGCTGTTTTTCGCTCATCAACTATTTTCAATGTTCTATCTGTTGAGCCATTATCCACAATCCAAATATGAACTGCGATATTTTGAAAGGCTAAGAGCGAATCTATACAATTTCCTATAACTTTTTCCGAGTTCCAGGTGAGGATAACAAAGTGTACTTTTGTCATCTGCTTTGCCCCCTCTTTCCACATGTTTTTCCAAGCCAAATCTATCATTTAGGGTATTGTGACAACTTCTTTTTTAACCATATTTCCCTCACAGATATTCTGTCTGATTGCAGATCCGCAACCTTTCCAACACTTTTTTGATGTCCCCAGCATGTTCCTGGCGGCAAATGAGTATTGCATCCTCTGAGTCTACTATGATCATATTTTCTAATCCAACTGCAGCGATAAGTTTTTCTGCTCCCTGAATAATGGTATTTTTGGTACCCACCAACACCGCCCGGCCATCCACCACATTGCCGAACTCGTTGCTCCGCTTAATCCGTCCCACTGCAAGCCAAGAGCCTACATCGTCCCAACCGAAACTGCCGCTAAGGGTATAGATGTTTTCTGCCTTCTCCATTACACCATAGTCGATAGATTCCGATTTAAAGGCATTGAATTCCCGTTCCAGCACTTCCTCCGCTTCTCTGCTTCCAATAACCTCCCGGATACGGCAAAGTCCCTGATATGTCTTCGGAAGATGTTGTTCCAGATTATCCAGGATAGTGGATACCCGCCAAATGAACATGCCACTGTTCCAGAGGTATTGTTCCGAGGCTAGGTACTCCTTGGCCGTCTCCAGATTTGGTTTTTCCACAAACCGTTCCACTGCAAAGGCCCTCCCCAACATCCGGTCCGGTTGGAACTTTATGTAGCCATAACCGGTCTCTGGGCTGTCTGGAGTGATTCCCAATGTCACCAGATTTGGTCCCTCTTCTGCTACAATACAGGCGCTTTCCAGCGTATCTAAGAAGATACTGGTATATTTGATAAGATGATCCGAGGGGAGAACAATCATATCAGCATCCCCATATTTTTTCGCTATGTGCATTGCCCCCAAGCCAATACAGGGAGCGGTGTTTCGTCCTATTGGTTCGCAGAGGATGTTTTCTGGCGGTAGCTTTGGAAGCTGCTGGCGTACCAGTTCCCGATAATCCCGGTTGGTAACAATGAAGACGTCCCCCATTTCCACCAGAGGAAGGATGCGGTCCACCGTCAGCTGGAGCATCGTTCGCCTGTCATCAGTGAGCGCCAGAAACTGCTTGGGCATCGTTTTCCGGCTCTTAGGCCAGAAGCGTTCTCCCCGGCCGCCAGCCATAATCAGCACGGTTTTTTTCATGAAAATTCTCCTTAAATGTTATATGTGGGAAAGTAGCACCTTGCACTCTCCCTGGATTTGATATTCTCCCAACGCCGCAGGGAGAAAGAAAGATTTTCCTCTATGGAAGGAATAGCTTTTATTTCCCGCCCGGATACAGCCTTTCCCCTCCACACATAGGAGATGCTGAAAGGACCTGCCATCGCAGCAAAAGGTTGCCAAGTCGCTCACATCCGCTCGATAGGCCTGGAAGTAGGGGCAGGAAAACATTTCTACCATTGTGAATCCCGGAAGAACTACACTGCTGTTGGCTTTACATTCTTCCGGGAAAACCAGAGAAAAACTGGTGACTGCGGCTGCCCGTTCCAAGTGCAAGGGTCGCAGATTGCCATTTGCTCCTTGCCGCCAGTAGTCAAATATACGAAAGGTGGTGTTGGAGCTTTGCTGAATTTCTGCCACCAAAATTCCAGCTCCAATGGCGTGGATCACTCCTGGCATAATATAGAACACATCGCCCTTTGTCACCCGGACCCGGTTAAGGACCTCGCAAATACTCCCATCCTGTGCCCGCTGAAGAAATTCCTCCCGTGTAATGCACCGGGAAAAGCCTAGGTACAAGAACGCTTGAGGTTCACAGTCCACGATGTACCACATTTCTGCCTTGCCCTGCTCTCCTTCTTCTGGAAGAGCACTTTGGTCCGAGGGATGCACCTGGATGGAAAGATCCCTTTGGGCGTCAATGAGCTTTACGATGAGAGGAAATCTACCTACCTCGCAGCTGGTTCCCCAAAAACCATCGTGGTCCAACTCCCCCAACTTCTTGATTGTCCAACCTATCCATTCGCCGCTCTCTACCTGAGATTCTCCATCCGGATGGCTGGCAAGTTCCCAGCTTTCGGCTACAGTATCTGGGGCGTCCCTTTTTCCAAAGTCCTGTTTCAAGTGTGAGCCGCCCCAGATATATTCTTTATAGCATGGACGCAAGGGCAGAGGGGTATAGACCATCGTTCATTCAGCACCTTTATACAAACTTCGCGGAACTGCTCCCACAGCATATCTTTGCCTGCTAATATCCGACCCTCCGCATTTAGCTCGGACAGCCTTTATCAGACGGGCACTTCTCAGCGCTTCTGTATGATATCTGTTTCTATCAATGGGGCTTACATACTACTTTCCCTGCTTCACCCATTTTGTAAAATAGCCCGCCAGCTTTTCCGCTCTTTCCTCGCTGAGCGCCCTGGATGGACTAACAGTGGTAAAGTATATTTTCAGCTTTGGCTCAGTGCCAGAAGGGCGTATTGTTGTCTCGGTTCCATCTGCCAGGAAAAATCGCAGGACATTGGACCTAGGCAGGCCGGTGTTATCTTGCTGGTAGTCAATCTGTTTTTCCACTGTATACCCAGCAATCTCTTCTGGCGGATGGTTCCGCAGCCCCTGTATCAGGGTATTCATCTCAGCAAAGCCCGCCGCACCTTCGAAGGTGAAAGACAGCAGACGGCTGGTGTAATATCCATAGGTTTGATACAATTGCTCCAACACATCCAGAAGAGTTCGACCCTCTGTTCGGTACCAAGCGACCATCTCACAGATAAGTAGCGAAGCATTCACTCCGTCCTTATCCCGAACAAAACTGCCGCTGAGGTAGCCATAGCTTTCTTCAAAGCCGAAGATGTATCGTTCCTGCTCCCCTTTTTCTTCCAAAAAACCAATCTGCTCCCCAATAAATTTAAATCCAGTAAGCACATCCAACAATTGAACACCATACCGTTTTGCCACCTTTTCCGCCATAGGGGTGGTAACAATGGTTTTTACTGCTATTGGGTCTTTGGGCATGGTTCCGTTCTTAGTTCGCATCTTACAGATAAAATCCAGGAGCAGCACTCCCATCTCATTACCGTTGATGAGGGTATAACTACCGCCCGGCCCTTGCACCGCTGCACCAACCCGGTCGCAGTCTGGGTCGGTAGCCAGCAGCAGGTCGCTTCTCATCTTTTTTGCATGGGCTAAGCCAACCGCCAGAGCCTCCTTAACCTCTGGATTTGGATAGAGGCAGGTAGGGAAATTTCCATCTGGATCTTTCTGCTCTTTTGGTATGGTGAGGTTGGCGAAACCATTTTTCTCCAGACACTGGGGAACACAGGAAATACCCGTACCATTCAGCGGCGTATATGTGATGGCCAAATCACGGCTGAACTCCTTCGACAAAAGGGATGTGGCAGATACCGCTGCTATGTACTGATTCGCCGTTTCTTCCCCAATATAGGTAATCTGTCTTTTTTGTAGCATTTCTTCAAAGTCTGTCCACTGTACATCCTGAAAAGGATCAATTTTGTCGATCTCCTGTTGGATGATTTTAGCTATCTGGGTGGTAATCTGGCAGCCATCCTTGCCATACACCTTGTAACCGTTATATTTTGCTGGGTTGTGGCTGGCGGTGATTACTACACCACCACTGCAGTTTAATTCCCGTACCGCGAAGGAGAGCGCTGGGGTAGGCATCAGCCGGGGATAAATATGTACATAAATCCCATTGGCGGCAAAGACCTCTGCCGCTGTTTTGGCGAACCGAACTGAAAGGATGCGGCTGTCATAGGCAATAGCTACTGACGGGTCAGGGACTATTTGTTTTAAATAGTTGCTGTACCCTTGTGTCGCTTTCGCCACAGTATAGATGTTCATACGGTTGGTTCCTACTCCTATCACCCCCCGCAGACCTCCAGTGCCAAATTCCAGCTCCCTATAAAACCGCTCCTCGATTTCTGACGGATTCTCCGCTATTCTGGCCAACTCTGCCAGAAGTTCTGCCTCCTGTACTGCGCTTTTCCAATGTTTATAAATATCTGCAAAATCCAAAAGTGCTGCTTTCACTCTGCCACATTCTCCCCTTTAATTTTTCAGCCTCTCCCCGTTCATCATCCCGCCGAAGGCCGTCTTAAACAGAATCTTAATATCCAGCCCCAGGCTCCAGTTTTCGATGTACCAGATATCGTATTGCACCCGGTCCTCGATGCTGGTATCCCCCCGCAGGCCGTTCACCTGGGCCCACCCGGTGATTCCCGGCCGCACCTGCTGGCGAACGAGATATAACGGTATCTCCTCCTTGAAGTGCCGCACATGGTAGGGCACCTCCGGGCGAGGGCCGATGAGGCTCATATCCCCCACTAGGACGTTGAAGAACTGGGGCAGCTCGTCGATGCTGAACTTCCGGATGAAGCTCCCAAACCGGGTCTTTCTGGCGTCGTTGGGGGTGGTCCAGCCGGTCTGCTCCGTCCTTGTCACCGCCATGCTCCGGAACTTCAGCATGGTGAAGGGCTTCTTGTCCTTCCCGATGCGTTCCTGGCGGAAAAGGATGGGGCCGGGGCTGCTCAGCTTTACCCCGACGGCTGTAACCAGCATGACCGGGCTGCTCACCAGAATGAGAACCAACGAGCCGGCAATGTCCATCCCCCTCTTGAGGATGGCCCAACCCAGGTTATCCAGGGGGGTGGAGCGCAGGTCGATGAGCTTGCTCTTCCCAATAGCGTCGATGGTAGGATGGGGCGGGATGTAGTCGTTGTAGAAGGGGATGAGGCTTAGGCGAATCCCTTCTTTGTCCGCCGCCGCCAGGACCGGCTTCATAAACCGGGTCTCGTGGGGCTCCAGGGCGACGATAAGCTCATCCAGCTTGTACCTTTCCAGGATAGCCTCCAGCTCCTCATACCGCCCCAGGCATCTCCCCAGCTCCGGCTTTTCCACCCCGCTGATGTACCCCTCAACGGTAATCCCCAACTGGGGATTCTGCTGTATATCCTGGAGGTACTGCTTTGCCAAGTGCCCGTTCCCCAAAACCGCCACATGCTTCTGGTTGTAGCCCAGGCTTCGGTAATACCGCAGGACCGCCCAGCCAGCGGAGCGCTTTGCTGCCACCAGCAGGCTGGAGAAGAACCAGAAGAACACCACCGCCAACCGGGGAAAATCGGTGATGCGCCGCAGATAGAAATAGGCCATCACCGCCAGGGCAAGGACGCCGTTTACCAACAGGACCTTGAAGATCTCCTCCGGCTTGCTTTTCAGCCGGTAGGAGCTGTACATCCCCAGGATGTAGTAGACGAGGACCGCAGCTAGCCCACACCCCGCCGCCACCAGCTGGTAAGGCCAGGAGGTAAGGGGCAGATTGCTTTCCCCTCCCATCACCTCCATCCGCAGAAACATCGCCAGGGAGTAGGAAAAGAAAATCAGCAGGGCGTCCGACGCCATGTTCACAAGGTTGAGAAATGCCTGGTTTCTGCGAATCAAAGGCTTTTCTCTCCTTTCTTATGGCATTTTTACACCCACAATATATACAAATTATATATTCTGTTCAAATCGAATAGGTGTCGCTATACTCATAAATAACCACATCCATCATACCACAAAACATTCTTTATGACAAGCTATATTTGCGGTTTTAGACAGAAATACATAAATTTAGGCACCACTATGCAGAACAATATATTTATACAAATTTATTATTTTGTATTATTTCACCGAGAATCTAGAAGTTTTATGCACATTGTCTTCAGACGCAAACCAACGGCCTTCGACCAGTTAAGGCGAAGACCGGATAGGACATATCTCAATGACCAAGTTGTGTTGTCAGATTTTGAATCTTCCTTACAGCACCATCGCCAGGGTCCCGGCCCCGATGAGCAGGCACCCCACCAGGGACTTTGCCGTGAAACGCTCGTGGAGGAAGAGGAAGGCCAGCACCAGGGTGATGACCACGCTCAACTTATCCACCGGCACCACCTTGGAGGCCTCCCCTATTTGCAGGGCCCGGTAGTAGCAAAGCCAGGAGGCCCCGGTAGCCAGGCCGGAGAGTATCAGGAAAAGCCAGCTCTTGCCGCCGATTCGCCCGATGCCCCCCTGAACCCCGGTGAGAAACACCATCCCCCAGGCCATCAGAAGCACCACCAGGGTGCGGATAGCGGTAGCCAGGGTGGAATCCACCCCTTCGATGCCCACCTTGGCCAGGATAGAGGTAGCTGCTGCGAAAACTGCCGAGAGCAGTGCGAAAACAAACCACATAGTAATCCCTTCTTTCTACCGGGGTGCCCCCCGGTGTCTCGCCCTATCCGGCCCTAAGGGGCCTTAACCTTTCGGAAGGCGCAAGCGGCTGCCTGGAGTCCTAGCCAGTAGAAGTACCGGCAGGGCGCTTATCCGTGGGTTGCCCGGAGGTCCGGGCAGGCCCCATAGAGGGGCTTTCCGACTGTGAACTTTTTATTAAGACTATCAGAGTAGTCTTGACAGAGGCCGGACTATCGTGATAGTCTATAACCAGACTAGTGCAGTAGTCCACCCATGCCAACAGGGGGCCGCTCCCCCTTTGGCGGAAAGGAAGGTTCTGGAATGAAGCTCTTCGATTCGGAGCTAAAGGTCATGGAGGTGCTGTGGGAGGAGGGTCCTATCCCCGCCCGCAGGGTGGCGGAGGTGCTGGGCCAGCGCATCGGCTGGAACAAAAACACCACCTACACCGTCATCAAAAAGTGTATGGAAAAGGGGGCCATCCGCCGGGAGGAGCCGGACTTCGTCTGCCATCCCCTGGCGGAGCGGGAGACGGTCCAGCGGGAGGAAACCGAGGCCCTTATTGAGAAGATGTTCGGCGGCAGCAGCGAGCTGTTCTTCTCCTCCTTCCTGCGGGAGCGGGGGGTCAGCGAGGAGGAGGCCAAGGGCCTGCTGCGGCTCATCCAAAAGAAAGGCGGGGAAAAGGAATGATTCAGTTCGCGTTTAATATGCCCCTGTGGCTCATGGGGGTCTATGGCGGGGCGATGGTGCTGGTGGTGCTGGCCCTGCGCCTGCTGCTGGGGCGGTGGCTGCCCAAGCGGGTGATGCCGGTGCTGTGGGCGGTGCTGGCGGCGCTGGAGTCGGGAAAGCTGCGCACCTATGCCACAGACGTATTCTGCGATGAGCCCTGCGGCGGCGATAACCCGCTGGCGCTTCACCCGCATTGTATCGCTACGCCTCATGTGGCGTGGTCCCCCAGAGAGACACGGCAGAAGATTGTCGATATTGCGGTGGATAATATCAGAGCCTTTGCCGCCGGAACGCCTAAAAATCTCGTAAGTGCCGTATAACCGACCGGACAAAAGAAAAAGAACCTGTACAGCGCAAGAAATCCGCTGAGATCTGATGATCCAGCGGATTTTGAAATGGAGGCGTCAGGCTGCCGGGACTTGATTGATACAGAGGACGAAGCAGGTCTGCTCCGCGCTGAACAGCAGGCTGTATTGGGGCGGCTGCGCCTTAAATATCTCGCTGAACTGCGCATGGTCTAAAAATTGTCCATGCTCCAGCTGGTATTCGTCTGGCTGATCTCCAAAGC
>OFFJ01002994.1_pt1 | contig 10226 bp, 9 predicted proteins | sample 1521261 | NCBI WGS metagenome assembly OFFJ01 (sample SAMEA3504122, study PRJEB24116) | mouse gut metagenome | biome: mouse gut; feature: mouse-associated habitat; material: faeces | place: Denmark | collected 2011 | reverse complement strand
TTCATAAAACTTATTACATCAACGTAGTCATCTCCAAACACACTGTGAGAATAGTAGGCATATTCGAAGCTGAGAAGCCCGAAAAGTTCCTCCACTTCTTCCCTTTCGGCAATGCTGACCTGATGCGAATTCCAGACCGCAACATCCCCGAAGGCGGTTTGCGCACTGTCCGGCGCAGCCTGTTCCTTCGGCCCGGAGACGCCGTACTGCTCCCTGGCCAAGGCTATACGTTCCTCCGGCGTAGCATCCTCTTCGCATTCCAGCGCCAGCACGAAGCTTTCAATGCCCAGTTCTCCTGCGTCAGGCAATTCAAAGCCTGCTGCCTGCAATGCCGCCACGGTGTTCACCATGTAATCATACACCTCCATGATCACCTCACGCCTCCTGAAACCTCCGTCAGCCGTCTCATAGTATCCCCCAAATATTACCTCCGCAACCAGTTTCCCATCCCTCAGCAGCGCTTTGTCCGGAGCTTCCAGTACCTCCCTGTTATATGCCTCAGCGGCGGAACGAATCTGAGGCAGGATTCTCCCCACATACCGCTCTTCCCCTCCCATAATCAGCCTGCATTCACTGTCACCTTCCAGCGTCGCATCATCTATCAGATAAGCGTTTTTTAAATATTCCTCACTGGTCAGAATGGGCCAGGCAACCTCTTTATCCTCTTTCCTCATCCAGTAATTGCGGTAATAGCTCCTGCCGCTGTTCAGAGTAACCTTAACGCCTATCCTGTCAGTTTCTCCCCAAAATCCTTCCTCGCGCTCATGCCCCACCATGCGTTCCAGAAACGCGTAAATCGTATCCGAATCCTGATAGTGCATATTTTCAAGCCGGGCATCAACCGGCATCCTAAATAAATAATGATTCGTCAGATTCTCGTCAAAAACAGCAATCTCCGCGATCTCTTCCGGTTCCGGCAGACGGGTATCATATCCAAACCAGTCCCAGTAAAACGTAAAGCAGATCAGGAGCGAAGCCGCCACTGTACCCGCCATCTGCACCTTATGTGAAAAAAATGCCTTGAAATCCATCTGGAAAATAATATCCATCACACCGAATGTACAGACCCCTGCAAGAACGGACCCGAACAAACCCCACCCCAGTGCACGGGAATCTGACACCAGTATCATGAAAAAGCCCCAGCCGCACATACCCGCAGCCACACCCACAACCGTCCGCAGGATAAATGCCGTCGTTTTATTCCAGATCCCCTGTTCCGCCGCTTCCGAAGCCCGGTGCCGGTACAGAAACCATGAGCCTGCTCCCAATACAGCCATCACTCCGGCATTGACCAGAACTGCCTTCCATATCTCCCACAGGCTTTCCTCATCCATCCGGAGCACGAGAAGAAAAGGCGCCGAAAAGAACGGTGAACCGTATGCCGCTGTCTCCGGCTTCACAAACGGCATATGGAAGGTTCCCATGTAGCCATCAAAACAGGCAATGCACAGTCCATAAATTCCTATCACTCCAAATCCCAGTATCATCATGGAAACCAAGGTATTCAATATATTCCCGCTGAGCATCACCGCAGCCAGCACCACATGGTACACCAGCAGATAGACAACTGTCAGGATAAGCAGATTGAAAACCATATTCGCCGCCATATTGGGAATCCATCTTTCTCCCTCTATCTGCCACAGCAGACTGCATGCCATGGAAAACGTCAGTACCGCGCTCATAAGAAACGGAATGAACCATACCAAAATTCCGTTAATATATTTTACACCATACAGTGTATCCCGTTTTACGGGAAGACTATGGCAGATATCCACCATATTTTTATGAAACAGATAGCGGAAGCTGAACAGGCCTGTCACAATGGCTCCGGCTATGGCAATAATCCCTCCTCCAGCCACCAGATAAGCCCCGAAAAAACCGGCTGCCTCTTCCTGGAACCGTGCAATTACCCTGGCATCGCCGCGCTGCATCAATCCTTCCGCCCCGCCCCAGAAGCTCAGCAAATTGCTTCTCCATATCATCCATCCCACCGTCAGAACCAGAAAATTTCCCAGGACGGAAAGGGCAACCATCCACAGCTTATGGCGGATGTCCTCCTTCATGGCTTTAAAGAATAAGTGCTTTGACGTCATAACCCTTTACCTCCGTTTCGCTGATGAATATCTCCTCCAGGGACAGGGGAAGCAGCTCATAAAAAACGGGATTCAGCTGCTCCATAAACGTTTTCACGTCTTCCCGCAGACCTCTTGCCGTAAAGGTGTACAGCATCCCCCTGTTTTCCGTGGTCAGAAGCTCCAGCCCCTCTTTCACCTGCCGCAGCATGGCTTCATCCTTAATCACACACTGGATTTTCTGTATATTCAGCTTCATCTCATCGATATCCTTCTCAAAGAGGATTCCGCCCTTGTGAAGCAGTCCCACATACTCGCATATATCCTCCAGTTCCCGCAGATTGTGGGAAGCGATGACCGGAGTAAGTCCCCGGCTCTCTATCTCCCTGACAAACACCGTCTTCACCGCCTGGCGCATCACCGGGTCCAGCCCGTCAAAGGTCTCGTCGCAGAACAGATATTTCGTGTTCGCGCAGATTCCGCAGATGACGGAGAGTTGTTTCTTCATTCCCTTGGAAAAGGTATTGATCTTCCGGCTGATGTCCAGTCCGAATTTCCCCGTCAGCTCCTTCCACTTCTCCGCGTCAAACGCCGGATAATAAGTCCGATAGAGATGGAGCATGTCTTTCGGCGTCCCGCTTTTGAAAAAATACTGGTCGTCGGAAATATAAAAAATACGGGATTTCGCCTCCGGATTATCGTACACAGGAGCGCCGTCCACGGTTATCTTCCCCGCTTCCGGCTTCATCACGCCGCACATCAGCCGCATCAATGTGGATTTTCCGGCGCCGTTGGTTCCGATGAGCCCGAATACATGCCCTTCCTCTATTCTGGCGGTGATGCTGTCCACAGCCTTCACTTCTCTGAAATTTTTGCTTACATTCTGAATCTCGATCATACTTATCCTCCTGGCCCTGTTTCATTTCCGCCCCTTATTCCGCTCCGCCTTCATTCTGTCTCTGCCCCGGCGCCCTTTCTCTGCCGAAATTCGACTGTCAGCCGTATATGGCCGTTTTCCGGCCGCCGGCTGCATATATCCTTTTTTCCGATTGCCAGCCGCATACATCTATCTATCCTCCATAGATTATGACAGGATACTGTTTTTCCTCTAAGAATGCTCAGTTGTCGTTTTCCGTATCGCCTTGCGGAAACGCCATCCATAATACATTTTCAGCCGCAACTATTTTCAGCCGCAACTATTTTCAGCCGGAAATATATTCCTTTCCTTATCCTTCCTCTCCCTCATAAATCCGCTGCAGTTCTTCTCCCAGCCGCTCCCGGGAAAGCCCGGCTTCCCTGGCCTGCAGGGTGACATTTTTCCATTCCCGCAGCACCTTGCCCTGCTTATTCTCCCGCCACTCGTTCTCCGCGGTGACAAAACTGCCTCTACCGGATACCGTGTAGAGATAGCCGTCCTGCTCCAGCTGAGCGTAGGCACGCTGTACGGTATTGGGATTCACGGACAGTTCCATGGCCAGACTGCGCACGCTGGGCATCTTGGTCAGAGGCTCCAGTCCGCCGCTTACAATCAGGCGTTCCAGCTTTTCCACCACTTGTTCATAGATAGGGCGCTTATCTCGATAATCCAACAAAATCATGTTCCTTCCTCTCTCATGGTGTCTGAAAAGTAATAAGTGTATTAAATATCTTGATACAGTTATAGCATAAGAAAAGGGCTCTGTCAATACTGACTGCCCTTTTTCCTTACTTCTTTTCTTTCAGATTTCCTTCCAATACATCCTTGCCTCATGGGGCGCAGCTCTTTTGTCCGGTCTGTATCCTTATAATTGCCAATCAGCAGCTTCATGGAATCATCAGGCTCTTCCAACGGGCCCGATACGCTTCTGCTTTCACAGCACCAAAGGCATGGACCCCCATGTCCTCCTCCGGATTGGCCGGAGACCGGGCTAAGCGCCGCCGGCCCTCCGGGAGGAATCATGAAGCTCACCGTATCCTCTTCCCATCCAGAACGGCCTCCGCCAACGAATCGCCCGTATACCGAAGCTTCAGCGAGAAAAATTCCGCCTGCTCCTCCAGAAGACGGAAAAATATCTTATCGCCTTCCCAGATGGGAAGCATTGGCACCCTGGATTTTTCCACCCATTCCAGAGTGCCTTCATTGCATTCCGTCAGGCTGCCGGTATACCTGTCTGCCGTATAGAGAAACATGTATTCCGTTTCATATACATCCGTGCTGAATGTAATGATTCCTCGCAGACGCCAGGAAACCAGCGTCAGCCCTGTCTCCTCATACACTTCCCGCAGCAGACACTCCTCCGGGCTTTCGTCTTCCTCGAAATGTCCGCCCACGCCGATCCATTTATCCTTATTCACATCATTTTTCTTAACGGTTCTGTGCAGCATCAAGTATCTGCCGTCCTGCTCGATGTAGCACAGAGTGCTTAACTTTGTCATATCCTGCTCCTTTTACAATACTCCGAACATTCCAACGATTTCTTCCTCATCCATCATCCGGCTGCTCTTATTTCCCACATTGGCAAGCATCGCCTCCACTCGGTTCGCAAGCGTCACGTCTATGAACCTCCCCACCTCTATCCCCCTGAGTTCAAAGAACAGAAGCGGATTCTCATCCAGGCGCGCTCCCACTCCATAGAGCGCTGCGGCTACATGCTTGCACAGAAGCGCCCAGTCCGGGCAACTGCAATTAAAGCTGATCTCCCGCGGCGCAGGAAACAAACCGTCCTTCCCCTGGAACAGCTCCTGCATCTCTTCCGGGAAATTCCCGTCAAGAAGCGCCTCCAGATTCTCAAGCTTCCTTCCGCATCTTGCGATGATGGACTGACATTTCTCTTCTGACAACGGGCTGATCCTGATCTCCACCTTATACGGAGTCTTGCGCGTCCCTTGCACCCTCGCAAGGATCTTCCCTTTCTGTATCTTAAGATCGATCACCGCACCCGTACGCACATAACGTTTTCCGCGGTCTAAGCGGCTCTCATAATCCGCATACCGTTCCAGATTATCACACCATGCCTTTCCCCACCACTTATTCACGATCGCTCTTCCATTTATAATGACTGGCTCAAGTATCTTTCCCTTCGCCTTCTCTTTCTTCCTGCTCGCCGCTGATCTCTTCTTAAGCTCCGCCGCGTTCGGTTGGCTGTATTGCGGGATATCACTCCAGTATTTACTCATTCTGATATTCTCCTATATTCTGCTTCACATAAATCAACCCAGCCGCAGCAAAGACATCAGCTCATCATTCCCAAGCTCTGTGATCCAACTCTCGCCGCCTGCACCTATCACGTTCTCTGCCAGTTCCTTCTTGGATTCGATGATCTGATCGATCTTCTCTTCAACAGTCTTCTGACACACTAGCTTATGCACCATCACATTTTTCTTCTGACCGATCCGGAACGCCCGGTCTGTTGCCTGATTCTCCACTGCCGGATTCCACCAACGGTCAAAATGGATCACATGATTCGCCTTCGTCAGGTTCAGTCCCGTTCCTCCCGCCTTCACGGACAACACAATAAACGGAACATACGCTTCCCCCTGAAATGCTTCCACGATCTTCCCCCGGCTTGCGACCGGCGTGCCGCCATGGAGTACATACCCGTCCGCATGGAAGATCTCCCGCAGAAATGCCGCCAACTGATCAATAATCTCCCTGAACTGTGTAAATACCAGAACGCGCTCCCTCTTCTCGTAAATGGTCTCGCAGATTTCCCGCAGCATGGCAAACTTGCCGCTGTCCTCTTCCGAAAATGTCTGCTGCCCCAGATACTGATCCGGATGATTGCAGATCTGTTTGAGCTTCACGATCGTAGACAGCACGATCCCGCACCGTTCGATTCCATCCGAATCCCTCACACGCTTCTCCATATCATCCACAGCCTTCCGGTACAGTACCACCTGCTTCTTCGATAACCCCGCGTAATCAATAGTCTCTAACTTCTCCGGAAGATCCTTGATGATGCGCTTATCCGTCTTAAGCCTCCGCAGCATGAACGGCGCTACTATGGATTTGAGCTTTGCATAATTCTCAGGATTAACCTTTAACTGTTTACAGAAGCTTTTGAACTCCATGGATGTTCCCAAGAGTCCCTTATTCAGAAAATCAAACAACGACCACAGGTTTGTCAGGTCATTCTCGATCGGCGTACCAGTCATGGCAATACGCATCCTTCCGGAAAGCTGCTTGATCTCTTTGGTCTGCTTCGTTCCGGGATTCTTGATCGCCTGCGCCTCATCCAGTATGATACAAGACCAGTCTATCTCCCGTAATTCCTTGATCCTTGATACCATTCCATAAGTCGTGATATTTAAGAATACCGGATTCTCCCGCACCATCCTTCCCAAAGTAACGGCTCCTCCCCCGTGGAGGAGCGACAGATCCATGTCCGGAACGAATTTCTCTGCTTCCTTCTGCCAGTTTCCAAGCAAAGATGCAGGTACGATCAACAGGACACGGGCGTCCTTCTCCTGCCTCCTCAACTTCTCCAGATACGTCAGCACCTGCAGCGTCTTACCTAGTCCCATGTCGTCTGCCAGACAGGCGCCGAACCCCAGCCGATCCATATAACTGAGCCAGGCATATCCGTTCTTCTGGTAAGGGCGGAGTACTGCCTGTACGGTTCCGGGTACCGCTGTCTTTCCCATCTTCTCCGGTTTACGCAGATTCGCCAGAAGATTGGAAAGCCATTTCCCATTGGTGATAAGCGGTCCCACATCCGAAGCCTTCTCCTGGTCTGCGTCTCTGGTCCCCATTTCCATCCGAAGCGCTTCCATCAACGTAACCTCTCCGGTCTGTCCTTCCATCTCGGCAAGCAGCTGCCGTAAACGCGCATGGTCAACCTCGATCCATTTCCCCTTAAGAAACGCAAGCCCTTCTGTCTGCGCAAGAAGCGTCTTGATATCTTCCTCTGATAATTCCACCCCGTCTACCATCAGCTTTGGCTTCATGGAAATCAGTGCGTCGAACCCGACCATGGACGGTCTCTCATCTCCCAGGCTCACCGCCATAGATACAGACGCCGCATTCTTCTTCCACCAGTTCGGAATCCGACACAGGATCCCCGTATTCTCAATGTCTTCGATCTGCTTCAGATATGTATATGCTTCCTCCGCCGTAAGACGCAGCGGATGAAACAACTCCCCGCTGTCCATAAACTCTCCGATCAATTCGGACACCTCTGCCGCCCGGTTCAGACAGGCAAGGAGCGTTAACAACTTACCCCGTTCGTTCTGATATTCTGTCAGGGCGTATTTCAAAGGCACATGCTTGATCTTCCCGTTCTCTCCCCTGGTGGCGTAGGTCGCCAGGAACGCAAACGGATAATCCGGATGATCCGAAGCCTTATTCTCAACCAGATGAAAGAATACCCGCTCAGGCACTCGCAGCTTCTGGTTCTTCTCCGTCAGATACATCTCCACCGTACCGTCGTAACCGGCAATCTCCTTCGCGAAGATGGACTGCAGCTTACGGAATACCCGGCAAAGCCATTTCTTCGTAACATGCTCAGCGCCGATCACAAAAGGAACTGCCCACAGAAGCTCCCCTGCCAACTCTTCTGTCAATACCGCCTTTGCCTTTCCGCGGGCAATCTCAAGCTCCGGAAGATCTGTAAGCTGACGGAAGAATGCATCCGCCACCTGATATAAAAAATCTTCCGAAGCTCCTGCATTCTCAGGCTTTCCCTCGAGCCCTAACTGATAAAGCGCGGGGTAACCGCCGTCTTCCGTCCATCTTGCCGCTTCCTGCCGTTCCTTCTCCGAATTCATGGAAGACACATCCGGAATGAACCCCTCCGGGGTGAACATGAAGCGAATCGCTGTTCTTGCATCCTTTTTTGCCGCCATCTTCTGTACTTCTCTTTCTATTATATTTTGCCGGTACTTCGGCACAACTCTGCTTTGTTCAGTATAAATGATATGGATACGAAATGCAACAGCTGCTCCTTTCTATTCCGCCGAAAATCAGGCGCGTCTGTTGATCGCAAATGAACGTTTGAAAAAAGCGGCGGGACACGGCTCTCATTACAGTGACAAGTAAAACAAATATGTATCACAGCCTGCTTATCGCTTCGCCTTACGATATCCCGCTTCCTGTGCCTCCTGTTCTGAACGGAAAATGACCAGATTCTTAGAATCTGCCATCTCCTCGTAGGCTGCCTGGCCAGGACAGTGATAGATCTTAGACCGGGAATTGCCCCTGATCTCTGCCTCTGCCTGTTCCTTTCCGGCTGCAGAATCTGCAATGCTCCCCTGGCTGCTTGCTCCGGTTGCATAATCTATATGGATCCCCGGCTGCACATTGTAGACAAAGACATTGAAGCAGACGCCTTCTCCTTCATCCTCCACAGACCATGCTTCCATCTGCACTCCTTTTGCCAGCAGATCATCACCTTCGAAGACCGGGTCTACTCTGTAGAGCACATGATTCCCCGTCTCCTTCACATAATCGGCGGCAATATTCTCAAAAGGAAGCATCCCCTCCACGTTCATATACCGTGTTCCGGTTATCAGGTTCTTCTCATTCGCATTCTCTGCCGTAAGCTGGTAGCCGATCAGATGACAGCGATTATACAGATACTTCCCCTCCACAGAATCATACTTCACGGTCTGCCACCCGGTTGGTTTCACCTGTCCGATACTTCCCCTCTCTTCTGTAGGCATCAGATCCTGTCCGATGTTCGCATAAGCCGTCTGACATCTTCCCAGTTCATCCAATTCACTATAGGTCTCGAAAGATTCTGCCGTGATATCTTCCTTGGAAAAATCAGGTTCATTCCCGTTAACCACAACATAGGGTTCACCGCTGTACTCCGGCAGATCTGTGATAGAAAAAGAAGACGGTACTGAGCCGGTTTGCACACGCCCTGTATCGTCCTTGCCGGAATATCCGGCAGGCGCGCAGGCTGTGACAGGCAGGGCGCAGATACAAATGACAAATAGTATTCGGATATACTGGTTCCATATTTTCTTAACATTCTTTAATCCCATTATCTTCTTTTCATTCTCATTCATATCTTGACCCTTTCTTCCATTGTAAAATCCTGTTTCAAAATCGGAGATCGTACCTCTCTTCTGTGATCTTCTCGTGCGACGTCCCGGTAAACTCCCGCACATCCGCCCGCCTCTCCCCAGGCAGCTCCAGATCCAATCGACGATCCGAAGGATATACCCGGTTCCATCTGAACACAATAACTTTCTCTATCTTTGCTTCAACGCCAGTAAGATTCTCCGTCTCCACCAGGCACAGTTCTCCTGTACCTGCCCTGGTGAGAAAATCCTCTGCCTCTACCGTCTCCACCCCTTCCATGTCTCCGTACAACGCATAAGAATATGGATTCATCCACAGCTTCTTTCCCCGGGCGATCTGCCTGATCCGTTCTGTCACAGCCCGATCCCTGCTCTGCCGCCTGTGGTTAAATGCCATGCCTCCGTTCTGATCCAGACATACAATTACGATCATTGACTCCGTCCTCCAAAAGTGTTAAACTGCCTGCCTCTTAATCGTGTCTAATGCCTTTATCACCGGCGGCAGAGACAGGACTGCAAGTGTAATAACCCCTTCCGCTCCAAGATAACTACCTTGATACAAAGAAGAATATACCCATGGATTCATGCCCTCGGGCGCATAAGCGGCAAAAAAGACCACTCCTGATAACGTAGAGAACACGAATCTCCCAAACACACCGGCTACATACCCCATCCAAAGTCCATGCTTCTTGTTGCAAAAGAATCCTGACAATCCCAACGCTCCAAAAGCAAGCGGATAATCTAAGATCACCTGCGGAAGCGAAACCATATAAGGATCTATGATAAACTGAAGTATCCCAAAAGCTGCTCCGGTGAGGATCCCATACCTCGCCCCGAACCAGTAACCGATCAGGCTGATAAATAACATGGATAGTAAAGTGACAGAACCGCCCATAGGCATCTCCCACACCTTTATGTAGGAAGTGACCATCGCAAGCGCGATCCCCATAGCAGAAAAAACAAGTTTCTTGACGGCAGAAGACGCACTCCTGCCTGTGACAACATTCATCTGTGACATTATGAAATTCTCCTTTCCTTACGCCGGCATTACCCGGATCAAGTTATCAGGGTCTGTATGCGTCTGCATACATCTCAGCCATATAGGCTCCCCCAGGTACTTATTTATCATAATTCCATGTCCCCTGACTG
>OFFJ01002991.1_pt1 | contig 10231 bp, 9 predicted proteins | sample 1521261 | NCBI WGS metagenome assembly OFFJ01 (sample SAMEA3504122, study PRJEB24116) | mouse gut metagenome | biome: mouse gut; feature: mouse-associated habitat; material: faeces | place: Denmark | collected 2011 | reverse complement strand
GGAGATCGCTCTTTATCAGAATAATATCCGCGCTCTCCATGGCCACATCCGTCCCGGCGCCGATGGCCATGCCCACATCGGCGGCGGCAAGGGCAGGCGCATCATTAATTCCGTCACCGATCATGGCCACTTTATGCCCCTCGGCCTTCAGCCCGCTGACCTTCTTCTCCTTATCCTGGGGCAGAACTTCCGCCACCACTTCCTCAATATCCAGACGCTTTCTCACGGCCTCCGCCGTCCTTCTGTTATCCCCTGTGAGCATCACCACATGAATGCCCATCTCCTTAAATTTGCGGATGGCTTCCCTGGAAGTATCCTTTATTTCATCCGCCACGCCGATAATGCCTAAGAACCGTCCTTCCTCCGCCATCAGAAGCGGCGTCATGCCCTCGTCCGCAAGGGCCGCAATCCCCTGCTGCACCACAGCGTCTGTCACGATTCCCTTTTCTTCCAGATAAGCCTGGTTGCCCACAAAATACCTGGAGCCGGATTTCGCCCCTGCATCCCGGCGTCCAGGCACGGCAGTCCGGGTTCCCGTTGAAATGTCCGGGCTTCCCTGGCCGGCTTCCCCACGCGTATCAGCGCTTCCCGCATAAGCGCCGCCATTTCCGCTTCGGTTCCCGGGCGCTTTCCCCGCAGATACTCCCTCCGGAGAAAGACTCGCCACGGACACCGGTCCGTCACTCTCCGGTACCATAAGCTGCGGCGTGATGTCCTCCGCCAGCACACCTTCCACACCCCTGCCGAAAACCGCCTTAAAATCCCTGACCTCCGGGACATGCAGCTTCATGGATGCGGCATGTTCCACCACAGCCTCCGCCAGGGGATGTTCGCTCTTCTTCTCCAGCGCCGCCGCAATCTGCACAAAGGTATTGACAGACATATCCTGCACACAGACACTTACCTCCATGCATTTCAGCCTGCCCGCCGTGATGGTTCCTGTCTTATCCATGACTACGGTGTCCACTTCGCGGGCCTGCTGAAGCGCCTCGCCGGATTTGATCAGGATGCCGTGCCCCGCCCCCACGCCGGTGCCCACCATAATCGCCACAGGCGTTGCCAGCCCCAGGGCGCAGGGACAGGATATCACCAGCACCGCAATCGCCGTGGAAATGGCAAATTCCGCTCCCGCTCCCGCCAGAAGCCACACTGCCAGCGTGACCAGCGCGATACAGATGACTACAGGGACGAATACACCCGCCACTTTATCCGCAAGCTGGGCAATGGGAGCCTTGCTCGCGCTGGCTTCCTCCACAAGGCGGATGATCTGGGACAGCGTGGTATCCTCCCCTACCCTGTCGGCCCTGCATTTTAAGAACCCCGCCTTGTTCACGGTGGCGGATACCACCCTGTCGCCCGCCTGCTTCTCCACAGGCACGCTCTCTCCCGTGATGGCGGCTTCGTCCACGCTGGAAGACCCCTCCACCACGGTTCCGTCCGCAGGCACCAGGCTTCCCGGCTTTACCAGGAAAATATCCCCGGCACGAAGCTCCTCGGTGGGAACCTCCACCTCCCTGCCGTCCTCCTCCAGCAATATGGCGGTCTTCGGAGACAGGTCCATCAGCTTCGTAATCGCTTCGCTGGTCCTGCCCTTGGAACGGCTCTCCAGATACTTTCCCACCGTAATCAGAGTCAGTATCATGCCCGCAGACTCAAAATACAGGTCATGGGAATACTGCTCCACCACCGCCATATCCCCGTGCCCCAGCCCGAAGCTGATCCGATACATGGCAAAAATACCATACACGATTGCCGCGGAAGCACCCAGAGCTATCAGACTGTCCATGTTGGGACTGAGATGCCGCAGAGTCTTAAATCCCACGGAAAAAAACTTCCGGTTCATGTACACGATGGGCAGCAACAGAAGAAGCTGCGTCATGGCAAAGGTCATTGCATTCTCATTTCCATGGAAATATCGATGTATAAAGCCCGGAATCGGAATCCCGAACCATTCATTGTACATATGGTACATGGCCACATACATCAGCGGCAGGAGAAACGCAATGGAGATGCAAAGCCTCCATTTCATGGCCCTGGCTTCCTCCTGCGCTTTCTTCTGTACGCTTCCTCTGCCTGACTCGGCACAGACCGCGCTGTTTGGGCTGCAGCTTCCTGAGCCTGCCTCTCTCCCGCTCCCTCCTTCTCCACGGGTGCCGCCGATAAGCTCGGAGGCTCCGTAGCCCGCTTTTTCCACCGCCGCCGTAATTTCCTCCGTGCCACTCTTTTTTTCGTCATAACTGACCTCCATGGTCTCCGTCAGCAGATTCACAGAGACCTCTTCCATACCCTCCAGCTTCCTCACCGCTTTTTCCACATGAGAGGAACAGGCAGAACAGGTCATTCCTGATATATGATAGCGTTTCTTCATAATTATATCGCATCCTTTCCCGCTTTTCTAAATTTCTGCTTTTATTTCAACTTTTTTACCAATTCCACGGTTTCCCCTATCACATCCAGATTCCCCTTCGCAATCTCTTCCACCACGCAGCTTTCCATATGTTCCTGCAAAATCCTGTATGCAAGGGACTGCAGCGCGCTCTCGACCGCCGCCACCTGTACCAGAATATCCCCGCAGTAACGATTCTCATCCAACATCTTTCCTATGCCGTTTAGCTGCCCTGTAATCCGGTTCAGACGATTCTTCAGCAGCTTCAGTTCTTCCTGCCCCCGGGGCGTGGATTTCTGATGACAGCAGGAGGATTGTCTCTCACCTGTTTTTTCGGATATATTTTTTATATTGTTTCCGTCCATCCTGTTTCTATCCTTTCCATATTTTCCTTGAAGGCGTCCTCTGCAGGCAATAATATCAGAGTGAGTAACTCCGACACTTGAGCGCATTCTCGCAATGTTCGATATATACTGCACATCGAACAGATTTACAGCCATGTACCATAACAGCAGCTGTATTCCTGACCAAAACGGATTGATAAATTCCGACGGCCCTGCGTATGATCGCAGTTCTAACGCAAAATACCCCACAGGGGTATACCCTTCTTGCTTATAGGATATACCCCTGTGGGGTATTTGTCAAGATTATTTTCGTTTTTTATACCGCATGTCGATGAAATTTGCAGTAACCTGCAGCAAAATAAAATGAACTGAGTCTCTCACACAGTCGTCACCGCCGTCTGACCGGAAGGCTCCAGTATCTGCAGAAACTCCTCCCCCACCTTCACATATTCCCCGGCAGTCACCCGGACTTCCCCGCCGTAAAAAGTGCTTTCCACACAAATCGACACTTCTGCGGACACGCCTTCCGCCTCCAGCCCGTTCCTGTCAAATTCCAGCAGCAGCTTTCCCTTCTCCACCACCTCATTGCGGATTACCCTCGGCCGGTAATAGCGTGCCAGCATATCATCTTCCACTCCGCCTGCCTGAATATAGAGCTCCGTTCCGAATTCCGTGATAAAGCAAAAAGAATTCCCCATGGGATACAATCTGCTGATTTTCCCGCTAACGGGCGCATACAGTCTGTCCGTATCCGGATAGATAACCACTGTGGGGCGTTCTCCCTCCTCCCGGACGACTATCTCTCCGGATACCGGACTTCCCACAGCCCAGACCGTCCTGTCCGTATCCGGATAACGCCCCTTCCTACGCCATATCCTGACCGGCCTGTCTGTTTCCGCCTCTCCCTCATCCTGTCCGTCTCCCTCTTCACTTTGCCACATACCGTACATGGATATCCTCCCTGCCATAAACCCCACTACCAGCGCCGTCATCATCCACATCACAGTCAATAACATCAGATTATACCTCCTATTTTCAGTTCCGCATCCACCCTCCACAGTACCAGACTTAGGCAGAAGCAGCTGCTGTTTTTCCAATCCTCTCCCTACCAAGTTTTCCCTTTCCGGAAAATGATATACATATTTTTTTAAAAATAGGGTTGACATATCTCGCGGTGAAGTGTTATACTGCAACCGTATTCTAAATGAAAGTCATTGAACTCACATGTTTTTGTAAGTAACAGTTACTTTTAATGTTGGTTTACAAAAATGTGTATTTTTTTGCCCGCGGTTTAGAATCCTATTAACCTTACAAAATATATAAAGGAGGTACCAAAATGAACAACGGTACAGTAAAATGGTTTAATGCACAGAAGGGTTACGGTTTCATCACCAATGATACCACAGGAGAGGAAGTATTCGTACATTTCTCTGCTATCAACGCAGACGGCTTCAAGTCTCTTGAGGAAGGCCAGAAGGTTACTTTCGACACCGAGTGCGATCCTCAGAACAGCAGCAAGATCCGTGCTACCAACGTTACAGTTGTAGCTTAAATTACTTCTGACAGCCAGAAAAGCATGCAAAAAGCACCGGTTTTCCGCCGGTGCCTTTTTGTGTACCCGTGAATCCCTACCTCGTAGACAGAAATTCGTATTCTCTTCCAGCCTGCTGGTCGTCAGGATAATTGTTCAGGTAATTTCCCAACAGAATATAAGCCTGCGCATACTCTCCAAGCCTCTCATACGCCACAATCTCATTGAAAGCAAGAATCTGCATCATGGTCGTATTTTCAAGCTGCATGCCCGCCTGGAAGGCTTCCAACGCTTTCTGGTACTCTCCTCTTGTCATCTCGCAGAGTCCCAGCTGATTGTACATTTCGGCATTGCCTTCATTTTTCTCCAGATAGCTGTTATAGACATTGGCGGCGTAATTATAATCGCCTGTGGCCTCATAAGCCCTGCCCAGGTAGAGATAACTCTCCACGCCTCCCTTTTCCCTGGCCTCCTCCAGGTCGAGATAAGCATTCTGGTACTCGCCCAGATAGAAATATATCCTGCCGCTGGCATACTTATCCATCTCTTTATCCCCGGAAGCCAACGCCGTCCTCAGATACTCCTGCCCGTCTGCACCGTAGCCATAATAATCAAGAACTTCGTAGATTTCAATAAGCCTGTCGTAATTGTGGGCATCCATGGAAATCACCTTGTCGAAATCAGCCTTCGCCCCTTCATAATTGCCGAGAGCCAGTCTCACATTTCCCCGCAGAAAATAGGCATCCTTCTCATTGGGACGCAGTGCAAGCACCGCGTCATAGATGCCTTCCGCCTCACTGTAACGGCTGCTCTTGGTATAAGCCGCCGCCAGATAGAAATTCAGATCAAAGTCCACGTTCTGCACCAGTCCGTTGCTGCCGGCAAGCGCCGCCTCAAAATAAGCCGCCGCCTGTTCGTATTCCGTCAGCCCCATGCAGGCAATCCCCCTTGCCCGGTTGACAAGCCTGACATTTTCGCCGTTTTCCTCTGCCAACTCCAACTGCTCCAATGCGCCCCGGTAATCCAGATTCTGTATCAGCTGCATGGCTCCCTGGGTCCGCTCGCCTTCCCCGCCGCAGCCCGCCAGCATGACGGCCAACACGGTACCTGCCAGAAAGCATCTCCACCTTTTTCCTACACTCCGCATAATATTCCCTGTTCTTTCCATCCTTAATCTGTCATTCTTATCCGTCAGATCTGTTCTCGCATATACGTTCAACGGTTCATGTAAATACCGCTGTCCACTGCTTTCTTTCTGAAACCGCCCAACGGTATTTGTGTTTTTCAGGCTATACCATTTCCGCAGCGTCTTCAGCCGTTCCCTCCACATGTGAGGTACAATGAGGACACCTGGTAGCCTCTATGGCAATCTCGCTGAGACAATAAGGGCACTTCTTCGCAGTGGGTGCCGCTTCCTCTTTCTTCCTCACTTTCTCTCCGACGGCATTAATGCCCCCTCCGCTGCCCAACGCCACCGTCAGATAACTGAAATCCGTACCTCCGAAAATTCCCAGAATGGGAGTCAGGATATCCTGGTTCAGCGATGTGACGATAGAGATAAACGCGCCGGAACAGTCCTTTTTCTCAGGCACGATAGTATTATTTCAGCCCTTCACCGGCAACTTTTTTCATCATAGACAATAGTAACACAAGAATTCTCTTATCACAAGCCATTTGTGTACTTGCTCATACAGAAATTTTGGTATATACTTAGCTATGAGGAAAATAACACCCCAGGCGGCTCACCCGGTGCCGGTACAGGTCAGGCAGCCCGGCTCACTGCCCGCGGGAAGGAAATATGAGGTATAACATGACAAAACAGGACATATCCGAAATCAAGAAACTCTTCACACCAAGAAACTGCTCCATCACCCGCATCTGCGGCTGCTATGTGGACGGAGAAAAGAATAAAAAGGCGGAACTGAAACAGGCATTTCTGGCGCTTCCCGAGGAGGAAATGTTCAAATATTTCGAAATCCTGAGAAAAGTCCTGTCCGGCACTCTGGGCAAAAATCTGCTGACGCTGGACTTTCCGCTGGCCCTTGAGATGGCCGGAATGGCAGCGGCCAGCCATACCGCTCCGGATATCTTTACAGATAATACAGCACCGGGCGAATCGCTTCCGGATGCTGCCGAATCCGGCAATCATCTTCCCCAGGCCGTTCTTTCGGATGAGACACTTCCCGGAGGCATTCCAAATGCCCATGAATTTCTGATGCGCCTGAAGGACAGCAAGCTGAAGGACGACGCCCTGTTGGAAGAATACTACGATAAGATTATCGAAAACTACGAGTATGTAGGCAATTATCTGATACTGGTAGTACACGATGTCTATGACGTGCCGGGTCGGACTACGGACGGTATCGATATGGACGATGCCTCCGACGAGATCTATGAGTACATATTATCCTGTATCTGCCCCGTGGAGCTGTCAAAACCGGGCTTAAGTTATGATGCGGAGGAAAACACCTTCCACAACCGCAACCGTGACTGGGTGGTCTCCCTCCCGGAGACAGGCTTCCTGTTCCCTGCCTTCAATGACAGGAGTTCAGACATCCACAGTGTCCTCTATTATTCCAAAAATCCGGAAGAGCTGCGGGAATCATTCGTGGAACAGCTGTTGGGCTGTCCTCTTCCCATGTCCGCAGAAAATCAGAAGGAAACTTTCCAGGCCCTGATTGAAGATACCCTGGGAGACGACTGCGGCATAGAGGTGGTGAAAAATATCCATGACAGGTTCACGGAACTGGCCGAAGAACACAAGGAAGCACCGGAGCCCGTGATCCTGGATAAAAATGAAGTCAAGACCATCCTTGCCGACAGCGGCGTAGCCAATGACAAATTGTCGGAATTTGACCGGCACTATGATGAGACTGCCGGTGAAAATACTTCCCTGCTCATGAGCAATGTGATGAACACCAGAAGCTTCGAGGTCAAGACGCCGGATGTGGTCATCAAGGTGAGCCCTGACCGCACGGATCTGATTGAAACGCGCAATATTGACGGCAGGGAGTGTCTGGTCATCGCCCTCGACGGCAATGTGTCGGTAAACGGAATTGCGGTAAGAACAATTCCTGAAAGCGAAGAGGAAGAGTGATGTGCCCGACTGCCGGAGGCAATCAGGCTACTGCCTGAGTCTGTATCCTGCTTTTCTGTAAAAAGTAGAAACCGACATGTTACATTCTGTCGCAGCCTCCCTTCCCGTAATCTCCCCCGCCTCCCATCTCCCGCAGACCTGCTCGAAATTTTCCGACACGGGTTTGGGAGGCCTGCCGAACCTGACGCCGCGCTGCTTTGCTGCCTCGATGCCTTCTTTTTGCCGCTCCCTGATATTCTTCCGTTCATTTTCCGCCACGAAGGACAGCACCTGCAATACGATATCGCTTAAAAATGTTCCCATCAGGTCCTTCCCTCTTCTGGTGTCCAGCAGGGGCATGTCCAGCACCACGATGTCCACCTTTTTTCTTCTTGGTCAGCACCCGCCACTGCTCCAGCACTTCCTCGTAATTTCTGCCCAGACGGTCAATGCTCTTGATATACAGTACATCATCCTGTTTCAGCCGTTTCAGCATACGCCTGTACATGGGACGCCGGAAGTCTTTGCCCGACTGCTTGTCCATATAAATATTCCCCTCCGGCACCTGCACCGTATGCATTGCCATTATCTGTCTGTCTTCGTTCTGTTCGCTTGTACTCACACGCACATATCCATATAGAGTGCCCATTTTTTCTCCTGTTCCGCTTATTTTTCCAGTTCTGTTCCGGTTCCGCTGCTGCCTGCCCTCCCTATACCGGACTGGGTATGGAATTTCCGGCCGCTGCTGTTTTTGCATAACAAAAAAGCAGGCCATATCATGTGTATCCACAATATGGTCTGCCAGCCTGCCTCTCTCTGAATCTGTTATCCTTACTGCTCTCCGGCTTTAATCTTGCATACATCCACCCATCCCGCATATCCTGAGTATTTTTCCAGTTCCGGAATTGTCAGTTCTATTGCACTGTTCCCGCTGCCGCAGGCAGGGAATACCGTCTCAAAACGTTTTAATGATATATCCAGGTATACTGCAGTGCCTTCATTCACCGCAAACGGACATACCCCGCCTACCGCATGCCCTATCAGAGTTTCAGCATCTTCCGGCGAAAGCATCTTTGCCTTTGTACCAAACTGAGCTCTGTATTTGTGATTGTCAATTTTCACATCCCCGGCTGCAACCACAAGTATCGCATGGCCGTCTGCCATAAAGGAAAGCGTCTTTGCGATACGCTGCGGCTCACAGTGCAGCGCGGCAGCAGCAAGCCCCACCGTAGCGCTGGACACATCAAATTCCAGGATTCTGCCTTCCATTCCGCATTCTTTGAAATATGCCCTTACTCTTTCTATTGCCATTTTCATTCACTCCTCTCTGAAGTTATCATTTGTTTTTCCGGTCAGCGCAGCCTTAACAGAACATAATTTTTCCTTGGCAACCTATCAATATCAGGATTTTTCCGGCAAAAAAACTCGGAGAAAATCTGAAAAAGCCCATCCTCTCCGAGTTCTGACTCGCCTTCGAGATTCATCAACCCCATTGACGAACATTTTCACCTGTTGTGACAAAGTACTCAATGCTGCCTGAAGCTGCCATACAAATACACCGTCTTTATCGATACAGTTCTTTTCCATAAATTCTCATTTGCATATTTCCCTACTATTTTACGGCCTTATTCCCGATTTTGCAATCAAATTATGATAAATTTGATACAACTTCCGCATCCGGCTGCCCCACCTTTCCTGAAACTGAACGACTGTCTCAAACGGTATATGGAAATCAACTTCCTTTCCCGGCTCCGGCGGAATGTATTCTCCCCGTCCATACTGGTAATAATGACCGTAATTCCGCCCCGCCAGTATCATACCGCCGGAAAATGCTTTCTCAAACCAGGGGAGGCACTGTTTTATTTGCAGGCGTTTCCATTCGTTCCAGGCTCCCTTATTTGCGAAATTACTTTCCTTTTGATCTTCAATCTCTATGATATCCAGAAAATAATAGGTGTTCCCGATCATGTACTGGCAGAATGCACAGCCCTTTTCGGCTTTTTCATAGATGACATCCCATGCTTCTTTTATGCTGTCAAAGGGCATGATCTCCCGTAGCTCTGGTGTCAGCATATCCATACGGAGCGCTCCCAAAACTGCCGCTGCGCTGCCTAATGAGATTGCCTGATGAAGCATGGCATAAGCTGCCGCCTCATTTTCTTCAAACGGGTGGTATTCCCAGCTGTAACAGGAACCGGAAAAGCAGCGGGAAAGGAAATAGCAGGCATCCCCATCGTCTTCCTTTGCCGCAAGCAATAATGCGTCCGCCGCCGCTTTTGCCTTGTCGTTATCACAGCAATAATAAAGATCCTCAATGGCCTTATCCACCACATCGCTAAAATACTTTCCCATGCTTCTTTTTTTCCTTTCTCTTTTCTCTTTCCATTATGACCGCAGAACTTTCCACCTCGGCGGTCACATCAGCCCAGCCGCTTCTATCTTCCGAAAAGCCGTGATCCAGATAATTAACCAGCCAGAACTTCACCTGTGACGCAGTTCCTTCCTTTGCTAAAAATCTGGTATTTCCTCCTGCCTGATTGGTGCGCCAGATAACCATCAGTTCATTTTCAATACCGGGAAACAGATCAAAAGCTTCCGTTCCCCACTCCAGAACTGCTTTCTGATATTTTCCCTCATAGATACCATCTACGGCCAGTTCTATGTCCCTGGCAGAGAAAAATCTGTGCTCATCATGCCAGCTTTCACCGAAAATCACCAGGAGCTGATGCCAGCAAGACGTTACTCCCTGCCCAGCCAGAAGCTGATGCCAGAAAGCTTCCACACCTTCCTGCAGGGTATCTGTTTCATCTGACCCATCCTCTGCCTTGTCCTCCTGGGTATACTCTTCGTTTTGGAAATCATCATCTTCATCCTGGCAAGTATTTGCTTTCAGG
>OFFJ01002990.1_pt1 | contig 10237 bp, 5 predicted proteins | sample 1521261 | NCBI WGS metagenome assembly OFFJ01 (sample SAMEA3504122, study PRJEB24116) | mouse gut metagenome | biome: mouse gut; feature: mouse-associated habitat; material: faeces | place: Denmark | collected 2011 | reverse complement strand
ATCCCTACATAAAAGAGAAGATGGATCTCGACATCCAGGTAAGCAAGCTGAAACTCTTAAAGGCAAACCATACCAGTCAGAAATATCGTTTGGAAACTGAGATTGCAAGGAATTATCCGGTAAAGATTACGGCGCTAAAGGAACGGATTGTAGGTCTTAAGGCGGATGCGGAAGCAGTTAAGCCATTATTGGAGAAGGATAAGGAAAAAGATGATTTTGCAATAACTATCGGTGGGAAAGTTTATACAGACCGGAAAGAAGCCGGGACAGCGCTCATTGCCGCCTGCGCCGGGTTAAAAGCGGTGGATGCGGCCGGACAGGTCGGGGAGTTTCATGGATTTCGGCTGTATTCTGATTTTGATAGTTTCAATCAGATTTACAAGCTAACCATTAAGCGGCAGTGCAGTTATCAGATTGAAATAGGGAAAGACCCGTTAGGAAATATGTACCGTATCAACAATGCTCTTTCCGGAATTGAGAAAAAGCTGACCGAAGCAGAGGTGAATCTGGAGACGGTGCAACAGCAGCTTGCCACGGCAAAGGTGGAAGTAGAAAAGCCGTTTGCAAAAGAGGAGGAACTGACAGAGAAAATGGAACGGCTGTCAGAATTAAATGCTTTGCTGAACATGGATGAAAGTGGGCCGTCAGAAGCATTGGGTATGGAGGAAGATGTCCAGGATGTTGCAGACTGTCCGAGGAAAGCCGTCAACTATGCAGGACGGGTATCGGATGCATCTAAGATTGCAGACGAAGTGCGCAGACCCTCTGTATTAAACAGGCTGAAAGAGGCAAAGGAAAGGATTGCCGCAGGTTATGGGAATCATCCGAAGCCAGAAAAGAAAAAAGAACAGGAACTATAAAATGGGAGCTATGCCGTCAATCAGATGGGATGGCATTTTTTATACCATAATATGAGGGCAGCCGGAGAGATATGTCTCTGTTATGGCTGTCCTTTTCTTGGAGAATGGAGGGAATTTATTATCTATGGGAGGAAAATGGGAAGAACAGATGAAGGAGATTACGGAACGGTTGGAGCGGGGTGTTCAGGAGTTATTCACTTCGGAAAAATATACGGAGTACCTGAAAGCAATGTCGCAGTTCCATCATTACAGTTTTAACAATACGCTGCTGATAGCGATGCAGAAACCGGAAGCGACATTGGTAGCTTCCTATGGCACATGGAATAAGAAGTTTCACCGCCAGGTGAAGCGTGGGGAGAAAGGGATTAAGATTATCGCCCCGATACCGATCCGGCAGAAAGAGGAAACCGAGAAGATTGATCCGGAGACAAATGAGCCGGTTCTTCGCCCGGACGGACAGCCAGAGACAGAGGAAACCTGGCATATCATCCCCCGTTTCCGTGAGGCAACCGTCTTTGATATTTCACAGACTTACGGCGATCCAATCCCAGAATTAGACACGCCGGAACTGATGGGGAGTGTAGAGAATTTTCCTATATTCATGGAAGCAATCAGGAGTGTTTCCCCTGTTCCTATACGGTATGCACAGATTGAGGGGGAATCGAAAGGATATTATAGCAATGTAGAGAAAGAGATTGTGATCCAGGATGGCATGAGTGAGAAACAGACAATGAAAACCGCCGTCCATGAAGTCACCCATGCCATGTGCCATGACCGGGACATCATGGAGGAATTGGGGGAGAAAAAGGACCGCATGACCAAAGAAGTGGAAGCCGAGTCGGTAGCGTTCACAGTCTGTAGTTTTTTCGGATTGGACGTGTCAGACTACTCATTTCCATATATTGCGGGCTGGTGCAGCGGCATGGATATGAAAGAATTGCGTTCCTCAATGGAATTTATCCGAAAAACGGCCGGTTCTTTTATTGACGATATGGTGGAGAATATTCAGAAGCTGCAGAAAGAAAGGGAGGCAGAGCGGGAGCTTACGGAAGATGATCTGGTATTTCAGGTTGCTCTTTTGGGTGAAGATGCAAAGAGATTTTATCTTGTGGATAACGTTGGACGGGTGGATTTTGTAAGGCTGCTACAGACATTTGCAGATCGGAAGGAAACAGATAAAAGTCCGGTGCAGTTCCTGAAAGAGCATGGCGTACATCTGGAACTATGGAAGGATTCTGAAAACCCGGAAAGAAATGAAAATATGCCGGAATTTTATGATGTTCTGTATATGGATACGGATCATATCGTGGATGCGTCTAAGTTTTCTACTTTGATTCAGGTGGAGCAGATTATCAGCCGTGCGGAGTATGGACATACAACGCTTGGCAGGGAAGCACATAATCTGGCTGTCCGTCATGCTTATAAACTGGATGATCTGCAGGAAACAAAAAAGTTGGTTGAGGAATTGATTGAAGCAGCGGAGAATCCGGGAATTAAAAATGTGCAGGAGATTATGGAAGATGCACAGGCAGAGATTGATTTCCTGCCAGACAATGCGATCGGCCTTATGCAGATGCATGAATTTGGTTACAGGAATGATTCGGTACTGCCTCTTACGATGGAACGGGCAGTGGCATTGCACCATGCGGGACTACATATATACAGCCTGCATGAAGATGGTGGTTCTACCCTGATGAATACGGAACTTGATATTTTAGAGGTTGGGGGGATATTTGGCGTTGACGCAAGGGCATGGGACAGTTATCTGGTGATGGAATCTGCGCAAGAAGAGAATAAGGGGAAAGAAGTGCAGGAGGAAAATATTCCGAGGGAGAGTATTTTGCAGGGACAGAATGGAAATAGGCAAAAGTGGAAGGTAAATGAAGAATATCAGGAAGTAGAGATTTTTGAGGTACCGGCATTATTCTCCAACGGGCGGATAGCGGAAAATGATGTACCAGAGGGATTCTATCGTTATGACCTGCGGGGTTCCGGTGACGATCCGGGTGATCCGGTTTCAGTGGAGAACCGTGTCATTGTCAACCATGCAGGGACAATCCTTGCCACGCAGCCGCTCCCAATCCCGGAGAGGGGATTCCTGAACTTAGGCGAGGAATTGAATTTTACAGGCGGAATGTCTACACCAGAGCAATTCCGGCAATATCTTACTGAAATAGATTCTACCGGGCTGGAGGAAAAAATGCAGGATGCAGTGGTCGGCGCCAATGAGGAACTGCTCTATACAGACACGGCAGACCGCTATGCGATTTTTCAGATTGATGAAAATGGGAAAGGCAGGGAGTACCTGTTCTTCAATATGGATTTCATCCAGAAGAAAGGTATGGAAGTAGAGGGCAGTGATTATGAACTGATTTACAGTGGCAGACTTGGACAGCGGGAAGATCTCAATACCATTTATGAGAAATTCAATCTCAACCATCCGGAAGGGTATACCGGGCACTCTCTTTCTGTCAGTGACATTGTGGTTATAAACCGTGGCGGGCAAGTGTCGGCGCATTTTGTAGACAGCTTTAGGTTTACGGAACTGCCGGATTTTGTACGCCAGAGAGAACAGATTATAACGGAAAGGGCGGCTTTGCAAGGACAGGAAATAGAGGTGGCTGGTACTAGAAAAATGTATCAGGAAGTAAAAATATTTGAAATTCCGGCGTTGTTTTCAAAGGAAAGAATACCGGATAATGAAGTCCCGGAAAGATTTGTGCGCTATGAACTGCGGGGTTCCAATTCTGAACCCGGAAACCCGCTGATTGTAGAAGAACATGCAGAATCTGATTTTGCCGGGACGCTCTTGTCTGTTTATGGGCTGCAGATTCCGAAAAGAGGGTATTTAAAAGTTGGGAAAGAATTCAGTTTCGTTGATAGGAAGACAACGATTGAACAATTTATACAATCCCTGATTGAGCTTGACGGCATAGAAACGTTGGATGGGCGCAGGCAGAATGCGGTGATCCGTGCCAATGAGGAACTGTTATATACGGATACGGCTGACCGATACGCTATTTTTCAGATTAATGAAGAGACAAAAGGTCGGGAGTACATCCTTACCAACAGGGATGATATAAAAAAGTATGGTTTTGAGATAGACGGGGAGGATTATTCGTTCATCTATGGAGGCATACCAACGCTGACGGACAGTATGGATTCTATTTGTGACAAAATCACTACGTCCCTTCCGGAAGGATATGAGGGGAATTATCCCGGTGAAGGCAACGTGATCGTCATGAACCGTGGAGGGAAAGTGACCGCATGTTTTATAGATATACATGGATATATGGAACTGCCGGACTTTATCCGTCAGAGGGAACAATTGATAGAAAGGAAATCTAAGCAGGCTTTGGAAGAACAAACGTATCCGCCGCTTTATATGCATACGATTGAATATGCAATGGAGCATGGCAGGGCAGATGACTGTCTGGAATCGAGAAAGCTGAATCTGGACTGTAAAAAAGCGGTGGAGGCCGCAATCCGGGAGAATTTTGACGGGATGTATCTGAAGCAGGAGGCCGCAGAGCCGGTACTGAAAGAATATGGCGCGCAGCGGGTAACGTTTATCCTTGCCAATACAGTGCAGCATTTAGAACATGACGGGAGGTTTTCCAGAGACACAAAGGAATGGGCGAAAGGTTTTTCGATGCCGGAGAATATTAGCCGAGGCATGGACTTAAATGCAGATTATATTGTGGACAGCCATCCGGCAGTGTTGGACGGCTTTATCGGGCTTGCCAGAGACACCATACGGGAGCAGGAGAAGTGGAAGGGAATGGAAATGCGGATTAATATAGGAACCAAAGGCTTTACGGCGGACGGGCATTTTGGCACATGGCATACGGTAGGGATGAAGGTGATCGGCGGGGAAGCGTTTTATCTGATGGAGCATGATGAATATAAAGATTCGGTTGCTGGGATTATCGTAAACCAGAATGGGAAGCTGGTGGCGGAAGATCTGGAAAATGGGTTTGACCAGGGAGCGAAAGAGGCTATTCGCGAATATCTGGAGGAAAAGGGGATGGCTCATGCAATGGAGATGCCGTTTATTGCGCAATACTATGTGATACCGAATGCACACGGAGAGGGGGCAGAAAAGGAATTTCAGTATTTTCCAGATTTCGATACGGCGGTGGATGCCTACCGTAAAATCCCGAACCATAAGGATAAGGAAATCGGGACGGAGAGTGTGGAACAGCCGCCTTCCAGGATGTCATTGATTGTATGCCAGAACGGGATCGAAACACTGACCAATATAGAATTTTGTTCCTTGAGTGGGAAATGGGTGCTTGACGAAACGATGGAAGCGTCAAGGAAAGCAGGAGATTATCTTGATAATTGCGACACGGGACTTGCTTATCAGACAAGCAAAGGATATTTCTCTATCCAGACCGTTTCGGATGGATATGATTATACGTTTTACAACAAGGATTTCCGGGAGATAGACGGCGGCGTGTATGACGATCAGGATATATCTATTAAAGATGCAATGCATACGATTCTCGAAGAGGAAGGAATTTCGCTCGTATACTGTGAGGTCATGGATTATGAAGAACTGCAGGAGAGGGCAGATGCCGTGGCGCAGGAAGAATTGCAGAAAGCCTGGAAAGATTTACAGGAGACACAAGAAGAAAAGCGGCAGGTACAGGAAAAAGAACCAGAAAGGATACCACGAATATCTGACCGGACAGAGCCGGAGACTGCGCTGAATGGACGAAGCCATGCGGACATAGAAGAAACCGTACTCTGCTATGCACAGGCACAGATTGACGGGATGGGACTGTCAGAGGAAGTAAAACTGCTTGGCGCAAGGGTATATGGGAGCCGATGCCGGGAAGGGTTATATCAGGAAGGGTCTGATATAGATGTCGTTGTATCTTACAGCGGTGATTTCAGAGAGGATGCCTTTTTCAATGTACTCCATGAGGACGGATTGACGATTGCGGGAATTCCGGTTGACATCAATCCAATCTCAGTGGAAAAGACAGGAACTTTGGAAGAATACCTAGAGGGTGCAGACAAATATCTGGACGAGAAACAAAAAAATATGGAGGCCGTCCATGAAACGGTGGAGTCAGAGCCGAAAGCAGCGATTACATTTTATGTTGCGGAATGTTCAGAGTTTCCCGTTTTGGGTGAATACCATGAGCGGCTGGAAACACTGCAGGAAGCAATGGAACTATATGATAAGATCCCGGCAGGGCGGATGAACGGTATAAAAGAAGTCGGATTTCATCTTGAGGACGGCAGTATTTATAACGGGATGCCGCACTCTTTGATGGCGGCAGGGGAGGTTCAGAAAGAATTTATCAATGAGATTCCCCATTACAAAGACAGTGCTTTAGTGCAAAAAGCGATTGCGGATATGGAGACGATTCTTTCCGAACGGGCAGAACAGGACATGCAAGAGCCAGAAATAAAGGTGTCAGAGCCGGAAAAAACGGCTGAAAATGCCCCGAAAGCGGATAAGGATATATCCAGTGTCAGCAAAAAGCAATCTGTTTTAAATGCCCTCCGGGAGCGGCAGGCAAAGCTGAAAGCACAGGAGAAACAGGGGCAGAAATTACAGACACGCAAGAAAGGAGAACAGGAATTATGATACGGTTTGAGGAAAATGAGTATATTCTAATAGCAATGTTCCAGAAGGAAAGCAGACAGGCAACCATAGATGAGATACATAGCGTAATTCCCTATATCGGCAGAGATGAAGAAATGCTTGTTTTAATTAACAGTACACTGGAAAAGTTGAATTTCCTTTCCGATAAAGCATTTTCAAGTTTAGATTTGGAAGCATATAAACAGGAACCAGTGGAGGATGAAGCATGGACATAAACCAGTTTGCAGTCTATCAGCTAAAAAATGTACCGGAGAACCGGGAAATAAGGTTTCGTCCATATCATGTGCTGCAGGAGAAGAAAGTCCAGGTGCGAAGTAAAGATTACGAACAGGCATATTTAGGGAGGATGAAGTCCAGCGATACGCCGGAAGATATTCGTAATCGGTTTGAGAAACAACTGCCCCGGACGTTCAAAGGGCACTCCATTAGCGTCAGTGATGTGTTGGTGCTGAACAAAGAAGGTGTTGTGACTTCTTATTATGTGGAAAAAGCGGGTTTTACGGTGATTGCGGGCTTTATCCGGAATGGGTCATCGGGAGCGCTTGTGTCTTTTGACACTACGGGGTTCCATATCGAGGGGAAAGAAGGGAGTTGGCTTGCCTTCGACAGCATTATCATTGATGGGAGACAGTTTTTCCTGATGGAGCATGAAACATATGGAAGGGATGTCACATGGACAGTGGTGGATGAAGAGGGGAAACTGATTGTAGATAATGTCCGGGATGGCTTTAACCAGAGTGTTCTGCAGCAGATCAGGGACTATCTCAATCCTCCGCAAACGGTTATAGAATCAGAAAGGTATCAACCGTCTCTTGAGAACTGGCAGAAATATATGGAGAACGGGGAGTATCTGCGAAGTTCTGAAATAGATGAAGAACAGAACTATAATATGATTGACGGCAGGCGGAACAATATGCCGGTGAAGGGCAAAAAAGGCAGGCCATCCGTACTTGCGAAGCTGCGACGGAAACAGGCAGAGATTGCCAGGCGGAGCGGAAAGCCTGCGCCGCAGATGGCAGTAACGGAGGATATGGAGCGTAGACGGAAATAAGAAAAAGGAGAAGTGTCTGGCCATTGGATGCCGGATGCTTCTTTTTTTATCTTTTTATTTCCATGAAATTTGTTAGATTGTTACGGTTAGATTGTTACAGTGCATTTTGTTCTTGCGCTCTGTTGCCGGGTATGCTATATTATAAATAGAAAAAGGGAAAGCCATAGAAACGGCTCCACCCCTCTAGCAAAAACAAACTTAACCTCTTATGAGGTCAGCCGTCAACTATTGGGAGTAGTTGGCGGCTATTTCTTTTTTCCCTTGTAAATCTGATAAATCAAATTGGCAAGGGCAACAATGAGTATTCCAATCTGGATTAAATCCTGATATGTAACGTACATTGCATCGCCCTCCTTTCTTTCGTCTGGAGGGCTGCTTGAACCCTCCGCAAAAAACAAGGGGGTAAAGCCGCCTTTGGCTCTATGGTTTCCCATGAATGGAGTATAGCATACATTTCCCCGTAAGTCGATTATAATATGCTGTTTTCGAATGTATTTCTTGTATTATGGCTCTCTGTTTTTTATCTTGATGCCGGAGAGACTGTCAGCATGGCAGATTTTCTGTATTTGGGATATTTAAGAAATATCAGCGTTTTTTTGTTTTTCGGTCTGCCTGCTATGCGGTTTCCCTAAAATCATATCAACGTTGGCGCAGACGGTATTCAATTCTTTTTTGTAGTCCCGGTAGTAGTGATAGTTTTCCTGCGCTTGTTTTTTCTGTTGTAATAGCTGTTCTTTTTCTGATTTCAGCAATTTCATGGAGGGTAACCGTTCGCCTGCAGAATGTTCTTTCAGAAATTTCCGTGCGGTTTCATAGAGGGCAATTTCTGCAGAGTGTTCTTTTCGGAACTGCCTTTTATTTTTCGATTTGCAAAACTGCTGGTAGACAGATTTATGGGCAAGGTACTGTCCGATGTAATGGATCTGCTCATTCGTTGCCCGCAGTTTATCTTCAATGGATTTTAATTCTTTTCTGGAACGGGAAGCCTGGTTTTTAATCTCTGAAAAAGAATCTTCCAGGGAATCCCTTGTATCATAACTATGCTCCTGTATGTAAGCGACAGTCTTCGCCATTTCCTTTAGATTGGAAAGTTTTACTTTGTTGGCGTAGACGGCGTTTTGCTGCGCCTTCACACAATCCTGCAGATTTACTACAAGCCGTAGATTCGATTTCATAAATAAGATAGATATAAATTCTTCCTGCGGTGGTTCGGACTGTGGAATTATAGATGTCTTTGCTTGTGTATCGTGTTTCTCCGCAACAATCTTTTGCTCTTTATTTTCTTTCTTTTTCGCATTTTCGTCAAACAGCTTCAAAAGATAATCTTCTTCATAATGTGTGCCGAGCATTCTTCCGGTGATATACTTGCTGCGTTCCGGATGAAGATAGCTGAACCTTCCACGGCTTGTTTTGAATGTAATGTTGTATTTTTTCATAAGCAGTCCTTGAAATTCTTCCTGACTGCAGGAAACAGCAGCAGTGTCTTCGATTGCAGAACGTAGAAATTCTTTCTGCGTCTGAAATACCGTTTTGCGTGGGGTAAGGCCATCTGCCAGAATCTGGCTGTTGCGTTCATCCAGTTTCCTTTGTCCGTTTCGTTTTGCATGGTATTCCCGGTCGGTGATTTTCTTTTCCCCAGGGGTAAGCAAGTCTATTTGGTGCAGATGTTCCCGGTGGCATATATCTATAAGGGACTGCTTTAAGTGGATTAGGTAGTCTTTAGATACATGGTGCTTGTACCTGGCACGGGAATCACATGCCCGCTCCATAAAGTCCTGCCGCTCTACATCATATTTCCGCAGGCTGTTGATTACGATATGTACATGGATGTTACCGCTCTCGTTGTGTCCATCCATGTGTGTGCAGACTAAAGCCTGATGGCCAGGGAAATTTTTGCGGGCATACTCTAAGCCGATCTGCTGTGCCCGTTCCCCGATCAAGCCATTCTCTGTTGCATCTTTCGGGTCGAAGCTGATGATATAGTGATGGGATTTGATTTCATCATAGGATTCATTTTTGTGATAAAGGGCATTCAATTCCCGGCACTCCATGTCGTACGTAAACGGGTCACAGTTCAGCCCGTCCATATAATATTCTTTACGGGGGATCAATTCGCCGTTTTCATCAAGGATTGGTTTGTTGGTAAGTTCATCGTACTGGAACATGAGGTAACGCTGCGCTTCCCCATAATCGGCATTTTTACTCGCTATGTGTTTCAGTATCGCCATGAAGAATGCCTCCTGCAGCCGTGTGGAAATCTCCCGCCATCTTTAGGACTTCATATTTCATTTCGTAGATTCTTGCTATGCTCTGGTTAATCGCCTTGCGCATTTCCTGTGAATGAATACCGCCGCTGTTAAAATGCCTTGCAATCTGGTTCAGGTTGCTGCCGATTTTTCCAAACTCTGCAATCAGTTTTTTTAGTTCCGGCACATCTGCCACAATTTCATATTTCGCAATCACTTTTCCTTTCATCAATTGCTTGCGGATATATTCAGAGATAGAAAGCTCTGCATCTTTGGACGCTTTGCATATGATATCGTATTGTGTGTCAGTAAAGCGGAGGTTTACTTGGTGTGTGTAAGTGAGTTCATTTTCTTTTTTTGGTCTTGCCATATCATATCCTTTCCCGCGATGGAGCTGGATAGTGATGCCATGCAATGGCAGCGCTATCGTGCTTCATCATGCTGCAAGAGTGTAACG
>OFFJ01002989.1_pt1 | contig 10237 bp, 14 predicted proteins | sample 1521261 | NCBI WGS metagenome assembly OFFJ01 (sample SAMEA3504122, study PRJEB24116) | mouse gut metagenome | biome: mouse gut; feature: mouse-associated habitat; material: faeces | place: Denmark | collected 2011 | reverse complement strand
CCGCCCTCTATGCCGCCCTTGACCGCCTCCCGCCCGTCCAGGCCCGGCGCGTCTATGCCCGTTTCATCCTGGGGCGGAGCGTGGGCCAGATTGCCAAGGCCGAGGGCGTAGAGGAGCGCAATGTCCGGGAGACAATCAATAAGGGCCTGCGGGCTTTGAAAAAATATTTGGATTTTTCTTTCTAAGGTACATCCGAAAACGCCAAAAACCCGCCTGATAGGTGAGGAGGGACAAGCCTCCCACCGACAACTGAATACACAGTATTCCAGGCACAAAACCCGTGTGAATAGCGACAAAAGGCGCGCCGCCAGGATGGGAGCTCCAAGGAGGTGAAAGCGGAGCGGACCGAGCGATCAACGCGAACCTTTGACCCGGCTGTGGCAGGCCGGGCGCGACGACAGCGCGGGGGATAATGAAACTTGCTCACGCCCTCCCACGGACTTGCGGGGGAGCCCTGCGGCACACGCCAGCCCTCTCCACGGGGGCGGCGGTGCTGTGGAGCTATGACAGCCGGAGCCAACGGCGGCCTGGAATACTCCCCGCGCTGGGGGTGCGTGGCAAATACAGCGTACAACAAAACCATGGGGGCCGCCCGCCTGGGGCCTGTCTGTCTTGCGGCAGCCCAAACTTCCCCCGGCGCGGCGGCCCCGTTCGTGGATCGAAATGGAATACCCTGCTGGCCTCTGGACACCGTGTCCAGACGTGGAGCAAGGTTGAAAGGCAGCACTTCCGGGTGCTGCCTTTCTGCGTTTCCCCACAAGACAGCGGGAGCGAGAGGCAATCAACATCATTCTGGAGAGGAGGGCGCTATGGCCGATACTGCCACGAACGAGGAGTACACCTATCAGGTGGACAAAATCAAGTTTATTGTTACGCCCGTTTACAAGGAGGAGGGCGAGACGATGGGGGATATTCTCTTAAAGCTGATGCTGGCCGAGCTGAACCCAGCCTGACAATTTCCGAGACATCCTTAACATGGGCGGCCAAATGAGGTATAATATAGGTAGGATAAAACCTCTTGTTTGGCGGCTGGAAAGGAGGAAATTATGAAGCTGTCAAGCAAGAACAACGAGTTAGGAACGGCCGCCCTGTACTGCCGTTTGAGCCGTGACGATAACATGGACACCGACTATCTTTCCACAATGGCTTACATCTACATTGTGTCTGAATGCAATTATCATTTTTCGCCCTACGGTATCATCCAACATGCAATTGATGACAGACTTCTGGAAGAGTACTGCCTTGCCTTACAAGAAGAACTGTTTGCAATAATAGAATCAGATGCTGGATAGAATTAATTTGACAAAAATATCCTGGAATTGTTGTGGCGAAAGTGTAGTTCTGCTATAATTGCCTCATCTTTATTTGATAGGAGAAATGCAGAATGACTTTGGAAGAACACCTAAAGAAAATGCAGGAAATAGATGTACGAGACATTGATCCATCAACATTGGTGGATATTAAGGATGTCCATATTGATACCTCACTGCCTGTAGAACAACGATTAGCCAGCGTGTTTCAGCAAATGAACGGAAATCCGTATTTCTTCCGCAGTAACGGTCTGGTCGTCAAATGCTCTTTTAAAGGAGAGAAAAGACTGCAAGAAATTTTGGAGGATATATTAGAGCATCTTTGAGATCATGGAGGAAAATACATTGAATCTACTTGAACGGCCAGAGTACAATTTTTTAAAAACTGACCCGTGTCTCGGGAAGAATATTATTTTCCTCACCTATGGGGGCAGCCACGCCTATGGCACCAACGTGGAGGGCTCCGACATCGACATCTGGGGCTGCACCCTAAACAGCAAGGCCGACCTGCTGGGCATGGGCAGCTTTGAGCAGGTGGTGGACGACCACACGGACACCACCGTGTATGCCTTCAACAAGCTCCTGGGCCTACTCATCAACTGCAACCCCAACACCATTGAGCTGCTGGGGTGTAAGCCGGAACACTATTTTATGCTCAACCCCATCGGACGGCAGCTTCTCGACCAGCGCAAGATGTTCCTCTCCCGGCGGGCGGTCAACTCCTTTGGCGGCTACGCGGGTCAGCAGCTTCGGCGTTTGGAGAACGCTCTGGCCCATGATGCCTATCCTGCCAAAGTCAAGGAGCGGCACATCATGGGCTCCTGCGAGAATACTATTTTTACTTTTCCAGAGCGCTACCGCAGCTTCACCCCGGAGCAGATCAGGCTGTCCGTGGCCGATGTGGAGGGCAGCCCCCAGGTGGTGGCGGATATCCGCATGGAGCAGGTGCCCCTGCGCACCCTCACCGGTATGGTCAGCGAGCTGGTGGAGATCACCCGAAACTATGATAAAATCCACCACAGAAATAAGAAAAAGGACGACGTCCACCTGAACAAGCACGCCATGCATCTGGTGCGGCTCTATCTCATGTGCCTGGATATTTTGGAGAAGGAGGAGATCGTCACCTGCCGGGCGGCGGACCACGACCTGCTGATGGATATCCGGAACGGGCGTTACCAGAAAGAGAATCATACCTTTAACTCCGCCTTTTATGACCTGCTCAATGGCTTGGAAAAGCGGCTTGACTACGCCAGAGAACATACATCCCTCCCGGAGGCGCCTGACCTGGCCCGGATCGAGGCGTTCCAGATGGAGCAGATTGAGGTATAGTTGTGCGGGGGCGGGCGGCTTCGCCCGCCCCGTTTTCCTTACCGCAGGGACGCCCCCAGCCGGAAGCCGCAGGCAAAGGCCGCCTCCATGTCCCGCAGGCGCAGCTCCTCCGCGCAGTCGTACAGGGCGGACACACGCTTCCACAGGTCAGGCGGGCTGAGTTCCTTCAGCTCGGCCCGGTTCTGTTCCATGGCGCAGGTGCATTCCTCCCGGCCCTCTTGCCCTTCCCGGCCGTAGAAGGCTTCCAAACGGTAGCTGCTGGCGTATTCCCAGAGAACACGGGTTAATTCGTCCATTTTATTCCCTCCACAAAACGAATTGCGAATCATATATCACGCTTATAATATACATGAAAAGTTTATCGTAGTCAGGGGAGTAATCTCATGATTTTTAATGACCGCATAAAAGCATTGCGAAAAGAACGGGGCATGACACAAGAACAGACTGCACAGGCACTGTCCATCACGCTGCGCAATTATCAGCGAATCGAAGCCGATGGAAATACGCCGAATTATATAAATCTTGTCCGTCTTGCGGATTTCTTTGACGTTTCCATGGACTACCTCGCGGGCCGCACGGACAAACGCGAGGTCAACCGCTGATTTCGGATATACTAACCTCTCAAAGGAGGAGGAATTCTTATGCCAAGCAATCGAATCGGACGCATCAACGAGGAAATCCAGCGGGAGCTGGCCTCCCTCATCCCCACGGTGAAGGACCCCCGGGTGGCCGGGGCCGGCATGGTGTCCGTCACCGCCGTGGAGGCCACCCCCGACCTGAAATACGCCAAAATCTACGTCAGCGCCCTGAATAAGGACAGCAGCGCCCAGCTTTTGAAGGGGCTGAAGTCCGCCGCGGGCTACCTGCGGCGGGAGCTGGGCCGGGCCCTGAACCTGCGCAGCACCCCGGAGCTGTCCTTTGTCCGGGATGACTCCATCGACAAGGGGGCGCACATTCTGGACATGCTGCGTAACCCCCAGGTGGTCAAGCCCCCCAACCCCGCCAACGAGCACATCGTACTGGGCGAGGAGGAGTGAGCCATGGACTACCGGGAAGCGGCGGCGTTTCTGGCCGCCCATGACAATTACCTGATTTTGACCCACAAGCGCCCCGACGGCGACACCATCGGCTGCGCCGCCGGGCTGTGCCGCGCCCTGCGGAAGCTGGGCAAGACCGCCTATGTGCTGCCCAACGAGGACGCCACCAGCCTGCTGGCGGGCTATCTGGACGGTCTCACCGCCCCGGACGGCTTCACCCCGGACACGGTGGTCAGCACCGACGTGGCTACAGAGAACCTGCTGCCGGACAGCGCGGCGGGATACAAGGGGCGCATCGGCCTTGCCATCGACCACCACCCCTCCCAGGAGTTTTTCGCCCGGGAGACCTGCCTGGAGGCGGACAAGGCCGCCTGCGGGGAGATCATCTGGAAGATCTGCGGGGAGCTGGGGACCATGGACGGGGAGATCGCCGTGCCGCTGTATGTGGCCATCGCCACCGACTGCGGCTGCTTTGTCTACGCCAACACCACCCCCCACACCCACCGGGCGGCGGCGGCGCTGATGGAGCAGGGGATTGACTTCCAGGCGCTGAACAAGCGGCACTTCCGCACCAAGTCCATGCGGCGGATGAAGCTGGAGGGGCTGATTTTGCAGAATATGCACCTGTACCATGGGGGAACGGTGGCGGTGGCCCCTATTTCCCTGGACATGATGGCCCAGGCCGGGGCCACCTCAGAGGACACCGACGACCTGGCCGCGTTCTTGGGCCAGATCGAGGGGACGCTACACACCGCCACCATCCGGGAACACGAGGGGGGCGAGTGCCGCGTCTCCGTGCGCACCAAGGCGGACGAGCTCAACGCCACCCGGGTGTGCGCCCGGCTGGGGGGCGGCGGACACAGGGCCGCCTCCGGCTGTACCATCAAGGGGACGGTGGACGAGGCGGAGCGGGCGATTCTGGCCGCCATCGACGATCAGCTGGCCCAGCCCACCCAGGATTGAGGAAAAGCGCGGAGAAGCGGACAGCGAGGAAGCTTGGAACGGAGCGAAAGCAAAAGCCCAAGGCCCGCACAGCGGGACTGGGTTTTGCTTGAGTCGCAGCGAAAGCGACCGAGCGTTCTGGCCGCTTTGCAGCGCGACAACAAGGAACCAAAAGGAGCTTTATCTTATGCCAAACGGCATTATCATCATTGACAAGCCCCAGGGCTGGACCAGTATGGACGTATGCGCCAAGCTCCGGGGGATGTTCCACGAGAAGCGGGTAGGCCACGCGGGCACCCTGGACCCCATGGCCACCGGGGTGCTCCCCGTGTTCATTGGCCGGGCCACCAGGGCGGTGGAGTTTGCCGCCGGCTCCGACAAGGAATATATCGCCGGATTAAAGCTAGGCGTTGTCACCAACACCCAGGACACCACCGGGGAGGTGCTGGAGCAGCGCCCCGTGGCGGCCGGACGGGAAGATGTGGTACGTGTTCTCTCCCAATTTACCGGCCTCATCGAGCAGCTTCCCCCCATGTACTCCGCCATTAAAATAAACGGCAAAAAGCTCTACGAGCTGGCCCGAAAGGGCCAGGAGGTGGAACGCAAGCCCCGGCCTGTCACCATCCACGCCCTGGAGATTCTGGACCAGGCCCCTGCCCAGGGGACGGATTACCTGATTCGCGTGGCCTGCTCCAAGGGCACCTATGTGCGCACCCTCTGCCATGATATCGGGCAGGCGCTGGGCTGCGGCGGGTGCATGAGCTCCCTTCAGCGGGTAAAGGCAGCAGGCTTTACCCTTGCCGACAGCGTTACATTAGAGACGGTCCAGGAGGCCGTGGACCGGGGGGAGGGGGAGTCCCTGCTGCTGCCGGTGGACTGCTGTTTTGCCGGACTGCCGGTGCTGGTGCTGAAGACCGCCGGGGCGGAGAAAAAGATCCGCAACGGCGCGGCCCTGCCGGTCCGGGATGTTCCCGATGGGGAATACCGGGTATACGGCATGGATAAGACATTTTTGGCCCTTGGACGTGCGGTGGGCGGAAGACTCACCACCGTCAAAAGTTTTTTCGAGGTGTAGTAATCCATGGATAAACAACGGCGAGTTATCGCCCTAGGTTTTTTTGACGGGGTGCACCTGGGCCACGGGGCGCTGCTGCGCAGGGTGGCCCAGCGGGCAAAGGAGCTGGACGCCCTCCCCTGCGCCTTCACCTTTGACCGCAGCCCCGCCGCAGCCCTCACCGGGCGGGCGGTGCCCCTGCTCACCGGGGTGGACGACCGGGCCCAGCTCATGGAGGCTCTGTACGGCATCCGGGAGGTGGTGGTGGCCCCCTTCCAGAGGATGCGGCAGATGGACTGGCAGGACTTTGTGGGGCAGTACCTCCAAGAGGAGCTGGGCGCGGTCCATGTGGTGGCGGGCCACGACTTCCATTTCGGCTACAAGGGGGAGGGCAATCCCCGGCGGCTGGCGGACAAGTGCGTCCAGCTGGGGATGGGCTGCGATGTGATCCCCAGGGTGGAGCTTGACGGGGTGACGATCTCCTCCACCCACATCCGCACCCTGGTGGAGGCGGGGGAGCTGGAGCAGGCCGCCCGGTTTCTGGGCCATCCCCATATACTGTCCGGGACGGTGGTCCACGGCAACGAGATTGGCCGCACCCTGGGCTCCCCCACCGCCAACCTGCCTGTGCCCCAGGGCGTCATCGCCCCCGGCTTCGGGGTGTACGCCACCCGGGTGCACCTCCCGGACGGGGACCATCCGGCGGTGACCAACGTGGGCGTCCGGCCCACGGTGAGCAGCCAAGGCCGGGCCGTCATTGTGGAGCCGTGGATTTTGGACTATCACGGCGACCTGTACGGCCAAAATATCCGGGTGGAATTCCATACCCGCCTGCGGCCGGAGATGAAATTCCCCGACCTCCAGGCCCTGCGGCGCGCCATTTTGGACAACGCCGCCCAAACCCGAGCCTATTTCGCCGCAAAGGGGGACTTGTGATGCCGGCCACGGTCATCAACGTCATTTTGGTGCTTGCCGGCAGCGCCGCAGGCCTGCTGTTCAAAAACCTCATCAGCGAACGCCTCACCTGCGTCCTCACCCATGCCCTGGGCCTGTGCGTGCTGGGGGTGGGCATCGGCTACCTCACCGGCACGGCGGACATGCTGTGCGTCATCGTGTGCATGGTCATCGGGAGCATCCTCGGCAGCGCCATCGACATTGAGCGCCGCCTGGAGGGCGCCGGGGAGCTGCTCCGCTCCAAGCTGGTCAAGGGGGAGGGCGGCAGCCGCTTCACCGAGGGCTTTGTCACCGCCTCCCTGCTATTCTGCGTGGGAGCCATGGCCATCACCGGCTCCATCGAGGCGGGGCTGAACCACAACTATGAGATCATCATCTCCAAGGGCGTCATCGACGGGGTGACCTCCGTGTCCTTTGCCGCCGCCATGGGCGCCGGCGTGGCCTTTTCCGCCCTCCCGCTGCTGCTCTACCAGGGCGGGATCACCCTGCTGGCCGGGTGGGTGGGGCCCTATCTGCCCCAGGCGGTGGTCACAGAGATGAGCGCGGTGGGCGGCGCGCTTATCATTGCCATCGCCATCAACATGCTGTCCCTTGGCCGGGAAAAAATCAAAGCGGGCAATATGCTGCCCGCCATCTTTCTCCCCATACTGTACATCCCCGCCGCCGGATGGATCGCCGGGGCCTTCCCCTTTTTCTCCTGAATTTCGCGCCGCTCCCGCCCGGGAGCGGCGCTTTTCCTCCCCATGGGGAATTGGGGGAAAGTTTAAAAGAAAATCCTTGCAATGAGCAAGGAAAGGCTGTATACTTATGTGAGAATATAGGGAACGATCCTCTCCCTCCCCCACGCGGCATGGCCGGCGGTCTGCGCCCGGTTTCCTGCCGCGCGCCTTTGCCCTTTGTTTGTTAAAAAAATGGCGAATTTTGGAGGCGGCGGGGCGATGGTTCACTGTCTTCTTCCAACTTTTCATTACTTAAGGAGGCAAACTGATGTCATTTGTGAATGTTGATCTACAGGGCGCTGTGGCGGTTCTCACCATTGACCGGCCCAAGGCTCTCAACGCGCTGAACCCAGAGGTGCTGGCCGACCTGAAGGCCGCCTTTGAGGGCCTCGACCAGAATACCGTGCGCTGCGTGGTCCTCACCGGCGCCGGGGACAAGAGCTTCGTGGCGGGCGCCGACATCGGCTCCATGTCCACCATGACCCGCGCCGAGGGCGAGGCTTTCGGCAAGCTGGGCAATGACATCTTCCTGATGATCGAGAGCTTCCCCCTGCCCGTCATCGCCGCGGTGAACGGCTTTGCCCTGGGCGGCGGCTGTGAGCTGGCCATGTCCTGCGACATCCGCATCTGCTCCGACAACGCCATGTTCGGCCAGCCCGAGGTGGGCCTGGGCATCACCCCCGGCTTCGGCGGCACCCAGCGTCTGCCCCGCCTGGTGGGCATGGGCATGGCCAAGCAGCTGCTCTACACCGCCCGGAACATCGACGCCGCCGAGGCCCTGCGCATCGGCCTGGTCAACGCCGTCATCCCCCAGGCCGAGCTGCTGGACGCCGCGCTGAAGATGGCCGGCCAGATCGCCAAGAACGCCCCCATCGCCGTGCGCGCCTGCAAGAAGGCCGTCAACGAGGGAATGCAGGTGTCCATCGACAAGGCGGTGGAAATTGAGGAGAAGCTCTTCGGCGGCTGCTTTGAGACCCACGACCAGGTGGAGGGCATGGCCTGCTTCCTCTCCCGGGAGAAGCCCAAGCCCAAGGCTGTCTTCACCAATAACTGAGCGTAAGGAAGCCGAACCGGACAGCGCGTCCAGCCCGAGCGTGACAACAACTGAGCGTGAGGGCAGACGCGCGGTCCGGGCGCAGGTGAAGAGAGCGGCGCGTCCGGCACGGCGCAATAAAGTATCGCAGCGTACTTATTTATTTATCATATTTTTTGTAAAGGAGTCTTTATCATGAAAAAAGTTGGCGTGATCGGCGCAGGCACCATGGGCCAGGGCATCGCCAAGGCCTTCGCCCAGAGCGGCTGGGCCGTGGCCCTGTGCGACATCAAGCAGGAGTGGGCCGACGGCGGCAAGGCCAAGATCCAGAAGGGCTATGCCAAGCTGGTGGAAAAGGGCAAGATGGACCAGGCCAAGGCCGACGGCATCGTGGCCGCCATCACCCCGGGCCTGAAGGAGGACCTGTGCGCCGACTGCGACCTGATCGTGGAGGCCGCCTTTGAGGACATGGGCGTGAAGCAGACCACCTTCGGCGAGCTGGACAAGATCTGCAAGCCCGAGTGCATTTTCGCCTCCAACACCTCTTCCCTGTCCATCACCGAGATCGGCAAGGGCCTGAGCCGCCCCATGATCGGTATGCACTTCTTCAACCCCGCCGACCGCATGAAGCTCATTGAGGTCATTGCCGGCGCCAACACCCCCGCCGACACCGTAGCCGCCATCGTGGCCATCTCCGAGGAGCTGGGCAAGACCCCCGTGCAGGTGAATGAGGCCGCCGGCTTTGTGGTCAACCGCATTCTGATCCCCATGATCAACGAGGCCGCCTTCATCAAGATGGAGGGCGTGTCCAATATTGCCGGCATCGACGCCGCCATGAAGCTGGGCGCCAACCATCCCATGGGTCCCCTGGAGCTGGGCGACTTCATCGGCCTGGACATCTGCCTGGCCATTATGGACGTGCTGTACAATGAGACCGGCGACAGCAAGTACCGCGCCTGCCCGCTGATCCGCAAGATGGTCCGCGGCGGCAACCTGGGCGTCAAGTCCGGCAAGGGCTTCTATGTCTACAACGCCGACCGCACCAAAACCGCCGTTGACGAGCTGTAAAAGCTGTCCGGCAAGCGACGCTTCCTCTGCTTCATACGCTTTTTTCTGCGCTTCCTTTTCGGACTTGTCCGCGTCAAGTTCGGCTGCGCGGGCCTTAAAATGCGCGTCCGACTGCTCTGCCGCCTTTACCTGCTCAAACAGGACATTCCTGTCGCCTTCGAGCCTGCTTTTGGTAATCACGGCCTGGTTTAGCTGCTCCCGTACCGCTTCAATCTGCGTTTCCGCCTCTTCTAACGCGGCTTCTATCGTTTCGTACTGCTTTTTGATCCCATCGTGTTCCGCCGACGTTTCCTTCAGCTGCGCGTCCGCAATCCGGCAGTTTTCTTCCGTCTCCTTTAACTGCGTGTCAATCTGCCCGATTTCAAGCAAAAACGTATTGACGTCGTAGCGTTTGAGTTCTTCCTTTTTCTTAAGATAGATCTTTGCTTTTTCGGACTGCCGCTCCAGGGGGCCCATCTGGCGCTCGAGTTCGCTTATAATATCGTTGATGCGCACCAGGTTGTCCCGTTCCGTTTCCAGCTTCTTCTGCGCAGTCGCCTTCCTGCGTTTGAATTTGACAATGCCCGCCGCCTCGTCGAACAGGGACAGCTTCCCGGTCTCCCGGGCGCACTCCACCACCGCCGCCACCAGCCACAGGGCGTCGTCGGCGCAGGCGTCGGCCAGGCCGTGGACGATGCTGGCCCTGTCCGGGGTGGGGATGACGGTGGGGGACTTGTAGGCGGGCTTTTCGGGCTGGGGGCCGAACCAGGCCGGGTCGAAGAGATGGAGCCCGTAGCCGGAGGAGGTCAGCC
>OFFJ01002987.1_pt1 | contig 10239 bp, 9 predicted proteins | sample 1521261 | NCBI WGS metagenome assembly OFFJ01 (sample SAMEA3504122, study PRJEB24116) | mouse gut metagenome | biome: mouse gut; feature: mouse-associated habitat; material: faeces | place: Denmark | collected 2011 | reverse complement strand
AAAGACAATCCTCAGTCAGCCTTCGGCTGACAGCTCCTTTCAAAAGGAGCCTTTCCGCTGCGGCGGGACGGGGGATTTTAGTCTTTCTGGTCCGGGAACCGTTTCTCCCTCCACGCCCTGCCGCAGGCCCGGCCGGTGAATACAAGTAGCCCCAGGACCAACAGGCCCCGGATAATCCCTACAACACCGCCAAAGAGATAGGTGGAGTATTCTGGATTCCGCAAGTAGCGACGCAGATAAATCAGGCCATCCGGTATCCACCATGCGGTTTGAATGGTATACGGATTAAATATAATAAAGCTCAATATCATCAGAACCCAGCAAAGAATCAGCCAGGAGCGTTCTTTTGCCAGCAGTAAGGGCAATCCAAGGATGACCGGGGGCAAAGCATCATAGATCAATAGCCTGTCCTCGCCAATAAGCCCTATTATAGCCAGAGCTGCACCAATTACCTCCAAAATAACGCCAAATATTTGTACCGCTGTCAAATTCTGCTTCTCCTGTTCCCTCTGCCTCTTCTTCTGCACCTTCTGTTCCTTCACATACCGGTCTCTTAACTGATCAAGCTGTTCATACAGAGGCAGCGCGTCTTCTATCCTTACCAGTTCGGCATTACAAGACTTCTCCTGTTTCGTAAGCTCCTCTTCCTGCCGCAGTTTCCTTTCTTTCTCTTCCTGGACCCGGATGCCCAGGATCTCCAAACCTCTGACCGCTTCTTCTATCTCCTTCCTGGTCTTATCCGCCGCCTCCCTGCTCCTTATAAACCTGCCTTCCTGTATCTGGACCTTCTCCGCCTTCTGCGCGGTCCAAAGCCTTTCTTCCCACTTCTTACACTCTTCCTGCATCCGGGCAAGTTCTTCCTCTCTGCTCTCGATCTGGGCAAACGCATCGAACAGCCGATTCAGTGTCTCCCCCTCTTTCTTCCTTCCGTTCAGCTCATCCAGGCTCTTTTGTATAGTTTCGACTGTCTTTTTCTTCTCCTTTTCCAGGATACTTCCCGCATCCAGGATCTCTTGCAATGTCCCGATCGCATCTTCGTAGGGGATCAATGCATAGTCTTTTAATTTCTTCCATTCTAATAAAGCAGATCGTGCATGAACCGAGAAGGAAGAAGTATCGGATGGCGCTGCAAATTCCACCCGCTCCATCTCCTGCCTTGCTGCTTTCAGGTTGTCCTCTAACTGCCCGTAGAGTATCCCTGCACGCCGCTTCAGCTCTTCCTGTACCTGGTAATACAGCCTGGTCCGGAAGATCCGCGAGAAGATCCGCTTGCGCTCCTTCGATTCCGCATGGAGTAATTTCAGGAAATCCCCCTGGGCGATCATGGCGATCTGGGTAAACTGATCCGCATCCATCCCCATGATCTCCACGATCTTCTGATCCGTCTCCCGCTTCTTCCCACGGTACGTACTTCCGTCCGGAAGGATCAGCTCTACCTTCGGGGACTCTTTCACATATCTTGGAGAACCGTCTGCAAGCTTACGTTTCCCAAGCCGCATGTATTCCGGATTCCTGCGCACCGTGTACACCTCATTGCGATAGGAGAAGGTATACTCTACATATGTATCTGTCTCTTCCGACGCATACTGGCTTCTCATCATATTCCCGTCCCGCTTCCCGCCGCTCGACTGGTCGTAGAGGGCATATGTGATCGCGTCAAATACCGTCGTCTTCCCCGCCCCCGTGTCTCCTGTGATCAGGAACAGACCGTGCCGTACATCTGTAAAATCAATCTCCGTCTTCCTGGCATATGAACCAAACGCCGACATGATCAATCTGACTGGCTTCACTTCTTATCCCTCCTTAACCTGTTCAAATATCTGGTACATCATCTGATATTCCTCTTCCTGCAGCGCTCTGCCCTGCATCTCCTGATAGAAATCCGCAAAATTCTCCATCGGATCCTTCATGATCAACTCTTCATCCAACTCGGACAGCTTCGTTCTGGTCCGCTTATTATCCACACACACTTCCAGAATATGGTCGAACACCTTCTCAAGCTGCTCCTTGGGCTTGTAGGGATCCACCTCGTCCGTCAAAGTCACGCTGATATAATCGCCTCTCTCGTCTTCTTGCGCCTGTTCGATGATCTCCATAAGCTTCCCCGTCTTCTTCTTCACATCCCGAAGCGGATGCAGCGGCATAAGCTCGATCAGCGGCTCCTCCCCTTTATCCCCAAGTGTCACTACGGTCAATGTCTTCTCATGCCCGGATTCACTGACCGAATACTTCAGAAGCGTACCGCAGTAGCGGATATGCGGACTGACGACATTCTGCGGTCCATGCAGATGCCCTAACGCCACATAATCAAAATCCTCCACACAGCTGACATCCACATTCTCGATCCCCCCTACGGAGATAACTTCCGAATCACAGGTGGAAGGACTGCCTGCTTCTCCTTTCGTTCCCGTATAAAATTGGTGGGAAACCAGCACGTTCCTTCGATCCCGGTAATCCACCGCTTCTCGTTCGAGCATTCTTCTGACCGCCTCCGTATATGTCTCCGGCGCCTCTTCTTCAAAGACATTCCGCACATAAGAAGGCTTCATGAAAGGCAGCAGATAGAAGTCAACCTCGCCGTAAGTATCCGTAAGCGTTACCTTTCGCACACTCTCTGACTTATCCCGCGGCGCACTCCCCGCCAGATAGATGTGATGCATCTTTAAGATCTCCGCCGCATACTCAAGCCTCTCCCCGGAATCATGATTCCCGCTGATGATCAGTATCGGAATTGCCGGACTGATCTTGGACAGCCCTGTAAGAAACCAGTCGAAGACCGCAACCGCTTCCGCAGACGGCACCGACCGGTCATAGATATCCCCCGCGATCACAACGGCATCCGGACGAATGGTCTCGGCATAGGTGAGGATCTCTCCAAGAACCGCCTCCTGCTCCTCCTTCAGACTGTAATGATGAAGCTGCTTTCCAATATGCAGATCAGACAGATGAAAAAATTTCATAAATTCGATCCCTTTCTATTTACATTTTGTGTAATCCTGCCTTATAATTCTTTTCATACCACAAAGAATGTATTTATTACACTAAGTATACTGCCCAGCCGCGCAGTATGCAAGAGTCAGGAGAAACGATATGTTACGGGATATTGACTTGGATCAAGTATCAGACGGAAAATTATATGGAAGCAACGATATGGCAAAGACGGATTGCAATGGCTGCAAAGGCTGTTCCTCCTGCTGCCGGGGCATGGGGAATTCCATCCTGTTAGACCCCTTCGACGCCCACCGGCTCTGCGCGGGGCTTCGGAAATCCTTCGAAGAATTGCTGAACACCTGCCTTGAATTGAACGTTGTGGACGGTATTATCCTTCCCAACCTGCGGATGACCGCAGAGGAAGATGCATGTACCTTTCTTCGCGGAGGGCGGTGTTCCATCCACTCCATACGCCCCGGTATCTGCCGCATCTTTCCTCTGGGCAGGTTCTATGAGAACCACTCCTTCAAATATTTTCTCCAGATCCATGAATGCCCTGCACCGGGTAAGAGTAAGGTCAAGATACGCAAATGGATCGATACGCCTGATCTTAAGCGCTATGAGCAATTCATCACCGACTGGCACTATTATCTGAAACCGCTCCAGGAATATGCCATGGATTTTGAGCATGGAGAAAATATTCAAAAGCTTAGTATGTATCTGCTAAAACAATTCTACCTGAAACCCTATGATGCAGAAGGAGACTTCTATCAGGAATTCTATGAGAGGCTTCGAGATACATACTCTAAGGATACGATCACGATAACAAGCTATGCTCCATAGCCTTCATATACTCAATGGATTGTTTCGCATAATGATCCATCTGCCTGCTTTGCGTATCCATATCGCCGATCTCATATGGATTCGCAACCCGGGGCATGAACTCCATCGTAAGCACGCCCTCATACCCTGTCTCCTTCAAGATCCTCAAGACTTCCTTAAAATCCGTATTCCCCATCCCCGCTGCTTCTCTTGTGTTATCGGCAATATGCACATGCTTAAGCCAGGGAGACATCATGCGAAGACTTTGTCCGATATTATTTTCTTCCAGGCTCATATGAAACAGATCCGCCATCATTCCGACCGCCGGATGATCAATCTCTTTCACAAACCGGATCGCCTTCGCAATCGTATTGACAAGATACGTCTCATATCGGTTGATAGCCTCAATGACCAATACGATCCCCTGCTCTCTTGCATGATCAGCTGCGCTGCGTATGTTCTTCACCGCATTCTCCCATGCCTGCTGATATGAAACGCCTTGCACTGGCGCAGTCCTTCCCACCGGCGAAGGTACGACAATAAGACAAGAGGCGCCGGCTTTCGCCGCCCAGTCTATGCTGTCGCACAGATACCGGACCGCCTTCTCTGCCGTCTCTTTATCAGACGCGCTCAGATCCCTTTCTTCTGAAAATATTCCGCAGAGCGAAGTACATCTCATGCCATACTTTTTCATCAGGCAAAGCATCTCTTCCACATCCAGCGTATAAGGCTCCGCCGCGAATTCGATCCCGTCATACCCATATTTTTCTAACCGTTTGAAGCTGTTCTCAACCGCTTCATTCCCAAGAATCCATTGTGTCATACTATACTGAAACATGTTCTTCCCTCCACTACTTCGTATTTAATGCAGCGTCAAACGCCACCCCAGACGGAGTAAAATTCATCTTCCGGACATACTCAAGAGCCTCTTTCGCTCCAAACTCCCTGTCCATACCCGAATCCTCCCATTCTACGGACAATGGGCCTTCATACCCCATCGCGTTCAGTTCCCGGATCATGCCGTCAAAATCCACGTCCCCATGCCCGATCGAGACGAAATTCCATCCCCGCCTTGTATCTCCGAACTCCAGATGAGAACCTAAAAGCCCCGCTTTACCGTCCCGGCTGACTCTCACGTCTTTCATGTGCACATGGTAGATCCGACTGGAAAGCTCATGTAGAAATATCAATTCATTGATCCCCTGCCATACAAGATGGCTGGGATCAAAATTAATCCCAAGAGTCCCACGGTATTCAAATGTTTCCAACAATCTTTTTGTAGAATAATAATCAAACGCGATCTCCGTCGGATGCACTTCTAACGCAAATTTTACCCCGCATTCGTCAAACACATCAAAAATCGGCGTCCATAACCGTCGGATCTCTTCGAATCCCTCCCGGATCATCTCTTCTGTCGTCTGGGGAAAGGAATACCAGTATGCCCATATCGGTGAACCCATGAAACCTGTCACGGTCTTTATCCCCATCTTCTGAGCCGCATAAGCAGTCCTTTTCATCTCCTCAACCGCCCAGCTGCGGATCTTATCCGGGTTCCCTGCATATTGGCGCGGTGCAAAATTATCTAACCGCGGCTCCCATCGGTCTCCTACGCACTGTCCTGCCAAATGCGCTGAGATTGCCTGACATTCCAAACCATAAGTATCCAGTGTCTCTCTTATTCCATCCAAATATCTGCTGTCTTCAAGGACCCTTGATACATCCAGATGCGCATGCGTCGCCAATTCAAGCCCCTCGTATCCCATTTTGCTTACCATAGCGCACAGCTTTTCAAGCGTCATATCTCCGAACTGCCCTGAAGCCAAAGTAATGATCCTCTTCATCCTATTCCCTTTCATCTTATCTCCACCGTACATCCCTTCTGAGAAGATTCACTTGCCGCAAATACGGCTTTCATAGCGCTCAATGCCTCATGGCAAGAAAGATCCGGCTGTTTCTTTTTGCGAAGACACTCTATCCACTCATCTATCACTCCGGATCTTGTCTGATCGTCATTTGTCTGGATTCTATCCAACTGATAGCATTCTCTCGAACCGTTCTTCTTCTCTATCATGATAGAATATTTCTCATCACAATAGATGTACATCACGCCGTCCGTCCCATAAAGTACCGTAGAATTATCTTCTTTTCCATAATTCGTCCAACTTGCCGTCATCGTACCTATGATCCCATCTTCCATCTCATAGATACACACTGCATTATCATCTACATCCAGTTTTTTTCCGGTATCATCTGCCTTATGCAGTGTACAGATCTTAGCCGTCACTTTCTTTATTCTTCTTCCTGTCAAGAACTGGATCAGATCGGTTTTATGCACGCCCAGATCCGCCAATGCCCCAAACTGTGCTCTCGCTTTGTCAAAAAACCAATTATTCTTACGGTCGATCATCCATGTCTCCGGTCCTGCGTGTCCGAAACTGGTCCGAAATGTGATGATCTTGCCGATCTGTCCCTGCCTGATGAGTTCTTTCGCGCGTATATGCGTCTGTGTCAATCTCTGATTATGCCCGATCATCAGATATTTTCCGGTCTCTTCTGAAATTCTCACCATTTCCTCGCATTGCTCTAATGTTACCGCCATCGGTTTTTCACATAATACATGCTTTCCTGCATGCATTGCCGCAACGGATACCTCATAATGAGAAACATTTGCCACACACACGCTTACCGCGTCAATACCCGCATCCTCCAACAGCGCTTCATAAGACTCATATACCGCCGCTCCATATCTTAGTGCAACCTCTTTTGCTCTGTTATGGTCAAGATCATACACTGCCGCGATCTCCGCATATGCGTTGTCTGCATATTCCGGCAGATGCCTTGTCTGCGCGATCTTCCCACATCCGATCACTCCTACCCGGATCATACCTTCTCCTCCTTTCCGAAACACCTCTACCTAAGCTGTCTTTCTACTTCTTTCATTTTCCGTATCGCAAGCTCCGTGTATTCATCGAAGAATTCCGGACAGTTCCCTGCTTTCATAACCGCAAAAGGATCTCCTCCCGCCGGTAACAACTCGAATACAAGATACCCGTCATATCCGATATCTTTCAGCGCCTGAAGAACCGGCTGGAAATCCAGGTGCCCTCTGCCCGGTGCAGCTCTGTTACTGTCCGCCAGATGAAAGTGCACAAACTCTCCCTTATGCTTACGGATGGATTCGGCAAGATCCGCCTCTTCTATACACATATGAAACGTATCTCCCATGATTCCTACATTCGGCTTATCGATCAATTTCGCCAGCCTGCTTACTTTATCCAGAGAATCTGCCATATACGTCTCATACCTGTTCCATGATTCCAGACACAGCGTCACTTCTCTCTTTGCCGCATGATCCGCAAGCTTTCTCACATTTTCTACCGCCCAATCCATCTCCTGCGCAAGATCCGTAAGAGGAGATATTTTCCCGCATGCCGTGGTGGAGACGATCACTCTGTGAGCATTAAGCCCGGCGGCAAAATCAATGACTGATCTGGCATAGTCCATCGCCTGTCCCCTGATCTTCTGATCCGGATGTATCATATCCCTCTCAGCCGTAAAGATCGAACAGATCGACGACACTTTTATACCGGCGTCGTCACAATACTTTTTGACCTCCGCACAATCGAATTGATCCGGCTCTCCTAGCATCTCGATGGCGTCATATCCGTATCTTGCAACCCGCTTAATACTTTCCCCGATCTTTTCACCAGAATATACAAGTGCATTATATCCGTATTTAAACATATCTCTTCCTCCTATCCTGTTATCTCGCTTAAGAGTGCGTCGGCAACTTCCCCCGCATCTCCTAATATTGCAGCGTCGCACATTTTGAAAATAGCTGCTGCCGGATCATTATTTACAGCAAGCTTAAACTTAGCCTTCTGCATTCCGATCGTATGCTGCAGGGCTCCTGACACCCCGAACGAAATATATACGTCCGGCGCGATTGTTTTCCCGGTCTGCCCCACCTGCACTTCAAAGGGCGCCCAACCCTCGTCTACAACCTTTCTTGTGGCTCCGACGGCTGCATTCATTTTCCCGGCAAGTTTCTTTATCTTATCGAAATTTTCTTTCGATCCTATCCCATATCCCGCTACGATCACGATACTTGCTTCCGCTACATCCTCAAAGACGTCTTCTCTTTCCACCGCTTCAATGAAGCGATACCCGCTCTTCTCACAGTCCGTCTCTATAGTTTCCAGAATGAACGACGGCTTCTTTTTCTTCTTCGCCTCCTCGATACTCAATACATTGGGGCGTACCGAAGCCATCTGCGGCCTGCGGCAAGGCGTCACGATAGACGCCATGATATTACCGCCATATGTCGGACGGATCTGTACAAGATTCCCTTTCTCATCAATATCTAATGCGGTACAGTCCGCTGTCAGCCCTGTCTGCAGAGAACAGCTGACCCTAGGCGCCAGATCCCTTCCATTTTCCGTGGCGGGCAGAAGAATAACCGCCGGTTTATATTTCTTTGCCATTTTGACAATCGCATCACTGAAAACCAAAGTATCGTAACGCTTCAGTTCTTCATGCAGAACCACATGGACTGCGTCACACCCCACATAAGAAAGATTATCTTCGAATCCCTTCGGCAGTTCATCTGCCAAAAGCACCGCTTCGACTTTTTGTCCCAACAGATCCGCCAATCGTCTTGCCTCACTTAATAATTCCAGAGACACCTTTTTCAGCTGCTTTCCGGATTGGTCTGTCTCCAACACCACCCACACGTCCTTATATGCCTCCAAATCTTCTGCTTTCTCTTCCCTCTGCGGCAGTTCCAACGCATCGCAGGGACATTGTCTGACACAGGCGCCGCACCCTGTACATGCGTCTGTTACATATGCCTTTTCGTCTCTTATCCCGATGCCGCCAAACATACAGACGCTTTGACAGATCCCACATCCTGAACACCGGTCTTCCCTGAGTCGTATCATTTCACATTCCTCCTCTCACCGTACATTCTCTATAAATCTGGAAACTTCTGCGCACCCTGCTATACGGCGCGACAACTCCTGCGGTTCACCACGCCAGAGTTCAACCTTCTCTTTCTTTTCAATCCCTCCGTTTATAATAAATCGGATCCGCTCTTCCCAGGGAAGCGTGTCGTCCACTGTGAAATAGCTTTTGACCCTGGCGTCGGACATGCGGATCTCCACAACCTTTGTCGGAGAACCATGATTCCCAATCCTTTCCATATCAAGCCCCAGGCTGCCGGCATCCATTACTCTTACCGTTCTGCCTGAAGGAACCGCTTTCCTTGGCTGATTGATATCCTTTCGGACACAGACAACCATAGGAAACTCTGCCTCATAGAATTCCAGGTTTTTTCCCACTGTTCTCTGTATCAGAGCCTTTCCGTCCTTCACCTCCAGATCTGTCACACAGGTGAATTGTTTCAAGCCAAGGTTTCCGGCAATGATCGGTCCTACCTGCCCCGTGCATCCGTCGATGGCTTCGTTGCCGCACATGACCAGATCATATTGCATACTGCTTACCAATCCGGACAATATGTACCCTGTCGCTAATGTATCAGAGCCTGCCGCCGCGCGGTCCGACAAGAGAATGCCTTCATCCGCCCCCATATCAAGACAATATTGGATCGCTTCTTCCGTCTGTCTGGGACCCATGGATACAACGGTTACTTTTCCGCCGGTCTTCTCCCTGATACCAAGCGCCATCTCTACACTGTTCTGATCATATGGATTCAGGATTCCCGGCACGCCTTCACGCATCAGATTATTCGTCTTCTTATCTATCCTCACTTCATTTGTATCTGGTACCTGCTTCACACATACAATAATATTCATTCTTTGCCTCCGCCTTTGAACTATATTTTTCTTGCAAGGATCTCCGCCTCAAAGATCGCCTGCTCCACTCCCCGGGGCGCAACGCAGTCTCCCACCGAATAGACCTCTGCTCCGGAACCCTTGAAACATTTGTACAACTCATTGTTCGACCTGCTCTGTCCGGCAATGATGACCGTATCAAATCCCTCTAATGCTTTGTGCCGGTGATCGTATATATTCTCTATGATCACTTTATCTCCATCGAATCTGTGGATCGTGTGATTCATGATCATCTCAGCGCCGGTCTCATATAATCTCTTGGTAAGCAAATAAGCCTGCCCGCTCTCAATGTCCACTCCTACCGATGCCGCGGAACATACGACTGTAACCTCAGCGCCCAGAGCCATACAGTAATCCGCTACTCCGCCTCCCTGCCAGGAGCCTATATCGTCAAAAAGAAGAACCTTTTCACCGATTCTATTGACATTTTGCATTGCTTCTTTCGCTGTCATGACCGTTATGCCGGATTCCTGCATTCCTTCATATTCAGGAGTCAGAGGCTCAGAACCCGTAGCGATCACCAACACCTGAGGCTTTAATTCCTTGATCTTCTTGTCGTCAACTTCTGTGTTACAATGGATCGGTACGCCTGACTGCTGCAATTGTATCCTCAGATGACGGTAGATCTCTTCCA
>OFFJ01002986.1_pt1 | contig 10242 bp, 4 predicted proteins | sample 1521261 | NCBI WGS metagenome assembly OFFJ01 (sample SAMEA3504122, study PRJEB24116) | mouse gut metagenome | biome: mouse gut; feature: mouse-associated habitat; material: faeces | place: Denmark | collected 2011 | reverse complement strand
GAATTGCTTCCTGCAGCCCGGCTATTTTGCCTTTTTCAAAAGCTTCTGTATATTCGGAGCTTTCAGCGCTGGCAGTGTTCTGCGCAGCAGGCTGTTCTGCAGTAGGATTCGTTTCTTTTGCAGGACAAGAAGCAGGTTCTATTGTATTCGTTTTGTCGGCTGCCTGTATTTGCGCTTCCTTTTTTTCAGTGTCTTTTGCTTCATTGGAAACAGGTGTTTCAACAACTGGCGAAACGGGAACAACGATCTTGTCAGTATTTTGGTCTGTGACAGGAAGCCAGATATCCCCAGAGTTTGCCTTGACATTTACGCAGATTGTCCCGTTTTGTACATTGACTTTTTCTCCGGAGAGTGCGCCGATATATTCAGAAACGTTTCCGGCAGGTACTGTCATAACAAAGTCACTGTCATCATTGTTAACGGTAATGACAACGCTTTGACCATCAAAATTTCGCGAGAATGCGTACTGACGGTTGGTTAGTTTCAGCTCTTTGTAATCACCATAGGACAACACTTTTGATTGCTGCCTGATATGCCCCAGTGCGGCAATGAGTGATGTGCAAGGATTTTTTGTGGCAGCGTCTTTGTAGTCGTCTATGTTTAATGCAGGACGAAGCGATGCATCAGAGTATTTTTCTTTTCTGCCTTCGATACCAAATTCAGAACCATAATATAAAGAAGGTATTCCGGGAAGGGTATAGAGCAGAATGTGCACAGGTGCAAAGTGTGCTTTATTATTCAGTTTTGTATAGATGCGCTCTACATCGTGGTTGTCCACAAAATTATAAAGTTTGAATCCATTGAGATTGTTTCCGCCCATTTCGTATAAACGCCGTACAGTGTGGGCAATCTCAAAGAAGTTGTGGTCATTATGGCCTGAATAAAAAGCCTTATGCAACTGGTAGTTGGTTACAGAGTGGAGTGTCCCTTCGTTTACCCAACGGGAATAGTCTCCATGAATAACTTCACCCATCAGCCAGAAATCCGGCTTTACAGTATTTGCAACATGCCGAAGTGCCTTCATAAAATCAAAATCAAGTACATCTGCTGCATCAAGACGAATTCCGTCAACATCAAACTCACTGACCCAAAAGCGGATGACATCACAGATATAATCCCGCACAGCAGGATTTCTTTGGTTTAACTTTACAAGCAGGTTGTAACCGCCCCAATTGTCATAACTAAATCCGTCATTGTATTCGTTGTTTCCCCAGAAATTTACGTTGCAATACCAATCCTTGTAGGAAGAGCCTTCGCGTTTTTCTTTAAGATCTTTAAATGCAAAGAAGTCGCGGCCTGTGTGGTTAAAAACGCCGTCAAAAATTACTTTGATTCCCTTTTGGTGACATGCATCAACAAAGTTTTTTAGGTCCTGGTTGTCGCCGAGACGGCTGTCTAGCTTTTTGTAATCTGTCGTTTCATATCCATGACCAACGGATTCAAACAATGGTCCGATATATATGGCATTGCAGCCAATATTTTTGATATGCTCAATCCATGGGAGGAGTGTATTTAAACGATGTTCAGGTTCCCCATAAGAATTTTCCTTTGGTGCACCTGTCAGCCCTAAAGGATAAATGTGATAAAATACTGCTTCATCATACCAAGCCATTTTATAGCCCCCTTTAATCTAATTTTGAAAATTTTACCTTTGTAAGTATATCATAAAAAATCAATCCGTGCATTATGAATTTATCAAGACTGTTTTTTATCCTGAATCTCGCCGTGAAGCTGCTGGAGCGATTTTACGTCTGCGTTTCCATTTTTCTGAACATACAAGATCCCTTTGGCAGTTGCTCTTGCAGCGGCAATGGTAGTCATATAGGGAACTCTTGCCTTGATTGCGGCCTTGCGCAGATAACTGTCATCATGAACACTGTCTTTTCCAACAGGTGAGTTAATAATCAAATCAATATTGCCATTTGTAATCAAATCCAGGATATTCGGTCTGCCCTCATGAAGCTTTTTGATAAATTCAGATTCGATTCCGGCTTCGGAGAGGGTTTCATGTGTTCCTCCTGTCGCAATAATTTTGAACCCGGCGTCGCGAAACAGGCTGGCAATTTCAACAACCTCCGGTTTGTCTTTTTTGTTAACAGAAATTAATACGGTTCCGCCAAGCGGCAGTTGTGTCTGCGTTGCTTCCTGAGCCTTGAAGAATGCTTCTCCATAATACGTAGACAAGCCTAAAACTTCTCCAGTAGAACGCATTTCTGGTCCAAGTACAGGGTCAACTTCCGGAAACATATTGAATGGGAAAACAGCTTCCTTTACGCCATAATAAGGAATCTCTTTTTCTGTAAGCGCAGGTACAGGTGAGGGGCGGGAAGTGATAGGAGCTGTTATAATATCTGTTGCAAGCGGCACCATGCGAATGTTGCAGACCTTGGAAACAAGCGGTACAGTGCGGGAAGCGCGCGGGTTTGCCTCAAGCACATACACTTTATTATTTTCAATCGCATATTGCATATTCATTAGTCCTTTTACATGCATTTCCTCCGCGATTTTTTTGGTGTATTCTTTGATGGTAGCAACATTTTCTTCTGTGATGTGAACAGAAGGAATGATACATGCGGAATCTCCAGAGTGTACGCCAGCAAGCTCAATATGCTCCATCACTGCGGGGACAAATGCATGTGTACCGTCGCTGATTGCGTCTGCTTCGCACTCAAGCGCATGGTTTAAAAACCGATCGATCAAAATTGGTCTGTCAGGGGTTACACCGACAGCGGCATTCATATAATTTTTTAAGCTGTCGTCATCATAGACTACTTCCATACCGCGTCCGCCAAGAACATAGGAAGGACGTACCATAACGGGATAACCAATGTTAGCGGCAATTGCAAGCGCTTCCTCAATGGTGGAAGCCATGCCGGATTCCGGCATAGGAATTTCTAATTTATCCATCATAGCGCGGAACTGATCCCGATCCTCTGCCAGATCAATTACAGCAGGAGAGGTTCCAAGAATTTTTACTCCGTTTTTTTCAAGCTCTGAAGCAAGATTGAGCGGTGTTTGTCCGCCAAACTGTGCAATAACGCCAAGCGGCTGTTCTTTTTGATAAATACTGAGCACATCTTCTAGTGTGAGCGGTTCAAAATAAAGTTTGTCGGAGGTATCATAGTCTGTTGAGACAGTTTCGGGATTGCAGTTTACAATGATGGTCTCAAAACCAAGTTTTTTGAGTGCCAGAGATGCATGGACACAACAGTAGTCAAATTCAATTCCCTGACCGATTCTGTTCGGACCGCCGCCGAGTATCATGATTTTGGGCTTATTGGTATTAACAGGATTTTTGTCTGGTGCATTGTAGGTTGAGTAATAGTAAGCACTATCAGGAGTACCGCTTACATGGATACCTTCCCAGCTTTCGATAACGCCAAGTTCGGTGCGCCTGGTTCGGATAGATTCTTCTGATATATTCAGAATTTGGGACAAATATTTATCAGAGAATCCGTTTTTCTTTGCAGAAATCAAAGCTTCATCAGATGGAAGAGAGCCTTTTGACTGAAGAAGCGCTTCCTCCTGCTTCACAAGTTCCTGCATCTGTTCTATGAAATAGTGTTTTACTTTTGTAATGTCAAAAATTTCATCTACAGATGCGCCCTTTCTGAGTGCCTCATACATAATAAAGTGGCGGTCACTTGAAGGATGGGCAAGCATGAGCAGCAGTTCCTGTTTGGTTTTGGTATTGTAATCTTTGGCAAATCCAAGTCCATAACGGCCTGTCTCAAGGCTTCTGATTGCCTTTTGGAATGCTTCTTTGTATGTTTTTCCAATACTCATTACCTCACCGACTGCGCGCATCTGCGTGCCGAGCTTATCCTCGACACCCTTAAACTTTTCAAATGCCCAGCGTGCAAATTTGATTACAATATAATCGCCGTCTGGAACGTATTTGTCCAGTGTTCCATATTTTCCGCATTCAATATCTTTTAAGGTAAGTCCGGCGGCGAGCATAGCTGAGACAAGCGCAATCGGAAAACCAGTTGCTTTGGAAGCAAGAGCGGAAGAACGAGAGGTTCTTGGATTAATTTCAATGACAACAATACGATCTGATACGGGATCGTGCGCAAATTGAACATTTGTTCCGCCGATGACTTTGACAGATTCTACAATGCGGTATGCTTGTTCTTGCAGCCTCTTTTGGAGTGCTTCGGAAATCGTGAGCATAGGAGCAGAACAGAAGGAATCGCCAGTATGCGTTCCAAGTGGATCAATATTTTCAATAAAGCAGACGGTAATTATATTATTCTTACTGTCCCGGACAACCTCAAGCTCGAGCTCCTCCCAACCAAGGATGGATTCTTCCACGAGCACCTGCCCTACCAGGCTGGCCTGCAGTCCCCTTGCGCAGACCACCTTAAGTTCTTCCTTGTTATAAACCAGGCCGCCCCCTGCGCCGCCCATGGTGTAAGCGGGACGCAGGACTACCGGGTATCCTAATCCATCAGCGATTGCAAGGGCTTCGTCCACGCTGTAGGCGACTTCGCTTCTTGCCATCTCGATGCCCAGGGCATCCATGGACTTCTTGAATTCAATGCGGTCTTCTCCCCGTTCAATGGCGTCCACCTGTACGCCGATGACTTTGACCTGATATTTGTCAAGGATTCCAGCCTTGGCAAGTTCGGCGCACAGGTTAAGCCCTGACTGCCCGCCTAAGTTCGGCAGCAGTGCATCGGGGCGTTCCTTTGCGATGATCTGCTCTAAACGGTCTACGTTCAACGGCTCGATGTAGGTGACGTCCGCCATCTCGGGGTCGGTCATGATGGTTGCCGGGTTGGAATTCACCAGCACGATTTCGTAACCAAGCCCCCGCAATGCTTTGCATGCCTGGGTTCCGGAATAGTCGAATTCGCATGCCTGTCCGATGATGATGGGACCGGAGCCGATGATTAATACTTTGTTAATGTCTGTTCTTTTTGGCATATGTACCTCCTTTGATTTAAAATGCATATTTTCATTGTATATAAATATTGAAAATATGTATAATTATACAAAATGATTCTTTTTCAATTATATAGGAAAAACAAAAAAAATCATAGTAAAAATATTCGAAATAATGGAGAAAAGGTAGTATAATTTGTCTGATAGAATTGTATAAAAATACTGAAAATGAGTTTGGAGGTACGGGAAGATGACATTAACACAACTAAAATATATTATTACAGTAGCGGATGCCGGTTCTATGAATTTGGCGGCGAGGGAGCTTTACATTTCCCAGCCGAGTCTTTCTCAGGCGGTGAAAGAACTGGAAAAGGAGATAGGGGTGGAGCTATTCTGCAGGAGCAACCGCGGAGTATCGATTACTCAGGAAGGGAGTGAGTTTCTCGGCTATGCAAGGCAGGTCGTGGAACAATATGATCTGATTGAGTCCCGCTATATTGACAGAACAAATGTAAAGAAAAAATTCGGGGTATCCATGCAGCACTATACTTTTGCGGTCAATGCATTTGTGGAGATGGTGAAGCAGTTTGGCATGGATGAATATGAGTTTGCAATACGGGAGACGAAGACCTATGAGGTGATTGAAGATGTGAAAAGCTTCCGCAGTGAGATTGGAATTATCTATCTGAACGATTTTAACAGGAATGTGCTGACAAAGCTATTCTCGGAATCATACATCGAATTTGCGCCGCTTTTGGAATGCGGGATATACGTGTATCTTTGGAAGGGACATCCGCTGGCGGGGAAAGAGGAGATTGCTATTGGAGAGTTGGAGGAATATCCGTGTCTCGCTTTTGAACAGGGAAATTATAATTCGTTTTATTTTGCGGAGGAAGTGTTGAGTACCTATGAATATAAGAGGATGATTCGGGCAAATGACAGAGCGACGCTTTTAAACCTGATGGTTGGTTTAAATGGCTATACGTTATGCAGCGGTATTATCTGCGAGAGTCTGAATGGCGATGAGTTTTGCGCTGTCAGGCTGAAATCAGAGGAAAAAATGACGATTGGATATCTGAAGCGCAAGGGAACAACGCTCAGTCAGTTGGGGGAAAAATATGTGGAGGAAATAAAAAAGTTCAGAGCAATGAGTACTATGTCAATAAGCGGAGATTAGGAGGAGCGGCTATAGGATCAGACTATAACCAGCCGTTCCTTTTATGTATTAGGCAGGTGCAAAGATTTGTGATAATATAAACCTATCGAACAAATAGGAATTAAGAAAATATAGAACAGGAGTGTATCTTATGAGTAAGAAGACAAGAGAAGAGAGAAATTTTAAGTTTGAAACATTACAATTACATGTGGGGCAGGAGCAGGCGGACCCGGTCACAGACGCAAGGGTAGTACCGATCTACCAGACTTCATCCTATGTATTTCATGACTGTGAGCACGCGGCAGCGCGTTTCGGATTAGCTGACGCAGGCAATATCTACGGACGTTTGACGAACCCGACGGAGGATGTATTTGAAAAGAGAATCGCGGCATTAGAAGGCGGCATTGCGGCTCTGGCGGTGGCATCGGGCGCGGCGGCAATTTCCTATACTTTTCAGAATCTGGCGCAGAACGGCGACCATATTGTGTCAGCGAAGAACATTTATGGAGGAACTTATAACTATCTTGCACATACATTTCCTCAGTATGGCGTAAAGACTGCGTTTGTTGATATTTTTGATTATGAGGCAGTCGAGGCGGCAATTCAGGATAACACAAAAGCTCTATTTATCGAGACGCTGGGAAATCCAAAATCTGATGTTGCAGACATCGAAAAGCTTGCGGACATTGCACATGCGCATAAGATTCCGCTTGTGGTTGATAATACATTTGCAACGCCGTACCTCGTGAGACCGATTGAGTACGGCGCAGATATTGTCGTGCATTCTGCTACGAAATTCATCGGCGGGCACGGAACAACTGTGGGCGGGGTGATCGTAGACGGCGGTAAGTTTGACTGGGAAGCTTCCGGGAAATTTGCTTCACTGACGGAGCCGAATCCAAGCTATCATGGCATCAGCTTTACCAAGGCCGCAGGAGCGGCGGCGTTTGTCACAAAGATTCGCGCGATCCTGCTTAGAGATACAGGGGCTACGTTGTCGCCGTTTCATGCATTTATCTTTCTCCAAGGGCTTGAAACGCTTTCCCTGCGTGTAGAACGTCATGTGGAAAATGCAAAGAAGGTCGTAGAATATCTGAGCAATCATCCGCAGGTAGAAAAGGTGAACCATCCGGCGGTGACAGATGATGAGAGCCAGAAGGAGTTGTATAAAAAATACTTCCCGAACGGAGGCGGTTCGATCTTTACCTTTGAGATCAAAGGTGACGCACAGAAGGCAAAGGACTTTATCGATAATTTGGAGCTGTTTTCACTGCTGGCAAATGTTGCGGATGTAAAATCACTGGTTATCCATCCGGCGACAACGACTCACAGTCAATGTACAGAAGAAGAGCTTTTGGATCAGGGGATTAAGCCGAATACAATCCGCCTTTCTATTGGAACAGAGAATATTGACGATATTATTGAGGACCTTGACGAGGCATTTAAGGCAGTAGAATAGCAGTATAATCAGGTTCATGGATATCATATAAATACAGATGAGCGCAAGGAAAGTATGCCTGCGGTCATCTGTTTTTGATTTATAAATTGACAGTTTGCACATTTTTTTGATTTAATTTAATAAAAAGAAAAGTGTTGACAGAGACAAACATGTGTTCTACAATGAAAACATAAAGGGGAGAAAAATGGTTGCTTTTAAAGTTTGGGGAAGATGGAGAATCAGAAAATTTGATATTGAAAACTATTTGGAAAAAATTAATTATATTGTGGAGGAAATATTATGAGTGAAGAATTAATACAAAGAGATTTGATTAGTGCCCCGGAAAAAATGGGTGTTTGGAATTATTATAATATTGGAGCGACCAGCTTAAAGGCATTGCGTGCGGCAAAGATCATTCCCGATCATGATTATACGAACTATGAGAATAAAAAACCAGATGTAATTATTACATTCGGCAAGAAGGTAATTGCTATTGTGGAATACAAAACTCCACAAAAATTAAGGACAAAAAAACAAATAAGCGAAGCAATAGCTCAGGAACTGGGAACGGCGCAAGTTTTAGAGGCTAAAATGTATATTGTTACTGATGGAACAAAAACTTATTGGATTAATCCCAAGACGGGAAACTGTATTGTTGATCAAAATGGAGCAAAAGTTACGGTTGGATTTAATAGAAAAAATAGCGATACAATAAATGTTATGTCAAAAATCTTAGCGTCCATTTCTGATAATAATGATGCCATTATATCGCTGACAGCAGTAGATCCTTTGCCTTTGGCACAAAAAGTGTGGCAGGATTTATGGTCCGTTTCTGGCGCAACGCCGGAAAATTGTCTGTATACGTTCGTGGAAGTATTTATTTTCAAGTATCTTAGCGATTTAGGAGTGCTTAAAGGCATATATGCGTTTTCTAATCTTATTTCACAGTTTGAGACGAATTCGGAGAATGAGGTTTTAGAAAATTATGCCTCGGTCATCAGGCCTAAGATCAAAGAATTGTTTCCGAAAAGTATGAAGGATAGTACAACTATTATTAATGGTACAATTTTTGTCTCAAAAGATGAAAAAGCTGTTTCCGGGTATGGAACTGTATTTAAAAAGATATTAGACCGTTTTGAAAATTTTGGATCATTGGAAAATATAGATTATGATTTCAAAAGTAAATTATTTGAAACATTTTTAAAAGAATCAATTAGTAAAAAGAATTGGGGGCAATATTTTACGCCATTAAAGGTTGTCAGGGCGATTGTTAAAATGGCAGACATCATTCCGGGCATGAAAATATGTGATCCGGCATGTGGAGTTGGAAAGTTTTTGTTAGAACCTGTTTTGGCTGATATGAATAAGTTTTATACGGTGGAACAAGGAAAATTAAAAAGTAATATAACATTGGTTGGCTATGATAAAGGGTTTGATAAAGAAGAACAAAAGACAATTATATTGGCAAAAGCAAATATGTTAATTTATATGTCGAATATGATAAAAGACAACCCGGATTTGACGGAGCAATTTGCAGATGTTTTTAATGATACATTTTATTTACAAACAAATTCAATATTAGGAACATTGTCAAAGCCTGTCGTAGAAGAATATGATTTGATATTAACCAATCCCCCATATGTAATGAGTGGCAGCAGTAATTTAAAAGAGGAAATTAATAAATCAGAAGAGTTAAAAAATTATTATTCTATAAATGCAATGGGAATTGAAGGCTTATTTATGGAATGGATTGTGAGAGCTTTGAAACCGGGGGGAAAAGCTTTTATAGTTGTTCCGGATGGTATCATGAATAGAAGTAATGATAAAAAGTTAAGAGAATTTATTTTGGAAGAATGTATTTTGGATTGCGTGATTTCTTTACCCTTAAATACTTTTTTTACTACTAATAAAAAAACATATATTATGGGAATAACAAAAAAAGCAAAAAGTGTTGAAAATGGTATTGAAGTCAAAGAGAAACAATCTTCACCAGTCTTTACATATTTGTGTTCTGAAATAGGAGAGACAAGAGATGTTAATAGATTTGATATTTCTCAAAATGATTTAGAGATAGCAGCAAATCTTTATTGTATGTTTAAAGGAGCAAAAACAATTTTTTCTACCGAAGATAAACGGTGTAAATTATTTGATTGTGAATGTTTCCTGAAAGCTATACATTGGTCCGTAGACAGATGGTGGACTAAAGACGAGAAGATAGAGCTAGGAATTGAAGATGAAGTAGAGACAGTAGATTTAGAAGGGTATATTGGATTAATCAATGAAGTCATTAATACATTAAATGAGTATAATGAACCACTTCGGGAGTTGGGAAAAAAAAAAGAAGAAATAGTGAATGAAAGAAAGGTGTTGCTTTCAGACAGGAATTTCTTTGAACTATTCATTGGTCCGCGCAAGTTAAAAAAGGATTATGTTGAATCCAAAGGCTCTATACCAGTATATAGTGCCAATGTAATGGAACCGTTTGTTTATGCTGAAAACAGTAATATTGAAAATTTTCACTATAATTATATAATATGGGGGATTGACGGTAATTTTCAATTTAATTATATTCTCAAAGGAGAAAAATTTGCAACAACAGATCATTGTGGTGCAATCAAGATTCTCAATGATAAGATTAATCCATTATTCATTACGTATGCGTTGGAACAAAGTAAGCATTTCTATGGTTTTGACAGAGGATTGAGAGCTTCGTTAACTAATATGAAAAAGGTTTCTATAATGATACCTGTGGATGAGAAAG
>OFFJ01002983.1_pt1 | contig 10253 bp, 8 predicted proteins | sample 1521261 | NCBI WGS metagenome assembly OFFJ01 (sample SAMEA3504122, study PRJEB24116) | mouse gut metagenome | biome: mouse gut; feature: mouse-associated habitat; material: faeces | place: Denmark | collected 2011 | reverse complement strand
TTACCGTCCGTGATAGGAATCAGGATGTTCTCGTACATGTGTCCCTGGTTCTCATATACCTGTTTGATAACCGGATTGGCAATCTGTGCCAGGCGTTCAGTCTTACGTTTGAAGTTCTCCATGGCAATGCCGAATGTCTTTTCAGCCAGTTTCTCTTTCTTCTCGTTGCGGAATTCTTCTTCGGTGAACGGAGTTTCCATAGCCAACGTCTGAAGCAGTTCCATTTGGCAACCTTCGTAGTCGTTGTTCTCGATAGCGTTGGCGCAACGGTCCCAAATCATGTTCACAATATCCATACCGATACGTTCGCCCATTAAAGCATGGCGGCGTTTCGTGTAGACAACCGTACGTTGCTTGTTCATCACGTCGTCATATTCCAACAGGCGTTTACGGATACCGAAGTTGTTTTCTTCCACCTTCTTCTGTGCACGCTCAATGGAGTTGGAGATCATCTTGTGCTCGATCATTTCACCTTCCTTGAAGCCGAGGCGGTCCATCACACCGGCAATGCGGTCGGAGGAGAACAGACGCATCAGGTCGTCTTCCAGTGACACGAAGAATACGGAAGAACCCGGGTCACCCTGACGTCCGGCACGTCCGCGCAACTGGCGGTCTACACGACGGGACTCATGGCGCTCCGTACCGATAATTGCCAAACCACCCGCAGCTTTCACTTCCGGGCTCAGCTTGATATCCGTACCACGACCGGCCATATTGGTAGCGATGGTCACAGTTCCACTCAAACCGGCTTTGGCAACGATGTCCGCTTCTTTCTGGTGCAACTTGGCATTCAACACGCTGTGCTCAATCTTGCGCATAGTCAACATCTTGCTCAGCATTTCGGAGATTTCTACAGATGTAGTACCCACCAGGACAGGGCGTCCGGCTTGTACCAACTGTTCGATTTCTTCGATGACTGCTTTATATTTCTCGCGTTTCGTCTTGTAAACGCGGTCGTTCATATCTTTACGGGCAATGGGGCGGTTGGTAGGAATCACCACTACATCCAGTTTGTAGATGTCCCAAAGTTCGCCTGCTTCCGTTTCGGCAGTACCGGTCATACCCGAGAGCTTGTGGTACATACGGAAGTAATTCTGCAACGTAATGGTGGCGAATGTCTGTGTGGCAGCTTCCACTTTTACGTTTTCCTTGGCTTCGATAGCCTGGTGCAGACCGTCGGAGTAGCGGCGACCTTCCATGATACGGCCTGTCTGCTCGTCTACAATCTTCACCTGACCGTCAATCACAACGTATTCATCGTCCTTCTCGAACATGGTATAAGCCTTCAACAGTTGGTTGATGGTATGAACCCGTTCGGATTTGATAGCATAATTTGTCAGCAACTCATCTTTTTTGGCCAGACGTTCCTCATCTGTCAAGTTGGTTTCGTTTTCCAGTTCAGACAGTTGTGCGGCTATATCAGGCAATACGAAGAGAGTAGGGTCTTCCGAATTTCCGGTAATCAGATCCACACCTTTATCTGTCAAATCTACGCTGTTCAGTTTTTCCTCGATGACGAAGTACAACGGGTCGGTTGCTTCGTGCATACGTTTGTTATTCTGTTCCATGTAGATTTCCTCGGTCTTCAGCATGCCTGCTTTGATCCCCTGTTCACTCAGATATTTGATCAGAGGCTTGTTCTTCGGCAAAGCCTTATGGCTGCGGAACAAGGCAAGGAAACCTTCTTCCTGTTCTTTTTTGTCATTGGAAGCAATGAGGCGTTTGGCATCGGCCAGGTATTGGGTAGCCAGTTTCTTCTGTGCTTCTACCAGACGTTCCACCAGTGGGCGGAGCTGTTCGAACAACTGATCTTCACCTTTAGGTACAGGGCCTGAAATGATCAACGGTGTACGGGCATCGTCAATCAATACGGAGTCCACCTCATCGACGATGGCATAATTGTGCCGACGTTGTACAAGGTCCTTCGGGCTGATAGCCATGTTATCACGCAGGTAGTCGAAACCGAATTCATTGTTCGTACCGAATGTGATATCTGCCATATAAGCTTTGCGACGTGCGTCAGAGTTCGGTTGATGCTTGTCGATACAATCCACACTTAAACCGTGGAACATGTAAAGAGGCCCCATCCACTCGGAGTCACGTTTAGACAGGTAGTCATTCACAGTTACTACATGCACACCGTTTCCGGTCAATGCATTCAGGAATACCGGGAGGGTAGCCACCAATGTCTTACCTTCGCCCGTTGCCATTTCGGCGATCTTACCTTTGTGCAATACCACACCACCGAATAACTGTACATCGTAGTGTACCATGTTCCAGGTAACTTCCGCACCACCGGCCAACCAGTGATTCTGATAGATAGCCTTATCATCCTCAATACGTACGAAGTCCTTCGTAGCAGCCAGATGACGGTCGAATTCAGTAGCTGTCACTACAATTTCTTCGTTTTCAGAGAAGCGCTTTGCTGTTTCTTTTACGATGGAGAAAGCTACAGGCAGTACTTCATCGAGTGCTTTTTCGTAGCATTCCAGTATTTCTTTCTCCAGTTTGTCTATCTGTGCGAAAACCTCTTCACGGTTTTCCAGTTCAATAGCTTCGATACCTGCCTTTAGTTCTTCTACCTTAGCGCGTTGCTCTGTAGCCGAATTGTGGATGTAGGTTTTCAGTTCTTCCGTCTTGGCGCGTAGGGCGTCGTTATCGAGTTTGGCAACTTCCGGGTAAGCGGCTTTGATTTTTTCCACCCACGGCTGAATTTCTTTCATGTCGCGTGCGGATTTATTGCCGAAAATCGAGCTTAAAAATTCATTAAATCCCATTATATATTTGTTTTTATTATTATTTACTTAATTAGTTCAGGCGTAACTTTACCTTAAATGCGGGTACAAAGTTACATTAAAATGCTGATTTACGAGAAGTTTACGACTTGTTTTTTGAGTAAAACACTCAACTTTCGATTCACTTCGTTAACATGTCACTTGATTTACCAAGTAAGATGTGTTTTCAGCTTAAAAGTTCAGTGGAGTAGCTGTACAAGCGTTCGGGGCGCGGATGCGCATCGTACTTGACAGGGTAGGGGCTATGCGGGTAATATTGACAGGAACCCGTATGGTTTCGGGTTTTATACCACCACCCAGAAAGATGATTGGAGCAGGCACATCTGCATGACGTACTACGCGGCTATCTGTGACATTTTCTTCCACGATAGTCCAGCCGGGCAACACGTCTATCAGCAGGTCACCTGAACGTTTACGATGGAAACCGTTGCGTGCCAGTTCAATCTGGGGCGACCAGGGGCCTAATAATAAGCGATGGGCGGAATAAGCCTCATTCACTCCGCTGAACTGTATCAGGAAGTCGGCGGATTTATTTTGTATCTCCGCTAAATTCAGTTGCTTATTCTCTATTAACTTATGGTTAAGATAAATCTGCTGGTTATAGTAGGTTTCTACGTATTGTCCTTCGCCATACGTAGCCATGAGATACATATTCAGCAAGGTAGCGCAGCGGTTCAGGTAGAATTCCCCACCCGGGATGCGGTACAGGCCCAAATCAGGTGCTTCCGGGTCGGCATATCCCGTAGATGCAATGCAGAAAATGACATTGTGCAAGCCTACTTTGCGGTCGATGAGGTCGAGTAGGAAGCCGATGCTGCGGTCCAGGCGTACATAAGTATCCTGCATTTCCATGGCACACTCCTGTGTACTCTTATGGTTGTAGTTTCCTGCGTAATAAGTCAGTGCCAGCAAGTCCGGTATCTCATCTTTGGCAATCGTACTCTTTTCCAGGAGTTCCTCTGTGAGTAAGTTTACCTCATCATTGATGAAGGGACTGGTAATCAGCCGGCGGAATTTATTGATCCGTTCGCTGTCGAACTTATATTTAAAGGGTTGATCCCGCCATTCGGGCAGGAACGTATATCTATTTATAGGATGTATCGGTTCCCACACCATATCGCGGATGCGAAAATCGGGTGATTGCCGTTCATTGTATTGGCTTACCCACCATGGGAATTCGCTGTAATATGTAGTACTGCACCACTTACCAGTATTTTCATTCAACCAGAAAGCACCGTTTCCGGAGTGTCCGGCGGCAAGGATAGCTGCATCGCGCGAGGGGGCAATGGCATATACCATACCTTTGTTGCGGGTAGCTACTTTCAGTTCATCGGCAATGGTGGAAGTCAGTAATTGGGAAGGAGAGGAACTCTCGTCGGTGAAGTTCCCCATAAAAGCGGGGTCGTCCACACAATTCATCGGGCGCAATGTATTGGCATTCATCCATTGCTGGGAGATGATGCCGTTCATTGAGGGCGTCGTACCGCTGTAGATGGCGGCAATGGCAGAGGCGCGGTCTGTTCCGCTGAAGGGAAACTCGGTTTGATAGAAAACCTTGCCTTCGCGCATCAGTCTTTTGAACCCTTTTTCTCCGTATAGGGAAGAGAATGCTTCCATGTAGTCGGTGCGCAGCTGGTCAATCGTCAACGTTACCACTAATTTTGGAGTGGCAGGCAGCGGTTGGGCTTGCAGACCGGTGAAAGTTAATGCGAGTATGGAAGTTATCAGTCCCTTTTTCATTTATCTCTTTTTCGATGTCAAAATAAGATTGCTTGCTGAACGTACCAGCAAACAAAGTGCCAAAGGTAATACAGCTAAGTCAAATCTTTGCGGTATTATCGCCCAAAGCAGTATAAAAAGTGTTAAAACGATAAAATTAAGTACCATGTACCGACTTTTCTGCCGTTTTCTCACCTTATTTATCATCCACGGGAGGCAGAATAGGTGCAACGGGTGGAATACAAACAGCAAATAATTGGGGCTTACTGCCGGGTGTTGGGAGAACAGAGCCAGGAAAGCAAGGATACATCCGGCTACTCCGGCACAGAAGAACAAGATTAAATCCAGTCCCCAGAGGGTTTTCCGGCGTCGGATGCCGTAGATGGTGGCGGCAGTTACCAGGATGAACAGCAGCAAGGCCGATTGCATCGGAGTAATGCCACCGGAACGGTGATCGGCAGCTGTCAGTCCGGTTTCTACAATTTTCTCTTCGGAGGATACCAGCGGGCGGGCTTTTCCTTCTTTATCTATGATTTGGGCTGTATTGAAGTACTCCTGCACATAGAAGGGGACGAACATCATCAGTCTTCGGCTGATAGGCTTGTCAGCTTTGCTACCCATACACATATCCATGCCAAAACGTGACCAGGGATGCCCTTCGCTGTATTTATGCAGTAAATCACGGAAAGAGATTCCCGTGTCGTTGTCGGTCATATTGTCAGCATATTGCAGAGAACCGTCGATGGCTTTCTCTATTTGGTCGCGCGGTCGGGTGGCGCAGTTGTCGTAGAAGAAGTTGTAACGATACTCACGGTTTTCCGGGCGATAGTTTTCCTGAAGCAGATTAAACAAATGTTCCTTTTCGTCCGGAGTAAGGTTCAGTGTTTGTTGCCATACGTCCCGTCCCAGGTAGTTGTATTCGGCTACAAAGTGCTCGTAATTGGTAGCTCCTAACTGGTAGTCTGTCTCTCCTAAAGCGAAGCGGAGAATGAAGTTGGGAGCATTGAAATTGAACATGCCATAGTTGAAAACAGCATCGATATTCCGGGTAAAGTTTTCGTAGCGGATGGCAGTATGCCCGAAAAGAGAATATATTTCTCCACCCGAGGCGCAGGTCAGCAGGCTGATGCGGATCGAGTCGGTACGTTGTGCCTTCATGTTGAAAGCACAAAAAACTCCTAAAATCAGTAGAAGGATCGTTCGTTTCATTTCGGTGCAAAGATAAGCAAACTAAGAGCAGAATAAAATGAATTTATTTATTTTTTATGTTGAAGTGCCGTTAATCTTGGGGGACTGTAGATTTCCCTTCATTTTCTTGGTAAAGATAGTATAATCCATTCTCTTTGCAAAATGCTTGGAATTAAAGATGATTAACGGTAAAACTTTGCTGTATTGTTTACAGTTTGCTACATTTGTGCGATTTCTTCTCAGCCCACCCAAAAGAACGATTTCGGTTATCGCTATGTCGATGAGCATTTTGAGAAAGACAGGATTACTGATTATTAACTTGTTAAACTAAAATGCTGGAAACTAAAATCGTTTACTATGTTTACCCCTTTGACCATCGCCATCTTCAGTGGTGCATTGTCCCCTTCCTGTTTAGAGGGGCAACGCTACGTTTCCGAGCGACTTCAGCAGTCCGTTCGAAAGCTGATGAACCTGCCCGGCTCACTGGACGGGCTGACCGATCAGTTGAAGGGAATATTGTCCGACTGGCAGGGTGGGTTACCGGGTCCCCCTTTTCCTTTTTTTTCTGTCACTAATCAACCTTCCTTCCATCTCTCTCTCCCTCTTTCCTTTTTCTTTCTTCCACGTCTCCTTTTTCCGACTTTGATGCTACTGCTGTCCTCTGCCGCTTGCGGGTAGAAGAGATGGAGTATGTAGCTACGGTGTCTTATGGTGAGCAACAGTCCACTCCCCGTTATTATTTTTATAAAGCTCTTCTTCAGGCCGAAGCCCGGTGGCTGAATCTGTTGCTGAAAGATCGAATCAGTAGGATGAACAGTGACCATGCTGCACGTCTGCTGCTGTGTGAAGTGCTCGAAGAAGTGTATTGCACCGGAGTTGCAGTGGACGATGCCTGTAGGCGGGGAGTCTCTGCCGAACTGTGCGGACAACTGAAAGGAGCATTGGCCTCGCTCTACCTGACGCTGACTATCGACTTCGGTTACTTATTACAGCCAACTGATTTTATGGATTACCGCTACCTGCTCAGCGATGTCCGCTACTTTCACCCTATTCGGGAGTCGGAAGTGCGGCAATATGACATTCTGCAAGCAGGAAACCAGGTGAAATGTCTTCTCAGCGCAGGAATCACAGCAGAACATGAAGGTACTGCCTTGCAACTTTACAATAAACTGGTGGGCTTGCTTTCCGGTTTGGAGCAGCCTCCGCATAGCGATGCTCGTTTGTGGCAAGGTGTGGCAGCACTCGAGAACTTTCTTTTCTTTCTGCTCAGCGGCCTTCCACTCCATGAGGAGAATCTTTATGGAGTGCTGACCGATCAGGCATGGATGAACGATTGCCTGAACGATCTTTGTTTCCAGCAATATGCCGGACACTTGCACTACAATGAAGGGCGTGGTGCTTCCCATTGGATTATCCGCAAACAGAAAGAGCGTTGCCTCGCCTTCCTCAACCTGCTGATAACGCACGATATGAGCCTTCCACGCCAGTTGCGTAGCTATCTGCTTCGCCAGCAGGAACTTTATGAGGAAAACTATTCACGGGCCTTCATTTCCATACAACCCAGCGAAAGACTCTCTTTCGTTCCTTCACGTCCGCTCGGGGCGAAGCTTCCGGATGAGGGGGAGATACATGCTTTTCTGGCCTTCCTTTATCGTGTGACGGACGGCAACGGGGCTTATTTGGTGACTCCTGAACATGTACAGTGGTTGGAAGATGCTTTTCTCTTGTTTTTGCAGAGCGGCCAGATTGCAATGGTTCACCGGAACAGGGTGAAAGTCCTGCGGAACTATATCGGGGTGCTTTACGGTCTTTTCTTTCATTACCAGCAGCGTAGAGGAGGATGGGATAAACAGGCGTATGCTGCTTTCCTTGCATCTATTTTCGATGTGGATGTGCAGCCCGAGAATCTGATAAGTAACAGTAAAAGGTATATAGAAGCCTACGAGAAGTTTGCCGAAAAAGAGAAACTTCGCCTCACCTCTTGATGATTCGTTGACGAAACTGTCTCGTCAACGAATTTTTTTTAAGAATTTCTGCTTAAAACCCCAACATGGCAGCCGGTGGTATATTTAATAACCGGCAGAGTAACCTTGCTATTTTTAAAGTCGGTTCTGATCGTCCGGAAATATAATCATTAATACGTGAGGGGCTGACTCCTATTTCACTGGCGAGTTGTCTCTGTGTCATTCCTTTTTCTTCAAGGGATAATTCTATCAATTCGGATACTGTTGGTTTCTCAATCGGATAGTGTTCCTTTTCGTATGCAATCACGATGTCGGACATCACAGAGAGTTCCACTGCATTCTTATCGTTTGCAGGGGTATTGTCGTCAATTACTGGCAGCAGTTCTTCTACTCTTGCCAATGCAAATTCGTATTGTTCTTTTGTTACTTTATTCATAACCTGATACTTATATGGTTGAACAATCTATTTTATCATATTCTTTATGAGTACATACCTTACGGATAAAGATATATCCCATTGTAAATTTTACAACCACTATCAATCGATAGTTATTGCCTTTGATATTGAAAACATAGTGCTGATTGCCTATATAGTCGGCAGAAAGAAAATCAACCTTCATATCAGACAGGTTTTTCCATTGTGCTTTTTCAGCCACATCATACCAGCGTTCAAGGGCTACACGAGAATCCTCATAACCTTTAGTCTCGTAAAACTCTTTCAACTTCTTGTGTGATACTATTCTCATATTTCTTTCATTTGATGCAAATATACGATATTGTTTTGTATTACAAAATTTTTCTAATAGAATATTCTATATAATAGAATTTATGGGCTGTTGCGTTGACGAGAATTCTCGTCAAGCTCACGTCAATTCAAACTCTTTTTCCTTTGCCTCCCGACAAACGGAAAAAGAATATGAAACAGAATCCACTATTTTCAGAAAAGCTGGAGCAGGTACATGATAACCTGCTCAGCCTGGCACGATTGTTGGAACGTGCCAACGTGACTCCCCGTCCCCAGATTGCCAAAGACTGGGTAGATGGGCAAGAGGTGATGAATGCGCTGCACATCAGCCAACGCACCTTGCAGAACTTACGCGATAACGGTACACTGGGATACACCACCTTGGGCAAAAAGTATTTCTACCGTATCCGGGAAATTGACGACCTGCTGCAAAACAACTACGTAATGTATAAACTCAGTGCGTTGGGCAAGCAGGAGAAGAGCCCGACTGGCGATAATGAGAAAGGAGGCGGCAGATGAATCACTTCAGTTTTTTCCTGGCTCCCGTCAGCAACGTGGTGCCCCACAAGACGGTGGAACTGCATCAGATCTACAACGTCATCCGCGGCGATTATTATCGTCAGCCTACTGAGGAATTGCAGCGTCTCCGCCGTCTGCAGCAGGAAGAAAAAATCACTCAGAGGGATGTGCAACGATTCAAGGCCCGCCATTTCGACTATGCCACTTTCAGTGGAGAATTCACCCGCAGGCGCGATGATGCCCTGCTGGCCCATAGCGGACTGATTTGCCTTGACTTTGACCACATAGACCAGTGGCACGATGGTGGACGCTTGAGCGGTGTCTATGGCTTGCGCTATGCCCTGATGCACGATGCTGCGGTAGATACCGCCCTGCTTTTCCGCAGTCCCGGTGGCGACGGCCTGAAGTGGGTGGTACCCATCGACCTGGCACAAGGCACACATGCCGACTGGTTTGAAATCCTGTCTTTCTATGTATCCCGAAACTATGGTGTGGAACCCGATCCTTCGGGACGCGACCTCTCGCGTGCCTGCTATCTGCCTTGGGACCCGGACGTGGTGATGATGAAATGGTAACTAATTTCCCCGATTCACATAAATCATAAATCTTAAAATGTCAAAACAAAAATTCCACCTAAGCGAGTGGCAACGCAATGCTGCCCTCACTCTCTGTGACGAAGTAGAAATCGTCACTTCACGTATCGAACTAACGGGCATGGATATAGCCCCCACCTATAACGACTGGCGTGATCTCGGCTTCGCGCTTGCCCAAGGCCTGGGTGAGGAAGGACGTGCCTTCTACCACCGTCTGAGCCGTTTCTACAGTAGCTATCAACCTGCCGAAACCGAGAAACAGTACACCGCCTGCCTGCGTTCCGGCGGACGGGGCATCACGGTGAATACTTTTTTCCACCTGGCACGGCAAGCGGGAGTGGACATCAATACCCGGTTATTGCCAAATTGCCAAAATGCCAAATTGCAGGAAGCGTATCCGGTGGCATCGGGCAACGGAGAACTGCCTCCGCCCGATGCCGAACTCCCGGTCTTTCCGGATGAGGTATATGCTTCGCTGCCCCGTCTGCTGGATGATGTCTGCTCTTACGGCATCTCGTCCGAAGACAGCGATATGCTCTTGCTGGGGTCTCTCACTGTCCTTTCCTCTTGCCTGACGCAAGTGACGGGCATTTATGGGCAGCGGCAGGTTTGTCCTAACCTGTTCCTCTTTGTCAGTGCACAAGCCTCGGCGGGTAAGGGGCGGTTGACGCTGTGCCGTCATCTGGTAGATGTGGTGCATGCCGACCTGCGCCGCCGTAACCGGCAGGGG
>OFFJ01002981.1_pt1 | contig 10254 bp, 9 predicted proteins | sample 1521261 | NCBI WGS metagenome assembly OFFJ01 (sample SAMEA3504122, study PRJEB24116) | mouse gut metagenome | biome: mouse gut; feature: mouse-associated habitat; material: faeces | place: Denmark | collected 2011 | reverse complement strand
ATCCCCTTTCATGTCAGCTTAGGAGAAGAACCGTTCCGAACTGCCGGGGATGATATATGTTACTGTGTAATAAGCGTTTTAAGAAGCTTGTAAGTATTCATCACGCCATCCGTATGTGAACGCTCATAGTTATGAGAAGCATACACGCCGGGTCCGATCAGTCCGTGGCGGATATCATAGCCAGCCTTCAATGAAGCGCCTACGTCGGATGAATAGTGCGGATAGATATCAACCGCATAGCCTAATCCGTTTTCCTTTGCAAGTGAGATAAGACGGGATGTAATCTCATAATCGTAAGGACCGCCGGAATCTTTGGAACAGATGGAGACCATACGCTCCGTACACTCAAGGCCATCTCCGACACATCCCATATCGACAGAGAGCATCTCCTTCGTATCAGAAGGAATAAAGGATGCGCCGTGTCCGACTTCCTCATAAGTAGTGAATATCAGGGTGAGCCTGCGGTTTAGCGTGATACCTTCTTCTTTGATCGTCTTCGCCAGACCGAGAAGGATGGCGGCGGACAGCTTGTCATCTAAGAATCTGCTCTTGATGTAGCCGCTGGCGGTCACAACGGTACGCGGATCCATGGCGATAAAGTCGCCGTTCTGGATTCCAAGTTTTTTCACATCATCCTTAGAGTCTACATTTTCATCCAGAAGAATCTCCATGTTCACTTCCTTCTTCTCCTTCTTCTCATCTGCTACATGGGCGGACGGCTCCGTATTCAATACAACGCCGGTGTAGACCTGTCCGTTCCTGGTATGTACTGTACAGTTCTCTCCGTCGCAGGTATCCCATTGATGTCCGCCGATGGTTGTCGGACGGATGCGTCCGTTGTCCTTGATCTCCCGGACCATAGCTCCAAGCGTATCCACATGTGCCGCCAGTACAAGAGGGTTCCGTTCACCGCCCAGGACAACGCTTACATTTCCTTTGTTGGACATCTGAGGTTCATATCCAAGAGCACGTATCTGTTCAGACAGATAAGCCGTAACCTGACCGGTGTATCCGGTTGGGCTTGGGATAGCTGTAAGCGCCTTTAATTGTTCTAAAATATAGTTTTGCATAGAAAATCCTCCTTTATCATTGTGAAAATCAACTATTATAGTAAATACTATAATATATGCAAAAGGCAAATTGTGCAAGAGTTCTTGCGAAAAATTAAAAAAAATAGTATAATTTTTTTTAACTGTTCTATTAGACAGATCGTGTTATGGGCGGAAAAGGCGTATATGCATAAGACAGGAGGAGAACGGGATATGGATATAATAATGAGGATTGAAGAACATTATCCGTCTATGACGAAGAAGCAGAGGCAGATTTCAGATTATATCAAGGAAAATATCGATACCATGACATTCATCACTCTGAGGGAATTGAGCAAGGAGCTTGGAGTGACGGAGATTACGATTCTAAATACATGTAAAGCGTTGGGATATAAGAGTTTTAATGAGATGAAATATGAAGTCCGGAAGTACAGCAATATAAATCAGAGAATAGATATCTATCAGAAGAATGAGTATTTCAGCAGCTCTGTCCCGCAATATGAACTGAATAATAAAGAGCAATTACTCAGAGAGATCTGTATGGAAGAAAAGGGACTCATGGATGAGTATGCGGGGAGTTTTGAAAGCCGTTATCTGCTCGAGACCGCGAGGCTGTTTCTGAAGTATTCGAAGATTATACTCTGCGGAAGAGGGCTGTCACATATCCTGTGCCAGTGGCTTGCCTCGAATCTTGCCGGAACGCAGATCGCATCCATGATAGTGAATACAGAGCTGAACGAGAGTGTTTATTCCGTCCTTCCGGCGTTGGATTCGGACACTCTGCTGGTGGCGATATCATTCCCGGATTACTATTTTATGACGGAGCAGGTGGCAAGATATGCAAAGAGAAAGGGTGCATTCGTGCTAGGGATATCAGACCGGAAGTCATCGGGGGTGGCGAAGATCTCAGATGCTCTGCTGACCGCGCGTACTACCACCAGGATGTTCATGAATACTGCTTCGACGCCGATGGCGCTTATCAATATGCTTTCATCGGCGATCAAGATTGAAGGAGACAAGGATGAAGGGATTATAGGGGAGGAGTTCGGCGGGCTTTTTCATTAGAAAGGATCAACAACTGTAATATAGTGTTTACTTTAATTGGCACAGGGTTTCCTGTGTCTTTTTAATTGCTTTTGTTATCCGGTTTGCAAACTTGCTTGTTGTCTGTCGGAATAATAAGGGAAAGAAGTTTTAAAGTGACCGCCCCTTGGTTTTTTGGTAATTATGTAGTAAATACTCTAGTGATAAATATGCAATTTTTACAAAATTGCATGCTTTTCTATAATGCACTATCAAAAAAATACAGTATTTGCTATAATAGACAAAGACAATGATATATATAGAAAATATATATATCAAAAACAAAATACATAATTAAGGAGGCTTATTTATGAAAAAGAAATTAGTTGCATCATTGCTGGCAGCGACGATGGTATTATCGCTTGCAGCGTGCGGCGGAAAAGGCGATGGAGGATCAGGTGGATCCGGAGGGGATTCATCAGGCGGGGAAGCGCAGGTGTATAACACTTATATTGCGACAGAACCGTCTACGCTTGATACCATCAAGGGAAATGATATGTATGGATGGGATATCAATAAGAATACCTTAGAGCCTTTGACGCGTCTGGTAGAGAAGGATGGGGAACAGGAGCGTGAAGGCGCAGGTGCAGAGAGTTGGGAGTCTAATGAAGACGGAACTGTCTGGACATTCAAGCTCCGTGACAACAAGTGGTCTGACGGTCAGGAAGTAACGGCTGCAGATTACGCTTATGGTATTACACAGACCTTGAACCCGGATGCAGGTTCCCCAAACTCATTCTTTACCGCAAGCTTTATCAAGAATGGATCCAAAGTGGTGAACGGAGAGGCTTCTGTGGAAGAGTTAGGAGTGAAGGTTGTGGATGATAAGACGTTGGAGATTACGCTGGAAGCTCCGACACCTTATTTCATGTCACTGACCGATACAAGGGCATGTTATCCGGTGCGTCAGGATTTTGCGGAGAAATACGGAGAGACTTATGGGTCAGAGGCAGAGAATTTTATTGGGAACGGACCTTTCAAGATTGACTCATGGGTACATAACTCTGAGATTACGCTGGTGAAGAACGAGAATTACTGGGATGCGGAGAATGTGAAGCTTGATAAGATTCATTATGCCATCATCAATGACGAGACGGCGGTATTTAATTCTTTTGACAGCGGACAGTTAGATACTTGTTCCACAGGTTCAGAGGAATGGGTGGGACGTTTTGAGAAAAAGGAAGGCGTAGAGAGAATCGATGCGGTTATTCCTTCTATGCGTTTTGATTTCTTTAATGTGAAGGATGAATTGTTCAGTAACCTGAATATCCGTAAGGCATTCGTGCTGGCAGTAGACAGGGAAGACATGGCGAAGACCATTTACCAGGATATGCATATCCCGGCATACTGGTGGGTGCCGCAGGCAGTTTCTACCGGCGAGCTTGGGGATTACCGCGACCAGGTAGAGGGACCGCTTGAGAAGATGGCGAAAGAAGAGGATGCAAAGGAGCTGCTCCTGAAAGGAATGGACGAGCTTGGGCTGGGGAGCGACCCGTCTAAGATTACGGTAAAATATTCTCTGAGCGCTACGACACAGTGGGCGCGTAATTATGGCGAGTATGTACAGCAGAAATATAAAGACGTCCTTGGCGTCAACATCGAACTGGATTTCAATGAATGGTCCACGTTCCAGCAGAAGACCAACAGCGGAGAATATCAGATGGGCAATATGACATGGAGTACGGACTATGACGACCCAATGTCCATGATTTCACTGTTCACCACAGAGAATTCCAGCAATATTCCTACTAACTGGTCTAACGAGGAATTCGACTCTTTGATTGCACAGGCAGGAAAAGAGATGGATGAGGCGAAGAGAGTGGAGCTTTATGCACAGGCAGAGCAGATCCTTTTCAATGAAGGATGCAATATCTGTCCGCTTGTCAATGAAATGCAGCACATATTCCGTTACAGCTATGTGAAGAATGTAGATAAGAAGTTTACGTCAACTTCCGGAGCAAAGTACATATATATTGAAGGAAGATAGGTAGCTTTAAGAAGAGGTTGTTGGAAAATGTTGGATGTCATTTCCCGACGGCCTCTTTTTCATATCTGCCGCAGGATATCAAGAGGCAGATAGTGAGGACGTATCCTTGATCGGCCGATTTGGGGATACGGATTGAAATTTAAGAACGGAAAGGAAGAGATTATATGGCAAAATTTATCGCAAAACGTGTCGGATATATGCTGCTTACGCTGTTCATCGTTATCACGGCAACCTTCTTTCTGATGCACAGCATCCCCGGAGACCCCCTTGCGCACATGGCAAGGAACCTTCCGGAGCAGACCAGGGCGAACTATTATGAGAAATACGGGCTGGACAAGTCCACACCGGAACAGTATGTGATCTTCATGAAGAACCTGCTTACCAAGGGGGAGATGGGGGAATCCCTCCGGTATCCCGGGCGTGAGGTCACGGACACCCTGATGACCAATTCCTCCGTGTCGGCGAAGCCAGGCGGGCTGGCCCTCCTTGCGGGGCTTATCATCGGTATCCTCCTTGGGATTGTCGCCGCCCTCAATAAGAACAAATGGCCGGACTATATCGTGATGTTCATCGCGATTTTGGGTATCACGGTGCCCGTCTTCGTCCTGGCGTCGGTACTCCAGTACATTTTCAGCGTCAAGCTGATGGTACTGCCCACCACCGGATGGGGGAGCTGGAAGAACATTGTCCTTCCGGTTGTCGTATTGAGTTTTGGCACCATTGCCACCTATGCCCGTTATGTGAAGTCTAACATGCTAGACGTGATGGGGCAGGACTACATCCTGACGGCGGAGGCGAAGGGCGTCAGCCGGTTCAACGTGGTGAAGCGGCATGTCTTAAAGAATGCGTTCCTTCCCTGTATGACCCTCCTGGTAGGGCAGGTGTCCGGGATCTTCACAGGCTCCTTCGTGGTGGAGAAGATCTTCGGCATTCCGGGTCTTGGTTTTTACTATATCAACTCAATCAATGATAGAGATTATACGATGATCATCGGGACAACGATCTTTGCGGCAGCGCTGTTCGTGTTCGTGCAGCTGGTGGTGGATATCGCCTACAGCCTGATGGACCCGAGAATCCGTGTGAAGTAGGAGGGAGAGCATATGACGGCAAATCATGTATCTGCAGGAAATGTGCCTGCGGAAAATATACCTGTGGAAAATATACCGGACGAGAAATTTAAAATCATCGGGATTGACAAGGATGCGGAAGCCCCGTCCAGGCCCCGGATCGGCTACTGGCGGGACGCATGGAGGAGGCTTAGGGAGAACAAGGTCGCGTTTGTTGCGCTGATTATCCTCCTGGTACTCATCTTCTTTATTATCTTTGGGCCTGCAATCAGCGGCTATGAATTTGAACAGATTGACTCGGACGCCATTAACAAGGGACCAAGCGCGGAGCATTGGTTCGGCACGGATGACCTGGGGAGGGACTTGTTTGCCCGTGTATGGCAGGCAGGGCGCGTGTCCATTATCATCGGTATCCTGGGCGCTGTGATTGCCAGCGTTGTGGGAAGTATTTACGGAGGAATCGCGGCATACTTTGGCGGAGCCGTGGATGATATCATGATGCGTATCGTGGAGGTGCTGTTAAGTATCCCGTACCTGATTATCGTCATCCTCATCTCCGTCATCACGGACAGCAAGAGCCTTGGGACCATGCTGGTAGCCCTGACGCTGACCGGCTGGTGCGGGATTGCAAGGCTGGTGCGGGGGCAGATGTTACAGCTCAAGTCCCAGGAGTATGTGCTTGCGGCAAATGCATTGGGGGTTGCGCCAATCAAGATTATTTTGAAGCATATGATACCGAATACCATCGGCATGATTATCGTAGCCATTACCTTTGACATCCCGGGATATATCTTTTCGGAGGCGTTCCTAAGCTATGTAGGGCTTGGAATCCAGCCGCCGTCCACCAGCTGGGGGGCGCTTGCGTCGGCGGCGCAGCAGAATTTCATGTTCTACCCGTACCAGCTTTTGTTCCCGGCGCTGATGATCGCCCTGACCATGTTGTCGTTCACCCTGCTTGGGGACGGGCTTAGGGATGCGCTGGACCCGAAATTACGTAAATAGGAGAGACGGATATGGAAAAAGAAAAAATATTAGAAGTTGACAACCTGAATGTTTCCTTCAATACATATGCCGGGGAGGTAAAGGCGGTAAGGGGCGTCAGTTTTGAGCTTGGCAAGGGGGAGACCCTTGCGTTCGTAGGGGAGTCGGGATGTGGGAAGACGGTGACGGCGAAGTCCATCCTGCGCCTGTTAAAGCCTCCGTTTGCGGTGATTAAGCCGGAGTCCAGGATTGTCTGTAACGGGAAGGACGTATTGAAGATGGGGGAGAAGGAGCTGTGCGAGTTCCGGGGGGATGAAGTGGGCATGATCTTCCAGGACCCTATGACCTCCTTAAACCCGACCATGACCGTTGGGAAACAGATCATGGAGAGCCTGATGATCCATAAGAAGCTCAACAAGAATGCGGCGAGGGAGGAAGCCATCAACATGCTGAAGATGGTAAATATCCCAAGTCCGGAGAAGCGGATTGACAACTATCCCCATGAGATGTCCGGGGGTATGCGCCAGAGGGTGATGATTGCCATTGCGCTTGCATGTAATCCCAACGTACTGATTGCGGACGAGCCGACTACGGCGCTGGATGTGACCATCCAGGCGCAGATCATGGACTTGATGATGGAGCTGAAGACGAAGATGAACACGGCGATCATCCTTGTAACCCATGACTTAGGGGTAGTGGCGAATTTTGCGGACCGCATCCAGGTGATGTACGCAGGCGAGGTGGTAGAGAGAGGGACGACGAAGGAGATCTTCAATGAAAGCAGGCATCCCTATACCTGGGCGCTGCTTCGTTCTGTGCCAAGGCTTGGGAGTGAGTCGAAGAAGGAACTGTATGCATTGGGCGGAACGCCGCCGGATCTTTTGCTGCCCCTGAACCATTGTCCGTTTGCAGACCGGTGTGAGTACTGTATGCCTATCTGTAAAGAGTGTAAGCCTAAGGAGACGGTGCTAAGCGACACCCATAAGGTGTCCTGCTGGCTGATGCATGAGAAGGCTCCTAAGGTAGAGTCGTTTTATGACAGGAGGGAGAAGTAATGGGCGAGTATATCGTAGAGGCGAAGAATCTGTGCAAATATTTTAAGGCAGGGAAGAACCAGACCCTAAAGGCAGTGGACGGCGTGAACATCCGGCTTGAGAAGGGGGAGACATTGGGGCTTGTAGGGGAGTCGGGCTGCGGGAAGACGACCTGCGGGCGTACGCTAGTGAAGCTCTATGACGCCACCAGCGGGACGGTATTGTTCGAGGGGAAGGACGTGTCGAAGCTCAAGGGGAAGGAGCTTTTGGGCTTCCGCAAAGACGCGCAGATTATCTTCCAGGACCCGTATGCATCCTTAGACCCGCGTATGACCATCGGTGAGATTATCACGGAGGGGATGAACGTGCATTTCCACCTGTCGGAGAAGGAGAAAGAGGAGAGGGTGAATGACCTGCTGCACAAGGTGGGGCTGAATGCGGAGTACGCGAACCGGTTTGCCCACGAGCTGTCCGGCGGGCAGAGGCAGCGGGTGGGGATCGCCCGCGCGCTTGCGGTGGAGCCTAAGTTCATCGTGTGCGACGAGCCGATTTCGGCGCTGGACGTGTCGATCCAGGCGCAGATTGTGAACCTGTTGATTCAGCTGCAGAGGGAGATGGGGCTGACGTACCTGTTCATCTCCCATGACCTGTCGATGGTGAAGCATATCTCGGACCGGGTGGGAGTGATGTACTTAGGCTCCATGGTGGAGCTGGCCAGCAACCATGTGCTGTATGACAAGCCCATTCATCCGTATACCCAGGCGCTGATTTCCGCGATTCCGGAGGCAGACCCGGACGAGGAGGAAGGGAAGGCAAGGGTCCACCTGGAAGGGGAGGTGCCAAGCCCCATCAACCCGCCGCCGGGATGCCGGTTCAAGGGGAGGTGCAAGTATGCGAGGGACATCTGCGACAAGGAGATGCCAGAGCTAAAGGAGGCAGAGCCGGGGCATTTCGTGGCCTGCCATATGTGCGGGAAGGAAGAGTGGTAGGAGATCTTCCCGGAGTGTATGTCACGGAAGTAAAGTGGCAGAACGCACAATAAAGCAAATGTGTTTTCAATCGTATGGAATATAAAACAGACGAAAGGGGTGTCGGAAATGATGTTTTCCGACACCCTCATTTTCAGAAAATCTTTATACAGTTTCAAGGGTTTATTCAAAATTTGAAGCCATCTTTTCCGTGGCATTCTCGTACCGTTTCGCCGCCGGCAGATAGTTCTCAGACAAAATATCATTTTCAATGATCAAATTAATTCTTGTTTGTTCATCCTTGATAGATTTGATGTCATTTTCCATCGGCTTTAATCTTGCGTTCAACTTTGTATCCAGCAATTGAGAGATTGCTAATAAATCTTCATTCGTCAGTGCCATCTGATCACCCCTTCTGTAAATGCAGCGTTGTCCTGATAAGACGTATTATACCACCCACGGGATTGAAAGTCTATTTATTTTTCCAGCATCCAGACCCGCATATCCCCATTACTGCGGTTGCCCCAGGCAAAATAAGGAACCGCCGTCAGTGTCACAGCTTCGGCATTCGGACGTTCTTCAAAGTACAATTCCCCTGAGCCATGCATCCGCACCCCATCTAATTTCAGAAGGGGCATCCCCTTTAAAAGCCCTTCTTCACACACTTCTGTGCGGATAGCCGCATCCGCAGGAATACGCAGAGCAGATAATTCGCTTCCATTGTCTATACTCTCAAAACAATAAACAAAAGGCCCGCGCATCAGACACACGCATCCGGCATTTGCCCGGACTGCCGTATTGGCGTAGATTCGCCGGACTGGAAGGTCGAAGGCCAGGCGAACCTTATCGCCGGTTTCCCATGTCCTGCTCAGGTAAAAATATCCGTTTTTCATCCCGCCATCCACATTCATTTCCCTGCCGTTCAGCGTAATCCTTACATTTTTCGCATAAGCAGGAATCCGGATTGCAAATGCAAATGTTTCCTTTCCCTCCCTTGGGGCAATCTGATACGTCACATCCCCTTCGTAGGGAAACATGCTTTTTACCGTTACCGTACCATGGCCAAGAGATGCCTCCCCGCCCAAATAGAGATGGGAGTAAACGGTATCGGCATCTTCGCCCCATCCATAACCGCCAAGAGACATGAGAAGCCGCACCACGTTCGGAGGGCAACAGGCGCAGGCGTACCATTCTGGCCTTGGAACCACAACATGCCGGTATCCGTAAAGTTTTCCGGAAACGCCTTGGTTCACCTCCAGGGGATTCACATAGAAGAAACGTTTCCCGTCCATCTGCATTCCGCTGATAATCCCATTATACAGCGCACGTTCCATCACATCCGCATATACCGCATCCGGCTCCATCTCCAGCATTTCCGGCGCCATCGACGGCGCGGTTTCCGGCGTCACCGGCGCGGCGGAGAGCACCCGGGGCCTGGTGGACGACATGGCGGGCATTACCGCCGACATGGACACCAACCAGGAGATTGTCGGGGAGCTGAAAAGACAGATGGAGATGTTCGCGAATCTGTAAGACACGCCCAATAGCTTCTATAGCAATCTTCTAAATTACCAACAGTGATTTTGTAGGGGCGGGTAATACCCGCCCGTCCGGAAGGGCTGTGCCGCGTCACCTTGCGGGCGGATGATATCCGCCCCTACTGAGTGTTACGCATTTTGACGATTGCTATAAGTTTGGAAGTTGGCGGACAGGAGGAGACAGCTGTGAGAATGCCCTGGAACCGGGAGAACGTCCGCATCCTCCCCGCAAAGATCGACCTGAGCCAGCAGCCCTGGTGCCGGGATGCCCTGCTGCTCCATGTCCGTGGGGCCGGCGTCCTGCGCTGGGAGCGGCGGCTCCTGCCAGCCAGGGCCGACTCCTATGAAACACCCCTCTGCCTTACCCTGCGGGGAAAACCGCTTCTGTCCTGGCTCGCCGCGGTATACGAAACCAGTGAAAGCTGGCTCTGCACCGGCTGGGGCCTGGATACAGCGGAATGCCCGGAGCTGGACGCCCTGCGGGAAACCCTCAACGGCGGCTTTGCCCGTCTGGAGGACGCCGTCCCCGCCCTGTCACCCCTGCTGG
>OFFJ01002980.1_pt1 | contig 10255 bp, 6 predicted proteins | sample 1521261 | NCBI WGS metagenome assembly OFFJ01 (sample SAMEA3504122, study PRJEB24116) | mouse gut metagenome | biome: mouse gut; feature: mouse-associated habitat; material: faeces | place: Denmark | collected 2011 | reverse complement strand
TTTAAGCGAGATGTGGCGGGATGATACCCCACTGACGGCACAGGACATTCTGGAACTGGATGCTTACTGCAGGAAACTGCAGATTGAGTTGATCCCAAATATTTCCTGCTTTGGGCATTTGTATAAGCTGCTGCGCACGAAAACATATGAGCATCTGTGCGAACTGCCGGGAGCAGGCGGGCAGCCGTTCGGATTTGTGGACAGGATGATGCATCATACAATCGATGTGACGAATGAAGAGAGTCTGACGTTGATCAAGGGTTTGATCGAGGAGTTTATGCCGCTTTTTACATCGGTGCATTTTAATATTGGGGCGGACGAAACTTTTGATCTGGGAAAAGGGAGAAGCCTTGCGGAAGCGGAGCGGGTCGGCGTGAAGCGGCTGTATATTGATCATGTAAGAAAACTGTGCGGGTTTTTGGTGGAGAAAGGAAAGATTCCCATGTTCTGGGGAGACATTGTCTGTGATTTCCCGGAGGTTATCAAAGAGCTGCCGAAGCAGACGATCTGTTTAAACTGGGGCTATGACAGGGAGCAGAGCGACGAGTCTACGAAGAAGCTGGCAAAAGCCGGGGCGGTGCAGTACAGCTGTCCGGGGGTCAGCGGCTGGAACCAGTTCGTGAACCGGCTGGACGTGGCATATGAGAATATCAAACGGATGTGCACTTACGCGAGACAGTATCACACGGAAGGGGTGTTGACCACGGACTGGGGCGATTACGGGCATATCAATCATCCGGATCTGGGGATTCCGGGCCGGATCTATGGGGCTGCTTTTTCATGGAATGGAAAGATTCCGTCGTTTGAGGAGATGAACCGGCGGATATCGCAGGTGGAATTCGGAGACCGGTCCGGAGAGCTTGTATCGGTGATGGCGAAAATCGCGGACAGTCAGGTGTTTGACTGGTGGAAGGCGGTATATTACAAGGAACGGGGCGTGGATGCCCTGTCAGAGAAAGAACTGGCAGCAGTGGCTGACGGAATGGCAGGTGTAGATGCTGCGCTGCGGAAACTGATGGATATCGAGGAGCAGATCAGGCGGATGATGGCGGTGCTGCCGGCGCGGACCAACGAGATGCTGCACGCCTGTCTGGTGGCAGTCCGGGGTGCGGAGCTGTTCCAGAAGATCGGAGCGGTAATTGCGGCCGGGGTGCAACACAGGGAAACGGCTGCGACAGCAGATGGTGTACAGCTGGCGGCGGAGCTGGAAGAATGGTTTATGTTCTATAAGGAAGTCTGGAGAAGCGTCAGCAGGGAGTCAGAGCTGTACCGGATCGAGGAGGTTGTGTTCTGGTATGCGGATCTGCTGCGGGGGAGTGTATAAGCTGACTTGCATTTTCAGCCGGCATGTGATATAGTGTATGAAATTTGCAAAAACCAGATTTACCTTCAGTGAACAAAGGCGTGTATTCCTTTGTTCACTGAGAGTAAACAGTCATAAAATTCTTTGACTTTCATACAGTAGAAACTGAGCAGGCCGGGGCTTTACGCCCGGGAGCCGGGTCGTGTCAGACGACAGTAGATTAGGACATCTGCGGGACAGTAGTTACCATTGCTGCGTACGCGGGTGTTCTTCTTATTTGCGGAAAGTTCTTTTCCGTATTATTTCCCGCAGAAACAGACAGAGAATATTGCCGGCAGAAAATATTGCAGAGAGCATGAAAAAGGAGAGTACACTTATATGGCGACAGTAGAGCAGCAGAAAACAGAAGCGGTACAGGACTATGAGAAAACAGCCATGCGGGTTTCCATGGTCAGTATTGTGGCGAACGTTATCCTTACGATATGTAAGCTTCTTGCCGGTATCCTTGCCCATTCGGGGGCCATGATATCGGACGCGATCCACTCGGCGTCCGATGTGTTCAGTACGTTTGTGGTGATTATCGGCGTCAGGATCTCGGGCAGGGCGTCTGACAAAGACCATCCTTACGGGCATGAGAGGATGGAATGTGTGGCGGCGATCGTACTGGCGACGATTCTGGCTGTTACCGGTCTGGGAATCGGCGGTAGTGCGGTCGGTACGATCGCAGGCGGGGACTATACGCGGCTTGCAGTGCCCGGCAGACTGGCATTGGTGGCAGCTGTTTTATCGATTGTGGTAAAAGAGGGGATGTACCAGTATACGAGAGTGCACGCCCGGCGGATCGATTCGGGGGCGCTGATGGCAGACGCATGGCATCACCGCTCCGATGCGTTATCTTCCATCGGGGCACTGATCGGCATCGCGGGTTCCAGACTGGGATTTCCGGTTGCGGATCCGATTGCCAGTGTGGTGATCTGCTTCTTTATCGAGAAGGCAGCTTATGAAATCTTCAGGGATGCGGTGAACAAGATGGTGGATAAGGCATGTGAGGACGAGGTGGAGATGGAATTCATGCAGTGTGCGAAGGGGCAGGACGGAGTACTGGGGGTTGACCTGCTGCATACACGCGTGTTTGGCAACAAAATATATGTGGACATCGAGATCAGAGTGGACGGTGACAAGTCGCTGCGGGAAGCGCACGGGATCGCCGAACGTGTGCATGATGCGATAGAGAAAAGGTTTCCCAAAGTAAAGCATATTATGGTGCATGTAAATCCGGGAGAAGTGCGTGCACTTTAAAGTTGCAGCAGTTCGGGCATGAGAGAAAAAGACGGGTTGCTTAACCAGAGGTTTACAGCTATAATCGAAATGGAGGAAGTTACAGAGCCAAATTTGAAATCCGGCTCGCAGCCTTTGCAAAAAACTGCTTCGAAATGGAGGGAAAGATGAAAGAGTACAAAAGAGACAGAAAAAGCAGGGGAAAAGAAATCGTGTTGACAGCAGTGACGGGGATACTACTGGCCGTCTGCTGTGTGTTTTTATGTCCGTATATGACATTGTGCGCCAAAGCGGCAGGGCGTCCTGTGGCGATCAGCTCCTGTACGATCGCAGGCGGCGATGTGGTATGCCAGATCAGCGCGGGCAGCGTGCCTTCCAGTGACGACGGTCTTTATTATATTTATGCGGATGAAGTCTGGCAGGATGGTACAACCGGAAAGATTGTGGCAAGTGTAGGAGCGGGCAGTTCGGTGACGGCTGCTTTCCCGCTGCAGTATAATACTGCGGACTCCAACTTGAGCCGTAAGTTTCTTGTGGCGGTAAAACGGGGCGGACAGATGGTTCAGGTCAGTGACGAGCACTATATTACCAACCCGGAAGCCATAGCCGCCTACACTTCTCCGAGAAGAGATGCCGGTATCAAGGGGATCCTGCCGGATCTGACGAAGGCATCCAACGGAGAACTGCAGGAGCTTGGGATCAAACAGGTAGTTTATAACATGTATGTGGACGATATCTGTTCCGATGCGTCCGTGCCGGGGGCAGTTCCCTTTGATTATAACGGCCGCACATGGTACTTTAACGGCGATATGGTGGGTAAATTTGATTCCATGATCCGCAGCTTTAACAGTTATGGACTGCAGGTGACGATGGTGATCTTAAATGGCGGAAGAGGGGCTTATTCCCAGGATCTGGTTCATCCGACGGCAAGGGGCGGAGACTGCCCGGGATATGCATTGAATGTGGCGGATGCTTCCGGCACGGATCATTTGAAAGCAATCGGCGCTTTTCTGGGTCAGCGGTATTCCGGTAAGTTTGACCATGGCCAGGTGGACAACTGGATTCTGGGGAATGAAGTGAATGCCCGGACTTCCTGGTGGTACAGCAGTTCTGCTTCGCTGGATTTTAACGTGAATATTTATGTTAAGGCTTTCCGCATTATTTATAACGAACTTAAGAGTGCAAACGCTAATGTGAATGTCTATAATTCCATTGACCAGGAGTGGAACAGGAAGTCTAATCCGGGCAGCTTCCTGGCCAGGGAATATCTGGATCAGTTTAATTACTATATCAACAGGGAAGGGAATATCGACTGGGGACTTTCTTATCATCCCTATAATTCCCCGCTGTATGATCCTTATGCGTGGAATGGCCCGGCAGTGTGGGTCAAAAAGGATAATCTGTCAACACCGTATATTACCATGCAGAATATTGATATCCTGATCGACTATATGCACAGAGCGCAGTTCCTGAATCCGGCCGGTCAGGTGAGAAGCATCTCCCTGGCGGAGATCGGATATACGTCAAGTTTTGGTGATGCGTCACAGGAAGCATCCATCGCCTACGGATATCTGAAAGCGGCGTCCCTTCCGGATGTGGATGCGTTCATGCTGTTTCGGCAGACCGATGATGCGCACGAGATGGAGAGCAATCTTGCACTGGGACTGTATGATTTAAACGGGAATAAGAAACCGGGTTATGAGATTTACAAAAATCTGGGAACGCCTGGTGAGGGGGCGGCGAAGGCAAGGGCTTCGGAAATCATCGGCATGGATATCGACCAGATGATCAGCCAGAACATCGTATGGACAAGAGGCGGCGACGGAGTCGTGCAATAACAGGGCCGGATTTGATAAGTAAATAACGGTAGTGTGTAACTGATAGCCATAATTCTTCATACTCTAAAGCATATGGAACAATGCGCAGCATTTTGCCCATTGTTTACGGCGAAAAGGAGAGTGAAGTTTTATGGCTATCGGTTATTTGACCATGCAGGCGAGAACTGCGCATGATGCCGTTCCGCTGCAGGGGGTACGGATTACTGTGCTGGACGATGAACAGAATCGTGTCTATGAGCTGAGCACAGACGAAAACGGGGAGACGGGAAGAGTCCCTTTGGAGACGGTGGACAAGAGGTTTTCCCTGAATCCGGAATTTACGGGAACGCCTTTTGTCAGTTACAATGTGCTGGCGCAGGCGGAAGGATTTAATTCTGTCTATGTATCGAACATACCGGTCTATGACGGGGAGTCGGCGGTGCTGCCGCTTATGCTCGTACCGATGCAGGGGCAGCAGGGACGCGATGTGCAGATGCAGATTCCGGTGGGGGCCCCGGCGGTGAGTATGACGGGAGAGCGCAGTCAGGAGGGTGCACCAGAAGGAGATTCAACCTATGTGCTGCGGCAGGTAGTGATCCCGAATCCGATCACGGTTCACCTGGGAACTCCGGCCTCCTCTGCATCGAATGTGCAGGTATCCTTTCCCGATTATGTGAAAAATGTTGCCAGCAGTGAAATCTACCCCACCTGGCCGGAGGCGGCTCTGCGGGCGAATATCTACGCGATTATTACCTTTGCACTGAACAGGATCTATACGGAATGGTATAGAAGCAAGGGCTATAATTTCGATATCACGAACAGCACGGCCTACGATCAGGCTTTTGTGTATGGACGGCCCATTTATGGCTCTATCAGCAGGATTGTGGATCAGATCTTTAACGAGTATGTCCGCAGAAAAGGGCAGAACGCGCCTTATTTTACTTCTTTCTGTAACGGTACTACGTCTACCTGTCAGGGGTTATCTCAGTGGGGGACGGTGACGCTGGCTGAACAGGGGCGGACGCCCATCAGTATCCTGCGTGCCTATTATCCCGACGATATCGAGATTGCCGAGACGAATATTATGACCAATATGCTGTCATCCTATCCGGGGACGCCTCTGCGGGCTGGCAGCAGGGGGCTGGATGTGCAGACGATTCAGACTTATCTGAACAGAATCCGCCGGAATTATCCGGCCATTCCGGCGATCACTGATGAACCGGGTGTTTTCGGCGAGAGCACACGGGCGGCAGTCACCCGGTTCCAGAGCATTTTCAATCTGACAAGCGACGGCATTGTGGGCAAATCCACTTGGTATAAGATCTCGACATTGTATACGGCAGTGACCAGACTGGCGGAGCTGGACAGCGAAGGTAATACGCTGGGAATCGGGACGGTTCCACCGTCGGCTGTGCTCAGGCAGGGTTCTGCCGGGCAGGATGTGATCACACTGCAGTATCTGCTGGACATTATCTCCGAGTACTATCCGGGGATTCCGGCTCCTGCGCAGGACGGTATCTTCGGCAGCGGTACGAAACAGGCTGTAGTTGCTTTTCAGCAGAGAATGGGGCTTGTGCCGGACGGTATTGTAGGACGCGACACATGGAATGCCCTGTATGCGGCCTGGCGGGGCATCAATCAGAATGTGCCGCAGCCGGGACCGGCTCCATCTCCGGATCCGGGCAATGTGATCACTTATACGGTGCGGTCCGGGGATACGCTGTGGCTGTTGGCGAACCGGTACGGCACGACGGTGGACGCCATCAAGAGGCTGAACGGCTTAAGCAGCGATAACCTCAGTATCGGCCAGGTGCTGCGGATCCCGGTGTAGCGGCCGCTGGCATAGCGCATTTTGTCAGCGCGGATTCTGGTGTGCCGGCACATTTGGCAGGGATTCGGTTTTTGTGACAAAGTGGCTCGAAGGATTCTCCGGGCCATTTTGTTGTCTATGTCATGAGAAATTGTGCGCTGTGATGCACGGTCAATTGAAAGCCTGGTAAGGCAGAATATTTTTCTTGACAAATAATTAAATAAGTGTTTAAATGTTCATATAATAAAAACAAAAAGAACGGCAGCCGGAAAGAAGCATTTTTAAGTCTCTTTCCATAGCGCTGTTATAACAGGGAGGTAGACCATGACAAAGAAACAAAAGAAGGTATTGATACGGATCATCCTGGCGGCGGTTTTGACAGCGGCTTTTTGTCTTCTGCCGGTGGAGATTCCTTATGTGAGGCTGATGTTGTTCCTGATTCCGTATCTGATCATTGGATATGATATTTTGAAGAAAGCGGTTCTGGGGATTGTGCATGGGGAAGTATTCGACGAGAATTTTCTGATGGCGGTGGCCACGGTGGGTGCGATCGCGCTGGGGGAGTATGTGGAAGGCACGGCGGTAATGCTTTTCTACCAGATCGGAGAGCTGTTCCAGAGCTATGCCGTGGGAAAGAGCCGCAAAAATATTACGGCCTTGATGGATATCCGTCCGGATTATGCGAATGTAGAAAAGGATGGAGAACTCGTAAGGGTAGATCCGGACGAAGTGGAGGTTGGTACGGTTATCATTGTTCAGCCAGGAGAAAAAGTACCGATCGATGGTGTGATCATAGAAGGAAGCTCTACATTAAATACGAGCGCACTGACCGGAGAGAGTATGCCGCGAGAGGCTTTGGCGGGAAATGAAGTCATCAGCGGATGTATCAATATGACAGGTGTGCTTAAGATAGAGACGACAAAGGAATTTGGAGAATCTACTGTTTCCAAGATTTTGGAACTAGTGGAGAATTCCAGCTCCAGAAAATCCAAATCTGAAGACTTTATTTCCAAATTTGCAAAATACTATACGCCGGCGGTTTGCTACAGTGCGTTGGCATTGGCGGTACTTCCGCCGTTGGTACGGATGCTTGCGATGGGCCTTGCGCCGCAGTGGGGAGATTGGATCTACCGTGCGCTTACCTTCCTTGTAATTAGCTGCCCATGTGCGCTTGTGATTAGCATTCCGCTTAGCTTCTTTGCCGGAATCGGCGGAGCTAGCAAAGAGGGCGTGTTGGTGAAAGGCTCCAATTATTTGGAGACATTGTCTAAGACCAAGTGTGTGGTATTTGATAAAACCGGAACGCTGACGCAAGGTGTATTCGAGGTAAATGCAGTACATCACAATCAGATAGAAAAAGATAAGTTAATCGAGTATGCGGCATTGGCAGAAAGCGCTTCTTCCCATCCGATTAGCAAAAGCCTGAAAAATGCATACGGGAAAGAAATTGACCGTTTGCGGGTGAGAGAGATTCAGGAGATCAGCGGCAATGGTGTAATTGCAATCGTAGATGGGAAAGAAATTGCGGCGGGTAATGATAAATTAATGAAACGTCTGAATGTGGCGTATAAGAACTGCCATCTGATCGGAACGGTGATCCATGTTGCGATTGATGGGGAATATGCAGGGCATATTATTATTTCGGATGTTGTAAAACCGACTGCGAAACAGGCAATTCATGCAATCAAAAAAGCGGGCGTAGAAAGAACAGTGATGCTGACCGGGGATGCGAAGGCTGTTGCCGGACAGGTAGCGGATGAACTTGGCATGGATGAGGTGTATGGAGAGCTCCTTCCGGGAGATAAGGTCGAGAAAGTGGAAGAACTGTTTGAGAAAAGAGACGGATATGGAAAACTTGCATTTGTCGGTGACGGCATTAATGATGCGCCGGTACTTGGAAGGGCAGATATCGGGATTGCCATGGGCGCAATGGGTTCTGATGCGGCAATCGAGGCGGCTGATGTGGTGCTGATGGATGACGATCCAATGAAGATTGCGAAGGCGATCAAGATTTCAAGAAAATGTATTCGCATCGTATACCAGAACATTGCGTTTGCGCTTGGCGTAAAGGGAATCTGCCTTGTGCTTGGAGCGGTTGGCATCGCCAATATGTGGCTTGCGATTTTCGCGGATGTTGGCGTTATGATCATCGCGATTTTAAATGCAATTCGCGCGTTGTTTGTGAAAAATTTGTAAGAGTGAATAATCCAGAATGTATATTAGAGAAGGTTTGCCAAAGCGTTGGGGAACCTTCTCTTGGCATTTGCGCAAAGAGGAAGAGAAAGTTATAGCAATACAGAGATGCTTTTTTACAGGTTCTATGTTATAGTTAGGGTTGAAATTACGAAGGAAGAGAGTTTTGAATTGTGAGCAGAAGTACAACATATGTAAAAGGACTGATATTTGCCCTGCTTGCGGGTATCTTTTGGGGGATTACCGGACCTTTAGGGGAGTATTTATTTGAAAACAAAGGGATTGTGCCGGAATGGCTGGTGCCATATCGTATGCTGGTGACAGGTGGGGTGATGCTGTCGGCGCTTTACATGCAAAAGAAGGGTAGCATATTCGATGTCTGGAAATCGAGAAAAGATGCTATTCAGATGATTGTCTATGGAATCGCCGGAATGCTGACAGTACAGTATAGTTTTTTTGCTGCGGTGCAGGCATCAAATGGCGGTACGGCAACGGTGCTGCAGTATACGAACCCAGTGATGATTGTTTTATATTATACCGTGTTTAAACGAATCCGCCCAACAAGACGGGAAGCCCTGTCGGTGTTTATGGTTTTGGCGGGAATTTTCCTGCTTTCGACCAATGGAAATATACATACGCTAGTGATTACCCCGCTGGGGCTTACGATGGGACTTTTATGTGGATTTTTCAGCTGCCTGTATGCAATGCTTCCGAAAAACCTTCTGATAAAATACGATTCCACAGTGGTATGCGGCTGGGGGATGCTCCTTGGAGGGGTTGTGCTTGCCGTGTGGAAACAGCCGTGGAGATTAGGCGTCCAGGCGGATATGGAAGTGTGGGGATTATTCGCGGTGCTGATTGTACTGGGAACGATTATTCCATTTACGATGTCGCTAAGTGCAATACCGGTTATCGGGGCTATGTATGCAAATGTACTGGGAAGCATTGAGCCGGTGGTCGCGTCGCTTTTGACATTTTTCATCCTCGGTACAACATTTGGAGCTTTTGAAATACTAGGGTTTGTATTGATTATTGCAACTATTTTAATATTAACGTTACAAAAACAAGGTGAAGGAGAAATAGAATAATATGAAATATAAGCAGATTATCTTTGATATTGACGGGACACTAATCGATACGGAAGATGCAGTCATGCGATCTATGCAGGATACGATTCTTGAAATGACCGGGAAATTTTACGAAATAAAAGATCTTGCATTTGCCTTTGGCATTACCGGGGAGGATGCGCTGGAACAGCTAGGGCTTACACCAGTGGATACGATCGTGAAGCGATGGGAGGACAGGCTTCAGCATTATAAAGAGCGTATGGTTGTGTTCGAAGGGATGGAAGAAGTGCTAAAGGAGCTGATTGCCAGAGGATATGAGCTTGGCGTAGTGACTTCGAAAAACGGAAAGGAATGCGAGGAAGATTTCTTTACTTATCCAATCAGCAAATATTTTAAAACGGTTGTCTGCGCTGATGATACAAAGGAACATAAGCCGAATCCGGAGCCGCTTTTGAAATATATGGAGCTTACCGGGTGTAAGGCAGAAGAGCTTATCTATATCGGAGACAGTGAGTACGATATGAAGTGCGCAAGAGGTGCCGGAATGGATCATGCACTTGCAAAATGGGGTGCGAAAAAAGATAGAGAAGCGACATATATACTGGAAAAGGCAGAAGAGATACTGGAGGTAGTGTAGGCAGCGCCTGGCGTGTGGGCAATATATAAGAGGAGATAATCTCTTTTTCCAACGCCCGGGCTATTTTTGTGTCAAAAATAGGTTTTTTGCCCAGCGCGTGGGCAAGTCAAGGGAGGAAAATAAGAGTTTTGCCCAGAGCGTGGGCAAGTC
>OFFJ01002976.1_pt1 | contig 10271 bp, 8 predicted proteins | sample 1521261 | NCBI WGS metagenome assembly OFFJ01 (sample SAMEA3504122, study PRJEB24116) | mouse gut metagenome | biome: mouse gut; feature: mouse-associated habitat; material: faeces | place: Denmark | collected 2011 | reverse complement strand
GCGTTGACCCCGTCCTGGGAGAAGGGGCGCTGGGCCGCCGTGCCCTTGGGGAAGACGGTGTCCATGTGGCCCACAAACATCACATCGTAGTGCTCCGCGGGCCGGTTGCTGATCTCCAGCAGGCTGCCGGTCTCGGGGCCCAGGTCGTGGCGCTGGATGTGCCAGCCCAGCTCCCGATACCAGGTCTCCAGCTGGTCCGCTACCCGGTTGATGCCCGCGGGGTCATAGGAGCCGCTGTCAATGTTGACCAGGGCCGCCAGCTGTGCCAAATATTCCTCGCGATCTACCGTCAAAATAATCGACCTCCCTTTTCCGGCTGTTCAGCCCAGCATGAGTTTGATGATCTCCTTATCGGTCTCCCGCATTCCCTCCCGGGCCAGGCGGCCGACGTTGGTGATGGTGTTCTCCACCCCCTTGGAGACAATGCCGTCCCCGCCCCAGAACTGCTGGCCGGCCTTGTACATCTGGTAGCCCAGGATGCCGGCGTCCACCGCGGCGGCGATCTTGGCCGCGCAGGAGGGCTTTGCCCCGTCGCAGATCATGCCGGAGATGGTGGCCAGGGCGTTGACCAGGGTGTGGGCCACGGTCTCGAAGTCTCCGCCCTGGAGCCAGGCGATGGCGGCGCCGGCGCCGCCGCTGCTGCGGTAGTGCTTATGCAGCTCGCGCGCATCGGCCGAGAAGTCGATCGCGTCGACCGCCAGCGCCGTATGCAGCTCGCGCGGTCTGCCCGAGGCGTCGACTCTGTCCCAGTCGTATATGCGGTAGGTAATGTCCGATGTCTGTTGTATCTCTATTACCTCGATGCCTGCACCCAGTGCGTGGACGACGCCCGCCGGGATGAAGAATATGTCGCCGGGGCTTACTTCGATGCGGTTGAGCAGCTCGGGCAGCGTCGACTTGGCTACGGCTTCGATATACTCCTCGCGCGTGATTTCGGGATTCTTGAAGCCGACGTACAATGCCGCGCCGGGCTTGCAGTCGACCACATACCACATCTCGGTTTTGCCCGCAGAGTCGTGCCGCTCGGCGGCCAGAGTGTCGTCGGGGTGCACCTGCACCGATAATACGTCGTTGCAGTCGAGATATTTGACCAGCAGCGGAAATCCTATTCCGTACCTTTCGAATATCTTCTCGCCTACCAGATCGCCCATGTATACCTCTACGATCTCGTTCAGATCGTTGCCTTTCAGAAATCCGTTGGCCACCACCGACACGTCGCCGCTGACCGAGGAGAGCTCCCAGCTCTCGCCGTAGAGCTTGTCGGGCGAGAGTCTCGCCCCCGAACCCGCTTTCATCGCGGCTATGGCATGGCCGCCCCAGATGCGCTCTTTGACGCGCGGACGGAATTTTATAGGATAGAGCATCGTGCGGATGTTTTATGAACGTTATTCGAACATAGCCTCGACGGCCGCTATGACCTGCTCGGCATCGGGTGCGAGCGGGAATACGCGGTCGGGTTTGAGGTAGTGGAGCTCCTTGCCGCGGAACATAAGCTCCTCGCCGGCGCCCGTTATGTTGAGCATGATACATGCCGAGGGATCTATTCTGCCTTCGTCCTTCATCTTGATGAGCGAGGCCAGAGCGACGGCCGGAGCCGAGTATATGTCGATGCCCTCGGTTTCGAGGAAGATCTTCTTGGCGCGGCGCGCCTGTGCGTTGGTGGCGACCATGATATCTCCGCCCGAGGCTTTGAGCGCGTCGTACAGACCGCCCGCCAGCGAGTAGGGCGGCTTGCGGTTGGAGAGCACCTTGGCGTCGATGCGCTCGGCGTCGCGCCGGGCCTTGGCCGCGCCGTAAGGCAGCATCTCGCGCGAGTCTACGCGCCATGCGTCGTACATCGGAACGAACGGCGCATTCTGCGATACGATGAGCTTCATGGTATTGTCGCCGAAGCGGCCGTCCTCGATAAGGCGCATATTGGCCTCCCATGCGGCTATGGCGCCGGTGCCGCTGCCGACGGCCTGAAAATAGTAGTCGGGGATGCGTCCTATGGCCGTCGCGGCCGAGAGTACGGTGGTTGCCATGCCGTCGCGGCGAGCGACGTTCTTGGCGCCGCCCTCGGCGTAGAACATAGGCGATTTGAGAGCTATATTGCTGAGGTTTATGGCGTCGAAGTAGTCGCCTCCCTTTTCGCATGCGATGAGCTTGACGCAGGGATTGAGCGGCTTTTCGAACCAGAGCGCCGACAGATTGTCGTAGGGCACCGCCAGCAGCAGGCGTATGTTGTTCTCGGAGCATACCTTGGCGAAGGCGCGTGCCGTATTGCCGGCCGAGGCTACGACCAGCACCTTGTCGGCGTGACGCTCGTCGATGCGGGCGCATACGCTGTATGCCTCGGTCTCCTTGAACGAGCAGGTGGTCATCGTCGCACCTCGCGAGGGGCAGTAGCCGCTGAGCGTTATATATAGGTTTTCGAGCCCGAGCCTTGCCGCCAGAGCCTCGCTCTTGTATGTAACGGGCGCGGCCGATCCTTCGAGCATGCGTCTTACGGGCAGCCAGTCGGCGAATTTGTAGAGGCCGTAGTCGTCGGACTTGACTTCGATCTGTCTTTTCTGGTAAACGGTGCGCACGAGCGACGGCTCCTTGCACTGCGGATCGTCGAGCATCCAGCCTTCGTCGGCGAACTCGCGGTCGGTCTTCACGCACTTCAATTTATATTGCGTCGGGTCGATCATATTCATAGCGGATTTGTACGTTATTCGGTTTCGCACGCAAATTTAGTATAAAATTCATGCGCGGGCAATAAGTATTATTACCTATTGCGGATAAAAACAGAGCGAAAATTGCATGTCGGTTAAAAAATATATAGTATCTTTGTTACGATAAATTTCCGGCGATATGTCTCTCGAACGTATACTTACGGTCATACTGCTTACGCTGTCGACGATAGGGGCGACGGCGCAGGACGACGACTGGGCGCAGTTCGGACGTTATGCCGAGGCCAATGCCGCTGCGCAGAGCGGTGCGCGGGCAGTCTTTATGGGCGACTCGATAACCGACATCTGGGCGCAGCAGGATCCCGATTTCTTTACGCTGAACGATTTCGTCGGACGCGGTATAAGCGGCCAGACCACCAGTCAGATGCTTGTGCGCTTCCGCCGCGACGTGATCGACCTGCGGCCGCAGGTCGTCGTCATCATGGCCGGCACCAACGACATAGCCCGCAACGGCGGATACATATCACCCGAAAATACGCTGGGCAACCTCATATCGATGTGCGAGCTGGCGCGTGCCAACGGCATAGCGGTCATACTGTGCTCGATACCGCCCGCGAGCCGCTTCTGGTGGCGCGAGGGGATCGAACCGGCGGCGAAGGTCGTCGAACTGAATGCCATGATACGCGACTATGCCGGGCGCAACTCGATACCTTATCTGGACTACCACAGCCGTCTTGTAGGCGAGGACGGCGGCATCCCGCCCCGGTGGAGCGAGGATACCTGCCACCCGAACGCGGAGTGTTACCGCACGGTAATGGAGCCTATGGTACTGGATGCCGTATACGGACTGCAAAAGAGAATTGACGAATCAAAATAAAATTTATTAAAGATGAAAAGATTTTTCATGCGACTTACGATTGTCGCTATGGCAGTGACCGCAATGGCGGCCTGCTCTAAGAAGAACGGTTATGCCGTCAGCAGCTATCTGAACGCAATACCCGAGGATGCGATGCTTGTGCAGTATGTCGACGGCTACGGCATTTTGCAGAAGAGCGGCCTGTTGCAGGACTTCGCTCCGCTGCGCGATGTGGGTGCGGCACAGGTTGCGGGCATGCTCGAAGAGGAAGACGCATCGTACGTCAAGGGGATAATGGGCGACTTCGACCGCATGGGTATCGCCACATCGAAGCCTATGTATGCCGCCGTGACGATGCTGTCGGAGGAGGAGGTCTCGGTGGTCCTGCTGGCCGAGGTGCTCGACAGAGCCGAAGTAGACCGTCTGGTGGAGTTCGTCCGTAAGAACGGTGTCGAGATCGCTACGGAGAACGTCGACGACTGCACGCTCATGGTCGTCGAGCGCGACGAGGAATTTATGGTGGGCTACAACGAGTCGACGCTGGCCATAGTATCGGGCGAAGGCATCGATATCCGCGCCGACCTGCTCGATGTATTGAAGTCTGCACGCACGCCACGCAAGACGGCACTGCCCGACTTCTCGGGCAAGGATATGGCTACGTATCTCGATCTCGACGAGTGCATCGCCCTTGCAAGCCGCATCGACGAGTCGGACGAAGATATGGCGGAGCTCTATGCCCGAATGTTGGATGAGGAGGCCAGCCTCGTGTTAGGCCTTACCTTCGAGACCGGCCGCATTGCCGTAACGGCAGCGGTGGAGGGCATCAAGGAGGAGTTCCTTGCGAAGTACGAAAATACCGGTGTGGTCAGCAACGAGTATCTTAAATATCTGCCCCGCGACGTATATGCCGTCATGGGTTCCAACATGAACGGCAAACTCGTATTCGATTCGATTATGGAGATGCCCGAGATCAAGAAGAACATCGATCAGATCAAGCAGTATGTCGGCGAGCAGATGTGGGACATGGGCATGGAGATCGCCAAGAACGGTTTCTACTCGCTCAACGGCGACTTCATGGCGGCGCTTACATCTGTTTCGCAGAACCCCGAGCAGGTCGACGTCAAGGTTGCGGCATTCTCGACCGTCGACAACGACTATATCCTATCGACTCTTATGACCTATTTGCCCGCAGGCATGTATACGCAGCTGGGCGACAAGCAGTATCTGGCCGATGTCGACGGCATGTCGATATGGTTCGGTCAGCAGGATCGTATGCTCTACGCGTCCAACATTTCGGCACCGGCCGTGATGCCAGTGTCGGCTCAGTCGGCCGCATGGACTGCGGATGTCGAGGGTGCGCGTTCGTACATGGCGGTCAATCTGCGTGCGCTGTTCGGCGATCCCTACGTAGCGGCACAGATGCAGCGCGAGGTTTACAGCGACCGTCAGGCCGGAGCAATGGCGCGTGAGATCGTCGGTCTGTTGGATTATGCATTCGCCTGCGACCGCAATATGACCAGCGGGGATTTGGATATCATCTTCGTCAACCGTGACGTCAATTCGCTCAAACAGATCGTCGACGTCGCCAAGCCCGCACTTATGGGCAATCTCGGCGGATTATTCCTCTAACTGTCCGGCTGTGAAGTTAATTACACTCGATAGTGTCGTTCCGGAGATCTTCGCCAAGCGCAAAGATCTCCGGTCCGATATTTGGCTCGCGCCCGTGACATTCGAGCGCGGTAAGAGATATCTGGTCGAGGCCGCGTCGGGTAGCGGCAAGTCGTCGCTGTGCAGCTTCCTCTACGGCCAGAGGGGCGACTATCGCGGCCGCATATCGTTCGACGGCGACGATATCTCGCGCTTCGGCCGCGGCCGCTGGTGCGACGTGCGTCGCCGTGAGCTGAGCATGCTGTTTCAGGAGCTGAGGCTCTTTCCCGAGCTTACGGCATGGGAGAACGTCCAGATCAAAAACCGTATCGAAAATACTCAGAGCGACAGCACCATTGAGAGCTGGTTCGAGGCTCTGGGCATCGCCGACAAGCGCAAGGCGCGTGTGGCGCGCATGTCTTACGGGCAGCAGCAGAGGGTGGCTCTGATGCGTGCCTTGTGCCAGCCGTTCGACTTTCTGCTGCTGGACGAGCCGGTGTCGCATCTCGACGAGGAGAACGGGCGGCTCATGTGCGATATAATCCTGCAAGAGGCCTCGCGACGCGGTGCCGGCATCATATCCACGTCGATAGGCCGGCATCTCGATATGGAATACGATAAAGTGCTGAGCCTATGAATCTGATTTGGAAACTGCTGCGCCGGCATATCAGCGTCGGACAGCTCGCCGGCTTCTTTCTGGCCGATCTCGTCGGTACGGTCATAGTGCTGTGCGGCATACAGATATATTCCGATATGGCGCCTATGCTGTCGGGCAGCGACGGACTGCTGGGCAATGACTATATCGTCATCTCGAAACCCGTAAAGCAGCTCGGTTCGCTTATGGGGCGCAGTGCGGCGCACTTCTCGGAGAGCGACATCGACGACTTGAAGGCGCAGCCGTTTGCGCGGAACGTCGGAGAGTTCCGCTCGTCGCAGTATGGCGTCTACCTCGGTCTGCCGGGAGTGTTCGCTACGGACATGTTCTTCGAGTCGGTGCCAGATCGCTTCATCGACGTTACCACCGACGAATGGCGGTTCGACCTGTTCAAGCGCGACATACCGATCATCCTGCCGCGCAACTACCTTAATCTATATAACTTCGGCTTCGCGCAGACCAAAGGGCTGCCGCAGCTCTCCGAGGGCGTCTCGCAGAGCATATCGTTCGACATAGAGCTGTCGGGCAGCGGCCGCACCGAACATTTCAAGGGGCATGTCGCCGGTTTCTCGGACAGACTCAATACGGTGCTGGTGCCGGAGAGTTTCATGGAGTGGGCCAACGACCGTTTCGCACCGTCGAAAAGCGCGCTCGCTTCGCGCCTTATAGTCGAGGTCGAAAACCCTGCCGACGAGTCGATAGCCGCCTATCTGCAACAACGCGGCTACGAGGTCGAGAACAATGCCGCCGACAACAGCAAGATCGGCTTTCTGTTGAAGATCGTGGTGTCGGTCGTTATGGCTATCGGTCTTATAATAAGCATACTGGCGATCTATATCCTGACGTTGAGCATATATCTGCTGTTGCAGAAAAATACCGACAAACTCGAAAACCTGTCGCTGCTGGGCTACTCGGCGCGACGTATCGCAGCGCCGTACAGCCGCCTTACCGTCACGCTCAATGTCGCGATAATGCTGCTCGCCATATCTGCCGTATATTTCGTCAGAGAGGCCTACATGACTCGCGTTGCGGCTACTCTGGGCGGTGCTTCGCAGACGGGCTTTCTGCCGACGATCATCGCCGGCGCTCTGCTCACGGCAGTCGTCGTAACGTTCGATTCGATCGTCATACGCCGTAAGATCAACTCGATAGCCTCGAAGAGATGAGATTCGTCGCTGCATCGTCGGCCGATCTGAGGCCGATAGGGGATATAGTGCGCAGTGCACAGCGCTCGCTGGCCGAGCTGGGTATCGACCAGTGGCAGGACGGATATCCCTCCGAGGAGATAATAGCAGACGATATCGCAGCCGGAGAGGGGTATGTCATCCTTGCCGACGACGGCAGCGTTGCGGCATACGGTGCCGTGAAGGTCGGCCGCGAGGCCGATTACGACGATATCCGCGGCGGAGCATGGCGCTATGACGGCGAATATGTCGTCGTGCATCGCTTGTGCGTCGCCGAGCCGCACCGCAGGTCGGGTTTGGCATCGATGTTTTTCGCTTGTGCCGCGCAGATAGCGCGCCGCAGCGGACGAGATATAATCCGCGTCGATACGCACGAGGGCAATGTACGCATGCTGTCGCTTCTGGATAAGGAGGGCTTCGGGCGGTGCGGTACGATACGCTGTCGGTCGGGTGTGCGCGCGGCATTCGATAGGCGGGTCGCGCCGCCCCGTATCGCCGTGCGTGAGGCTGTTCCCGCAGACTGTTATCTTATCTCCGATGCCGTTACGGCGGCTTTCGGGGAGGATCTGTGCCGGCGTCTGTGCCGCGATGCTTCGCCGCAGCGGATACGCGGATTTTTCGCCGAGGTCGCGGCTATGCCTGCGACGCAGTACAGCTTCGAGAATACGATCGTCTGCACGGTCGACGGCGTTGCCGCGGGTGCCATATGCGGCTACGACGGTGCGTGTCTGGACGAGTTGCGCGGCCCGGTGCTGGATATGCTGCGCGAGAGATTCGGCTCCGCACCCTGTCCCATCGAGAACGAGACCTGTGCCGGAGAGTTCTATCTCGACTCGATAGGCATCGACCCTCTGTTCAGAGGCACGGGTGCCGGCACGGCGCTCCTGCGCGCCATGATCGAGCGTGCCCGGCGGTCGGATGCGGGCTGCGCCGCATTGTTGGTCGACGTAGAAAACCCGCATGCCGAGCGGCTCTACCGCCGTGTCGGTTTCTGCCGTTCGGGTACGCGCACGCTGCTCGGACATAACATGTATGTAATGACTATTCGATAAATGGCAAGTTACCTGCAAGTAGAGAACATATCGAAATCCTATGGCGACCGCATGCTCTTTTCGGGCATCGGGTTCAATATAAACGAGGGCGACAAAATCGCACTGATAGCCCCCAACGGCACTGGCAAGAGCACGCTGTTGAAGATTCTGGCCGGCGTGGAGTCGTCGGACCGCGGCGGCGAGGTGCGCTTCATGAAGAGTATAAAGGTGGCGTTCTTAGACCAGGCGACGCCGTTCGACCCCAATAGATGCGTGTTCGACGAGGTGTATTCGCGTCTCGACGAGCGGACGGCGGCCGTGCGCGAGTATGACGAGGCCGTGGCTTCGGGCGACCGCCGACGCATGGACGCGGCGACGGCGGCAATGGATGTCTGGGACGGTTGGAGCATCGAGCAGGATATACGGCAGGGATTGTCCTCGCTCCATATCGACGCACCCGACCGCCGCATGGGCCAACTGTCGGGCGGTGAGGCCAAGCGCGTGGCGCTGGCTGTGATGATGTTGCAAAAGGCTGACTTTCTGATCCTCGACGAGCCGACGAACCACCTCGACATAGAGATCATCGAGTATCTCGAATCGTATCTGCAACGCTCGCGCTGCACGCTGCTTATGGTTACGCACGACCGCTATTTTCTGGATAGGGTGTGCAACACGATCTTCGAGATCGACCGCGGCGAGCTGGTCGTCTACAAGGGCAGCTACTCGGACTATCTGGCCGGGCGCGAGGAGCGTTACGCACACATGCAGGCCGACATAGACAAGTCGCGCAACCTGCTGCGCCGCGAGTTGGAGTGGATACGCTCCACGCCGCAGGCACGCACGGGCAAGGCGCGTTACCGGGTCAATGCGTTCTACGATCTCAAAGAGCGTGCGGCGGTATCGCTGCGCACCGACAGCGTGGATATCGATGTGGCGCAGGCGCGTCTCGGACGCAAGATCGTCGACTGCTACGACATCGATTTCGCCTACGGCGACAAAACTATCCTCGACGGCTTCTCCTATAAGTTCACGCGAGGCGAGAAGGTGGGTATCGTCGGCTGCAACGGCGCAGGCAAGAGCACGTTTCTCGACATAATGGCGGGGCTGCGACAGCCTGCGGCCGGCCGTATGGAGCACGGCGAGACGCTGCGCATAGGGTATTACCGCCAGCAGGGCATCTCGTTCCGGCCGGGGCAGACTATTCTCGATACCGTAACGGAGATCGCCGACGAAGTGCGCACGTCGGACGGCAGGACCATATCGGCGACGTCGTATCTTACGAAGTTCCTGTTTCCGCCCGAGACGTTCAACAAGCGCGTCGACATCCTGAGCGGCGGCGAGCAGCGACGGTTATATCTTCTGACGGTGTTGATGCGCAACCCCAACATGCTGATTCTCGACGAGCCTACGAACGATCTCGATATATTGACTCTCAACGTTTTGGAAGAGTATCTGCAACAGTTCGAGGGTTCGCTGCTGATCGTCTCGCACGACCGTTATTTCCTCGACAAGACGACGGATCATCTCTTCGTCTTCGAGGGCAACGGCCGCATAAGGGATTTCGTTGGACGTTACAGCGAGTATCGCGAGTATTTGAGACAGGAGCAGGCCGAGCAGCGTGCCGGGCAGCGTAAGTCGGAGCAGGCCGAGGCCAAACCTCCGCAGCCGCGACCGCGCAACGCCGAGCGCCGCCGCCTGAGCTACAAGGAGCAGCGCGAGGTCGAGACGATCGAGGCGGAGCTTGCGTCGCTGACCGATGAGCGGACGGCGCTCGAAGCGTCGCTCTCGTCGGGGAGCCTCTCCTATGACGAGCTTGCGGCCGCATCCGAGCGCATAAGGCAGATCATCGCCGCGATAGACGAGAAGGAGATGCGCTGGCTCGAACTCAACGAGTAGGTGCGCTCCGACAGCGCGGCTGCGGCGTGTATGACGTAGCCGTCCCTCGGCAGAATGCCGCTAAACGGCGACCTCCATGCCTGCGGCCACGCGCCTGAACGCATCGTCGCCGGCAAGGGCGCGCAATACGGCCAGCGAGAATGCGACGCAGACGCCTGCGCCGGCACCCGTTATCAGATTGCCGTCCTGTACGACGTCGCCGCCCTGATAGATGTATCCCTGCATGCGCTCTCTGACGCTGGTGTGGCACGTTATACGGCGCCCGAGGGCTATGCCGTTGGCAGCCAGTACGCTCGGGGCTCCGCATATCGCGGCCACAGTGCGCGATTTGTCGAAGTGGCGGCG
>OFFJ01002972.1_pt1 | contig 10283 bp, 8 predicted proteins | sample 1521261 | NCBI WGS metagenome assembly OFFJ01 (sample SAMEA3504122, study PRJEB24116) | mouse gut metagenome | biome: mouse gut; feature: mouse-associated habitat; material: faeces | place: Denmark | collected 2011 | reverse complement strand
GAAGCAGGGCGGCAGCCGCACCTTCACCGGCCTGCTGGAAAACGCCGGGCTGGAGAGTCCCTTCGGCGAGGCGTGCCTGCGGGGCGTGTGCGAGACCGCCAGCGCCTGGCTGGACAAGTTCGATTTGAGCGGCATCGAGTAAGAATGATACGCAAAGCGCCCCTCCCCCGCTTGGGGGAGGGGCGCTTTTTTATCCCTCCGTGGTGGTCTTGGCCGCGTACCAGGAGTAGATGGCCCCGGCGATGCCGGCGGGTGTGAGGGCCAGAACCATCCATAACCCGCACCACACGCCCTCCACCAGCAGGGCGGCCAGGATGCTGCCCGCCCCCGCCGCCGCGAAGGACCAGCCGCCGAACCGCTAGCATTTGCGCCAGACCGCCGTGCTTTTCATGCTCCAGCGGGTGCGCAGGCCCACCGGGCCGGGCTCCTTCAGCTTGGGTATCCAGTTACCCAGGGCGATGAGCCCCAGGCCGCTCACTCCGCACAGCAGCCGGTGGAGGTCCAGCGGGACCAGAGCCAGGTTCTCCACCTGACGGAAGTCAATGTACAGGAAATACGCGGTCATCAGGTCGAACACAGCGAACATGGCAATCCCCGACAGGAGCACGATCCGCTCCGACGCCGCCCCGAACTCCCGGCACAGGCGGCAGGTTCCCAGTATGAGCGGCCCAAAAAACAGCATGAGGCCGGGAAAGACCAGCGTCTCATATTTGCTCCCCCAGCGGTCCAGCTCCCCGGCGGAATTAAAGTGGGCGGGGATGGTATCAGGGAGAAAGGGCAGCGCCGCCAGCACCAGAATCAGGCTTAGCAGCATCGTCAGCGCCGCCGCGGCGTAAAGGCGTTTCAGCTTCATGGAATTCACCTCCCCTCAGCTCGTCCAGCCACAAAATGGCCTCGTCCAGCACCGTCAGATCCAGCTCGTAGAAGATGAAATTCTTCCGCCGGGTTTCGTAGATCAGCTCCGCCTCCCGCAGCTTTTTCAGGTGGTAGGACAGGGCCTGGGGGGTCATGCCCACCGCCTGGGCCAGCTCGCCGGAGGAGACGCGGCCCTGCTTCAGCGCGGTCAGGATTCTGCGCCGGTTTTCGTCGGCCAGCGCCGACAGGATATCGGATACAGGCATGAGAAGCTCCCTCCAAGACAGCACCTAATTCAAAATTTATTTAAATACATGATAGCAGAGGGCGGGCACGCCGTCAAGAGGAATTTCAAAATTATTTTAAACAGCTTGCCTGCCGCCTGCGGCAAGCCGCCCGGGGTTCGACAGCGATGCACACATAAAGACATATGTTAAATATTACAGGAGCAGGAAAAAACAGGAAAACCAGAAATACAAGGATTATACCTGTCATTTTCAACAAAAATTTGTGGATAAATATGGTCAAAGAGACAAAAACATCAAAAATATGTCGTGATGTTGGGCGATATGCACCGAAAGCGTCTAAAGTCACATCTGGGCATATTCCTGAAAACACCGTCCATTTACAGCGCCGGGGCCAAAGCGGTATCATCTGCTTACAAACGCTGCCCCTGAGCGGCAGCGGCGAGAAAATGAAGCAGAGGAGTGGTGTTTATGAAAAAGATCCCCCGCATCACGGCGCTGGTCTTGGCCTTGGCGCTGCTGCTGTCCCTGTGCGGCTGCGGCTCCGTGGACGGCAAGACCCACCTCAAATTCCAGATCTGGGACGTGGCCCAGCGCGAGAGCATGCAGGCCATCTGCGACGCCTACACCCAAAAGCACCCCGATGTGGTCATCGAGGTACAGGTCACCAGCTGGAACGAGTACTGGACCAAGCTGGAGGCCGCAGCCGAATCCAACACCATGCCGGATATCTTCTGGATGCACACCAACCAGATCTTGTACTATTCCGATTTCGGCATCCTGGCGGATGTCACCGGCCTCTATGACGACGTGGAGGCGGGCTATTATCAGAACCATTTCTCCGAGATCTCCATCGGCAACGCCCAGGGCAGCGACGGCAGGATGTACGGCGTGCCCAAGGACAAGGATAACATCTTCCTGGTGTACAATAAGGAGATGTTCGACGCCGCCGGGGTATCCTACCCCGACGAGAACTGGACCTGGGACGACCTGCTCAGCGCCTCCCAGGCCATCTACGACAACACCGGCAATTACGGCTTCATGGCCTACAACGACGACCAGATGGGCTACTGGAGCTTCGTCTACCAGGCCGGCGGGTACATTTTGAACGAGGACTTCACCCGCGCGGGCTTCGACCAGCCCGGCACCAAGAAGGGCATGGAGTTCTATGTGGGAATGCAGAGCTATGACTGGTGCCCCAAGCAGGCCTATTTCGCCGAGACCGCCCCCGGCACCGCCTTCTTCTCCGGCATCGGCTCCATGTACGTGGAGGGCAACTGGGAGCTGATGAACAAGTGCGTCAACTTCCCCAACATGGACGGCAAGTGGGATATCGCCCCCATGCCCAAGTGCCCCGACCCCGTCAGCGGCGACGGCCGGGCCACCATCTCCAACGGCCTGTGCTACTCCACCGCCGCCAAGGGCAAGACCCGCGATATCGCCCTGGACGTGATCAAGTTCTTCGGCACCGAGGAGGCCCAGCTGCTGGCCAGCTCCTACGGCGCGGCCATCTCCGCCTACAACGGCACCGAGCAGCCCTATTTCGACGCCTTTGACGAGAAGGGCTACGATATCAACGTGGAGATGGTGATGGACCAGTTCGAGTACGGCGTGCAGAACGTGAACAACTCTGCCAAGCCCAAGTGGAAGAGCCCCGTGCTGGACGAGCTGAACAAGGTCTATAACGGCCAGCAGAGCCTGGACGAGGCCATGGCCAAGATGCAGAGCATTGTGGACACCGAGACCGCCAAAAAGCTGGCGGGCGACTGAGAGGAGGGTCAACTGTGAAGAAAAACAAGCTGTCCCCGGCGGCCCGCCGGGAGCAAAACTGGGCCTACATCATGGTGGCCCCCACCATCATCGGCCTGCTGGTGCTCAACCTGTGGCCCTTCGCGCAGACCATCTACACCAGCTTCTGCGAGCACTTGGGCTTCGGCCACTACAAGTTCATCGGCCTTGCCAACTACGCAGAGATGTTCCAGACCCCCGAGTTCTGGAAGGCCACCTGGAACACCGTCCTGTTTTGCATCCTCACCGTCCCCGTGGGGCTGTTCCTGTCCCTGCTGGTGGCTATGCTGCTCAACGCCAAGATCAAGTTCAAGGGCGGCTTCCGCACCATCTTCTTCCTGCCCATGGTGTGCGCCCCCGCCGCCGTCACCATGGTGTGGCGCTGGATCTTCAACGGTGAGTACGGCATCCTCAACCAGGCGCTGGGCGCCAAAATCGGCTGGATCACCGACCCCAACTTTGTCATGGTCTCCTGCGCCATCGTGGCCATCTGGAGCAATATTGGCTATGACGCCGTCCTCCTGCTGGCGGGGCTCCAGAACATCCCTAAAACCCTCTACGAGGCCAACAGCATCGACGGCGCGGGCAAGGTAAAGCAGTTCTTCACCATCACCCTGCCCATGGTGTCCCCCACCCTGTTCGTGGTGATGATTATGCGCCTGATGGCCTCCGTCAAGGTGTACGACCTGATCTATATGATGGTGGAGGAGACCAACCCCGCCGTCACCAGCGTGCAGAGCCTGATGTACCTGTTCTACCGGGAGTCCTTCGTGGCGGGCAGCCGCGGCATGGGCTCGGCCATCGTCATCTGGACCGTCCTGCTCATCGGCCTGGTCACCGTGATCCAGTTCTACGGCCAGAAGAAGTGGGTCAACTACGATGTCTAAGGGAGGGCTGAAAAGATGAAACGCAGTTCGATGGAATCCTCCAAGACCTTGAACACCGTGCTCACCTATGTGTTCCTCATCCTGGGCGCCCTGATTATGATTTTCCCCTTTGTGTGGATGCTCCTCACCAGCTCCAAAACCGTCCCCGAGAGTATGTACGTACCCCCCACGATCTTCCCCGAGAAAATCATGGTGGATAACTTCGTGGAGGCCATCAAGAGCCTGCCCTTCCTCAACCTGTATGTGAACACGGGGCTGATGATCCTGTTCCGGGTGATCTGCGCGGTGCTCTTCAGCTCCATGGCGGGGTACGCCTTCGCCAAGCTGGAGTTCAAGGGCAAGGGATTGCTGTTCGGCATCGTGCTGGTGCAGATGTCCCTGCCCAGCCAGATCTTCATCATTCCCCAGTACCAGATGGTGGCCAAGATGGGCCTCGCCAACACCATCTTCGCCCTGGTGTTCCCCGGCCTGGTCAGCGCCTTCGGCGTGTTCTTCCTGCGCCAGACCTATATGGGCATCCCCAAGGAGATCGGCGAGGCCGCCTACCTGGACGGCTGCAACCAGTGGCAGACCTTCTATAAGGTCATGTTCCCCCTCACCGGCACCTCCGTGGCCGCACTGACCATCTTCACCGCCGTGTTCGCCTACTCCGACCTGATGTGGCCGCTGGTGGTGAACAGCGACCTGAACATGATGACCCTCAGCTCGGGTCTTGCCACCCTGCGGGGCCAGTTTACCACCAACTTCCCGGTGCTGATGGCCGGTTCCCTGCTGGCCATGCTGCCCATGGTCATCCTGTACCTCATCTTCCAGAAGCAATTTATCGAGGGCATCGCCTCCACCGGAGGAAAGTAGGCCCGTTCCTCCCTCTTGACAGACAGCCCCGGCCGTTGCGGCGTCCGGGGCTGTCGCTCTAACCGGACCTCCAATTTTCCCGCCGGGAACGGGCGAGGATTTGTGCGATATTTTTTCCTCCTGCCCCTTGCCTCCCGGTGAAAAATCCCGTACAATCACTGCGAAATACTTTACTAGGGGGTATCCCTATGATCGTACTCGATCAGGAAAACAAACTCTTCACCCTGCACACCCAGAACACCACCTACCAGATGAAGGCGGACCAATACCGGGTGCTGCTCCACACCTACTACGGCCCCAGAATCCGCGGCGGCGACCTGTCCCGGCTCATCCAGTTCGCGGACCGGGGGACCTCCCCCAACCCCAACGAGGCGGGCCACCGCCGGGACTACTCCCTGGACACCCTGCCCCAGGAGTACTCCACCTGCGGCGTGGGTGACTTCCGCCTGCCCTCCATCGAGTTCGAGCCGGCGGACGGCAGCCGCCTGGCCGACCTGCGCTACACCGGCTTTGAGCTGAAACGGGGCAAGTACGCCCTGCCCGGCCTGCCCGCCTTCTTCGGCGGGGAGGAGTGGGAGACGCTTATCATCCACCTCATCGACTCCACCTGCAAGATGTCGGTGAAGCTGTATTACGGTGTGCTGGAGCGCTGCGACCTCATCACCCGGGCGGTCCAGGTGGTCAACGAGGGGGGGCAGGCCGTGCAGCTGCGCCGGTGTGCCTCCCTGTGCCTGGACCTCCAGGGGGGGGATCTGGACTTCATCACCTTCGATGGCTGCCACGCCCAGGAGCGCGGCCTGAACCGCGCCCCCCTGCGCCAGGGCGTGCAGAGCGTGGAGAGCGTGCGGGGCACCTCCAGCCACCACCACAACCCCTTCGTCATCCTGTGCGGCCACAATGCCGATGAGGACTGCGGGATCTGCTACGGGGCCATGCTGGTATACAGCGGGAATTTCCTGGCGGCGGCGGAGCGCACCCAGCTGGAGCACAACCGCCTGCTTCTGGGGATCAACCCCTATCATTTCTGCTGGACCCTGGAGCCGGGGGAAAGCTTCACCGCGCCGGAGGCGGCTATGGTCTGTTCCCCCAACGGATTTGGTGAAATGAGCCGGCAGTACCACCGGGCCATCCGGGAAAACCTGATTCATGACCCGCTCCGGGGCCGGGAGCGCCCCGTGCTCATCAACAACTGGGAAGCCACCGAGGCCGATTTCGACGGAGAAAAGCTGCTGGAGATCGCTCGAGCCGCCGCCCCTCTGGGGATGGACCTGTTCGTCATGGACGACGGCTGGTTTGGCAAGCGGGACAACGATACCAGCGGCCTGGGGGACTGGTACGTCAATGAGAAGAAGCTCCCCGGCGGGCTGGAGGCCCTGGTGCTCCGGATCAGGGCGCTGGGGATGTCCTTCGGCATCTGGATCGAGCCGGAGATGGTCAGCGAGGACAGCGCCCTCTACAAGGCTCATCCCGGCTGGGTTCTGGAGGCCCCCAACCGCCCCTTTGCCCGGGGCCGGAGCCAGCTGGTGCTGGACTTCTCCCGCAAGGAAGTGCGGGATCATGTGTACGGCGCCATCAAGCAGGTGCTGGAAAGCGCTGAAATTACCTATGTGAAGTGGGACATGAACCGCAGCCTCACCGATGTGTGGTCCTCCGCCCTGCCCGCGGGCCGCCAGGGCGAGCTGTTCCACCGCTTTGTGCTGGGGGTGTACGACATCCTGGAACGGATGCGCCGGGATTTCCCCCACATCCTTATTGAGGGCTGCTGCGGGGGCGGCGGGCGGTTCGACGCGGGGATGCTCTACTACACCCCCCAGATCTGGTGCAGCGACAACACCGACGCCATCGACCGCCTGGCCATCCAGTACGGCACCTCCTTCTGCTACCCTGTCTCCGCCATGGGGGCCCATGTATCCGCCGTCCCCAACGCCCAGACGGGCCGCAGCGTGTCCATGGAAACCCGCGGCGTGGTAGCCATGGCGGGCACCTTCGGCTATGAGATGGATCTGAACCACACCACGGCGGAGGAAAAGGAGACCATCAAGCGGCAAGTGGCCTTCTTCAAGGAACACTACGAGCTCATCCAGCGGGGGGACTATTACCGGCTCAGCGACCCCTTTCATGATCCCTTCACCGCCTGGCAGCAGGTGTCCCCCGACCGGCGGGAGGCGCTGGTGTCCCTGGTGTTCCACGCCAACCGGGCCGCCTCCCCCTTCCGCGCGGTACGGCTCAAGGGGCTGGACCCGCAGGCCCAATACCGGGTGAACGGCGGGGAGGCGTGGCCCGGCGACGTGCTGATGGCCGCAGGCTTCCCCCTGCCCATGCCCACGGGGGACTACCAGGCGATGCAGCTCTATCTGGAGGCGGAGTGACAAAAAAGGGCTTCCCCCGAGGGGGAAGCCCTGCTCTGAAGCGGCTCAGCGCTCCGGCTGGCCCTTGTTCTGCATCCGCCACTCCCGGGGGGACACGCCGTAGCGCTTTTTGAACGCCCGGGAGAAGTGGAGCTGGTTGGGATAGCCGCAGGCGGCCGATATGGCCCCAATCGAGGCCCGGGTGCCCTTGAGCCGCTCCGCCGCCTTGGACAGCCGCAGGCGGATAAGGAATTCCTGGGGCGGACAGCCCATGCTGTCCCGGAACATCTTGCTGAAATAGCTGCGGTTGAGCTTACACATGTCGGCAATCTCCTCCACCGTCAGCTCCCGCTGGTAGTTGTGCTCCATAAAGGTCACCGCCTCCTGGATGTAGAAATCCTGGAGCCGGGGACCGGCGGCCTCCCGCCGGGTGGAGGAGGACTGGATGAGCCCGTCCAAAAACAGGTACAGGTGCCCGATGAGGTGCAGGGTGGACGCCTGGGAGTGGGCGGCGATGTACAGCATAGCGTCCCGCACCAGCCGGCCCTGATCCGGCGTGCCGGGCTGGTAGATGGGCTGGAGGGGGCCCAGGCCCGCCGCGCCCAGGGATTCCTCCGCCCGCAGCCCCCCGAACTCCAGCCAGACATATTTCCAGGGGTCCTTCTTGTCCGCAAAGTACGTGTTTACCAGGCCGGGGCAGATGAGAAAGCCCTGGTCGGGGCCCAGGACATAGCGCCGGTTTACCCCGTCCGGGCCGGTGGCGTCCAGCTGTCCCCGGCCGGAGATGACATAGTGGAGCAGAAAGTTGTTGCGCACAAAGGGGCCGAAGGAGTGCAGCGGCGCACACTGCTCCCAGCCGTATTGGAACAGCCGCAGGTCCAAAAAATTCTCATTGGGGAAGACGGAGAAGGAGAAATCCTTCATGGCCGGACACATCCTTTCTGATCGCAAAGGGTCCGATGGTCCTATCATATCACAGATTTCCACAAAAACCAACGGGGAATAAGGAGGAATGAGCGATGTTTGACGTAATTGCCCTGGGCGAGCTGCTGGTGGACTTTACCGGAAGCGGCGCAAGCCCGCAGGGGAACCCGGTATACGAGGCCAATCCGGGGGGCGCGCCGTGCAATGTGCTGGCCATGCTGAAAAAGCTGGGCCGCTCGTGCGCCTTTGTGGGCAAGGTGGGGAACGACCTGTTCGGCCGGATGCTGCGGGACGCGGCGGAGGCGGCGGGGATCTGCATGGACCATCTGGTGTTTGACCGGGAGACGCGCACCACCCTGGCCTTTGTCAAGACCTTCGGCAATGGGGACCGGGACTTCTCCTTCTACCGCAACCCTGGGGCGGACATGATGCTTCGGGAGGAGGAGCTGCCCCTGGACGAGATCGCCCAAAGCCGCGTCTTCCACTTCGGCACCCTGTCCATGACCCACGAGGGCGCGCGCCGGGCCACCGTCAAGGCCGTGGAGCACGCCCGGGCGGGGGGCGCGGTCATCTCATTTGACCCCAACCTGCGCCCGCCCCTGTGGGACAGCCTGGACGAGGCCAGACAACAGATTGAATACGGACTGTCCCGGTGCCACGTGCTGAAAATTGCCGACAATGAGCTGGAGTTCATGACCGGGGAGAGGGACTTCGATAAGGGCGCAGCCAGCCTGCGGGGGAAATTCCCCAACATCCGGCTGTTCAACGTCACCGCCGGGGCGCAGGGCAGCTATTCCTACTACGAGGACAAGCGGGTGTTTGTCCCCGCCTGCAGGCGGGGCGGGGTGATCGAGACCACCGGGGCGGGGGACACCTTCTGCGCGTGCGTGCTGGACTTTGTGCTGGCGCGCGGCCTGGACGGGCTCACCCGGGAGGACCTGTCCACCATGCTCCGCTTTGCCAACACGGCGGCTTATCTGGTCACCACCCGGAAGGGCGCTTTGCGCTCCATGCCCGACGCCGGCGAGGTGCGCCGCCTGATGGCCTGCACGGTGGAGGAGGCGGAGGAATGAACGGATTTGAGCGCCGCCTGTCCGCCCGCCGGGATGAGCTGGACTGGCTTTATATGGAGCTGTACCGCGACCGGGAGATGCTGGACGGGCTGAAGGCCATGATGGCCCGGGCCTACGCACAGCGCAGCGAAAGCCTGCGCCGGCTGGACAAAAAGCGGGAGGCGGACCCGGAGTGGTTCCGGGCGGGCAAAATGCTGGGGGTCACCATGTACCCGGGGCTGTTCGCCGGAAGCCTGAAGGGCGTGGAGGAGAAGCTGGGCTACCTCAAGGAGCAGGGGATCACCTATGTGCACCTGATGCCCCTGCTGAAAATGCCCCACCCGGACAACGACGGCGGCTACGCCGTGGAGGACTTCAACCAGGTGGACCCCACCCTGGGCACCAACGAGGAGCTGAGCCGTCTGGCCGCCGCCATGCGCCGCCGGGGGATGAGCCTCTGCCTGGATTTTGTCATCAACCACACCGCCGATACCCATGCCTGGGCCATGCGGGCCAAGGCGGGCGAGCGGGCGTATCAGGACCGCTATATCTGCTTCGACAGCCCGGATATTCCCCGGGAGATGGAGAAAACCATCCCCGATGTGTTTCCCGAGACCGCCCCGGGCAGCTTTATCTATGTGGAGGAGATGGGCAGGTATGTGTGCTCCTCCTTCCACCCCTACCAGTGGGACCTCAACTACCGCAGCCCGGCGGTGTTCCACGACATGGTGGGCAGTATGCTCCATCTGGCAAACCTGGGGGTGGAGGTGCTGCGCATCGACGCGGTGCCCTACCTGTGGAAGGAGATGGGCACCAGCTGCCGCAACCTGCCCCAGGTGCACACCCTCATGCGGATGATCCGGCTGATTACCGAGTGCGTGTGCCCCGGCGTCATCCTGAAGGGGGAGGTGGTGATGGCCCCCCGGGAGCTGGCCCCCTATTTCGGCACGGCGGAAAAGCCGGAGTGCCATCTGCTCTATAACGCCTCGGCCATGGCCGCCCAGTGGAGCGCCCTGGCCTCCGGGGACGCGCGGCAGCTGAAAAAGCAGCTGGACGACCTCCACTCCCTGCCCGCCCACTGCTGCTTCGTCAACTATCTGCGCTGCCACGACGACATCGGCTGGGGGCTTGATGAGGAGTACGGCCGGACCATCGGCATGGACCCGGCAGCCCACAAGAAATACCTCTATGAGTTCTTTGAGGGCAGCTTCCCCGGCAGCTTTGCCCGGGGGGAGCGGTACAATTATAACCCCGCCACCCAGGACGCCCGCACCTGCGGCACCACCGCCAGCCTGTGCGGCATTGAGAAGGGCGGCTTCGAGGGGGACG
>OFFJ01002970.1_pt1 | contig 10292 bp, 10 predicted proteins | sample 1521261 | NCBI WGS metagenome assembly OFFJ01 (sample SAMEA3504122, study PRJEB24116) | mouse gut metagenome | biome: mouse gut; feature: mouse-associated habitat; material: faeces | place: Denmark | collected 2011 | reverse complement strand
CGGTCTCCGGAGTCAGGTCCGTCTTCCAGATGCCGTATTGCATGTAATCCAGGATTTCCTGCTCCAGGTAGGCCCCGTTGTCATCGGTAGCCATATGCCACATATCCACCTGGGCAGACAGAAGCTCCATGGGATACCAGCCTGCTGCCTCCAGATAAGGAAGAACGTATTTTTCGAAATCCTTTTCCAGCTCCTGAGCCTTCATCAAACCCAGACAATCCCGTTCCGGATCCAGTATACATTTATCAGACATTTTAACCTCCTCTCAATCCCGAATTGTAATATTCCTGTTTCACTTCAGGGGGTGATCTGGACATAACAGTCACTTCCTTTCCTTAAAATTTGTGCAAAAATAAACACATATCATCACCAGATGGCATCTGATGGTCATATGTGCTCATTTTTCTTAACAAAACACGGGCTTGGAAAAGAAACACATACCAGTAACGGTTATCAAAGAAGGAGTTATAGAATCTGGCCCAAGCAGAATTACAATATCTGGAAATATTGTGACCCTTAACCTCAATCTCTGGAAAGAAAGTGGCTGGGTTATTGAACCCAAAGATGAAGTCACTGCAAAAATACCAAAAGAATATGCTCCAGAAGCAGAGATAGTAGATATCTGCATCCTTGGAAAGTCAAGCTATGAAGTCAATGGAATCGGATATTTTTATATCAACAACGAGGGTAACATGCATATATCAAATAAACTTAATTTATCCAGTGTAAGGATGGCACGAGTTAACTTGAGTTACGAAATCTAATCTGCATTACTCGTAAAAAAGAATACCACCAACCCAAGAAGAGCCAATATAAACAGTACCAGTAGCTATATGCTTTGCGTACATAACTATTTTGCCGCTTACAAATGCTGTATTATAGATCACAGAACTACCATTGCCAGAGAGAGTAGCTAACACAATTCCATTAGCTGCGGTTATGCCTGGGTCAATTTCGGCTTTGCCACTAGCATCAAATGTACACTTGTTGGAAAAGCAATACAATTTATATCCATTTAAACCCGTGTTTAGTGCATTAATGGCCCCCGTCAGCGTCCCGCCGCCGATCGCCGATATATTCGTCGTCCCGATCACTTTATACAGATACCGCAGGTTTTTGACCGCCAGGGACATTTTCCGGAAAAGACTGCTGTGCTTTTCCCCTGATGCCACCACACCGATATCGGCCCACCCGGTTGGACTGGCTGCATCCCCACTGGTAAAGGCCGCTGTATTATTTGCGGAGTCCCCCGTGGTTTCCATTTTGGCGTTCCATTTGGTTCTTTCAGCAGCAGTGATGTGCTTTACCGTATCAGAGATATGCTCCGCCGCTCCATTCCACTTAGTCCGCTCCGCCGCCGTGATGTGCTTCGTGGTATCCTTGGTGTGGCTGTCAAACTCTGCGGCATTCGCCTTTTTCCCTATGGCCTCATTCAGGGCATCCATGATATTCTTGTGCGCAGCAATCGCATCTGATACCTCTTTCAGGGTGTCAAGGTTGCTTGGTGCCCCATTTATCAGATCCGCAATCTTCTGCCGCGTATATGACGCCATCTGCTCATACAGGGCTTCCAGAGCCGCCTGCTGTGCCGCAGACACGGGCTTATCAGTGTCAGACGTGTTGTTCACTTTGTCCAGCCCCACCTGGGCTTTCGTCAACTTATGAGGGTTATCTGTATCTTCAACATGGTTTTTAATCGAATCACTCAACAGCCTTTTCACAGCATCAATGGCCGCACTCTGTGCTTTAGATACAGGTTTATCCATATCAGCGGTATTATCTATCCTGTCAACATTTAACTGCTTTCTCGATACTTTGTGTGGGTTATCCGCGTCCTTGGCATGGGCCTCCAAGGCTCCCGCAGCTTCCTCCTTTGCAGCATCGACAGCATCCTCCAATCGTCCCACAGTCTGCTCATAGTCAACGTATCCCACATACAATATGCTGGGATTGGATACGGTAATCTCCGCCACATCGGAAATCCGCAGCAGCAGCCGGATCCTTTTCCGCGTACTCTCCACGCCTGTGGTGCTAACAATATACTGCGCACTGTCACCACAGTTGTCATACACATACAATACGTTCCCCCTGTCCGTGGCCACCACTACCCCGATCTCTCGAAAGTAGTAGTCGTAATTCACCTGAGGGATGTCGGCAGTAACAGTACACTCACCGTCCCCCAGATCCACTTTCAGATCCGTGATCTCATACAGCCGGTGTACAAGCTCCTTCCGAGTACTGAAGTTCGCCGGGGCGGCCCCGTCCCCCACCACAATGGAGATTATGTTCATTTTGCCAGACACCTGCGCCTCATTCAATACATTCCGTCCGTCTACTGTCAAAGTAAGTCCTGTCCATGCCATTTTGTCCACCTCACCTCTGCTTTATTTCCAGGATATCGGCCTGTTCCAGTACCGTACCCTGGTATATGTTCTTCACACCTGTTACTGTCTCATAAATAATCTCTGTCACAATATTCTCCGGAACCATGACTGACAGCAGGTACTTCAACTCCTCCGTCAGACTGTCATCCGTGGAATAGACCACCAGAAGCATCCCGTATCCCTCTCGGAAATCCGTGTGGATTGAGAAATTATGCTCCCCACCCAGCACTCCCGCAACCTTATAGGCCAGCGCTCTTACTGTGCAGGGCAGGGAATTGAACCACCTGCTACGGACACGCCACCTGCGCGTTTTGATATCGTCCCTTTCATGCGGCATAACGCCTAACATCTTCTCAAATCGCGAAATCCCATATTCGTCAGCCGTCTCAATGAACTCATTCTTTAAAGCCCGGTCTGCGGCTTTCCAGACAAGAACAAATTCCGGGTTTTCCGCTGTCAGCGTGGTATTAGTTTCTTCATATTCTGCTATAAACGGAGGAAGATATGAAACAAGGTCAACTTCTCTAATCATCCACTTACACCCCCAAGCACCGGGATTTCATACTTCCCAAGGTTCAGGTTGTTCCTTGAACCGTTGATTGAAGTGTTTTGAATATCAACGATCCCCGGAACATTCAGAATCCGGTTGTCAATCTGACTGATCCTTACAATCAGATATGAAGCATCATCCCATTCTTTCCTAAGTTCCAGAAGGTAGGCAGAAACGGCTTCTTCAATGATGGTCTGGAGATTTCCCCAGCCATAGCCCGGTTCAAAGGTCAGTGTGGTTTTAACAACAATCTCTTTCGCTTTTGCACTTTCCACTTTTACCACATGACCGATAGGCGCAAGCCCGTAACCCTCCCCGGCGTTCACTTCTGGATCAATGGCTGTCTGAACCGTCTGAACAAGGGCATCCGAAGCAACCCCAAATTCTGAATCAATGATTGTCAAAAGCACTGTCCCCCCGGTTGTCAGTTTCTTTTGCTTTCCTGCACGGAAAACAGAATCCAGCCAGTAACGGACTTCCCCGGTCAGCGTCCCCTTGATCCCGTTGTACCACGTTTCCACGCTTTCTTTTGGTATCATATCAGCCGGGGAAATATCAGCGTTCCATACCCTTGTCACCTTCGTCCTGCCGACTCCTGGGATGGCATTCGTCTTTTCCAGATAGTCGGCCCGGTTCCCACCAAAGGCATTCTCGCGGAAGGAAGAGAAATACCTCTGCCGCAGCTCCTCCGTCCCCTCTTCATCCTCGCCCGGAATCAGGATCCCTGTCAGTTCAGCGCTCTGCAGCCCTTTTATATATTCCATGGGTATCATCGCGCCGAAAAACTGGTTCCCGGCCTTCCCGGCCGTCTCACACTCGACCTGGTATTCCCCATCGGCAATCTTCCCTCTTACGACATAATTCATATCGCCAATGTTGAACCGCTGCCCGGCCACATCAATGGACCCTGGAACGAACACGCCCTTCAGTACCGCCTTTGTCGCTTCACGGGGATGTATCCCCCTTTCCCTACAGCGCAGGATCAGGAACTCCCTGGAGGCCGTATCTCCGTATGCCTCCCTTAGAACAGAGTCCAGCTCGATGTACAGTATCTGCAGCTCTATGGCCGTAGGCGAATGGGTGTCCCAGATCACCGAGCCCTCCCGCTTATCGAACCGATCCGGCACGCGGGCCAGCATCCTCTGTAGAATCGCTTCATATGTAGTATCCTCATACATCAGAAATCCACCTCCCTGTCCGCCTGCACCTCCCCAAAGACGGTATGCGCCGTGAACGCCACATGCACGATGCCCTTCCGGGGGAAGTCGAACGCAAAGCCGTCCACGCTCTGGATCCTGTCGTCCCAGAGCAGCGCTTCCGAAATACGGCGCTTCAGTTCCGGGCATACATATGTCAACGGCTCGCCAAAGAGATCCATGAGCTCAATCCCATAGTTCCAGCTATACATGACATACTGGTAGCGCTCCGTCATGATAATCTTGAGGATTGCCTGCCTTACCGCCTCCAGCCCGTCCGTATATCCGCGGATGCGGTTCCCGTCCACCTGCATCCCATAAGTGAGGCTCGGCTGCTCCTCAATCTCGAAGTCCTTGTCCAAAAAGCCGACTGTTGATGGAATCATCCCTTGCCTCCTATCCGATCGACCACGATGAACTTCTGGCCCTCCTGCTGCCGGAGCAGTATCACCTGGTCGCCGGCCTCAAGCGCATTATGCATCATGAAGTTCTGTGTCCCCACGATTCCATGGACATGCGGGGGCGGGACGGCGGTCTCCCCGTCAGAAGGAAGGACCCCTTCCCCTGTCGTCCATTGCACAGTGACCGTCGTCATATAGTCTGTCACGTTCCTTGCCAGGACAAGCTGCTGCTCCCCCAGCACCATCTTCTGCTCCACATTTATCTTTAGCGGGGACTTCGAGACCACCTCCCCGAAATACACGTTTACCGGCTTAGACGATTCCCTTTCGTCCCGTGCCGCCCTCTTCATGGCCTCCACCAAACCGTTCGCGTCAGCCAACGAACTCACCTCCCCTAAGCGTCAGGTCCATCCAGTGCATGCTTTCCTTATATGTATGCCTACAGCTCTCCACCAGCATGAAGTTCCTCAGCTTCATGTCCCCCAAATCGAGGTTCACTACGATCATGCTGCCAGCCCTCACCCGGTTGTCGCCCAGCACATTGGTGAGCTTCAGGTTGCGGGTCTTCTTGTTGTACAGCTTCAGCAGGGCATCTACCTTCGCCTGACCGTTCTCCCCCTTCTTCAGGGTATCGAAATACTGCAGTATCCCCCATCTGTTGATGTTCCCGGAATCCTGCGCGATATAGACCTCCCTGAACCCGGTCTCCTCATTGTCATAGGTCAGCTTCACCTTGTTGAAGGTATTGTCATCGATGGATGAGACATAATCGAACGTCTCGCACGTCTCTTCGTCCACCATCAGATAGGCCCCCGGGCTCCCCACCGCCATGGAGGACAGATGCCTCAGGGCCAGCTTGCCGAAATCGTCGTACAGCACGAACATCTCCCCGGTATTCGTCAGGGTCAGGTCAAGGGCGTTCTGCACCATGTCAAAGAGTGACGCGTTCTCCTCCACCCTGGATTCGATTATGTACCCTGTATTTTCCAATACCCCCGTGTTCAGCCCATAATCGGCGGCCAGCATCCGCAGGAACTGGTCTGCGGTCTTGTTCTCATACACTATGGTGTCCTTGTTCTTCAGATACCGCAGCTGGTCATAGGCGGTGACGGAGATGAGCTGTTCCTTCGACCTCTGCTGCTTGAACACAAAGCCGAAGAACACTTCTTCGCCATTTTCCTTCATCCTCACCGCACTCCCTTCCGAAAAGTCCAGCACATCATCCCATAACACCTTAAAAGACAGTTTTCCGGGAGCCCCCTTCCTTTCCGTCGTCCATTCAATCCCTTCCTCTACTGCAGGAAGATACGCCTTAGTCCCAAGCTCGTTCCCGATCAACAGTTCAATGCCCATATGCACCTCCTTGTTAAACCGCCGGAATCGTCAGTACCTGCTTCGGATAGATCAGGTTCGGGTTCCCCCCGATCACGCTCCTGTTGGCATTATAGATCACCGTGTACTTGCCGCCGTTGCCATAGAACTTCTTTGCGATGTTCCAGAGGCAGTCCCCGCTTACGACCGTATAGGTCTGGGCTGTCGCCGGGGCGGGCGAGTTGGACGCCTCCCTCTGCGGCTCCACGCTGGCCTTTGGTTTCTGCATGTTGAAGGCGATGTTCACCGTCTTCGTCCCGTAGTCACGCCATTGCTTCAGCTTTATCTTCACCAGCACGTCGAACCCTTCCTCTGCATCCTCCTCGATCCTGTAGTCCTCCATGGACACCTTGATGTTCGTATCGAAAAGCTGCTTCCCGGTTGGACGCTTCCTGCATACGATGAACTGGAAAGGCTTCCTGTCCGTCTTCAGCGCCTCAAAGCAGTCCAGGAAGTAATCGGCCCCCTTGAATCCGGACTTGTAGACGGCGAAGGGATACTTTTCCTGTGGTATCCTGCACTCGAACTCGATGTCGGTCAGCCCCGCCTGCCTCAGGATGTTTATCTCGCCCTCGTTTATCAGGGAGGCCGTCTCGTTCGCATTGTTGATCTTCACCGTCAGCTTCGGGGGCGCTATGGGCAGCAGACACCTCCCCAAATAGAAATCATATCCGTTCTGGGCCATCAGCTATGCACCCCTTCCGTTGAAATGTCGATGGCTTCGTTCACCATGTCGGTCATGCCGGACATGACGCCGTCCAGATCCATGCCGTTCTTTATCGTGTTGTGGTTCGTCTGCTCTATCTTGACCTCGGCGGTGGTGAACCGGTTGACAGCTTCCTGCTCCGCGATGTCCCGGAGGTACTTCAGCTCCTCCCCGGTTATCTCCATGGAATCAGCCATGGCACCAGTGTTCCCCGCGATGTCCTCGACGCCGCTCCCGATTCCTTCCATCCCAGCGCCATAGCCGCTCAGATCCGCGTAGCTGCCTGCATCTGGGATATTGGTGTCGAACAGGGAGGCCGGGTCGAAGCCCGCTATGCTTTCATCAATCCCTTGGCCGAAAGAGTACCCGGCGTCCCAGGCATCCTTGTACTCGAACCGACCTAAGTGCATGCTGGAAGCGTCCATCTTCGCCATAATCTCATCGCCCTGGCCGAAGGTCCCATCGACCCATCCCCCAAGGGAGTCGCGCCATCCGGAGACCGCGCCAGCAAGGTTCGAACCAAAAATCGTATCAATCGCGGATGCCAATGATTCCAACAAACCAAGGATGCAGTCTACCAAATCGAAGAACAGCCGCGCAATGGAACCCACCGGATCCGTGAACACGTTCCCGAAAAAATTCGCGAAAGCAGCTATGAAGTTCCAGAGCACCACGAAAACGTCAATCACAAAATTAATCAGTGTGACAAAAAGATTCCCGATGAAGGCAGCCGCCACCATGAACACGCCGCAGATGATGCCCGTTGCAGACACAGAGGTTCCGGCAAGCTTATTGAATGCCGCCACCACGAAATAGATGGCCGCTATCAGGGCGATAATCAGGACGATTATCCAAACAATAGGGCAGGCATACATAGCCGCATTGAGCCCGTTCTGGGCCGTCACCTCTGCCCATGTCGCTCCTGTCGTCGCCCAGATGGCAGCGGCATGGATGCCTTCCCAGACCGCCATGACGCCCTTGGCCGCTGCGGAGCCGAGCTCCAGGCCTTTCGTGATGGCAAGATAGGCACCGTATACCGCCAGGGCCCCCGCCACGCCGTAGATGATGGGCGACAGCCAGGACCAGTTGTCCGCCAGGAGCTGCGCCCCGGCGACGAGCAGGTCGAAGACTTCCAACGCAAGCCCCGCCACCACCGACAGCGCCGTGATGGCATTGTCCACGATGCCCTGAAAGGCCTCGCTGTTCCCAATCTCGTTCATCCGTTCAAGCACAGGCTGGAAGGCCATCAGGGCAGTGTTCTCAAAGGATGTCCAAATCTGCTCAAACGTCATCGGCATGCTCTCGAACTTCGCATTGGTCTCATCTGCCGCGGCGAACATGGCCGCCTTGACGATGTCGGCGGTGATCATCCCTTCCGCCGCCATGTCCTTCAGCTCCCCTTTCGGCACTTCCAGGTAGTCCGCAATCGCCTGTATGATATTCGGTGCCTGCTCCAGGATGCTGTTGTACTCCTCCCCGCGGAGGACACCGGAGCCCATGGCCTGAGTAAGCTGCAGCATGGCCGCATCGATGCCCGCCGCCTCCGTCCCGGCAATCCGGAACTGCTTGTTCACCTGCTCCATGAATGCTATGGTCTCTTCCGAGCTGCTGAAAGCGTCCCCGGCCATGAGCCCCAGCTTCGAGACCGCATCCGCCGTCGCCTGATAGCTGCCCCTCGCCCGTTCCGCGGAAAGGAATATCATGTCCTGCAGCTCCTGCGTGGTCTGTAGCCCATCGTTCATCATGTCCAGGCGTGCCGTGGCGGAGACCAACTGGTCAGACAGGCTCATTGCGTTCGAAAGGGTATGGAGCGTGGCATAGGCAGCCACCGCTCCCCTGATGGCCCCCATCAGCCCATTCGCCCTGTCCGTTCCCGCCTCGATCTCCTGGTTCAGGCGCCCCTGCTCGTCCACATTGTCCCGGATATGTCTCTCCGTATCCCCTATGACCTGGTTGAGCCTCAGATAGGACTCGTTCGCCGCCTGGACGTCCATGTCGTCCATGGCCCGGCTAAGGTTCTGCTGCTCCCTGAGCGCCTGCCCCAACTGTCCCCTCAGCATCTCCAGCTCCGCGTTCGCTGCATCCGTCCCCATGTTCATCGGGTTGCCCTCTATCTGCTGGATGCGCCCCCGTATGCTGTCGATCCTGACCGCCATCCGGTTCAGATCCTGGAAAGCTTCTGGCGGGAATATGCTCGTGTTGTACGCCTGCCTGGCAATGGCATCCTGGGTGCCGCACAGCCGTTCAAGCATGGCATCCGTGCTCTGGACCTCCTGTCGGAACCGGCCTATCCCGCTTCCATCGAACACATCCAGGGCCGGGGACTGCCAGCTCACAGCCGGGGCTATCTCAGAGGGATCCACCCTGTCCATGGCCGCGACCAGCTCCTGGACGGACATGGTCGCCTGGTTTATGGAATCCCGCGCCGCCTGGAAAGCGCTGCCATCGACAGGCGATTCCATGGCACCATGCAGATCCTCCATTGCGGAAAGCCCCAGGTTCACGGAATCGATCACATGGTACAGGATGCCCGTGAAATTGTCCTGCAGCTCGATCGCAGTCCTTATGCCCCCCATGCCGTCACCGTCCTTTCTTCCCTTTCTTCGCTTTCCTCTTCATCTCCTTCTCTTTTTCCCTGTCATTCTTCATCTTCAACTTGACCGCGGCCACCACAAAGGCTTTCTCAGGTTCGTCCAGTCCAAGGAAAACAGAAGGCAATATGTGCAGCTTCAGGAGGGCATAGTAGGCAAAGTTCGCCTCCCAATCCCCTCCCTCGATCAGTTTTTTGCTTCGTCCACCTTATCCTCAAAGGATACATTGAATCCCTGGAACCTCTGGACGAAGCTGGCCAGGTCATTATACTCCCCGGGATCATCGACCATGGCCAGCAGTAGCTCCTCCGGAGTCGCCACGCCATAGGAATCCTGCAGCTCCTTATCGTACAGATCGGGCACCACCACGGAAGCGGCGATCATGCGCCGGATATACAGGCCGGACTTGATCTTCTGCCGGAACAGGTTGGGCTTGCCGGTCACCTGCACTTCAACCGTACAGTCATCCCGGATGTTCTCATTCTCTTTCGAGGTGATATGCCTCAACTCCCATTCAAGGGGTTTGCCGTCTTCATCGCAGAGGGACTTAGTGGCGGCATAGAACCCGTTCTTCTTCTCCACCTTGTTTTGCTTCATGAACTTGCTGAACTTAGACATCTTGCATCCTCCTTATATTCTGTTTGGATCCTGATCAATTGGTAAGAAAGCCCTCCAGGTCCCTGAACGCTTCCGGCATCTTGAAATCCTCAAAAGTGAAATCCATATCTTCATCCAGGTACTCCCCGTCCGCATCGAACTTCGCAAGGACGCCTCCGTCGATGTTGCAGTCCATCAGGATCATGGTCTGCCGTCCCACCGAGGAAGTCCTATCCTCATTGGAGATCTGAATCTCGAAATAGACATCTTCCCCCGTCTCCTTGTACTGGAGCATCATCTGCCGGAAGACCGATGTGTTGTAGTGGAACGTCGCGCTCCCAGTGCCCTTCCAGCCGGAAGCCTTGTTCCCCTTTCCCGTCTTTCCCAAAATCGGCACTTCGGTCTTGTTCTTCTCGAACTTTGCTTCCAGGTTGATTGCCTGCATGAAGTTATATCGCCGCGTCCCTATCGTGACGAAGCACTCTGCCAGCCCTGC
>OFFJ01002963.1_pt1 | contig 10310 bp, 13 predicted proteins | sample 1521261 | NCBI WGS metagenome assembly OFFJ01 (sample SAMEA3504122, study PRJEB24116) | mouse gut metagenome | biome: mouse gut; feature: mouse-associated habitat; material: faeces | place: Denmark | collected 2011 | reverse complement strand
TCTCCGCTTTCTTTCAACATAGCCAGATTTCCTATGTTCTAATTCGGGAGTAATACATAGCCGGTCTCTGTGAACTCACCCTGCTCCCTGGCCGTCCATATTTCTCCGAACAACCGGTAATCATAGACTTCCCGCAGGTTTTCGTCATACAAAAATTGGCCGGACTCCTGTATCATGTACTCGCCGTACTCCTCCAGGGTCTGCACGTCAGAGATAAAGTCAAACAGCTCCAGATTTTTTGCCAGACAGCAGATCTCCTCGCCGCTCTCCGGCTCCGCCAGCCGCACTGCCGCTTCCAGTTTTTCCCGATCCGCCGCCCCCAGCCCCGCGATGGCACAGCGCACCGCTTCACGGCTGTCCGGCCCCTCCTGTCCTCGGTCCAGTATGCTGCGCACAAAGGGCGGAAGGTTCGTATCCATGGCCATCCTCTGCTGGGTCAGGTCGTAGCAGTAGAGATAGCTGTAATCGCCGCTGCTGGCGCTGCACCGCAGGCAGAACCGGTAGTTCTCAGTTTCCGCCACAAATCCGACGCTGTCTCGCCCAATCTCGCCCTCTGGATACCTATAGCGCCACCGGCACATGGCGGCCTCGCTTTGCAGCGGCCCCCGTGCCCGCAGCTCGTCCACAAACTCCTGGAGCGTCGCCTTGAACGCCGGCGTGTTGAGCCGTTGTGGGGCCACCAGGTGTGGTGCAGCCGGCCGCCGCTAAAGTAAAGACGCAGGTGGCCTACCGTTCCGGCAGCCGCGTCCTCCTCCGGCTCTCCCAGGGAATAGAACAGCCCCGCTTCCTGGCCGGGAGAAGCGGGGCGCAGCACATATTTTCGAGGGTCACAGGGACAGTCCAGGTGGTTTTCCTCGCAGAAGCCCGCCAGATCCAGCAGCTCCTCGTGCAGCGAGAAGCTGTCTTTGAACTGGCGGGCCCGGGTGGTCTCCCGCTTCAGCGGGACAGGGGAGAGGACGCTGCCAACGCGGTTCCACACCGCCCGGTCCTCCAGTGTAACAGGCTTCGTCGGGTTCCTGTCCGACCCTGTCAGGTCATAACAGTACCAATTCTCCGGGATGGACTCCCGTTCGATGGGCAGGCCCGTATAGAGCACCGGCTTGCCGAACAGCTCCGCACGCTGGAGTGCATCCTTGTAAATGTTGCAGCGCAATGGGTTCACACCTTCTTTCCTTGTATTGGCAGCAACAACCAATATCACATTTTTCCACAAAAGTCTACTAAAATCTTCACAGCATCTGCATGCCACTTTCCTCCTCCATTTCCTGCTGAGGAAAGGGCCTGCTGAGGCGGCGCACCGGGCCGAATGATGTTTGCCAGAGGCAGTCCTCCTCCATGAACACCTCACCGAGCCCGGCAAAATCCATAAAGCCGTCTATGGTATCGATGATCTCGTCGTCCGCACCGATACGACGGAGGACCTGCCTGCCGTACTCCTCCGCATCCTCCGGGACAATCTCATAATCGTCTATATCCATGGCGATAGCAAGCGCCTTGGAGAAGACCTCCGGCTGCTCCGCCTCCAAAGCAGCGCAGAATGTCAGAAGCTCCTCCTGTTCCATCTCCTGGAGGCACAGCGCCAATGCGTTGGCGTCCTCCACCGTGATGGTATCCAACGGAATGATGTCCGCCAGGTGGGGCAGGGAGAAGTGGATATCTCCGATGACCGCCTCCGCAAAATCCTCCACCCCAAGGAAACTTCTGACCTCATCCAGGCGTTCATCCGAAGCCGGGAGCGCAAGCGGGCATCTCCCCGTCCTGGTGACAAGCGTCAGGCTGATGGTTCCAGATGCTTGCTCCATCATGATACTCTCGCCCTCCCTGCGTTCATAGCCAGGGGTCCATATCGTGCGATGACCGCGGCGCAGAGGATCAGCAGCAGGGTTGGGTCATCCACCAGCTCCGGGTCGGACAGCTCCTCCGATGTCGCGCCCAGCGTACCGGCGCAGATACCCTTTGCAGCGCGGTAGAGGACATATTCCTGGATACTGCTCTCCCTCAGTCGGATGCCGGCGAAGTCAATCTGACCCGGCTGGACTGCGGAGACGGCTTTCTGCCAGAGGGCGGCACGGGCGGAGAGAAGGTACACCGCCGCCAGCCACCGGCTGCTCACAGACCGCTCTTCGCCTTTTGTCATCTCCTCCATCCGCATGATGTGGAGCTGTCCCTCAAAGGGGAAACCCGCCTGTCGACAGGTCAGGCCAACGGCCCGCTGCTTCAGCGGCAGGTGCTTCCAGGGCCGGACCGTCTCCGCAATCAGCTCCCCCAAGGTCACCGCTCCCGCCTCCAGCCGCTCGGCGAGGTAGGGGCAGGTCAGACTGCGGCAGCTCCGACGGCGGTATTCCAGGCAGTTCCGGCAGTCCACGTCCGCTGCGCTGGGGCGGCAGTGCGGCGCCCTGCCGCTTCTCCGGGGCGTGAAGTTCGGCGCCTGCATCATCTCCCGCTCCAGCTCCGACAAGGGCGTATCCTGTACAAAATATCTGCTCATCTGGTCTCCTTTCTTCTCTTGAAAATAAAAAAAGCGGGACTTATGTTTGCTGTCCTCTGACAGCCATAAGCCCCGCTTATTTCATAGAGTTATCCAATCAATATTGCTGTATTTCGCCCAGCCCATGCGGCCTGGGACTTTCGGTCAGCTCATTTGCCAGATCGATCACCTGCGGTACTGCCTCCTGGATCTGCTCCATGATCCCCTCCAGCAGCTTGTCCTGCTCCGGGCTGGAAACGAGACCTTGGACGGTCATGTTTTGTGCGGCGTCATAGATTACCGCAAGCTGCTCTGCCGTAAAAAGAAGGCCAGCGGGGAGCAGCCCGGAGCGGACGGCGAAGTCACGTCTGGCCGCGGCATAGGCGTCCGCTCCGCTGCTGGTATCGTAGTAATGTCCCTGCCACAGAGAACGGTCATGTACCCGCTCCCATGTGATAAATTGCAGCCCGTACTCTGTCTGATGCCCGGCCAGTACAGCGCCGTTGAACTCCGCCAGCAGCCGGTAATCCCCTGTCAGCCCCTCCGCCAGCAGAGGTGGAGCCTGCTCCATCAGATGCATGTACGTATTGGTTTCCCTGGTAATCATCCGAACCTGCTCGAGGATATCCTCCAGCCCATTTTGCCGCACATAGTCCGGGTCATAGCCCATACTGCCGCGTATGTTAACCGTGCAGACCTGACGGGCGTCCTTTTCTACGAGCAGCAAACCCTCGTGCTCCGGCCAGATCCTGAAGCCCTCGTGATGCAGCCGCCGGCCAACCTCAGCCAGATACCTCTTACTAAAATCCGTCATATCCCTTCTCCTCGTTTAGAATGTCATTGTGATCTGACCGCTGACCTGTTTTTCGGGCTGGGAATTGATCCGCAGCTCTTCGCTGTCGCGGTTCGGATGCCCGATCCGTTGTCTGTTTCAGCGGCAACCAGCCGACCCTCCTGGAGCAGCTGTGTCACCAGCTCGGGTGTGAAACGCCTGCCAACGCTATTCCGCCGCTCCTTGTCACAGAGGCGGCGGGCTTCAAAATGCTCCGCGATACGGTCCGCAACCGGATCTACGATATAGAGGTTCGACCGCTTTGTCCGGCACTGCTCCAGTATGAACGCAGTGATCTCATCACACCTGGACTCCAGCATATTCTGGTAGTCCTCGTCGCTCAGGTCCAGAAATTCCTCATAGCAGTCAACTGCATAGCATTGGAAGCTGTGTGCGTCTGACAGCTGCTCTCTCAGAAGCGGAATATTGGTTTCCTCCAGCACACCGCTGAAGCTGGCGGGATGCAGATAGAGCTCCTGCCGGTCTTTCGTCACCGTGTCGCAGACGCCGCTCCGACCCTCCCGGAGCGTCCAGACCAGGTCCTGAAACAATCGTCGGCTCTCCGCTTTGAATGCGGTCAGGTCTGCACCGCCCGATGCACCGGGATCGCACCCATTACATCGGACACGCAGATAGACCATTCGATATGCCATATAGCCCCTCCTACATCATCTGCTGTGACCACGAGAAAGAAGCCGGGGCATCAATTCTGCCTCCGGCTCCTCGATCACAACTCCTGCACTTTCTACGGGCATCCACACCTCGGTGGCCTGTTTTGCGGCATAGATGCCGTCCTGGTTCAACATTCTCTGCCATGCGCCCTGGCCGGGCACCCAGCGGGTCTGGATCTCAACATTCTCATTGAAATTGTCTGCCGGCTTCCGGGGGTAACGGACTCGTCCACCATAGCACGATACGCCTCTGTGACGCTGCCCGTAGACGCAAAAACGCCGATTCGTCCGGCCTGTGACGGCCGGGGGTGGGTAAGTTCACCGGGTGATTTGCCCTCTCGCAGCCCTCCGTGCGTTCGAGACGGGTCGGAATGATGACTCCCATTGAAAATATCGAATTTTTAAGGCTCCCGAATTTTCATATGCGGAATCTTCGCTTCTCCCTTTGCACATACTGGATCTATGGAACCGATCATTCTGCATTCTGACATGAACAATTTCTATGCCAGCGTAGAAATCCTTTATGATCCTACCCTGAAAGACAAACCGGTAGCTGTAGCTGGCGATGAAGAAGCCCGCCATGGCATCGTCCTGGCAAAAAATAACCTTGCCAAGCAATTCGGCATCCGAACCGGCCAAGTGCTCTGGGAGGCCCGCCAGCAATGTCCGGAGCTGGTCTGCGTTCCCGCCCACTATGAGCGATACCTTCACTTCTCTGCGCTTGCAAGGGATATTTACATCAACTATACCGACCAGGTGGAAGCCTTTGGCCTGGACGAGTGCTGGTTGGATGTGACCGGCTCGACCGGCCTGTTTGGAGACGGCATAACGATTGCCAATGACATTCGCGCCCGCATCCGTTGCGAACTTGGTCTGACGGTATCGGTAGGCGTATCCTACAACAAGGTCTTTGCCAAACTGGGTTCCGATATGAAAAAGCCGGATGCCACCTCCGTCATCACACGGGAGAACTTTCGGGAAACGGCCTGGCGGCTGCCGGTCAGCGACCTGCTCTATGTCGGTCCGGCTACCACCCGGAAGCTGACCCAGTTCGGCATCCATACGATTGGCGCGCTGGCTCAGGCGGACACGGACTTCCTCTATTCGCTTCTGGGCAAAAATGGGATCATGCTCCATCGCTTCGCCAACGGTCAGGATCGCTCTGGCGTCCGGCGATACTATACCATACCGCCCATGAAAAGCATAGGCAACAGTACGACCGCGCCCCGAGATCTGGTCAGTGAAGATGATGTCAAGATCACACTGATGGCATTGTGCGAGAGCGTTGCGGCGCGGCTGCGGGAGCAAGGCTGTGTCTGCGGGATCGTGACGGTAGGGATTCGCACCAACGACTTTGTCTCCTTTGACCGTCAAGTCAAGCTGCCTGTTCCCACGGACAGCACTCTGACGGTCTGGGAAGCCGCCTTGGACATTTTTCGCCATAGCCACACTGGCGACCGGCCTGTCCGAAGCCTCTCCGTAAAAGCCAGTGGCCTTTCACCTGCGGATGAAATGACGCAGCTGTCGCTGTTCCCGGAGGAGCGGAAGGCGCAACGCCGGGCGGACATTGACCGGACGCTTGACAGGATACGAGCGAAATACGGCTATTTCAGTATTCGCAGAGCGATCACCCTGATCGATCCTGCCTTGGACCTGGATGCCAGAGGCGATCATATCATTTATCCTGTTGGCTTCCTGGGAACGCTCTGACCGCGCCGCATACTTTTTTGAGGTACCTGCAAACGCTATACCAGAGGTGATAAGAAATGCACTATCCCGATTTGAACAACCTGCTCCGCAGCGAGCCGGAGGCCAAACGCTATTTTGATACGCTTCCCGACTATGCCAGGGAACAGATCCAAACCCGCTCCGGCAGCGTCAACTCCTTTGCCAGCCTGAGGGATTACGCAGAAAACATTCTTCGCGGCGATGATTAACAAGCAAAGCGGAAACCGTTCTAAAGGCGGTTTCCGCTTTGTTTCTTACGAACCTACGATTGTTCCGCCGTCCGGATGAAGCACCTGCCCTGTCATATAGCTGGCGTCATCCGATGCCAGGAATACATAACAGGGCGATACCTCGCAGGGCTGGCCCGCCCGCATCATGGGCACCTGGCTGGTCTTGGCACCAAAGGTTTTTACTTCCTCCGCGGAGAAGGATGCAGGGATCAGCGGCGTCCAGATGGGACCGGGCGCCACGGCGTTGACCCGAATCCCCTTCTCCACCAGCGATAGCGCCAGGGAGCGTGTCAGCGCGACAATCGCGCCCTTGGTGGCACTGTAGTCAATCAGATCCTTGTTTCCCTGGTAGGCCGTCACCGATGTAGTGTTGATGATGCAGCTCCCCCGCTCCATGTGAGGCAGCGCCGCCTTTATCAGATAGAAAAATGAGAACACATTGTTCTGAAAGATAAACGCAAGCTGCTCGTTGGAAATATCCAGGATGCTTCGCCGGATAAACTGCATAGCGTGGTTGTTGACCAGAATGTCCAGCTTCCCAAAACACGCCAGCGTCTTGTCCACACAGTATTTTGCGAAAGCCGGGTCCTTCAGATCGCCCCGCAGCAGCAGACAGCGTCCGCCCATCTGCTGCACACGCTTGGCAGTCTCCTCCGCATCCCGGTCCTCATCGTAGTAAGCGATAGCAACATTTGCACCCTGCTTCACATAATCGTATGCCACCGCCCGTCCGATGCCGCTGTCCCCTCCGGTGACCAGCGCGGTCTTGCCCTCCAGCTTCCGACAGGCTTTCCCGCATTCCGATACCGGCTTCGGTTCCATCACATACTCAAAGCTCGGCTGGCGATCTTGGTGCTGGGGCGGAAATGTAATGGGCACCTCCCGGCAGTCCGTGAGATACCCGTAGCTGCTGTTATGTTCCATGGTATGACACCTCCACCCCCATCATACGGGGATGGAGCGTACCGGTTACCGGTTTTCTGAAGGTTCCACACATTCCAGCGGGGATTTATCCCACCGAAGTCCTTTGCATACCGGCTGACGCATCCCTCCATTTTTAGTTCGGTGCATAAACGCAACCGTACAGACCAGCGTTGGCTCCAGCCATACAGCCTTCTCGTTGCCGTGTCCGGCTGGAGCCGACTGGATAAACGGTGGCTCTATCATTTGCGGCTGCGCTCTGATCGCTGCGAATGTTTCACCGCCGACTCCCAGCGTTACATGACCCTTATACACCAACTTCTGCGCCCTGTACTGCCCCAGAACGATGCTGATCAGATGTTCCCCTTTGTCGATATACCCGCAGACAACAAAATCATCGTCCATCAGATGCTTCATCTTCAGCCAGGCTTTTGTCCGTTTCCCTTGAAAATACAGGCTGTCTTTCCTCTTTGCAACGATCCCCTCCAAGCCCTGCACCTGGGTGAGTTGAAAAAGTTCCATCGCCTGATCTGCGCCATATACGCGGGAAACTGCCAGACGGTCCGAGTCAGTGACAGCCCGCCGCAGATATTCCCGGCGCTCCGCCAGAGGGCACATCGTAAGGTCCCGACCATCATAATAGAGACAGTCAAATGCAATGAAGACTGCGGGATGCTGCTTTGCTTCCAGCTCTATTTTATACTTATCTGACAGCAGGCTCCGATGCTGAATAACAGAAAAATCCGGCTTGCCATCCACGATGCACACCAGTTCCCCGTCCAAAATACATCTTGCGGCTACTTGGCGGTGGATGTTGGAAAGCTCGGGAATCTTCGGCAACATCCGCACATTGCGTTTGTTGCGCAGTTCTGTGCTATTCCCCGGATCGAGGAACGCCACACAGCGTTCCCCATCCCATTTGATCTCATAGAAATATGCTTCATCCGCAAAAAAATCGACGTTCTCAGCAATCAGCATGGGAGAAATCGGGGTGTCAAATAAGTCCCTCACTGCTTTGACACCTTACGCCTGGGCCGCTGCCGCGCACTTGGCGCTCCCTTTGCTTTGGCTTGCTCCAGCATCTGCTGGAGGGCGTCCATCATATTGATGACGCTGACCTGCTGCTCTGTGGGAGTTTGCGTGATTTCTTGATTATTTGCTTTGGCTTGAATAATCTCCCACAGCCGGTCACGGTATTCATCGTGGTATTTCGACGGTTCAAAGGATTCCTTCATCCCGGAAATGAGCGTTTTACCCATAGACAACTCTTGCTTTGAGATTTCCGGCTTGGCTGGTTCCTTCGGCATAGCCTTTACTTCGTCATGGAAGAAAAGAGTTTCCGTCAGAATTCCGGTATCTGTTGGGATCAGGGCCATCAGGTGTTCCGATTGGCCGATCACGCCTTTGGCGATGGCTACCGCGTGTTCCTCCAGCATACAGCGGCGCAGCAGCTCATATGCCTTGTCGCCTCCAGCCTCCGGAACGGTATGGTAGGTTTTGTCAAAGTAAATAGGGCGGATGTCCTGAATATCTGCAAAGTGCAGAATGTGTATCGTCCGCTCCCTTTCTGCCTTTGCCTTTTCAAAATCATCATCAGTGAGCGTGACATACCGTCCCGGCTCGATTTCAAAGCCTTTTATAATCCCGTCTCTCGAAACCTCCTTTCCACAGCTTGCGCAGACCTTTTTATATTTCACCCGTGAGCCGTCCTCCCGGCATAGCTGATGGAAACGGATGTCGTTGTCTTGGGTGGCTGTGTGCAGTGAGATGGGTACGTGCAACAGGCCGAAGGATATGGCGCCTTTCATGGTAGCGGGCATGAGCAGACCTCCCTTTGGCGGTAGTATGCCCGATTTCAGGAAAAATCTTGCTCAATTGTATTGGGGCTGAATCAGATAAATGCAGAACCACCGGTTGCCTCACGGTAACCGCTGATCCATTTATTGGAGCGACTCATTTACTGCTTCAGCATTTCTGCATATTTCGGCTGATCTGCCTCTGACACACCCAACACCGCCATCGCCCGCTCGACAGAAAATCCCATATTTTTAATGAGATTCTGGATTGATTGCAGGGTCCCTTCTGTCATACCTTCTGCTCGTCCTTCTGCTCGTCCTTCTGCTCGTCCTTCTGCTCGTCCCTTCTGAAGGCCGTCCTTCCGGGCATCCTCCGCAACATGGTAGTCATGGATCTCCATGATCTTCTCCTGATCGAATAAGGTCACCATAATCTCTGCCACCTCCTTCTGGCGGGTCGCCAAAAATGGCGCCAACACATTTTCTTCTATGCACCGGCGCATCGTCTCCTCAACGGCTTTCCGACTGCGCCCATGCTTCTTCCGTTCCTCGTCCGATATCTTGCAGAATCGAACATACTGATCAACGATGTCCCCGGTCCCGTTTCCTCGCAACACCTTCACTTCTACGTCCGCAGCTCCCGATCCCTTATACAGCTCCGAAAGCCTCAGCTCATCCGGCACATCAGGGCGGTCACCCGTGTAGACAACGTACAACTCCGGGCGAGGGATCGTGACCGGAGCCGTCCCATACAGGTTCAGCTTGCGTTCCTCGGTATACTCCTTGTAGGTTGCCGCAAGGTAGAGCAACATACGCAGAGCGATATTAACCGAGAATACCGACTGCGCTTCTACGAGCAATATCAAGGTATCCCGCACCTGAAGACCGACATCGTTATACATCCCCGTTGTCAGTACATTCTCCAAAGTCACCAGTTTGCAATCCGCTTCTGTTACAGCGGTATCCTCCGGGTGGAGAGCTAGATAGAGCTTCCTAGCATACTCCGGCTGTTTGAACACATATGTGAAGACGGAATCCTTGACTGTATACCGCATTTCTGACATACCCTCACCTCTAGTTTCTAGTATACCACACTTTTGCTGAATTGCCAACCTAAAAATGACGGGCGGGTGCTCGGAAGATTCTCAAGGGACAGCATCTTCAAGAGTATCTCTCAGAGCATCGGAAAACAGAGAAATCCATGCTGCGTTGCTGTCGCCATCCAGCGAACTCTGCTCAAATGTAACTTCGGCAGCTTCATATATCTTTCGCACTACCGAGGCGGCACCGGAGGTGTTTCCTTCATCCAGCAGTTCCTGCACCAACTCACTGAACATGGCCAAAACATATTTGCCGCCTTCCATATCCAAGAGTACCTGCGAAATTTCTGCTGCATTGTTTACTGCTGTTTCGTACCACCTTGCGGTTGTTTCCATATGACCCTTCCTTTCGTAAAATCCGTAACCTCCGGGTTTTTGCCCCGAAGATTTTTGACCAAAATTTTCAAACTTCTGGCTGGGGGCTGCGACAGCTGGGTGAACCACATAGCAGTGAGGAACTGTTGGAGCAACTGCGGAGCTGTATCCATCCCCACCAGAATCGGAGCAGCTTGAACAGCCGCACCGCTGTGTTGGCGGAACAGGCTCATGCTGTTTTGAAGCTGGC
>OFFJ01002961.1_pt1 | contig 10321 bp, 8 predicted proteins | sample 1521261 | NCBI WGS metagenome assembly OFFJ01 (sample SAMEA3504122, study PRJEB24116) | mouse gut metagenome | biome: mouse gut; feature: mouse-associated habitat; material: faeces | place: Denmark | collected 2011 | reverse complement strand
GCCGGATATAGATAGACCGTTTCGGAAAGCGCACCCAGATGGATTTCTTCAATCCCGGAAAGTATGTATTTGATATCTTTGCTGTTCAACCTGTATTTTTCGGTCAGATAAATTACATTATTAGGATGTGACCTGTAAATTCCGGCCATGAATGCCGGAACCGAATAACCCCATGTATATCTGTCCTTTAGCGGAACCAAGTACTTATCAATACAATCCAAAATCCTGTCAATATCATAATCTGAGTTTTTCTTTCTCACCAAATAATCAATAATCAGTTCCGTATTCAGGTTTCCTGCGCCTTTTCCCATTCCGTTTAAGGTTGCGTCTAAAATAATGCTCCTTTTCCCATTTGCCAGCTTAATAATTTCCTGTGCAAATGCAAATGAAGACTGAAAATTATTATGAGAATGAATATCAATGCATATATCCGCGTCCAGATTATAGTCGACCAACTCATAAAAATGTATCATATCTTCTATGTACATAGCCCCATAAGTATCCACAATCCCGTAACTATAGGGTTCCAATCCATTTATTAAGTCGATTAAATTCAACAGTTCCTTATCCGAATAACCAAGGGAATTCACACCCTGCACAAATAGTGTATAACCCTTTTCCTTCACCTGATAAAGAGCTTTCTTGATTTCATCCTGCTGTTCAATAAATTGTTTTTTTGTAAAACCTACCCTGATGCCGGTAGCCGAACTTCCATCACATCTTTCCAATTTTGAAAAATCATACATATTAAAGTCAATAAAGGCAACATACATGGTACCTTTTCGCTCCGACGGGATAAAAGGTCTCATCTGTAAAACATGATTAAAAAATGTATGTCCTGTTCTGTATTCAACAATATTCGGGTCCCGCAGAAATCCCATTTCCACGATATCGATTCCGGACATTGTCAAGTCCTTAGTCATATCGGAGATAGTCTTTTCACCAAACTCACAATTAATAACTCTCCCGCCGTCCCGCAGCGTACAGTCCAATACCTGTACATTTTTCATACTAAAATACCCATCCTCTTCTGATATTGTGCGGCAACTTTTGCAAGTTCAAAATCCTCTGCCGTATCGATATCGATTGCCTCTATGGAGTCAATGACACACATATACGGATTCTTTCCGATTCTCTGATGCAGCTCTGTAAATACTTCCTTTCGGAAAATAAAAAATGCACCCGTTTCCATATAAACCGGCTCAAGATTTTGTGTTGTAACAATGTTCTTTCGGTCATAGTTAAGTGGTTTCCCACGAAACCAGCAATAATCCTGTATTTTGGTGCAGCTGAATGCCGAATCGTATCCTTCATACATTACTTTATTCAGGGCTTCCGTAATAGACTCTGCCCTTGTAAAGGGCTGAGTCACATGTGTGAGAACATAAATATCGGCGTCCACATCCTTCACAAAAAAATCGATTATTTCCAACCCTTTAACCTGAAATCCATCAAGATATTTATCACGTTTCAGGAACTTTAAATCATAACCAAGATAATCTTTTATTTTATCATCGCTGCAATATACATATTTATCTGTTATTGCATCAACCTGACTGATTGTATGAAAAATATAGTCACACAAAGGCCTTCCTTCCAGTTCCATCAGGTTTTTCCCAGGTAAACGCTGATTATTCAATTTAATCGGAATAAAGGAAACAATCTTCTCCATCGCACACTCTCCTAAATAGTATTTCTACATTACTTTTCTAAATATAAAACAATATAATCCCCCAGTTCCTTTTCTGCTGCCCAGCTTTTCCACATGGTATTCAGCTCATCCATGTCCTCTGCCATTTTTATTTCCGAATTAGGTTCTTTATCTCTCAACCATCCCATCAGATTATCAATCCCGTATCTCTGAAAATATTTAACTTCTTTACCTGAACATCCACATTTATCCGCCAGAATTTCCAAACTATTACCGGAAAATATCCATAGGTGCTGTGTACTGAATAATAACTTTTTTTCATATATTCTGCCTAATAACTGTCTCATAATCGGTGCATCAGTCGGAGTACCAATGATAGCTTTTCCGCCTGTTTTTAATAGTTTACAAATGTTTCTTAAGAATGTCTCCGGGTCTTCGACATGTTCTATTACATCGAATGAAGTAACAATATCCACCTTATCTCTAAAATCTGATAAGACCTCTTCTGTGTAAGCATATGTATGATATCTCTTTCCGTCCATTATCTTCCGATATGTCTCAGAAGGCTCAACTGCAATCACAAGTTCCGCAACACCGGAAATAAAATCCAAAAAAGCCCCGCAGCCACAGCCAATATCAGCCACAATTTTGTTCCTGAAAACGGAAGTTCCTGTGTATTGAATTTTCTGAAAAGTTTCTTTATCATGCAGCTGATAAAACCGTGTTTCTTCCGACCCACCTTCCAGAGAATCTCTGTATTCGGTACTTTCATAGTATTCCCCTATATCAGATAAAGTATTTTCATGCCAAATCACCTTACACGCTTCACACTGGTAAACGGATACATTATCCTTCGTGTAATACCCCAGCCCTCCATTACGTATTTTATCATCATAAATCATCTTAATATTGCTGCTTCCGCAAATTCTGCATGTCATACTATACCATCTCCATTCCCTGATTTGAATTATTCTCAAACAACTCCTCAAAATTTACTCTTTCAAAAACTTCCAGTTTTCCGCCCCTGGTGGCATTATATATCCGAAATCCGTGATTTTTTGAATACTTTTCCGCCTTCTGATAAGCCAGATCCATCCCTCCGAAATTGGCGCTGACATTTTTATAAACATTAATATCATTTTCATCAAAATAACTTTCTATAAAATGATTTCCAGGGTCAGTAACAGCTCCCACATTGTTATGATCCATGCCGATTAAATAGATTTCCTTAAATCCCATATAAGCAGCTATCTGCAACGCCAAATCATAAGTAACCGTATATCCCCAAAAAACTCCTTCTGTTATATCTTCGGAAAATCCCGGCAAATTTGGTTCATAATATTCAGACTTTAAATGTACATAATGAACCTTATCAGAACAGAAAAATCTGTCGGCCATAAATACTTTGGACCTTTCTGTAATCTTGTCCAGCTGATTTTCACACGCCCGTATTACTCTTGTATCCGTCATGCAGATATAGTCAGGTCTCCATGGAGTCTGGTCAAAAACTTTATGTATCTTGTTTAAGGCAAAGCATATTTCCCTGTGTTGATATAATTTATCCAAATCAGAAACTGTAAGACTTGGTCCGTTACCAATTATAAAAGCCCGTTTACCCGCATGAATATTCTTAAACACCTGCAAGTCAGGATATCTGTTATAATAAATAAATTTATCCACATCATAAATATCTATAATATGAAAGGATTGTCCCTCTATTCTGTCCCGAATATCGCTTTCTGTCCTTCTTTTATTAATAATGAGACAATCAAAATCTAAATCGTCAATCCTGGTTACCGGTAAGCCAAATAAAGATTTTTCAGTTACATCCGGGTCAATTATTCCTGCCACATAACCTATATCCGATAAAATGGCTATCTCCAGCAACAAATAACTCAAATATTTATTTACCCCATAAATCGCAATCCGTTTATAGCTGCAGATCTTATAATTTAGTAATATGTCTGTATAATTCATATATTGTGTATTATACAGATAATTATACCTGGGCAGTACAGTTCGCATTTCAGTCATACTGCGGCGGTTAAAAACCACGTAATTACTGATTCCTTCCTCTGCAAGCTGGCTTTCCAATACATCAACATAATCATTGGATGTAATCATAACCTGGAACAATTCTGACAGTTCTTTCATTTCCTCAAAGGATATTACTTTTTTTCCATATAGTTCAGAGCCGTATTTATAATTGTCCGCAAAACATTCTACAGCTCTCTCTCCCAGAATCTTTAATGCCTGTAATCCTATATCTCCTGCTCCGAATAAAATGTATTTCATTCTCTCTGCCTTTCAAAATACTGAACCACATAATCTACAAAATCCTGCCTGTTAAAATCGTCAAATACTATTTCTTCCCCGTTAAACCCCGAATAATTTCTCCGTAAACTGAAAAAATCCACTGCATAATCGTTCCGGATATTTCTTCCGTATATGACCAACTGCCTGCACTCCGCCATGTGAACAATATCACATAACCCGCTTCTTGCAGAAAGAAAACCTCCGGCATACTCCAGAATTCCCCGTGCCTCCTTATAGGAAAACTGTATTCTCTCTGTACCCCTTATGACCGGCTCTTTTTCCCCATATCCAACGGTATATACGGCATAACCCTTCTTTAATAACCTCCCGGCAATTTCTACCCATATATCCTGGGATATCATGGGTGCCGGACTCGAATAGGCATAGGGGGACATAATGATAGTTTTCCCTTCCGGCATCCCTTTCCCTGCAAAACCATGCTTTGGCATACAGGATGACGGATATAGGGGAGCTGACTTTTTAGTTAACCGAAATGTTTCTAATCTGAACTTGTCTATAAATACCATTTTGGCATTGCATCTTGGAAAATAGCTGTTTCTAATGGTAAGAATCCACTCGGAGATAAACTTAATGTTCATAAGTTCTCCTATGAACATATATGCCGCTATCATATCATTCAAATCTCTCTCAGATATGATAATATTTTTTTCCTTTATTCCATACAGATCTGCAATATCTCTTACGTTATTTCCCACGCCCAATAAAACACAGCTTTTAACGTCGTATTTTAAACGCCATGCCTGAAGATAGGAGTATGCTATAAAAATGTCGCCGCTTGCCTTGGGCGCCACCAGAAATATTGTATCTTCCGCATATTCCGCTGCTATTTTTTGATAATACCTTATCCCTCTGCGCACTGTTTTCATCTGACGAGCCATATATTCCAACGTGTCTGCATAAATCTCCGTTTCACTGCTTATATGAAGGATATTTTTTGCGCCATACCCCATCTCATGAAGTGAGAGAAGCATTTCCTGCTCATGTACAGAACAGACAATTACTATATTTTCGGGATTATATGGCAATAAATAATCCCCGGGCAGGTAAATATTGATTCCCAGATATTGTTTCCCTGCTTTGCTTTTATCATTGTCCACAATTGCGCCTGCGTATATATTTTTTTTACATAATGCCATATAAACCCTTTTGGTAAAAAAGGTACATCCATACAGGACAACATTTTTTTCCCGTAAAATATCCGAATATTCGTCTATGCCTGACAGTATTCTTTCTTCCATATTTTCCATATTAATGTTACCTTACTTTAAAGATTGCAGACAAAATGAAATCCTTAAAATCAACATCCATTTCTCTCAGCAGATTACTGTTCCCATAAGGCTCTTCCATAGAAACCACAGAAAAGTGGGCACTGGGAATGACAAGTCTGTAAAATATTAATAATAAATTTACTTCATCCTGCCTAAGCATTTCACAATATATATTCTGATCAACTACGTTATTCAGAACATTTACTACCGCTTCATTATCCGTTACAGCTATCACTTTATTTAAAAACATTTTTTTCCGATATTCTGGCAACAGCCTTACTGCTTCTCTATTCAGCGCTTCATCTTCTGACGGAAATACAACGATTCCGCACCCATTTGTAAAATGATATTTTTCCTTAATTTTCAGCCATACAGTTCTTCCTGCCAGCGCCTGTTCAAACTCCTTTTCCAAATACTCCACGTCTGCTCTCATCTCCTCATTAACAGGCTATCCCAAAAGCTTACCTATATTTCCTCCCGGATGATTTCTTTTAAATTGCCTTATATCCAGGCACATCTTTTTTGCAATCATCATGGCCAACCCCTGCAGCACTATCAAATTCAGCGTCGTCGAATTATTAGGCATAATATTCCACAAATCACCTTCATGCTTCAAATCAAGGATAATACAATTTTCAATCTCCTTCGCAAGCGTGCTTTCCCGTCCAAATGTAAGCAGCCATAGCCTGATATTTCTCTGTTTCAAAAAATGCGTTAAATAAATTGATTCAGATGTCTCACCGCTCTTGGTCAACAAAATCAGCATATCTCCATCCTTTACACTGCCTAAATCTCCATGAACAGCAGAATTTGTATGCAGGAAAAAGGCATCCAACCCCATGGAAATCATTGAACCCACAAACTTCTCACAAATAGGTACATTTTTTCCCAATCCCGAGACAATTATTTTGTGTCCTGCGTTTAAAACTTCCACAGCTTCGTCAACACATCTCAAAAAAACCTTCTCTTCCAAAGAATGGATAGACAGATTTATTTCCTCTAATTGCTTTTCAAAATATTGAATCACAGTTCTAACCCCTGTTAATTATTTTTATGTATCCTCATCAATCCCCTTTATCTGCCAATTCCAGTATTGTTTTGCATATTACTTCACCTGCAGACTTTTGGAGACAGGCTATATCTGCTATTCTGTTATCCATGTTACTTTCTTCAGATATCAAATGCAGCAATTCCCCTAAATCCGAAACCAGGCATTCTCTCCTCACAGACCGGCCTCCATTAATATTATTTATATACTGTCTGTGATCCGCCCTAAACCGTTCTCTTCCTTCCCTGAATCTGAAACTGAACTTCATCACGGAATCATCCGCCACATTCAGTTTGAAATGCTCATAAAAATTCCAGGATGACGGATTTCTGTTTATACTGTTATCCTTTGCCTTCAAAAAATAAATATCCTGTCCTGCCTCAAATAAATATACTATTTCATATCCGCTTTCGGCTTCTCTGAAATCGCTTATGGCCATTTTGCCTGACTCCTCGCATATCCTGACAGCCATATTGGCATATGCTGGAAGAAGCTTTACATACCTGTCCATACGATATCCTTTACTAAACAGGAAACGGTTTCCCTGAAATCCATCCGGATAATCATGATATCTTTCTTCTTTCCCGGTATCTGGATTCCATTTAATGACAGGACCCTGTTTTCCCGGAATTAGCCAACAGCCATCCTCTCCTTTGCAGACATCCCCCCATCCTGCAGAACTATCATTTCCGATATGGTGTAATTTCCATGTACAGTCATCCATATGAAATTCCAAAACCGTATTTCCCGATACATTCGGAACATAAAACAGAGAATCAAGCTGTTCCAGCCTCCCGCTTAGAAAAGCGCCTTCTGTATGCATACATTCCCCATGGCACTTTATCTCTCCGGTCTGCAATTTCATTTCAACTATAACAGGCCTGTCAAAACAAACCAGAAAAAGTGAGTCACCATAACAAAGAGCATCGGAAAACTTATGAGAACCGTTGCTGCTTTCTCCAAACCCGCATTTTCCTAACGAAATGGAATCAAGCCTTCCCGTCCTGATACAATATATACTTACATTCCGTGCTGCAAACGGAACAAAATATATCTTTTCATTCGCATATACAGCCCTGGCATGGAGCCGGAATCCATCAGCCGGTTCCTGTTGAAACATTCCAAGGTATGCGCAGTCTCCTGTCTTTAAATCCACTTTAAACAGTCCGTTAAAAAGCGCACAGGAAGCATAAGCAGTATTTACATCCACCTGCACAAGCGCCTGGAATACTAACCCTGCATTACTTTCATAATCTATTGATTCTATTAAAATCGGTTTGCCTGTCCGTTTATAAAGTTCAACAACACTGCTCATATCGCCGTAATAGGCATCGCTCACTGCAATTGCCCGGTACATATCGGCAGAATCATCATATATTCCCGTCTCATTGCTTTTAAATTCCTTCACTATTTGCTGATATTCTTCGGCCATCTCCGTACGCATGGCCTCCAATGCAGTTAACAGCAGCGGGTGTGGTCTCCAAAGCAAAACATTATCTTTTTCTTCTTCAAATGTTCTTATAACATCTCTTACCTTTTCGAGAGCCTTATCGCTATGCCGGAGAATCCCATCTACTGTTGTATTGTACAGAACCACCTTTCTTCTGCTTCCGTCAGAACGCAACAGCAGTCTCTCCCATTCCTCAGGTATCTTACCTGAATTCCTTCCGGCGGTAACTAAGCTGTCATACTTAGGGCTTCCCAAAGCCAGAATCTTCTCTTCAATATCGCCAAATGACCCTTTACAATTGTATTCTATCTCACATTGACGGAGTTCCTTCACATAAATATCCCGTACAGCTTCAGACTGCACAATTACCCTGTCCGCCAGAAAAACACCCGGAGTTCTGCAGAAATGCCCCTCCATTTTGTCTCCAACAGCGACAAAATACGATATATAGACCAGTAAATCGGTATACTTTTTTAATTCAGAGGCATAATAGTCAGGATGCACACTGGTAACATAATTACATTCATCATACGGATTGTGGATAAAAACGATATCCGGCATTCTATCCGATAAATTATAGTCCCTCCAGGAAACAACAGGAACATCCTCCGGATATTGGCCTCCTTCATAATGCATTTTCCCTAAGGAGCCGTCCGGATTTTTGTCAAAATAAGGAATCGGAACCACATACACATCATATTCCTTTTCTTTTACTGCCGCCTTCCAGACACTTTCCAACGAATCCCACATGGATGCTTTATAGGGGAAAAAAACTATTTCCTTTCGCACCTTAATATCATACTTTACACTGTTTTCTATTTGAATTAATTTATTCCGAAGCTTCTTATATAACTTCATATTGTTTCGGATATTATCCTGGACAATTTCCTCGTGTATCAGATAAAGTAATTCGCAGTATTCTTCTAAAACAGAAACAGTTTTAAAGCCTTCACCCTCAATATCCTCAATCAGTTTTCCAAGCCGTATCGTTTCCTGCTGGCAGTTTTCCAACAGTATCGCAGCTTCGTTCCCCGCCCTTTTGTTCAGATATTTTTTTATTTCATTATGTGCTTCGCCTAATAGCTTTACAAAGGCCTCTATCTGCCTTTTTTGCGCTTTCCTCATATTGCAGACCTCAATTGCCACACTGTTATGTTTCCTGTCTTCACAGATAAAGGGAACAGATAAACTGTCCCCTTTATCTTATTCTCAAAATTTCGCTTTAAATATCTTATTTGCTCAAAGTAATAACAGCGTCAGGCGTGGTATTTCCGTTGAAGTAAACCTCCATGGTCAAAGGCAGCAATTTTGACCCTGCCGCTGCTGCATCGTCCCGCTGCAGGAGTGTGTTAACTGCAGAAGCACTGATGACCATCTCTGTGGTTTTGGCGTCAAGGGTAACAATTTTGCCTGCAACCAGATCCTGATTCTGTTCCTTCCACATTACTTTGATAGACTTAAATCCCAAACTTCCCGAGCCCAGATCAACGGGAATTCTGATTTCCGTATCAGCTACTACCTGCTCGCTTAGAGGAGTTCCTGTATAACTGGGAACAGAAGGAGCTACCGGTGCGGTATACAATCCATAGACCACATCCTTAGCTGCAACGGCATCAGCGTAAACGCTGGAATTCAGTCCTGTGATAGTGTAATTAATCACAATCTTACTGAAGTCATCCTTTGACCAGGTCTTGTTTGTTGACAGCTTACCAATGTATCTGAAAGCAGCCTCTCCGCCAGCAGCAGCTGTGTCCATTTCTGCATAGACAAACTTGTCGTTAGCAGCAATAGCAGTCTGTGCGGTAGGAGCGGCCGCAGCAGTATAATAGTCATACGTTGTATCATCAACTCCTGGAGCAGATGTACCTTTGTCAACCTTTGTAACTGTACCATCAGCTGTTTTCACCACATATACATCGCTGGCTGCAACTGCAGTGTCCAAGTCTCCCTGTGCATCAGTAGTGCCAATAGTAACGTCTGTCAGTTTGTAATATTCGCCGAAGCTATGTCCTTCCGGAACTTTACCAGCTGCTGTTGCCTCAAAATACTTATAAGTCACATTCCCACCAGCTTCAGCAAGATAAAAGGTCTGGGCAGCCTCCTTACTGGCTTCGGCAAAAGTTGCCACATTCACGCTCTTAGCTGTCAGATCGCCAATGTTCTCCACACCGTACTTACCCTTTTCAGTCTGGGCAGCAACAGCAAGCCACATTTCATCAGCAGTATTATCAACTTCATCTGAATCCGCAAGAGTTACACTCGTCACTGTTGCAGTGGACGTTACCGCTACAGATACAGGCACAGCACTCTTGTTTACCATTTCAAAAGCTGCAGACGAAATCTGTGAGCCGTCCTTTGCGATCTCATACTCATCAACAGCTACCTGAAGGCTGGTAGGCACCTCTACCCTGAGTACCGTGTCGGTGTTTGTCACATCAACGTCTACACTGCCGCCGCCTGTAGCTGCTGCAGCCGGCATCACCATCTGTGCCGCAACAAGTGTACTTGCCACAGCTGTTGCCAAAAGCTTCTTTCTTTTCATTTCTCTTTCCTCCTTGAAATAAGAA
>OFFJ01002951.1_pt1 | contig 10336 bp, 8 predicted proteins | sample 1521261 | NCBI WGS metagenome assembly OFFJ01 (sample SAMEA3504122, study PRJEB24116) | mouse gut metagenome | biome: mouse gut; feature: mouse-associated habitat; material: faeces | place: Denmark | collected 2011 | reverse complement strand
CGCTCCATAACCGGTTAAAACACGGTGCGCCCTGAAGGGCTCATCAATAAAGCCTATTCAAATTAACTCAACTGCAATGAATCGGACCGATCGGACTAATTTGACTAAACCGTAAAAATTGCGTAAATTTGCCGAAGAATCACAATTAAGAAAGATTATGAGTCCTAAAGTCAGCATTATCATGGGCAGCATATCCGACCTGCCCATCATGGAGAAGGCAGCCAAATTCCTCGACACAATGGAGGTGCCTTTCGAAATGAACGCGCTTTCAGCCCACAGGACACCCGCCGAGGTGGAGAGCTTTGCCCGTGGCGCGAAAGAGCGTGGAATCGAAGTGATAATCGCGGGCGCCGGAATGGCAGCGGCTCTCCCCGGAGTCATAGCGGCCCTCACGCCGGTACCTGTCATCGGTGTGCCTATCAGCTCGTCGCTCGAAGGTCGCGACGCTCTCTATGCCATAGTGCAGATGCCTCCGGGTATTCCGGTTGCCACGGTGGGAATCGACGGCGGCATGAACGCCGGTATTCTCGCAACGAGCATTCTCGCCCTTAAAGATCAGAACGTCGAGAAACGCTACGAGGAATATCGCGCGAGCCTGGCCGAGAAGATCGTCAAGGTCAACGCTCAGCTCAAAGAGGTCAAATACAAATATAAAGTCAACTGATCAGGCGCGGACAGGGCGCAGGTGCCTTGGCCGGGTCTCAATCCGAATATGTCAGAATTCAGTTATCATCGCCGGCCCACCTTGGAGGTGCGTGTCGGCAACACTGCCATCGGGGGAAACAATCCCGTCCGCATCCAGTCGATGGCTTCTACTTCCACAATGGACACCGAGGCGTCCGTTGCCCAGGCCCGGCGCATAGTCGATGCGGGAGCGGAGCTGGTGCGTTTCACGGCACAGGGCGTGCGCGAGGCGGCCAATCTCGGCGAAATCCGCCGGCGGCTCAGGGAATGCGGCTGCGATGTGCCTCTTGTTGCCGACATCCATTTCAATCCACGCGCCGCTTTCGCGGCTGCAGAGCAGGTGGAGAAAGTCAGGATCAATCCGGGCAACTTCGTGGATCCGGGACGCACTTTCCGCAAGATCGAATATACCGACGAAGAATATGCCGCCGAACTCAAGCGCCTCGAGGAAGCGCTCGTGCCTTTCCTCGAAACATGTCGCGCGAATGACACGGCGATACGTCTCGGCGTGAACCACGGGTCGCTGTCAGACCGCATCATGAGCCGCTACGGCGACACTCCGGCCGGAATGGTGGAGAGCGCCATGGAATTCCTGCGCGTGTGCCGGAGCCATGGCTTCGACCGTGTGGTCATCTCAATAAAGGCCTCCAATGTCGTCGTGATGGTCGAGACCGTGACGCGTCTTGTCGAGGCAATGGACGCCGAGGAGATGCATTATCCGCTCCATCTCGGCGTGACCGAGGCTGGCGACGGCGAGGACGGACGCATAAAGTCGGCCGTGGGTATCGGTGCGCTTCTGCGCGAAGGTATCGGCGACACAATCCGTGTGTCGCTCAGTGAGGAGCCAGAAGCCGAACTCCCCGTGGCACGAAAAATAATGGACTATATAGACCTGATGGCCACTGCCGCTTCCGTAGAGGCTCCGCGTGCCGGACGTTTTCGCCTCGGGAAGGGCATGCGGCGCATGTCGCGCGAGATAGGCGCCGTCGGCGGTTCACGCTTGCCGGTCGTACCCGCTGTTGACGGCCTTACCGGATTGAAGGAGATCGATGCGGAGGCGGTAATTGCCGGAAATGTTGACATCGCTCCGGATGACATAATTCTGCTGTCGGCTTCCGGCGACGTGCCGGGCATGAGTCTGGAAGCGGCTATGAATATTTTCGTAGCGGAGGGAATCGACAACCCGGTCATTCTCCGCGGAGTCTATAACGGACCGGATGCCGACACCGTCCGGTTGCGCGCATCGATAGATCTCGGCGCGCTCCTGCTGAAAGGATTTGCCGACGGCATAGAGATTGTCTCCGACGCTCTGACGCCCGATGAAGCTTCGCGGCTGGCGCTGGCCATCCTCCAGTCGGCGCGGCTGCGCATCAGCCACACGGAATATATAGCGTGTCCCGGATGCGGACGCACGCTTTTTGACCTTCAGCAGACACTGGCGCGCGTCAAAGAGGCTACATCCCATCTCAAGGGCCTGAAAATAGGGGTGATGGGGTGCATAGTCAACGGCCCCGGCGAAATGGCTGACGCCGACTACGGATATGTCGGCGCCGGAGTGGGGAAAATCAGCCTCTATAAAGGAAAGGAATGTGTCGAGAAGAATATTCCTGCCGAAGAAGCTGTCAGCCATCTCGTTGAACTTATTAAAAAGTGCGGCGATTGGAAAGAGATGTGATCTATATGCGCCGGGCTCTCCAGCTTGCACGGCTCGGACGCGGCTTCACGTCGCCAAACCCTATGGTGGGGGCTGTCATCGTTGCCCGTGACCGAATAATAGGGGAGGGGTGGCACCGCCGTTGCGGAGGGCCGCATGCCGAGGTGTGGGCCGTCAGATCCGTTAATGAAGCTGATCGTGATCTGTTGAACGAGGCCACCGTCTATGTGACGCTCGAGCCATGTTCCCATTATGGCAAGACTCCCCCTTGCGCATCGATGCTCGTGGAGCGCGGAGTGGCGCGCGTTGTTGTCGGATGCATGGATCCGAATCCGAAAGTCTCGGGTCGCGGCATAGCCCTTTTGCGCGATGCAGGGATAGAGGTGACCGTAGGAGTTCTCGAGGAGGAGTGTCGAGAGTTGAATCGCCCCTTCATGATAGCGCAGACGAGGCACCGGCCGTACATATTGCTGAAATGGGCGCAGAGTGCCGACGGGTTTCTGGATATCGACCGCGGCGCCGGTGAGCCTGCCGCCCGGTTCTCCACTCCGCTTTCCTCACAGGTCATGCATGCTCTGCGGGCGCAATTCGATGCCATCGCTGTGGGATCGGGCACGGTTCTTTCCGACGATCCGGGCCTTGATGTGAGGCTTATCGACGGCCGTTCGCCCCGTCCGGTCGCAATTGACCGCCGCGGACGCCTCACGGTTGCAGCTCGGATCTTTTCGCGCCCGGGGACCGTTTGCCTGACATCCGTCAGCCGAGATGATCTGCCCCCCGAGGTCTCCGTCATTACTATAGCCCCCGATGCAGACCCCCCCGCCGTGATTGAGGCTATGGGCCGCGTGGGGATAAGTTCCGTCATGGTCGAAGGAGGCGCGGAACTGTTGAGAAGTTTCATAGACAGCGGGCTGTGGGATGACGCCCGCGTGGAGATCGCGCCGATAACTCTCGGAAAACATGGTAAATCGCGCGTTTCCCTTCCCTCAGGCACGCTCACTGTCGCTCCTGCCGACGGCGGGAATGTCATAATCAATGTTAAAAACGACGGTGATTCCGTTAATTGAGGCTGTTTTTACCCGTGTCGGTTCCAAAAAAAACTGCTCATTACCAAATTTAACTATTTCCTCACATTTGTTAATGAAAATCTTGTTACCTTTGCACCTTGAACTAACCTACCGAAATCAGATTAGATAAGCTATAAATCACATAAGCACTAATGAAAAAGCAATTTCCAATATACATGCTGGTGAGCCTGCTCATGGCAATGGTCGGATTCACTGCATGTAACTCGGATGACGATGACAGTGTATTCGATACGATCGACACAAGCGCTGAGTTTGCCTGTATGATCAACTCTTTCAAGCTCGAAGCCAATCCAAACATACTCTCGAATCTTGACACCGTCTTCTTCTCGATTGATCTTAACGCGGCCCGCATATTCAATGCCGATTCTCTTCCTCTCGGAACGCGCGTGGACTCCCTCGGGGTTTCCATGACCTTCTCTTCGGTCAGCAAAGCCGAGATTATAATGCCGGGTAATGACGGAAAGGACACTACGATCAACTTCCTGGAGGCGGAAAATACTCCGGCAATCGACTTCTCGCGCGGATATATCACAGTGCATCTCGAATCGGCCAACACAATGGCGAAGCGTGATTATCGCGTGTATCTGAACGTCCACAAGATGAAACCCGATTCTCTTGCATGGGGCGACGCTTCCTTCTCGGCCTATCCCACGACCATACCTTCTCCCGTGGCCTTGAAAGCGGTTGAATACAAGGGCGATGCTCTCTGCTTCGCCACCGGTGCCGGCAAAGCCACCCGCGCTACCTCTTCCAACCCCGGCCTCCGCGACTGGACCATAGAGAATGTCAATATCCCCTCCTCGCTTGACATAAATTCCATCACGGCCTCCGACGACGCTCTCTATGCCATCGACGGCGGAACTCTCTGCAAATCTTCCGACGCCGGATCGACATGGGTATCCACCGGCGCTTCGATGACCCATATATTCTGCACCTTCGACGGCTCTGTCGCAGGTGTTGACCGCCGCTCTGACGGCTCCTACGTCTATGTGACCTATCCCGCCACGACGGAGACGCCCGTCCCTGACGATGCTCCTGTCTCAGCAACCGGCGCACCATTGATATTTACCACCGAATGGTCCGATACCCCTATGGCATTTGTTGTCGGCGGCCGCACTGCTTCAGGAGACCTGACCGGTGCAACCTGGGCTTACGACGGTTCCCAGTGGACTTCCGTTTCTAAGTCGCCGCTTCCCGCCATTGCGGGAGTGACCATGGTTCCCTATTTCTCCTTCAAGGTTTCCGCCGCGTGGGTTGCGACGAAAAGATCCGTGCTCCTCGCTTTCGGAGGCACACTGGCCGACGGAACGCTGTCGCGCACGGTCTATATCTCGTTTGATCTCGGTGTCAACTGGGCTAAAGCCGGAGAACTCATGCAGCTTCCCGCTGCGATTCCATCTCTGACCGGAGCGCAGGCTCTCGTCTTCACCCAGACTCTTTCATCGCGAGCCGCTTCCGGATGGTCGTCGCTCGAACTGCCGCAAATGCCCGGCTGGCTCGCCGTTCAATCAGACTCTGAATCAGGTGTGAAACCGATCACATCATGGGATTGCCCCTACATTTATCTTTTCGGAGGTAGAGACAGCGCGGGCAATCTCAACGACAAAGTGTGGCGCGGAGTCATAAACCGTCTCACTTTCAAACCGCTTCAATAAACACAGACCGATCTTCCCGAAATCATCACGCTGAAACTCCGGAATTCCTTAAGTGAACAGAATCTTCAAAATATCACTTCCTCTTGCAATGGCCGTCACCGTTGTCGTACCGGTTATTGCCGACGACGATGTGGAGAGCTATAAGTTCGATTTCGGAGGAGCTGTGGGAATGAGCGGCTATCTCGGCGATGCCAACGAAAGCAATCTTTTCCAAAGGCCCGGTTTTGCCGCTAATCTCGGAATGCGTTATCTCATGGACTCGCGCTGGGCTCTCGGTGCCCGCTGCGGACTTTCCACTCTCTCGGGCAACACGGCCGATTTCGACAACGCACTTCCTTTCGGCGAGCAGTATTCTTTCACATCAACCGTGGCCGATCTCTCGGTCCGCGGGGAATGTAACTTCTTCGCCTACGGAACCGGCCGCACTTATGAACATCTCAGCCGCTGGACGCCCTTTGTCTTCGCAGGCGCGGGAGTCTCGATGGCCTTCTCCGGAGGGTCCTCCTCCGCGGCATTCTCGATGCCCTTGGGCGTCGGGATAAAATATAAGGTAGCGCCGCGCCTCAATCTCAGCGCCGAATTCTCGATGACAAAAGTGTTCGGCGATAAAATAGACGGCGACAGACTTTCCGATCTTTACGGAATAAAAAGCTCTTTCCTGAAAAACACAGACTGGTATTCCGGTCTGCTTCTCGGCATAAGTTATGAATTCGGAGCAAGATGCTCGACATGTAACCGCATAGACTGATAATGACACTTTCTGCCCTAAATATTGATCATGAAAAAATTCCTGTCCATGTAGCGATTATCATGGACGGAAACGGACGCTGGGCGAAAAAGCGTGGATTTGACAGATCTTCAGGCCATGTTGCCGGTGTCGAATCTGTCAGAAAAGTCATAACAGCGGCGTCAGAGGCCGGTGTCCGCTACCTTACTCTCTATGCGTTCAGCACAGAAAACTGGAACCGTCCCCAGGCCGAGGTAGATGCTCTGATTCATCTTATCGCGGTGTCGCTCGAGAAAGAAACTCCCGGCATGGTGACCAATAACGTGCGCCTCAATGTCATCGGCGATATGGCGCGCCTCCCGCGCGAGTCCATTGAATCGCTTGAAAGAAGCCTCGCGGCCACCGCCTCTTCCACCGGCCTGCAGGTGAATCTCGCGCTGAGTTACTCCTCACGTTGGGAGATAGTCGAAGCGACCCGCCGCATAGCTGCCGACGTGGCGGCCGGACGCATTTCTCCCGACGCCATAGACGAGTCGCTCTTTTCGTCGTGCCTGACAACTGCCGGAATCCCTGACCCCGATCTCCTTATACGCACCGGCGGCGATTCACGCGTCTCCAACTTCCTGCTATGGCAGATAGCCTATTCCGAACTTTATTTTACCCCTATATACTGGCCGGATTTTACCGGCGACCATTTTCTTCAGGCAATTGCCGACTATCAGCATCGCGAACGCCGTTTCGGTCTGACGTCGGAGCAGCTCGAGGATGATAAACCGACCGATAAATGAGCAATTAAAAAGTAATCCCTTGATTATGCAAAAGATATTCACCATATTGTTAGTTGTGTTGTGCTGTATGCCTGTTGCCGTTTCGGCACAGACCTCAGCTGATACCATCCGTAATCCCCGTGTGGTCTTTACCGGACTGCCCAGAACCTATGAGATTGCAGGTATCGAAGTGACGGGTGCCGACAATTTCGAGCCCGACATCATTCTGCGATACGCCGGTCTGAAAGTAGGGGAGAGAGTTGATATTCCGGGCGCTGAACTGACAGCGGCCAGCAAACGCCTCTGGAGACAGGGCCTTTTCAGCCAGGTCCGGATAATTGTCGATAAGACTGCCGGCGACAAGGCATGGCTCACCATTAATCTCCGCACTCAGCCCCGCATTTCTGATGTCCGCTACTTCGGAATGAAGAAAGGGGAGAGCAATGACCTCAAAGAGCGCCTGCAGCTCCACAAGGGCAACCAGATAACCCAGAACATCGTCAACCGCGCCGAGGCGATCGTAAAGAAATATTTCTCCGATAAAGGTTTCGGAAACGCTGCCGTCGATATAACTCTTCAGGAAGACAACTCGGCGCCCAACGAAATGATCGTCAACATTAACGTCAATAAGAATGCAAAAGTGAAGGTTCACAAAATATACATTGACGGTAATGAGGTGATGAGCGACAACGCCCTGCAGCGCACAATGAAAAAGACCAACGAGAAAGGCAAGCTCCTCAATCTTTTCCGTCAGAAAAAATTTGTCGAGACCGATTTCGAGGACGACCTCAAGCGCATCATAGAGAAATATAACGAAAAAGGTTATCGCGATGCCAAGATTCTTTCCGATTCCGTCGTGCCTTTCGACGACAAGACCGTCGATGTGTATATCTCTCTTGAAGAAGGCCGGAAATATTACATCAATGACATCTCCTGGGTCGGTAACACCATTTATCCCACTCAGCTTCTCAACGACGTTCTCGGAATCAAGCGCGGCGATGTCTATAATCAGAAATTGCTCAAGAAACGTGTCTCTGAAGACGAAGACGCGGTCTCCAATGCTTACCTCAATCAAGGCTATCTCTTCTATCAGCTCGTTCCCATCGAACGAAACGTCAAAGGCGATTCCATAGACCTTGAGATGAGAATGGTCGAAGGTCCTCAGGCGCGTATCAATAATGTTATCATAAACGGTAACGACCGCCTGTATGAAAAGGTGATCCGCCGTGAACTTCGCGTGAAGCCCGGTAAGCTTTTCTCCAAGAACGACCTCATGCGTTCCTATCGTGAAATAGCGCAGACCGGTCATTTCAATCCCGAGACCATCGATATACAGCCGATGCCCGACCAGGAAAACGGAACTGTTGACATCGTGTTCAATCTCGAATCGAAGGCCAACGACAAGGTGCAGCTTTCTTTCGGCTGGGGACAGACCGGCATCACCGGCCAGCTGGCGCTGTCGTTCTCCAATTTCTCGATGAAGAATCTGTTCAAGCCGAACAGCTACAAGGGAATAATTCCCCGAGGCGACGGCCAGACGTTCTCCATATCGGCGCAGACCAACGCCCAGTATTACCAGAGTTACGGCATCTCGTTCTTCGACCCCTGGATCGGAGGCAGCCGGCCCAACTCCCTCTCCATCTCCGCAGACTTCAGCCGCTCCACCGGCATCAACTCTGCCTTCTACAACGATACCTGGAACACCGCCTACCAGAATGCCTACTGGAACCAGTATTCCTACAACACCAACTATTCCAACTACGCCATCCAGAACGCATACGACCCTAACAAGGTGTTGCAGATGGCGGGAGTGTCGGTGGGCTTCGGTACGCGCCTCAGCTGGCCCGACGACTACTTCCAGTTCCAGGCCCAGCTCGCCTACAGATGGTACTACCTCAAGAACTGGGATTACCTCTATTACATGCGCAACGGTACGTCGAACGCGCTCACATTGGGGCTCAACCTGACCAGAACGAGCATTGACAATCCTATCTATACCCGCCGCGGATCGACCTTCTCAATCGACGTTACCATGACTCCGCCCGCGTCACTCTTCGGCAGAAAGGACTGGCAGGGACTCTCCGAACTGGCAAGCTACAACAACAAGGACTATGCGTCGCGCGAGGCGGCGCGGTCCGAGATGTACAGATGGATCGACTATTACAAGATCCGCTTCAAGAGCAAGACTTTCACTCCTCTCACCGACCCCGACGGCAAGTGGACACTTGTGCTGATGACCCGTGCCGACTTCGGTCTGCTCGGATCCTGGACCAAGCACTACAAGACCCCCTTCGAGACATTCTACTTCGGAGGTGACGGCATGACCGGAAACTACACCTACGCTACCGAGACAATCTCGATGCGCGGATATGAGAACGGCCAGTTCACTCCCAGCGGATATGAGGGATACGCCTATGGCAAATTCACCGTAGAGCTCCACTTCCCCTTCCTGCTGCAGCCCTCCACCACAATCTATGCCATCGCTTTCGCCGAGGCCGGAAACTGCTGGACCGACATCCGCGATTTCTCTCCCTTCAACCTCAAGCGGAGCGCCGGCGTGGGTGCGCGCGTCTACCTCAGCGTGCTCGGATTCCTCGGCATCGACTGGGCGTACGGTTTCGACAAGGTATGGGGAAACCGCGGTGGAAGCCAGGTGCACTTCGTACTCGGTCAGGAATTCTAAACCGGCATCCGTCCGGCTGCGGACACCGGGCCGTAACATTTTTTAACTTAAACCTTTATGCATAATTGCATGTCTATCTGTTAAAAGTGACAGGATCGGCGTGAAAAACTTCTGCCGGTTCCGCCGCGTTATCAAGACAGATAATATAAAACTGAAAAAAAGATGAAAAAGACATTTATCCTCATGTTGCTTCTCATCGGAGCATGGATTCCGGCGGCTGCCCAGAAATTCGCGCTTGTCGACATGGAATATATCCTCCGGAACGTGCCCTCCTACGAGATGGCCAACGAACAGCTGAACCAGGTGAGCCAGCGGTGGGAGAAAGAGGTCAACGAGCTTTCGAAAGAGGCAGAGACCATGTATAAGAACTATCAGTCGGACATGGTGTTTCTCACCGACGACCAGAAAAAGAAACGTGAGGAAGAGATAGTAGCCAAGGAGAAAGAGGCCACTGACCTCCGCTATACCTATTTCGGTCCGGAAGGGGAACTCTATAAAAAGCGGCAGTCGCTGATGCAGCCTATCCAGGAGGATGTGTACAACGCGGTGAAGGCCGTCGCCGAGGAGAAAGGTTATCAGGCGGTGTTCGACCGTGCGTCGTCGCAAAGCATCGTCTTTGCCTCCCCGAGAATAGACGTAAGCAACGAGGTGCTTGCCAAATTGGGATATTCCAAATAAATATGTTAACTTTGCAGTCTCCGTCCGGTTCGGACCGTCCGGGTGACTTTTAAAGATTTGAAATCTAATCTAATATTTGAATAATAAAATGTTGAAAAAAATCCTACTCGCAGTGGCATTGGCTCTGCCCATGTTCTGCGCAAGTGCCCAGACCGCCGCAAAAATCGGCCTTGTCGACACCCAGTCCGTGATACAGGCTATGCCGGAAACGACAGAGGCCCAGAAGAAAGTAGCGGATGCATCCAAGAAGTATGAGGACGAATACGCGCGTCTTGGAGAAGAGATGAAGCGTCTCTATGATGACTATCAGAACATGAAGCCGGATGAGCTTCAGGCCATCAAGGACCGCAAGGCGCGTGAGCTGACCGACTATCAGCAGAAGATGCAGACATTCGAGCAG
>OFFJ01002950.1_pt1 | contig 10338 bp, 7 predicted proteins | sample 1521261 | NCBI WGS metagenome assembly OFFJ01 (sample SAMEA3504122, study PRJEB24116) | mouse gut metagenome | biome: mouse gut; feature: mouse-associated habitat; material: faeces | place: Denmark | collected 2011 | reverse complement strand
ATGGACGGCGAACCGCTGATTGCCCTCCAGACATCCTTGATTAACAGCATGAAATACATCAACCCGGAAAATTATATCGGCCTTGTGAGTTATGCAGACGACGTGACCATCGAACTTCCAATCGGGCAGTTCAATCTGGAGCAGCAGACTTATTTTAAAGGAAGCGTAGAAAACCTCTACGCATCCGGCGGCACGGCAACCTTTGACGCAATCTGCGTTGCGCTTGATATGATCCGCAAGCAGATGGAGGAATACCCGGACGCAAAGCCCATGCTGTTTGTACTGAGCGACGGGGAGACCAATGTGGGTTATAACCTGCACGATATCCGGGATGTTTTAAGCGGCCTGAAGATTCCGGTCTATACTATTGGCTACAATGCCGACCTGTCCGCTTTGCAGAGCATCAGCTCCGTAAATGAGGCGGCAAGTATCGACGCGTCCACCGACGACGTCGTTTACCAGCTGAAAACTTTATTTAATGCGAATATGTAACTCTATTCAATCAGAAGTCGGAAGGCAGCTTTTACATATGCAGCTTTCATCATCTATCCACTTAGGAGGGAACAATTATGAGCGGATTTTCACTGGATTTACCAACCACGAAAGAAAGCTCCGGCGGATTCTCACTGGATCTGCCGGATACAGAAGCAATCAAGAAAGAGGTTGCCGCAGAACTGGCGCCTACCCCTGAGGAGAAGACGGTCATTACCAATGTGGTCAAAGACAAGGCTGACCAGATTATGGCAGTTGATTTGGATTCTCTTGCCCAGCGCCGGGAATTTGTCCAAGTGGTCGAGACATTCGGCTCGGATTTGGTGCGGCAGTCACAGACAAAGAACAGCATTTTGCAGAAACGGATGGGGGATTTTAGCCGCGCCGGAGGAGAATCCGGCGAAGTTGCACGGGGACTCGAAGACTTGTCCATCAAGATGCGTGATTTAGACCCGTCAGGGCTCGATTTTACCAAGACGGGCGTCCTTGGCAAGGTCTTCAACCCTATCCGCAGATATTTCGAGCGGTTCAAGACCGCCGACGCTGAGATTGCGGGTATCGTGAAAACTTTGGAAAAGGGGCGGACGGTTTTAAAAAATGACAATACCACTCTGGAAATTGAACAGGCGGCAATGCGGGATTTGACGAAGCAGCTGACACAGAAGATTGAGCTTGGCTCGCAGCTTGACAGCTACCTTGCAAACGCCGTGGAAAACGCAAAGATTTCCGGTGATTCTGAGGAACGTATCAAATTCGTTGAAGAAGAAATCATTTTCCCGCTCCGGCAAAGGCTGATGGATTTCCAGCAATTACTGGTGGTGAACCAGCAGGGAATCATCGCTATGGAAGTGATACGGAAGAACAATCTGGAACTGATCCGCGCCGTAGATCGGGCGCAGACGGTGACGGTCGCAGCCCTTCGTGTGGCGGTGACGGTTGCAGGCGCTTTGTATAACCAGAAGATTGTACTGGAAAAAGTCCAGATGCTCAATGCGGCCACCAATGATATGATCAGCGCCACATCCCGGATGCTGAAAGAACAGGGAACCGCTATCCAGCGGGAAGCCGTGGAGGCAAGCATCTCGCCGGATACCCTGAAACAGGCGTTTGCGGACACCCTGTCTGCATTGGATGACATCAGCACTTACAAGGCTAAGGCATTGCCGCAGATGGCACAGACGATTCAGGACTTCCGCACGATTGCGGACGAAGGGGAACGGCAGCTTACACGGATGGAAAAAGGGAGAACCGTAGGATTCTAAACCAGACGTTTATGCCGCTAATGTCTTTACCTATCAGGGGGTGTCGGATTTTCCGGCGCCCCCTTTCACAAACGAAATACACTTCTTTAAAACACCTCCCGGCACAGTCTCTCCAACTCATCATGTACGGCTGCGGCTTCTCTTTCGTTGGTCATCGCCACAATGACGTCCCCGGTCTGCATCTTCGTACTTCCCCTTGGGATAATCTCGTCAGATCCCCTCTGAATCGCGACAATCAGGCAATTCCCCGGCCATTCAATCTCTTTCATCAATGACTCTTCCAGTTTGGAGCCTTGAAGCACCACAAAATTCTGCAATACTTTCTCTCCATGATCCACAGCCTTTTCTCCGTTCTGCTGCTCCAATATCCTTTCAAGAAGGCTTTCATAAATCGGCTTCGACCGAAGCAGGGTCGCCACCATATATGCCACAATCGACACAATCGACAATGTCATCATCTCGCTCAGCGTCCCGGTCATCTCGAAAATCAATATAATACCAGTCAGCGGGGCGCGCACAATCGCCGCAAAATACCCCGCCATGGCAAGCACAACAAAATTATTGATGTACATCATATCCAGTCCCATATACTGGACGCCTACCGTTGCAAACGCGCCCCCGATAAAGCCTCCCAACACCAGCAGCGGGAAGAAGATGCCTCCCGGAGCGCCGGAGCCGAAACAGACTGCCGAAAAGATAAACCTTCCTGCCAGAATGAATAATACCGTACCAAGCATGACGTCTTCCGTCGTCAGATAATCAAGCAGGGCATGTCCGCTTCCAAGGAATTCTGGCATCGTAAATCCAAGGACGCCGGCACAGAAGAACGGAATCATAAGCTTCTGCGTCACACTGAGCCTCTTTGCATTGCGGTAGAGCGACTGCACCTTTAGGGTAAACCAGTTATAGAACGCCCCAAGGACTCCAAGCACAATTCCTAAGAGCAGAATCATTCCGTAATATTCCGGCGGCAGCGGCCTGATAATTTGAAACTGAAACACAGAATCCACTCCCATAACCGTGGAAGCCATGAAATCAGCCGATAAGGAGGCAGTCATAACCGACACCAGTACTGATACAGAAAAATTCTTATGCACCTCCTCCAGTGAAAACATCACCCCTGCCAACGGCGCATGAAACGCCGCCGCAAGACCTGCGCTGGCGCCGCAGGTCAGGAGATATTTTTCCTCCGTCACTCCTCGCTCCATTCCTTTGGAAACGCCTTTTCCTACCATTGCCCCTAACTGGATAGACGGTCCCTCTCTCCCCAGAGCCAGACCTCCTAAGAGGCACAAGAAACCTCCAAGAAATTTCGCAGGAAGAACCCTCCACCATCTCTGATCAAGTTTTCCTGTCATCTCCCCCTCAAGCTGGGGAATTCCGCTGCCTGAAATCATTGGCTCATACTTAAGCAGCTTTCCTACCAGCCATGCCAGCACAAAAAGGACCAAAAACCAGCCTGCAATCCGAATAGGATTCCCTTTACAGAATTCCAGAATCATATTCAGCCATTTCCCTGCATATTCCAAAAACATTCTGTACAGGACAATGACCAGTCCTGCAATACCTCCCACCACCAATCCCTCTCCAATCAATATCATCTGAAATCGTTCGGCGCGCCTTATCGTACTGGATGTATCTTTCTCCATATCTCTCCCTCCTTCTTCCGTATATTACTCTCTCACTTCTATTATACAAGAAGGAGTGTAATTATCCAGAGTTTTTTCTGTCTGCCCAGTGGAAATCAGCTAACTTTTCCTTGAATCCCGCCTTCATACAAGCTATACTATGTGAAGGGAATCGACAAATATCGATTGCCAATCTATTTTACAGAAAGGATTTATATACCATGAAAATAATGATCGCATCTGACATTCACGGAAGCGCTTACTATCTGAGACAATTACTGAAACGTTATCAGGCCGAACAGCCGGACAAGCTGCTCCTCCTTGGAGATATCCTCTACCATGGTCCGAGGAACGATCTTCCGGAAGGCTACGCCCCAAAAGAAGTCATAGATCTTCTAAATGACATGAAGGAAGACATCCTGTGCGTCCGCGGGAATTGCGACACAGACGTAGACCAGATGGTTTTGGAATTCCCAATCCTTGCCGACTACTGTATCCTGTACGAGCAGGGACATATGATATTTGCAACACACGGACATATCCATAATACTGCCAATCCACCCATGCTGAAAGCGGGCGATATCCTGCTTCACGGGCATACCCATATCCCTGTAATAGAAGATTTCGGCGGCAAGTATTACATAAACCCAGGTTCTGTCTCCATCCCTAAGGACGGAAGCGAACACAGCTATATGATGCTGGAAGACGGGGTATTTACATGGAAAAATTTAAACGGAGAGGCTTACCGGCAATTTTGCCTGCATAGCGGAAGAAACAATGAGTCGTAGCAAGAATGCATTTACTAATGGAATACGGGACGGAATCCCCATTGCACTGGGATACTTTGCGGTTGCATTTTCACTGGGGATAGTGGCAAAAAAAGCCGGTTTGAATCCCATTCAGGGTTTCCTGTCCAGTCTCTTGAACCATGCCTCCGCAGGAGAGTATGCAGAATTTACGGTAATCCTTGCGAACGCGCCTTATTTCGAGATGGCGTTTGTCATTCTGGTCACGAATATACGTTATCTGCTGATGAGCTGCGCATTGAGCCAGAAATTTGCCACAGACACTTCCCTCCTGCACAGATTCCTACTGGGGTTCGGGATTACAGACGAAATCTTCGGCATCAGCATCGGAAGGACCGGAAAGCTGAACCCTTATTATAATTACGGCGCAATGGCAATCGCACTGCCGAGCTGGGCGCTTGGAACAGCTTTGGGGATTGTTGCCGGCAACGTCCTGCCTCCGTCTGTCGTAAGCGCCCTGAGCGTTGCGCTGTACGGCATGTTTGTGGCAATTATCGTTCCCGCCTCCAAACAGAATAAGATTGTCGGCGGCGTCGTACTTGTAAGCTTTGCGGTTAGTTATGCCGTATCCAAGATTCCTTTGTTCGATTCTATGTCCGACAGTATGAAGATTAGCCTGCTGACGGTAATCATTGCCGGACTTGCAGCCGTATTATTCCCCGTGAAGGATGAGGAAGGGCATACTGCGGCAACAGACCCAGATAAGGAGGCAGTGGAATATGACTCATAATATCTACATTTACATATTGGTCGCGGCGGCGGTATCCTGCTTCATCCGTGTGCTTCCGCTGACGCTGATACGCGGGAAGATTAAAAACCCGCTGATACGCTCATTCCTCTACTATGTGCCTTATGTAACCCTTGCGGTCATGACATTCCCGGCAATCATCACGGCGCCCCAGGTCCCGGCGGCAGGTATCCTTGCGCTGGCTGCGGGAATCATCGCCGCATGGCGGGGAATCAATATGGTGGGAATCGCCGCCATATGCTGTGCCGTCGTATTTGTCTGCGAGGCGGCTTACGCATATCTGATATAGTGACCAGCGAAACAGCCAAAAAACGAAACGGATGGGGAATAAATACCCCATCCGCCTATTCCTCTCCTTCTTCACCGAAAATCTCAATCCTTTTTCTTCTCAAAATAAGCATCGATCTTCTGCTTAATCTCCTCTGGCTTCAGATACTTCGCAAGATACCCGTCCGGTTTCAAAGATACCAGTTTTTTCACCGTCGCCGGATCCGTCCTCCCCGTCAGGAAGATAATCGGGATTTTGGCAAAGTCCTCCTCAGAACGAATCATCTCCAAAACCTGTTTCCCGTCACAGACCGGCATCTCATAATCCAGAAGAACCAGATCCGGACTATCCAGAGCAATCGAACGAATCGCCGACATTCCCGACGCCGCCACCGCAATCTCATAATCTTCGCACAGCAACTGCTTCATTCCATGCCGGATCGTCATGGAATCATCTACCACCAATATCTTCTTTCTCTGGGGGATATCCCTCTTCTTGAGATATTCTTCGACCTCCTCCATGGCATTCTCCACGCCGATTGGAGTCACCGCGCCTTTTTCCAGCATATGGGGTGCAATGACACAGTAGGCAAAATACCCTTCTCCCGTATCGAACAACAGGCTGGCCTGCATCTTCTCCTTCTCAAACACATCCTGGAACTGCTCATATGTAAGAAGGTTCTCTTCCTTGATCTCGCATCTTTCCGCATCCGGCAGATGCTCCATCACACGTTTTACGAACTGCTGCGCCGTTAATCTGGTTGCATTGACCAACATCGTATCCAGCCGGTTCGTCTCGATTCCCATGACCTTTCCGACAGTGTTGATCAGCAGCTTTTCCTCAAATGCCAGAAAAATCTCGCTATTTTCCTCCTCCTGCTCCATACCATAGACCAGGCGGCAATATATTCCTCTCCCAAACTTCTCTCCGCTGTAACCGTCACTGAGTACGCGGGACTCCAGCCGGAACATATCATAAACCAATTGGACGATTACCTTCTTCATCGCCTCAAGCTCTTCCTCCGGCAGAAGATTCTCCCACTTGCTTACCCCTTCTCCCGTAATCGCACGGTCCTCTGTCAAAGTATGCCCGATCAGCCACCCGATGCAGACACCTAAAAAATGGTCCACTGCATTTTCTGAATAATTCGTCTGTTCCAGCTCCGCCTCAAGGGCAGGCAGCATCTTTTTCTGGAATCCTTCGTGCTGATGCCTGTGCGCGGCAAGTCCTTCGTACCCGACCGACATCATATACTTCTCCTCTTCTAAAAAATGCTTCACCGCATGGTCTTTGAAATACTTGATTCCTTCCTGGCACGCCCACTGGCTCTTCTTCTCCTCTTTCCCAAATGCAAATAGCTTGTTAATAATTTTGAACAGCCTCTGATGCTCCTTGTCAATAACGTCTACTCCGATATTGTACTCTTCCTTCCATACTAATTGATTCTCCATATGAAACCCACATCTTCCACAGACCGCGTCCTATTTCCTGTGGAATTTCACTCCTTTCCTGAATTTACAGAAACTTCTGCTAATCATTATAATTCATATAAAGCAGTAAATCTTGAAAAATACCATCTTCGCAGACAGCCTTCCCTGTCTGTCAATATTTACTATACTACATGTAGGAAAAAATAGCAATCTGTAAGATTATAACAACGGATTTAGCAGGAAAATTTACGGATTCCATATATAACAAAAGGAGCTGCCAGAAAATATCACCTCTTCTGACAACTCCTTTTCACTCTCTAAAATACGCCTGCCGCCCGTTTCAGGCACGCCGCCTGCTACAGTGCCAAATCCTTCGCGATCTCATACTGATAGACCGGAATGCCCTTCTGCATGCCAAGCGCCTCATTAATATCAAAGTCCACATACTGTCCATGCTTATATCCCACAACACGGTTCGTCTTCCCTTCAATCAGAAGGTTCACTGCCATCGCGCCCATGATAGATGCATAGACCCTGTCCTTACAGGTCGGGCTTCCTCCACGCTGCATGTGGCCGATAATCGTCGCACGGGTCTCCATGCCGGTAGCTTCCTCAATACGCTCCGCCATCTCAATAGAACCGCCGATACCTTCCGCATTGATGATGATATAATTCTTCTTGCCGCGCTTCCTGCACTCCTGAATGTCGGCCACAATCGCACTCTCATCGTAACCATGCTCTTCCGGCAGCAGGATACGCTCCGCACCGTTGGCAATTCCGCACCACAGAGCCAGATAGCCTGCATCCCTTCCCATTACCTCAATGATGGAACATCTCTCATGGGAAGTAGACGTATCACGTACCTTATCAATCGCTTCCATCGCCGTGTTCACAGCCGTATCGAACCCAATCGTATACTCCGTACAGGCAATGTCAAGGTCAATCGTCCCCGGGACACCAATCGTGTTGATTCCAAGATTCGCCAACGCCTGGGCGCCCGCAAAGGAACCGTCTCCGCCGATTACCACCAGCCCGTCCACACCGTACTTCTTCAGGATTGCAGCCGCCCTCTGCTGCCCTTCCTCCGTGCGCATCTCTTCACACCGCGCCGTCTGAAGAATCGTACCTCCGCGCTGGATCGTATCGGAAACATCCCGCGCAGACAAATCAATGATTTCTTCATCCAACAATCCCTGATAACCCTTCCTGATTCCTCTGACTCTCAGACCCTTGCCAAGTCCCGTACGAACAACGGCACGGATTGCCGCATTCATTCCTGGCGCATCGCCTCCACTGGTTAATACTCCGATTGTACGAATTACTTTTGCCATAAATCATTCCTCCATGTGTAGTCATTTCATGTTGAGCATCCATGATCCCAGCGCAAAATGACATTCCACCGGAATCATTTTCTATCTGTCTCTCTCGCCCCTCATTGTACATTATTTAACAAAGGTTTTCAATGGGTTTTTCTATTACTTTTACACAAGATTCTCCCAGATAATTCGTCAATTTGTTCAGCAGCAGCTTATCTGCATTGACGCTTCTGTTTGCAGCCAGACGCTTCACCGCCTTCTCCTTCTTACAGTAAATCACCACCATATCCTGCCCGTCCGAATCACCAAGCAGCTCGAAAAGCTTGCGTTCCCCCGCAAGATAGGACTCCTTGTCGGCATACTGAAGCCAGAGTTCCCGCTTCGTCTGCCCGAAGGGGATTACCTTCTCACAGATAAGCTTACTCGCCGCCTCGTCCTCCTCCGACACCCTTCCCCGGATGAAGACCTTTTCATCTTCATTCAAGTACTGCTGGTTCTTCTCAAAATCCCGGGGAAATACCACTACCTCCACGGCTCCCGCCAAATCTTCAAGGGTAACAAACGCCATCACCTTATTCTGCTTCGTGTACTTAATGGTCTTGGACGTAATCATGCCGCCGATGACCTCCCTTGCCCCATCGTGTACCTTCGTCCGCCCCGTCTCCTCGTCAATCTGGAAATCCAGCGTAGTCTTGGAAATGTTCTTCCTCCATTTCTCCTCGTATTCCTCCATGGGATGCCCGCTTAAATAGAACCCAAGCACTTCTTTCTCAAATGCAAATTTCGTCTCCTTCTCATACTCTCCCACATCCGGCAGCGGCACATCGAATTCGGCTTTCTGGTCCTCTCCCACCATATCGAACAGCGACATCTGCCCGTCCATGGAATTCTTCCGTTCCTGATTCACCTGGTCCATAATCTGCACATAGATGACCATGTACTGCTTCCTGGTCCCTCCTAAGCTGTCGAATGTCCCTGACTTAATAAAGTTCTCTATCGTCCGCTTGTTAATATCCTTCCCCGCCATCCGCTCAATAAAATCCTTCAGATTACGGAAATGTCCTCTCGCCTTTCGCTCTTCAATGACCGCGGAAATCACAGGCCGCCCGATACTCTTGATTGCAGTAAGCGCATACCGGATATTTCCTCCATCCACCGAGAAATTCCCCTCGCCCTTATTGATGTCCGGCGACAGGATCTCAATCCCCATCTGGCGGCAGGTGTAAATATACTCCGCTACCTTACTGGGCGCATCAATCACGGATGTCATGAGCGCCGCCATGAACTCTACAGGATAGTAATATTTCAGCCACGCCGTCTGGTAAGCCACTACGGCATAAGCCGCCGCATGAGACTTGTTGAACGCATACTTGGCAAAATCAATCATTTCATCGTAAATCTTATTCGCCGTCTTCTCGTCAATCCCGTTAGTAATGCACCCCGGGACCCCTTCATCCGCATTTCCATAGACGAAGCTCTGGCGTTCCTTCTGCATCACGTCCCCCTTCTTCTTGGACATTGCGCGGCGCAGAAGGTCACTCCGCCCAAGAGTATACCCCGCCAAATCACGCACAATCTGCATGACCTGTTCCTGATACACGATACAGCCGTAGGTAGGGGCCAGGATTGGCTCTAACTGCGGACAGTCGTAGGTAATCGTCTCCGGATGATCCTTCCCCCGGATATATTGGGGAATGAAATCCATCGGACCGGGACGGTACAGGGAAATTCCTGCAATGACATCCTCCAGGTTCTGTGGCTTTAGCTCCTTCATAAAGCTCTTCATCCCGCCGCTCTCCAACTGGAATATACCGTCCGTACGTCCCGTCCCGATAGAGCCAAGCACCTTCTTGTCGTCATAGTCAATCTTCTCCAAGTCAACCGCCGCACCGCTGCTCTCCCCAGCAAGCCTTGCGGCGTCCTGAATCACCGTCAACGTCCTAAGCCCAAGGAAATCCATTTTTAAAAGCCCCAGCTCTTCTAACGTTGTCATGGTAAATTGGGTCGTAATCGAACCGTCAGACCCAAGGGACAGCGGCACATACTCATCAATGGACTTCTGACTGATTACTACGCCTGCCGCATGCATGGAAGTATGCCTTGGAAGGCCTTCCAGCCGCTTGGACATATCGATCAGCTCATGGACCTGTTCATCCTCCTGATACAGCTTCCGCAAATCCGGATTCATCTCTAAAGCCCGGTTCAGTGTGATATTGACTCCCGGCTCCCTCGGTATCATCTTCGCGATTCCGTCCACAAACGCATAGGGCAGATCCATAACACGCCCCACGTCCCGCACCACGCCCTTCGCCGCCATCGTACCAAAGGTGACAATCTGTACGACCCGGTCGGTGCCGTACTTTTCCACCACATAATCAATAACCTCCT
>OFFJ01002945.1_pt1 | contig 10359 bp, 9 predicted proteins | sample 1521261 | NCBI WGS metagenome assembly OFFJ01 (sample SAMEA3504122, study PRJEB24116) | mouse gut metagenome | biome: mouse gut; feature: mouse-associated habitat; material: faeces | place: Denmark | collected 2011 | reverse complement strand
TCACATTCTGGTCGATTTTTGTCAGCACGGAGTACAGCGGCAGGATCATGTAGGGGATATAGTTATAGACCATACCAAGTACCACCGCTCCTGCGGTGTTAATCATGTGTACCCGGGGCAGGCCGATTGCGGCAAGTGCCGAATTGATCAGACCGTTGTCCTCAAGGAGTGTCATCCATGCATAGGTGCGCAGAAGGAAATTCATCCACATGGGCAGCATTACCAGCATCACCATCACATTCTGGCGTCTGGCATTCATTTTTGCAATAATGTAAGCCAGAGGATAGCCCAATGCCAGAGAGACCGCAGTGGCTACCGCACCCAGCCAGATGGAGCGCAGGAATACATTGGAGTATTGCCCAACGCTCAATATATTTTCCAGAGTAAAGCTGCCGGACTTATCCGTAAAGGCGAAGTAGCCTACCAGCAGCATGGGCAGTATGATAAAAACAGTCATCCATACGGTGTAAGGAGTGGAGAGCAGCCTGGAATTAGATTTCATTGGCACTGTCCTCCGCTTTCACCGGTGAGTTCGAGGAAACATTCGCTTCATCCGAGGCGATGATATCTTCGCCCATTTCGTCGCTGAAGGTGCTGTAGTCACCGAACATACCGGAGTATTCGGATTTCTGCATGACATGGATATCGTTGGGGGTGAGGGACAGGCCTATGCGGTCGCCTGCCTCGCGGCACTCCGTGGACTGTATCATCCATTTAAATCCGGCTACATCCACGATGATTTCATAGTGTACGCCCTTGAAGGTGACGGATGTCACATCCCCGGTAATCAAAGTGGAATCCGGCTCCACCACCCTGATATCCTCCGGACGTATCACTACGTCCACAGGGGTATTTTTGCCGAAGCCGCTGTCCAGACAGCGGAAAACATGCCCGGCTACCTTCACGGAATAGTCGTCCAGCATGATACCGTCCAGTATATTGGATTCCCCGATGAAATCCGCCACAAAGGCGTTCTTCGGCTCATTGTAAATATCGGTAGGGGTGCCGATCTGCTGTATCACGCCCCCGTCCATCACCACTACGGTGTCGGACATGGACAGGGCCTCCTCCTGGTCGTGGGTGACGAACACGAAAGTAATACCGGTCTGCTGCTGCAGTTTTTTCAGCTCCACCTGCATATCCTTGCGCAGTTTCAGATCCAGGGCGCCCAAAGGCTCGTCCAACAGCAGGACTTTCGGCTCGTTTGCCAGGGCGCGGGCAATGGCGACACGCTGCTGCTGTCCGCCGGAAAGCTGACTGATGCCCCGGTGGGCGTATCCGGTCAGGTTCACTTTTGCCAGCATCTCGTGCACGGTTTGTTTAATCTCTTTCTCGCCGCGTCCCTTCAGACGCATGCCGAAAGCTATGTTCTCGTAGACATTCAGATGCGGGAACAGGGCATATTTTTGGAAGATGGTGTTGACCTCTCTCTTGTGAGGAGGAAGGTTCGTGATGTTTTTCTCATAAAAAAAGACATCTCCTATATCCGGTTTGATAAAGCCGGCAATGGTGCGGAGCGCGGTGGTCTTGCCGCAGCCGGAAGGCCCGAGCAAGGTGACGAATTCTCCATCGTGTATGTCCAGGTTGAAACTGCCCAGAACCTGCTCCCCATCATAAGAGACGGTGATGTCTTTTAAGGAAATAATGGTATTTTTCAATTGATGCATCTCCTTTGCGGCGGCGCGCGTGCGCCGAAGTAAGTTGCGTGTCTATGTTATTCACACATAACCCGGCCCGGTTTTGTTCTGATTGGGAATTGTCCGAAGATTACGGGATTCGCGACGCGGTTCCTGTAATCTTCGGGCACTTCTCTGCCTCCCGCAAAGGATGGTATGTTATTTCTCACTGTGCCGGACAGTTTGAAAAGGACCGTGGCAAAGAAACCGTGCCGCTTTTATGGCCGGACTTACCTCCGGAAGCGCGGCCTTTTTTCAGATGCAGACGCAATGATATAACTATAAGGGATATCATTGCGTTTGTCAATTGTTTCGGCAATTTTTCATATGGTGATCACCTGTGGATATCAGTAAGGGATCATTACTGCGGCAACTTCTCCTGCTTCTTTATCTCCGTTAAATTACGCCATGATTTTCTGCTGTTTGTATTTGGCTTATGATGTCTGTTCCGTTATGCTTGTGTTTATGAGGTTGGCCTTTTTACTAAAAGAAAGCGGAGTGTACAATGGGGATAAAAGCAGTAATTTTGAAAGACAAACTTGGAATCATAGCCTTTACATTGGAGCAGATGGGGTTTGAAATTGCAGCCTTTTATGAGGAGGACAAAAGGTCGGCGGAAATGTGCAGGCATAATCTGAAAAGCGGATGTATCCAAAAGGAGCTGTTGGAATGTCAGGAAGCAGATATCCCTGATATGGAGTTTCTGGCTGCGCAGGTGCCGGGCGGGATGTCAGTACAGCCCGGGAAGAGGGAAGGCGCAGACTTGGTATGGATATATCTGCGCAAATATCTGGAAATTATATACCGGAAAAGACCGCGGATTATTCTGTTTGAATTTCATTCCAGGGCAATAAGGCATGAGAGGTTCCCGGAGTTTTCGGCTGAAATACGAAATATGGGATACCAATACATGTATCAGATCTGCGATATCGGTGAGATGACAGGGCTTCCTGTAACCGAGAAGCGAATGTACTTTGTGGGTATTCTGGCGGAAAGCGGGATGAGTTTTCATTTCCCGGAGGAACCGGAGACCAGGCGGGAAACAAGGCGGCCGGGAGATATCTGCTGTTCTGAGAATACTGTGGAACCATGGTATTTGAAGCTTCCGGCTGGCAGGATTGATTTTTCGGAAGAGCAGGAGACACATTTTTATTGTTGGAGGACAGAAAGCTATGTGGCGAAGGAGCGGATTGACTGGAACGGCAGAAAAATACCGTTGGTCTATAACGCAGGCGTGCTGCGGAAGCTCACACACAGGGAAATGGCCCGGATGAAGGGTCTGCCGGATGAGTTTTACCTGGATACCGGCAACAAGTCCTGGCTGTACCGGAATTTGATGCATGGTTCCAATGCGGTTCTGATAAGGCGGATAGCAGAAGCCGTGAGAAGGCTGTTGGACGGAGACGGGAAACGTAATCGGCAGATGATCAATGCATATCGGTTTGAAAACTTATTAGAGAAGTATTTGCGGTATAAGAAGGTTGACTTTACAGATGGAAACAGGAATAGAGAAGAACAGGTGGATTTTGTTTTAACTCAGGGAGATAAGCAGATTCTTGTTGAAACAAAATGGTATAACAGCAATACAGGGATTGAGAACAGGATTTTTCAGTGGTGTGAACTGTTCCAAAACCAAAAGGGAAAACGGTCGGGGAGCTGTGTGTTGGTGACAGGAAGCCGGGTCGAGGAGAATTTCAAACGCGAGTGTCTCAAGAAATACGGAATTGCAGTCTGGGATGTGAAAAATCTTCTGTGGATGTTTGAAGAATTTCCGGATATCAGGAGTGAATTTGTATCCATGCTGAATTATACAATTGGGGATCTTGTGCCTGAAAAGCCGGAACTGGAGTTTGGGGGGGAGGAAAGCAGGAAAGAAGACGCAGAGGAAGAGAGGAAACGAGAAGAAACGCAGGAACCCCTGAAGCAATACAGGGCCGAAGAAAAAGAGGAGGTTCCGGTAAATTTTCGGGAAAGGCTGGCAGAAATTCAGCCGGGAAAAGAAGGCGCTGCTCCGTATAAATATGAAGAACTGGCAACTGAGATTTTAAAACATGTTTTTGGGGACTATCTCACTTTATGGGAGAAGCAGAGGCATTCCAATGATGAAATGTATCGCTTTGACCTGTGCTGTAAGATCAAGCATGGTAGTCAGCCTGAGTTTTTTGATACGATTAAGGATTTTTTCCGTACCAAGTATGTTGTCTTTGAATTCAAAAATTATTCGAAGATGGTGACGCAGGAGGAAATTTATACAACAGAAAAGTATCTGTATCAGAAGGTATTGAGAAGCGTTGCTGTTATTGTATCCAGAAAAGGTGCCGATAAAAATGCCCTTCGCGCTGCCCGGGGCTGTTTGCGGGAAAACGGGAAACTGATACTGTGTTTATCGGATGAGGATCTGTTGGAACTGCTTCGGATTAAGGAGGAAGGGGAGCGGGCAACGGCAGAGTTTCTGGGTGATATGCTTGATGAGATGTTGATTTGCCTGGAGAAGTAATGTAAATGATACTTATTAAAGAAGTAACATTTCGGGGTACAAAAGAGGAATGGCAGAATAAAAGGATTTTATGCCTGGCTCAGAAACCAGGCCAAGGAACTCTGATTCTGACGCTTTACAACAGCACAGAAGCGGATTTCGCGGATTTCGAAGGCGGAAGGAACGGAAAGCCGGGAGAATTTGCGGATACCCCGGTCACAATTACAGTGGACGGCTGCCGCATGACGCTTCCGGCCGGCATCCAGATCACATTAAAGCCGGGACAGAGCATCACCCTGATGCCGGGCCAGTACCATAAATGGCAGGGTATCCCCGGCACAGGTCCGGTCATGCTGTTCGAGGTGTCAGCCTGCAACGACGACAATATTGACAATCGTTTCCACACCGCCAGAAAGCGGATTCCCGAAATCGAGGAAGACGAGACGCCGCGGCACCTTATTTTTGACAATTATAATAAGTACAGCGTTTTACACCTTCTCTGAAAAAAATAAAGCCACTACGGGAAACTTCCTCTTTCCTGGTTTTCGAGTTGTCACAGGGGTCACATCAATGTCTGCGGAGACAGGGCCACACAGAAGCCTTGACGATCAGGCATTGACAGACGACTCCCTGCACGGAGGAGCTGCTCGGTCTGGCCAGCGTAAATACGCCCGGCCTTTTCACATGGAGATACGGCACACTGTGAGAAATACTGACAGAGAATGAGCGTGCAGGACAGGAAGGAGGCGAAGGGGAAGCCGGCTTACAGAAGCTTTTCGGTGATGATGAGCCCATGAAGATACTGACCAACAGTAAAAGATGTCATGGGGCGGCATGTATCCTGTATCCCGGCGTAATGGAAGAAATGGCGTAAAGGATGGGGGGAGACTTCTATATTATTCCAAGCTCTGTTCATGAAGTAATACTTATGCCGCATGACGGGATGCTTCCGGAGGAAGCCATGAAAGAGATGATATACGATATAAACAGGACGCAGGTAGAACCGGAGGAGATGCTTTCCGACAGCCTGCATTATTATGATGCGGAGAAGAAAGAGATCCGGGTGCTGTAAAACATGCGGAAGCTGTTGCAGGAGGCTGTCGGTGTGTGGCGATATACCCAGGGCCGCCGGAATTCACCAGTCTGCCCAGGCCGGAAATATGGCTGGCGGCCTTTCGCTATATCACATAAGCGCAAATCTATTCGACGCGCAGTATAAAATGTGCCATTGCCGCAGGAGAAAAACAAATACTGTAAATCTGGTAATTAAGCAAAGCTATATGGTTGAGAAAAGAGGAAAATGTGCTATAATGAAGAGGAAGAGAGAGATGGCGAATGTGTGATGCGAAGATACAATGGCATTCCGGCTTTGTGGCGGCGATGAGCCTGGAATTTGAGGATAACAGAGAAAGCCTTATTTTCGAAAAAGAGTATAATCCTGAATACAAGGCCGTTGGAGATTGACCTCCTGGTGATCAAAAAAGACCCGGGTGTCCAGATGGTCAATGAGATAGGAAAGCTGTTCCGTGGGCATAATAGAACTTGGATTACAGGGTACGCGAAGCGGTTCCTGTAATATTGTAGAGTACAAGTCACCGGAAGACCATATGAACATTGATACTTTTTATAAGGCAGGTGCGTATGGCTGCTTATATAAGGCTTATGGAGAGTCGATAAATGAGCACCCGGCGGATGATATTACCATATCCATTATCCGGGACACGAGGCCGGAAGGGCTGTTCGGTATTTTAAGGAGCATAATATCCGGGTAACAAATCCGTATGCAGGCATTTATTATGTTCTGGCTGCGGTTCTTTTCCGGACACAGATTATTGTGGGCAGGGAGCTGAATCAGAAAGAGCATACCTGGATTAAGGCCCTGTCTGACCGGGTACAGAAGCAGGAGATGCGGGAACTGTTGGAACGCGTACATGGCCTTACTAAAATCCATTTTAAACGCTGTGAGAAGTTTCCGTGACCTGGGTGCAGACGATAAGAGAATCCAGGAGATACTGGTGAAAAATTATGAGCTTACACCGGAAGAGGCAATCCGGTATTTATAATGAGGCTGTAGAAGAGGCCGTCAGATAATGGAAAAGAATGGTGTTAGTCAATAACCGTGTTGGTTTCCGAGTTTTGGTTATATCGGGATGCCGTGTTTGTGGTACTTCCGGGCCATGCCAACACATATATTGACTAATGCCAAAAGGATTTATAGGAAAGGGAGCGTTTCTGTGCAGGGAATGCTCCCTGCTTTTTTGTGGGGGAGAATCTGTGGAGGGTTCTCTCTTTCTTTATGGAATACCGGAAATGTCTGCCGGCGGAAATGTCTAACATGCATATTCCTGCAATGTATGCTCACGATCAGAAACATTTTCCAACGTAAATGTATGACGAGGCCACTGTTGTGACAGTGACCTTTAGACCGCCAGCCGTAATTTTGCCATAAGCAGTCAGGTAAATTCCGGCGGTTCTGAGTATAGTGCAGAAAGCAGTAAATGAACAGGCTCACGGGTTATCTGAAGGTGCAGAAGACAGAAAGACAATACAGGAAGGCTGTATATTCCTGCCATCTTATTGCCGGATTGCCTGATGGAAATGGTGGAAAGGTGGATTTTTCCATACCGGAAGGGGCATGGGACAGGTATGGAGGTCTGTAGTGAGGCAGGTGCATACAGCTGATGGACCCAGGGGCAGATGAGTCCGGGCATTTCGGAAGCAGACGGGTACTGGTGATGAACGGCATGGGAAAAGGCCGGAAGGATGGAAAGGAGAAACGGATATGACAACAAAGGAACAGGAAAGGCAGAAACTGGAGAAGATCAGGAAGATTGTGGAAGACCCGGGGGAAGGAAGCAGCGTTGGAATCGCCATGGAAGGCATATGGGAAGTGGCAGGACAGAATATTGACCTGGATACCGCAATCACCCTGAAAGGGCAGAAAATAATGCTGGAGAAGGAGCTGGAGGTACAGGCGAAGAAAGCAGCAGAGCTGGAGGAAATGGTAAGGAAACAGGGGAAGGAGCTGGAGATACTGTACAAAGACGAGGCGGAAGCATCCAGGCTGGCGGCGAGGCGGAAGATGGCGCAGGAGATATACAGGCAGCTTATAAGCATCATTGGGGAAAAGATGGAGTTGGAGGCACAGCAGATGGAAGAGGCGGCAGGCAGATGAACTGACAGCATCGGCAGGGAGGGGGAAGCGGCGTGGGCAGAGCATAAGCTGCAGGCAGATGCATACAGGCAGCACAGGAGGCAGAGGAAGGCATGCAGTAATCTGCTGCAGGTGTTGGAGAGGTATGGGGAAAAGGAAGAGAAGGGTGGGGAGGGGCAGGATGAGGGAAGCGGTGCCATGCATGTCTCCCTGTAGGGCCATGGCATGGCTGTCAGGATATTTTTCCATATTTCCATCCATTCCACCACACAGGAATACTTTCAGTTTTCCTGACGGATTATCTGGTGGAAATGGTGGAATAGTGGAATTTCCCGCTGTCAGGGTGGGCACGGTGCAGGCATTGGGACCCGGATGATGGCAGGGCGTACCATACCCGTGAGCGCACTGGCTCCTGGCAGCAGAAGCGCCATTTCTATCGTATGCCGCTTCTTTAAGGCCTGCGGCAGGGTCTGCTCTGCCTGCCAGTTTTTGATACAGGCAAATGCGGCTGTTTATCCTGACGGTTTGCCCTGCCTGCCTGTTTTTGGTACAGGCAGGGGCAGCTGTTTATTAATGATGGAATACAGGTAATTGTTTAATGATTTGATTTTCAGGAAAAGATATGGAAATGCAGCAGATTATTGCGCAGGCGGAGCAGAATATCCGCCAGGCGCTTCAGGATTACAGGAGATACACTACACGGACAGAGGTACTGGATGACGTGTCGGATACATTTATCAGGAATCTTGCCAGGGACAGCTCCCTTGCAAAGCAGGGGCTCAGGGAGTTGTTCAGCAGGTCGCCGGTATGGGATGAAAAGCTGGATGTTCTGGTTATCAATGGGACGAGGACGCATAACCCGGATTACGGGAGGGTACGGAGCCTGGCAACTGAAATCCTGTATCCTGCGATTAAGAGGGCAGAAACTGGCAAAGACAGATACTACAAAATTTATAATGCGATTGACTTTTTTTATCCTTTTAACGGCTGCCTGCAGGAGGCGGGCATTCAGGCCATCAGCGAGCTTGCGCCGAAAGCCTGTGAACCGGGCAAAAAAGGAGCAGGGTATTTAAGGCACTCTGTGTATCCCTTGGCGTGGCGGATGAAGCTGCAGGGAGCGAGTTCCAGAAGCTGTATGCGCAGTTTGCGGATGAGCTGTCGGCGAGGCAGATTGGCTTTAAGCTGTATGTCTCCATAAACCCGGTACATTTTCTGACGATGAGCAACCCCAAAGCAGACAGCCGCGGCTGTATCCTGACAAGCTGCCATTCCATTAACTCGACGGATTACCAGTATAACAATGGCTGTTCCGGGTATGCAAGGGATCATGTAAGCTTTATTCCAGGATGGTAAAAAATATGCAGTGCCGACGAATTCCTGCCTTATAGGCGTACTTTCGCCAAGCTGCATTTGCAGGTGATTTTTTGTGCAGTTTGAACAAATCTGTTCCAATCTCCATCCTAAAATCAAAAACAGTGAAATTCTACAGAAAAGGAACAAATGTTCTAAAAATTCCGGTTTTGCTCTGTACAAAACTATGGCTGTATGGTATAATCAAAATCGCTTTTGGAAATGAAATTAATGAGTGGTTTGCTCACTTTGAATTTAGGGAGGTGTTTCTGTGCATAATGCAGAAAGCAGCAGTTTCAAGCTTCACTCCGAATACAAGCCCACCGGCGATCAGCCGCAGGCAATCGCCGAGCTGGTGAAAGGCTTTCAGGAAGGCAACCAGTTCCAGACCTTGCTGGGCGTAACCGGCTCCGGCAAGACCTTCACCATGGCAAACGTCATCCAGGCTCTGAACAAGCCCACTTTGGTAATAGCGCACAACAAGACCCTGGCCGGCCAGTTGTACGGCGAGTTCAAGGAATTCTTCCCTGAAAACGCAGTGGAATACTTTGTCTCCTACTACGACTACTACCAGCCGGAAGCCTACGTGCCCTCCTCCGACACCTACATCGCTAAGGACTCCTCCGTCAACGATGAGATCGATAAGCTGCGCCTGTCAGCCACGGTTTCCCTCACGGAGCGCAGGGATGTGGTGGTGGTGGCCAGCGTGTCCTGCATCTATGGGCTGGGCAGCCCTGACGAATATAAGGACATGGTGGTGTCGCTTCGGCCCGGCATGGTGAAGGACAGGGATCAGGTGCTGCGGGAACTGGTGGATATCCAGTATACCCGGAATGAAATGGACATGCAGAGGGGATGCTTTCGGGTGCACGGGGATGTGATAGAGGTGTATCCGGCCCAGGGGGGAGATTATTTTATCAGGATCGAGTTCTTTGGGGACGAAGTCGATCGGATTGCGGAAGTGGAGCCGCTGTCGGGCAGGGTTCATGCCGTATTGAGCCACATTGCTATTTTTCCGGCCTCCCATTATGTGGTTTCCCATGATAAGATCAGGACTGCCTGCGACAATATCGAGAAGGAGCTGGAGGCGCAGGTCCGCTATTTCAAGGGAGAGGACAAGCTCATTGAGGCTCAGCGCATTGCGGAGAGGACGAATTTTGATATTGAGATGATGCGGGAGACGGGATTTTGCTCCGGCATCGAGAATTACTCCCGTCATCTTAACGGGATGCCTGCGGGTGCTCCGCCGTTGACGCTGATGGACTTTTTTGATGATGATTTTCTGATTATCATAGACGAGTCCCATATGACGATTCCCCAGATCCGGGGGATGTACGCCGGAGACCGCTCCAGGAAGCAGACGCTGGTGGACTACGGCTTCCGGCTTCCCTCCGCCATGGACAACAGACCCCTGAATTTCGAGGAGTTTGAATCTCATATCGACCAGATGCTGTTCGTGTCGGCAACCCCTTCTGTCTATGAGGAGGAGCATGAACTGATGCGCACGGAGCAGATCATCCGTCCCACGGGCCTGCTGGATCCGGAGGTGGATGTGCGTCCTGTGGAGGGCCAGATCGATGATCTGATCGGCGAGATTAACAAGCAGACAAGTAAACACAACAAGGTGCTGGTGACCACCCTGACCAAGCGGATGGCGGAGGATCTGACGGATTATATGAAAGAAGTGGGGATCCGGGTAAAAT